>Ga0105047_10000043_pt1 | contig 149811 bp, 130 predicted proteins | sample MAT04_FD_78384 | JGI IMG/M metagenome (GOLD analysis project Ga0105047, IMG submission 78384) | Freshwater microbial communities from Lake Fryxell liftoff mats and glacier meltwater in Antarctica - MAT-04 (megahit assembly) | ecosystem: Environmental > Aquatic > Freshwater > Ice > Liftoff...
CTAAGTAAAGGAATTGAACATGAGCGAATATAAAGGACACTCCGGTACTCCGCTGATTCTCGAGCAGAAGGGCGAGTACGAAGGCTATTCCGGCACCCCGCTGATCCTGAAGCAGGAAGGCGAGTACAAGAGCTACTCCGGCACCCCGCTGATCCTCGAGCAGAAGGGTGAGTACCAGAGCTTCTCCGGCACTCCGCTGCTGCTGAAGCAGGAAGGCGAGTACAAGTCGTTCTCCGGCACGCCGCTCCTGCTCAAGCAGGAAGGCGAGTACAAGTCCTTCTCCGGCTATCCGCTGCTGCTCAACGTCTGAGCCAGCCGGCGGCCGCAAGGCCACAACGCGCCGCGGGCAGCAATGTCCGCGGCGTTTTGCGTTTTGTTGCGCTTTCGAGCGAAATGGGCGTCGGCTCGCTTCAAGAACCCCCCCCCAAAAACGGGACTCGAAGGGTCGGTTCTGATTCAACCAGACCGAACCTCCAGTTGTAAAAAATGCTGGGCAAAGCGCGACGCAGACGGCAATCTGGTTTCAACGACAGAAGAAACGTCGAGGAAACATGATCCGAATAGCCGAAACCGACTCGTCACGCGTCGCACACGACGTCACCGCCCAATCGTCCCCCGAAGTCCAATCGTCCCCCGAACATTTCGACGTCCTGATCGTCGGCGCCGGCATCTCCGGCATCGGCGGAGCCTATCATCTGACGTCGCAATGCGCCGGCACCAGCTTCGTCGTGCTCGAGACGCAGGACTCCTTCGGGGGCACGTGGCTGACCCACCGCTATCCCGGCATCCGCTCCGACAGCGATCTCTACACTTTCGGTTACCGCTTCAAGCCGTGGACCGGCAAGCCGATCGCGACCGCGGCCGAAATTCGCGAATATATCGGCGAGGTGATCACCGACAACGATCTCGACCGCCACATCCGCTATCGCCATCGCATCGTGTCTGCGAGCTGGTCGAGCGCTGCGAAGCGCTGGACCATCGTGGCCGAGCGCACCGACACTGGCGAGACGGTCCGCTTCACCGCCAATTTCCTCTGGATGTGCCAGGGTTATTATCGCCACAGCGAGGGCTATACGCCGGAATGGGAGGGCATGGCGGATTTCAAGGGCCGCATCGTGCATCCGCAGACCTGGCCTGACGATCTCGATTATGCCGGCAAGAAGGTGGTGGTGATCGGCTCCGGGGCCACCGCGGCGACGCTGGTGCCGTCGATCGCGCCGGCCTGCGATCACGTCACGGTGCTGCAGCGCTCGCCGACCTACTTCATTCCGGGCCGCAACAAGATCGAGATCGCCGACACGCTGCGGGAACTCGGCATCTCCGAGGACTGGATCCACGAGATTGTTCGCCGCAAGATCCTGTTCGACCAGGCCGCTTTCACCCGGCGCTCAATGACCGAGCCGGAGGTGGTGAAGCAGGAGCTGTTGTCGGGCGTGCGCGCCTTTCTTGGGCCCCATTACGATCTCGATCCGCATTTCACGCCGACCTATCGACCATGGCGCCAGCGCATTGCTTTCGTACCGGACGGCGATCTGTTCAAGGGGATCGCCTCCGGCAAGGCATCTGTGGTCACCGACGAGATCGAGCGCTTTACAGAATCCGGGATCAAGCTGAAGTCCGGCGAGACGCTCGCCGCCGACATTGTGGTCACCGCTACGGGCTTCAACCTCAACGTTCTGGGCGATATCGCCTTCAGCATCGATGGCCAGTCGCTCGATTTCGCCGATACCGTCACCTATCGGGGCATGATGTTTACCGGCGTGCCGAACATGGTCTGGGTGTTCGGCTATTTCCGCGCGAGCTGGACGCTGCGCGCCGATCTCGTCGCCGATTTCGTCTGCCGTTTGCTCGCTCACATGAAGCAGCACGGCTATCGCAGCGTGGCCCCTGCGCTACGCCCGGAAGACGCCGATATGGCTTTGCTGCCCTGGATCGACCCCGAGAACTTCAATCCGGGCTACCTGATGCGTGGCATGAGCCTGTTGCCGAAGCGCGGCGCCAAACCGGAATGGCAGCACAGCCAGGACTATTGGGCGGAAAAGGATGAGCTGCCGAACATCGACCTCGACGATCCTGCCTTCGTCTACACAACCTGATCGTTCCAGGACTCCGCCCTTGTCAGCTTTCTGCTGACGTTGGAATACCGCCGCGACGCGAAGAGCCGCGGCGGGATCGTCAGTGAGCGATTTCACGACAGCGTGACCCCGTAAAACTACCGCGCCGTCAGGCGGTTCCCGGGCCTGTGACATTGGGTCGCCGCGTCATTATGTTGTACCGCACAAAATCGCGCTTAATTTCCGTTCATCGCTGTCTGTCCATGGCGTGGCTGCGTTGTTGATGGCGTGGCTGCGGCTGTGGGCGATTGCGCCGCGTGAGCCGTCGGGTCTTGCGAGGATTAGATTTTTAAGAGGTTTTCGAATGCGGGGATCGACCAGTTTTGCCTTCACGGCGGTGGCGCTTGCGTGTCTCGGGCTGGTGTTGGGCGGCTGCAGCGATTCAAAGGTGGCCAACGCCGCCACGACCGAAAAGCCTGAAGTCAGCATCATCACCGTCAAGGCGTATGCGCGGTCGATCGTTCGCGAACTGCCTGGCCGTATTGCCCCGATCCGGGTCGCCGACGTGCGTCCGCGTGTTTCCGGCATCGTCGTGCAGCGCCCATTCCAGCAGGGCAGCGAGGTTGCCGTGGGCGATCCGCTGTACAAGATCGATCCGCGCCCGTTCGAAGTCGAGTTGAAGGCGGCTGAAGCAGCGCTGGCCAAGGCGCATGCGGCGCGCGAGCAGGCGACGCTGCAAGCCAAGCGGGTCGCGATGCTGGCGAACGAGCAGGCGGCCTCGAAGGCACAAAACGAAGTCGCGGCGAGCAATTCGCGGCAGGCCGAGGCCGAGGTCGCGGCGCGCGAGGCCGATGTCGCCCGCGCCCGGCTCAATCTGGAATACGCCACCATTCGGGCGCCGATCAGTGGCCGAATTGGCGCGGCGCTGGTCAGTGAGGGCGCGCTGGTGGTGCAAAACGAGCAGAACAGCCTCGCCACCATCCAGCAACTTGACCGCGTCTATGCCGACTTCACCCAGCCGGTCGCCGAAATGGTCCGTTTGCGCCGTGCGTTCGAATCCGGAGAGCTCGACCAGATCGCACCGGATGCGGCGCGCGCCCGGCTCGTCCTTGATGAGGGAACATTGTATCCGCTGCCGGGCAAGCTGCTGTTCTCCGAAGCTAAGGTCGATGCCTACACCGGACAGGTGACGCTGCGCGCCGAGTTTGAAAATCCGAACCGCGAGCTGCTGCCCGGGATGTATGTCCGCGTAAGGATCGAGCAGGGATACGACCCGGACGCCATCTCGGTTCCTGAACAGGCGATTCAGCGCAATGGCGGTGGCGGCAGCGAGGTCTTCGTGGTCAAGGACGACAACCGCGTCGCGGTGCAGCCGGTGCGGGTCGGCTCCCAGCAGGACGGTCAATGGTTGGTGCTCGACGGCCTGAAGCCCGGCGCGCAAGTCGTGGTCGAAGGGTTCCAGAAGTTCGCGGCCGGTGATGCGGTCACTCCGGTGAATGCGGATGAACCCAAGGCGGCGACCGTGCACCATACGGCGGGCAGCCCGAAGAAGGTGCAATAGGCGCCGGCATGCCCTCATTCTTTATCGACAGGCCGGTCTTCGCCTGGGTCATCGCGCTGTTCATCTGTTTGATCGGCGCGATTTCGATTCCGTTCCTGCCGGTCGCGCAGTATCCGATCATCGCGCCGCCGTCGATTTCGGTGTCGACGCAGTATCCCGGCGCATCGCCCGAGAACCTGTACAACAGCGTCACTCGGCTGATCGAAGAAGAGCTCAACGGCGCCAATGGCATTCTGAACTTCGAATCGACCAGCGACTCGCTTGGTCAGGTCGAGATCATCGCCAATTTCGTGCCCGGCACCGACACCGGCATGGCGTCGGTCGACGTGCAGAACCGAATCAAGCGCGTCGAGGCGCGGTTGCCGCGGGCGGTGCTGCAGCAGGGCATCCTGGTCGAGGAAGCCTCGAGCGCGGTGCTGCAGATCATCACGCTGAGTTCGACCGACGGCTCGCTCGACGAAGTAGGCCTCGGCGACTTCATGATCCGCAACGTGCTGGGCGAAGTTCGCCGCATCCCGGGCGTCGGCCGCGCCACGTTGTACTCGACGGAACGCGCGATGCGGATCTGGATCGATCCGGACAAGCTGGTCGGCTACAACCTGACCGCCGACGACGTCACCAAGGCGATCCAGGCGCAGAACGCCCAGGTCGCCTCGGGAAGCATCGGCGCCGAACCCAGCAGCAAGGGCCAGAAGATTTCCGCGCTCGTGCTGGTCAAGGGCCAGCTCACATCGCCGGATGAGTTTGGCGCGATCGTGCTGCGCGCCAATCCCGATGGCTCGACTGTGCGGCTGCGCGACGTCGGCCGGGTCGAGGTCGGCGGCTTCAGCTATCAGTTTAACACCCGCCTCAACGGCAAGGCGACGGCAGGCCTGTCGGTATTGTTAGCGCCGACTGGCAATGCGCTCGCCACCGCCAGCGCGGTCGAAGAAAAGATGAAGGAGCTGTCGCGCTTCTTCCCGGCGAACATCAGCTACCAGATTCCCTACAACATCACCCCGGTGGTCGAAGCCTCGATCACCAAAGTGCTGTACACGCTGATCGAAGCGGTGGTGCTGGTTTTCATCGTGATGTTCATATTCCTGCAGAACATCCGTTACACAATCATTCCGACCATTGTGGTGCCTGTGGCGCTGCTGGGCACCTGCCTGTCGCTGCTGCTGTTCGGCTATTCGATCAACATGCTGACGATGTTCGGCATGGTGCTGGCGATCGGCATTCTGGTCGACGATGCGATCGTCGTGGTCGAAAACGTCGAACGCATCATGGCCGAGGAGGGGCTGCCGCCGAAGGAAGCGACCCGCAAGGCGATGACGCAGATCACCAGCGCGATCATCGGCATCACGCTGGTGCTGATCGCGGTGTTCGTGCCGATGGCGTTCTTCCCCGGCTCGGTCGGCATCATCTATCGGCAGTTCTCGGTGACGATGGTGTCGGCGATCGCGTTTTCGGCGTTGCTGGCGCTATCGCTGACGCCGGCGCTGTGCGCCACGCTGCTGAAGCCGGTGGTGAAAGGCCATGCCCACGCTGAACGCGGCTTCTTCGGCCGGTTCAATCGCATTCTCGACGGCACGCGCGAGCGTTATTCCAGTATCGTCCGGTGGAATCTCGGGCGAACCGGCCGGCTGATGGTCATCTACGCGGTGCTCGTCGGCGTTCTTGGATGGGCGCTCGTCAAGATGCCCGGCGGCTTTTTGCCGGTGGACGACCAGGGCTTCGTCACCGTCGATCTGCAGACGCCGTCGGACTCGTCTTACAACCGCACCTACGATGTGGTGAAGCAGGTCGAGGAGTATCTGCTCAAGCGCGACGGCGTCGACAACGTCACCTTCCTCACCGGCTTCAGCTTTCTCGGCCAGGGCATGAACGCGGCGCAAGCCTTCGTCACCCTCAAGCACTGGTCGGACCGCGGCGCAAAAGACAGCGCTTCTGCGATCGTCGACGACGCCAACAAATCGCTCAGCTCGATTCGCGACGCCCGTATCGCCGCGCAACAGCCGCCGCCGGTCGACAACCTCGGCAACTCGTCGGGCTTCAGCTTCCGCCTGCAGGATCGTGGCCAGAAGGGCAACGCCGCGTTGGTACGGGCCAGCGAACAGCTCGTCGCCGCCGCCAACAAGAGCCCGATTCTGCACAAGGTCTACGTCGAAGGCCTGCCCCCGGCGCCGGTCGTAAATCTGATGATCGACCGTGAGAAGGCCGGCGCCTTCGGCGTCACCTTCGAAGACATCAACAACACCATCTCGACCAATCTCGGCTCCGCCTACATCAACGACTTCCCCAATCGCGGCCGTATGCAACGCGTCATCGTGCAGGCCGATATCTCGGACCGCATGAAGGCCGAGGAAATCCTCGCTTATTCGGTGAAGAATAGCCGCGGTCAGCTCGTGCCGCTGTCGTCCTTTGCGACGATCGAGTGGTCGAAGGGGCCGACGCAGATCGTCGGCTTCAATTACTATCCAGCCGTTCGCATCAGCGGCGAGGCGCGGCCCGGCTACACCTCGGGCGATGCGATCGGTGAGATGGAGCGGCTCGCCGGGCAGCTGCCGCGCGGCTTCGGTTACGATTGGACCGGCCAGTCGCTACAGGAGAAGCTGTCGGGTTCGCAGGCGCCGTTCATCCTCTTGCTGTCGGCGCTGATGGTGTTCCTGGTGCTCGCCGCGCTGTACGAAAGCTGGACGATTCCGCTGACGGTGCTGCTTGCCGTGCCGCTCGGCATCACCGGATCGGTTATCGCCGCGACGATGCGTTCTCTACCGAACGACGTGTATTTCACCGTCGGGCTGATCACGATCATCGGATTGGCCGCTAAGGACGCCATTCTGATCGTCGAATTCGCCAAGGACCTGCGTAAGGAAGGCAAGTCGCTGCGTGAGGCGACGATGGAGGCCTGTCATCTGCGATTTCGGCCGATCCTGATGACCGGGCTCGCGTTCGTCAGCGGCGTTCTGCCGATGGCGATCGCCACTGGCGCTGGCGGCAAGAGCCAGCAGGCGCTCGGTTCCGGCGTGATGGGCGGCATGATCGCCGTGGTGGTGCTGGCGCTGTTGATGGTTCCGGTATTCTTCGTCGTGGTGCAGCGGCTGTTCGCCGGCGACCGGTCGGACGATCCGGTCAAAGCCGGCGTGAAGCACGAGGTGCCAGCGGAGATCCAGCCAAGAGATGCCCGCTAACTCTTCGGTTCGCGATTACGCTGCTCCAGGAACCTTTCTGGGAAACTTCCGTTGGTTGTCGACAGGTGCAAACGACTACTCATCGACACATCCTCGGAGGATTTCATGGACGGAGACCAACCCATTAGCTGGCTGATGTTCTTCACATTGGCCGCCGGCGCCGTGATTGTCGGATTCGTGTTCCTCAACTTCATCCGGTCGCGCTCGAACCGCGCCGTTGCGGCCGACACTCTGGAAGGGAACGGCACCGGGCGCGGCGCTGCGCCCGACGGTGCGCTGCCTGAACTGGCGGGAATCGCCGTGTTTGCCCTGGTCGCGATGGCTCTTCTGGCGACCGGCGTGAACTCGCGCAATACACAGACCGCCGAGGTTGCGCCGCCTGCGGCAAGTGGAACGACCGGCATGGCTCAGCCCAAGAATATTCAGAACGAGCCGAAGCGCTATCAGCCGAACAATCCCGGCACCGATACGCGCACGGCGCCGACCGCTTCTGATGCGGGCGTCGGCAATTCGCCCGGTTCGACCGGAACGCTGACCAAGTAACGCCAGGTCGCATTAGACCTTGAAACGAAATCGGGGGCCCAAACGGCCCCCGATTTTTATGTCGACTCGATGACTGAAAATCAGGATTGCGCCGCCTCGTAGGTAGCGTTCTGCTGCTGCATCAGCTCGATCTTCTCGTGGATCTTGTTGCGCTGCGCGGTCAGGGTGCCGACGATCGCCGGCGCGCTGCTGGAAGCCTGAATGGCCGTGTCGTATCTTTCGATGTTGCGCTTCTCGCCGTCGATCAGACCGGGCAGCACGCTGCCGTCGAGCCCGTCGAACAGCGAACGGACGCTCATGATGGTACGGTGAACCACGCTCATGAACGAGCCGCTGTCGTCGGCTTCCTCGCCGGCGTTGATCAGCAGCCCGCCGAGCTCTTCGGAATTGGCGTGATGCAGCGCGATCATGTCACGAAACAGCGACGTCAATCCTTTGCCTTCGGCGTCTTCGAGGGCTTCCTCATAGCCGTTGCGGGCATCGATCGCGCTGGTGTGCAGCGTCTTCAGGTGATCGAGAATGTCCTTGTCCACATGAGCCTCCATGCTGGGTTCAGGAATCCGCGACCGGCCGCAGGGCGGGCCGCATCCTTTCGCGCTAACTTGGAGCAGGCAGACCAGTTCCCGACCGGAACCGATTCATGAGGAGTTGTTAGTTGCGACGCTCGGAATCGTCCGGTTCGATCCCGTAAGGCTTCACCAATGCCCAGACGTGCGCCGGTACCATATTCTTGATTTTCTGTTTGTAGTTCCGGCGCAAATGCAGAACGGTTTCGACCGCCTTCATCTCGACGCGGGCGCGGCCGAATTCGAGCCCGCGCGGGCCGACCTTCGGCATCAGCCAGCCCATGAACGGGCGCAGCCAATTCGGCATTCCGCGCACCGGCAGACCGCCGGCGGCGAGCTCCGTGTTCTTGAGGAAGCCTTTCACCGGCGCAGTACGGTTGCCGGCGCTGGTCGGCTCGCTCAGCCGCACCTCGTCGCCCAGCAGATTCAGCAGTTCCTCGCCGCGTTCGTTGCGCACCAGCAACCATTGCTCGCCGCGCCCGGCCATATAGCCGACAGTGATGTCGGCGAGGGTGTTGGTGTAGTCGACACAGGTGCGGCAGGTGATCGGGAAGAAGTCGGGCTTCAGCTTCGAAATCGGCAGCAGCAGGAACGGAATTTCCTGCACCCGGCCGTCAGTGAAGCGAAGCTCGACGTGATAGTCGGCGCGAAATTCGAGATAGGTGATCGTCTCCGGCTTGTCCGACAGCAGGTCGAGGAAGCCGTGGAAGTTCTCCGTCGTGGTGTTGTCGGAACAAGGCGTGCCGATCACGTACAACCGCTCGAAGCCGAGCTTCTGTTCCAGCGAGCGCAGCGCGTAGACTTGGCAGGGGATGCCGATCACTGCGATCCGCTTGTAGCCGGCGGCGCGCGCTGGTTCCAGCAGCGCCAGCGAAGGCGCATAGCCCATCCGCATGCCGCGGCATTGCGCCATGCCCTCCGGCTTGGTCACCAGCACCGGCATCGGTTTCCATTTGTCGGCCGGATCCTGCGCCATCGTCAGCACCGCATCGACCGCTCCCGTTTCAAGCAGGCGCTCGCCGATCCGGGTGGTGATGCCGGTCCATTGCGCGCCGTCGCGCGGCTCCTTCATTGCCGCCTGCAACATCCGCCGAAACGGGCCGAAGAAGAATTCGTCCGGCCGCGACGGATCGCGGTTGCGACCGTGCACCTGCAGTTCCATCGCCGGATAGTCCGGCTTGATGAACTGGCAGGCCTGCCCGCACTGCTTGGGATCGCTCATCCGCGACACGCCGCAGTCGGTGCACAATTCGCGCGGCGCGGGGTCGTTGAGCGGCGGCGACCAAAGGGGTGAGGTCGGTTCGATCTGCTCTACCATCCGCGCGTTCCTGCGCCGCCCTTGAACGGGCCGGCGATTGTCGAGGTGATCCAGCCGCCGTAGAAATCGCCGGGCTGCGGCTGCACGCGTTCGTCGCCGACGAAACATTCGTCGACCCGCGAAGCGTAAAAAGCGAGGTGGCCTGCGATCGCCGCGAAGGCCGGGGAGGGCGCCGCATAACTCCAGGCGGCGTTGTCGGACCGGCGGCCGCCGGCCTCGATCGACCAGTAGCCTGCCTCGCCCTTGAATTCGCACCAGGATCGGCCCGGCGCCGGGCGCATCAGGTCGATCCGGATGTCGGCCTGCGGAATGTAATAGACCGGCGGGTGACTGGTCTCGAGCACGCGAAATCCCGAACTGCTATCGGCGATCGTCTCGCCGTTGAACACCACACGCAGTCGCGCATCCGTCCGTTCCAGCCGCGGCGGGCGCGGATAGTCCCACACCGATTCTTGGCCGCTCGCGGGCTTGTCGCGCCTGGGTCCGAACATCGTTCCCTGTTCTCTAAAAAGCGGCGGCGGTCGTCGCCATTCGCCATAAGTCGGCTCGACCGATCAATAGAGCCAAAGCCGGGCGACGGATAGATCTGCATCAAAGGCGCGGCCGATCGCGACCAGGCCGATCCGCCGCAGCCGCATGATGTTCAGCGGCGTCTCGATGCGGTGCGGAACGAACTGCGCGAACGGAAGCCTTACGACGGTCCATAGCGGAGGCGCGGCAAATGCTTCGCGATAGGATTGCTGCGGGCGGACCATATCGGTGGTGCGCAGATGCACGCCGTAGGTCTCGCCGTTGCCGGACACCTCGATGCCGACGCCTGTGAAGCCGCTGGCGTCGTAAGCGCCGCCGTCGGGCGCGATGTCCATCGCGATCTGGATGAAACCGCCGTTGTTTTCTGTCGAGACCGCGCCGCGCATCCGCGCTGCCGGACGGCGGTTAATCTCGGTCGCCAGCAGCGTGCCTTGTGAGACCCCGCCCATCACAGTGTCGGTGACGAGGCGCCAGCGCCGTTCGCCGCCCGCCGGCCAGAGTTCGATGTCCATCAGCGGATCACCATCGGGAACGTCACCGCGATCGCCCAGGCGAACAGGATGGCATTGGCCAGAGCGCCGGGCAAAGGATGATTGGTGGCCTTGTAGGTCCAGTTGCTGATCACCCCGAAGGCGATGAACAACAGCAGGATCGCCGGCACGATGATGATCAGAAAGAACAGCTTCTGCAGATTGAGCGCAACGGCGAACGCGAGCGAGGCGAGGAAGCAGAACTTCGCCAGCGCATAGGCGCCGCGCTTGGCGCCTGCGCCATGCGCCATCCATTCCGCGGTGATGAAATATGGAATGGTGCCGCAGGCGATCGCGGCGATCAGATACAATCGCGGCTCGATCGGCATGAAGGAGAACACATAGCTGTCGAGCGGCAGACCGAAGCCGACGATGTTGTAGGCGATCGCCGCCACCGACGCGATCGCCAATGCGGCGATCGAGATCCGCGGATGGACTGGATCGGGCAGCGACTCCAGCTTCTCCAGCCCGTGTGTGGGATGCTTGGCGGCGTAAGCGTGCGCCTTGCGGCCGCGCGCGCGGATCAGCAGCAGGATCGCGGCGGTGAGTGCGCCGTACAGCAGGAAGTGCAGTGTGAGATAGTCGCCGAGCAGGATGATCAGGAAGTCGGTCGGCGCCTTCCACAGGATCAGCGGCGTCAGCACCGCGGGTAGAATTGCGGCGATCAGCAGCGGCTTCCAGGTCAGGCTCGCGCCCATCGGCACAGGTGCTGCCTGCGGCAGCAGCTTCGACAGCGGCCACGCCAGCGCGATCAGGCCGCCGAACAACAGCGCCAGCCACATCGGGCGACGATCGATCCAGCCCGCGCCTTGCCGGCCGAACGACTCGTTCATCCATTGCAGCGTTTCACGCATGCTGTCCTGGCTGTACAGCACGCCGATATGTTCGACGCCGGACGACAGCGCCAGCCGCCGCGCGGTGCCCGCGCTGAAATCGCCATAGGTTCGGCCAGCCGCTGCGCCGCCCCCGGTCGCGAGATTGACGATGCGCAGACCTTCGTCGATCAGCATCTGTGGCTCGACTGCGCCGACGATCACCAACAAATTGCGCGGGCCGGTCGCGGTCGCGACTTTGCTGAACACAGAGACCGCGACGGTGGCGGTGATCTCCGGATGCGTCACGCCGTAGCGCACCACGATGTCGGATGCCATCGAATGGCCGAGCACGGCGGCGCGGCCGTCGCTCTGCGGCAATGCCCGGGCGTAGTCGGTGACTCGGCCGAGCTCATCAACCAAGACGCCGGTGATTTTGGTCGGCTCGTCGACGTCGCCCACCATCGTCACCGGGTTGCGGCCATGGCCGGTGCAGTCGAACGTCACCGCGATATAGCCGTTGCGCGCCAGGGTCTGGGCGAAGGGCTGCATCAATTGCTGCGAACCGGCGAAGCCGTGCGCGATCACGACCACCGGCGCCGGCGCGGTCGAGGGCGGCCGGAACACTGTGACCGGGGTCTCGCCGACGTTCGTATGCGTGATGATCAGATTGTCGGTGGCACGATTGAGTTGCCACAGCGCGACCGCGATCGCGATCACCGCGGCGAAGGCAACGACGAGGCGGAGCGGCTTCACCCGGGCTCGCGCCATCAGTCGACGTCCGGAATGTGCCGCTTGCGGACGCGACGAACTGTCCACCAGATCGAGAGCGCTGCGATCGGCACGAATCCCGCAGTGACGAGGCTCGGCTCGGCCTTGATCTGGCCGCTGTCGTACAGGCCCTTCACCAGATAGCCGAACAGTCCGACGACGTAGTAGGTGATCGCCGCGGTGGAGAGGCCTTCGACGGTGGCCTGCAGCCGCAATTGCAGCCGCGTCCGCGCGTTCATCGATTTCAGAAGGTCCTGGTTCTGCTGTTCGACTTCGACGTCGACGCGGGTGCGCAGCAGGTTGGCGGCGCGTGCGAGTTTCAGCGACAGGTCCGACTGCCGCGCCTCGGTGGTCGCGCAGGTGCGCATCGCGGGCTTCATTCGGCGTGCGAGGAACGACGACCAGGTCGGCAGCCCGCCGACCTTGCGTTCGCCGAGCGTCGCCAGCCGGCCCGTCATGATCTCTTCATAGGCGCGGCTGGCGCTGAACCGGCCGAGGCTCGCGGCGGCGCCGGCCTCGACTTCGGCGGCGATTTCGGTCAATTCCTGCAGGTGCTTGTTGTTCATGGCGAGATCGCCGGCGGTGCGCATCTCCGCGGTGACTTCTGCGAGGCGGCGTTCGCCGTTGCTGATCGACGGCCCCAACCGCTGCGCTTCGGGCAGGCCGAGCAGCGCGAGCGTGCGATAGGTTTCGATTTCCAGCACCCGCTGGACCAATGCGCCGGCGCGCTCCGGCGCCATGCCGCGATCGATCACCAGCACCCGCACGAATCCGGATGGGCCGGGCTGAAAATCGGTCGCATAGACCGCCGCGCCATCGGAATTTTCGGCGACCGCGAGGCTGGCGCGATCGAACAGCCGCTCCGGCGAGGTGCGGGGCGGATCGTCGGGCAGAATATGCAGATCGACCGCGACCAGCAGCGGCCCGGGCTGCGGCAGCAGCCGCATCGGGGAGGCGAGCGACGAGGCTTCGGGGTGAAACGGCGTCGCCGTGGGATCGGCTGTGAATTCCCAGGTGTAGGTCGTGAACTCCGAATGCTGCTCCCAACGCAGCATCGTCGTGCCGAAGCTGGCGCGGTGATGCTTTTCACCCTGCGCCGGAGGCAGAAGCCCGCGCGATTCGCAGAAGCTCGTCATCGCGGCGCGGTCGGCGCCGCCCTTGTCGCTGGACGTGTCGAAGGCAAAGTGCAGCACACGCGCCGGAACCGCGAGCGCGGTGAAGGGACGGGCGTGGACTTCGCCGAGCACGACGGCCCGCAAGGGATGCGGCGAAAGTCTTACGTCGCCGTCGCCAATCAGAACTTCAGCCGTCATAGGTGTTTTGACCTTGCTCAACATTGCGCCGGTTGACTTGAGTAGCATTGCAGCGCGATGGACAGAAGCCGAAAGGTTTCGCCCGCGCTGGCAGCGCAAGACCGTCGCGGCACCGGAGTTGCTCGAAATCAACGACCTCGGCTCCCAGCCGAGTTCTTAAGAAAAATCCGGTTGTCATCTGTTTGCAATCTGGCTCGGACTGGTATGGTTCGACCGTTAAGTCGCCGCGGGCCCTTCGCGGTTGTCGAATGGAGCATGTGGTGAAAATTCCAGTCCGTATTGGTACGCGCAAGAGCGTGATGGCGCTTGCCCAGACTGAGGACATCGCCAAGCAGCTGCGTGCAGCCGCGAGCGAACTCGACGTCGAAATCGTCAAGTTCGAGACCGTCGGCGACAGCGACCAGATCAGCAAGCTGTTGCCGCATGGCGGCAAGGGTGGCGCTTTTGTCGCGGAAATCCGCGCCGCGGTGATCGCCGGCCAGCTTCAGGCCGCGATGCACTCGCTGAAGGACATGCCGGGCAACGAAGACACCCCGGGTCTGGTGATCGGCGCCACGCTGGCCCGCGATCCGGCGACCGACGCGCTGGTGCTCCGCGAGGGCCTGACGCTCGAGGAGCTGAAGAAATCGCGTGGCAAGGGCTACACCATCGGCACCAATGCGGTGCGGCGCGCGGCCTATGCCAAGCGGCTGTTCCCCGAGGTCAATGTGATCCACTTCCGCGGCGCGGCCGACACCCGGATCCGCAAGCTCGACGCTCGCGAGAAACAGCGGCTGCCCGATGGCGGCGAGGTCGGCCCGGCCGACGCGCTGATCATGGCGCGCGCGGGGCTGGAGCGAGTCGGCTTCGTCGACCGCATCGTGCATGATTTCACCCCGCAGGAAATGCTGCCGTCCGCAGGTCAGGGCATCGTCGCGGTCGAATGCGCGGTCGACGATTGGCAGACCCGCCGCTATCTGGCGATGATCGACGATCCAAAGTCGCGGCTGTGCTGCGACGCTGAACGCGAGGTGCTTTGGGTGCTGAACGGCCACTGCAATTCGCCGATGGCGGCGCATTCGACGGTCAACGGCGCGGAAATGACCTTGCACGCCTCGGTTCTCGATGAGGAAGGTGGTCTGTTCATCGAGACCACGCGCTCGGGTCCGGCCAATCGGCCCCGCGAACTCGGCCGTGCGGTTGGTCTTGATCTTCTGGACAAGGGTGCCGCCGCGGTCATTGAAAAAACGCGGCCGGAGTAACCCATCCCATGGCGACAGTGTTCCCGTTCTCCGCCATCGTCGGCCAGGAAGAGATGAAACTCGCCTTGCTGATCGCGGCGATCGATCAGAAGGTCGGCGGCGTGCTGGCGTTCGGCGATCGCGGCGCCGGCAAGTCCACCGCGGTGCGCGCGCTGGCGGCGCTGTTGCCCAAGATGAAGGTCGTGGTCGGCTGCCGCTATAATTGCGATCCCGACCTGCCCGAACGCTTCTGCGAAGAGTGCAAGGAGAAGGCCAAGCACGGCAAGGTCAAGACCGCGCAGGTGCTGGTGCCGGTGGTCGATCTGCCGCTCGGCGCCACCGAAGACCGGGTCGTCGGCGCGCTCGATCTCGAACGTGCGTTGGCCAAGGGCGAGAAGGCATTTGAGCCGGGCCTGCTGGCGCGGGCGCATCGCGGCTTCCTCTACATCGACGAAGCGAATCTGCTCGAAGATCATCTGGTCGATCTGCTGCTCGACGTCGCCGCCTCCGGCGAGAACGTGGTCGAACGCGAAGGCCTCAGCATCCGCCATCCTGCCCGCTTCGTGCTGGTCGGCACCGGCAACCCCGAAGAAGGCGAGCTGCGTCCGCAATTGCTCGACCGGTTCGGCATGTCGGTCGAGGTCAAGACGCCCGACACGCTGCCGGAACGCATCGAAGTGGTGCGCCGCCGCGATGCGTTCGAGAGCGATTCCACCGCCTTCCTCGAAGACTGGTCGAAGGAAGAGGCCAAGCTGCGGCGCAAGATCACCCAGGCCAAGGACCGGTTGCCCGACGTCAGCGTCCCCGACGCGGCGCTGGAACGCGCCGCCAGGCTGTGCATGACGCTCGGCACCGACGGCCTGCGCGGCGAATTGACGCTGATGCGCGCCGCCCGCGCGCTCGCAGCGCTGGAGCACGACAAGATTGTCACCGACGATCATCTGAAGCGGATTGCGCCGTCGGCGCTGCGGCATCGGCTGCGCCGCAATCCTCTGGACGACGCAGGCTCGAGCGTTCGTGTCGATCGGGCGCTCGCTGAAATCTTCGGATGAGCATCTCGCTCGCATGGTCCGATGCGGTGACCGCGGCGCAGTTGTTCGCGGTCGACCCGGTCGGCACCGGCGGTGTGCTGCTGCGCTCGCGCGCGGGGCCGGTGCGCGACCGCTGGCTTGTGACGCTGCGCGCCGCGCTGCCGCCTGATCAACCCTACAGAAACCTGCCGCTGCATATTGCCGACGGTCGCCTGCTCGGCGGCCTCGATTTGTCCGCGACGCTGCTTGCCGGCCGCCCGGTCGCCGAGCGCGGTCTGCTGGCGGAAGCCGATGGCGGCGTGCTGGTCGTGGCGATGGCGGAGCGAATGCAGGCCTCGACCAACGTGTATCTCACCGCGGCGATGGACGCGCAGGAGACTGCGGTCGAGCGGGACGGCCTGTCGTTGCGGATGCCGGCGCGGTTCGGCGTCGTGGCGCTCGACGAAGGCCTCGAGGACGAGTTCGCGCCCGCCGGTCTGCGCGACCGGCTCGGCTTCCACCTCGATCTCGATCAGTTCGCCTGGCGCGACACCGAGGATTTCCCGGTGCAGCTCGACGACATCATCGCGGCCCGTGCGCGTCTTGCTGGAATTAAAGTCGGTCGTGAGCAGATCGAAGCGATCTGCACCGCCGCCGCGGCGCTCGGCATCATCTCGCTGCGTGCGCCGCTGCTGGCGATCCGCGCGGCGCGGGCGAGCGCGGCGCTGTTCGACCGGGTCACCATCGAGCAGGACGACATCACGCTTGCCGCGCGGCTGGTGCTGGCGCCACGCGCGATGGTCTTTCCGCAGTCCGATCAGCCGGACGAGGCCGAACCGCCTCCGCCCGAGCCGCCGCCGGAAGACAATTCCGAGGATAACAACGACCAGGAACAGCAGACGCCGGATATCGACCGCGCGCTCGACGAGGTGATCCTCGCCGCAGTCAAGGCGGCGATGCCGCCCGGCGTGCTGGAAGCGCTGCGCGCTTCCGCCGGCCGCGCGCGGGCCCGCTCGGCCGGCAAGGCCGGCGAGTTGCAGAAGTCGAAGAAGCGCGGCCGCCCCACCGGCAGCGTGCGCGGCGAATTGCGCGACGGCTCCAAGCTCAACGTCATCGAGACGCTGCGCGCCGCGGCGCCGTGGCAGCCGCTGCGCCGGCGTCAGGCGGAAGGCCGCCCCGGCAGCGCGCCGCGTATTCTCGTCGAGAAGGACGATTTCCGCATCGCGCGCTTCAAGCAGCGCACCGAGACCATCACCATCTTCGTGGTTGACGCCTCGGGCTCGGCGGCGCTGCATCGTCTCGCCGAAGCCAAGGGCGCGGTCGAATTGTTACTTGCCGATTGCTACGTGCGCCGCGATCAGGTGGCCATGATCGCGTTCCGCGGCAGCATTGCCGAAATCCTGCTGCCGCCGACGCGGTCGTTGGCGCGCGCCAAGCGCAGCCTCGCGGGTCTGCCGGGCGGCGGCGGCACGCCGCTCGCAGCCGGACTCGACGCAGCGTTCATGCTGGCCGATTCGATCAAGCGCAAAGGTCAGACGCCGACCGTGATCGTGCTGACCGACGGCCGCGCCAACATCGCGCGCGACGGCGCGCCGGGCCGGCCGCAGGCCGAGGAAGACGCCAAGGCGTCAGCGCGGCAATTCCGTGTCGCGGCGATCAATTCCGTGGTGATCGACATGTCGCCGCGGCCGGGGCCGCAGGCCGAGTCCTTCGCCAAGGAAATGGACGCACGCTATTTGCCGATGCCGCACGCCGACGCCACCGTCTTGGCGAAAGCGGTGACCGCAGCGACGCGCGCCGGCTGATCGGTTCTGCGCCCGCGCCTGACGCGCGAAAATCATGCTCGCGTAACAATCTCAAGCGGGATGACGATTCGAAGGTTTGTCATCCCGCTCTCAGCTCGATTAGATCAGCATGAAAAAAGCCGGCGCTTTCGCACCGGCTTTGATCATTGATCGGGACGTCAGTCTCAGCCTTTGAAGGCGCGGACTCGCTTCACCATCTGCTCGACATGCGCGATCGAGGCGTCCGGCGTGATGCCGTGGCCGAGATTGAAGATGTGGCGACCGGCCGAGAAGTTCTTCAGCACGTCGTCCACCCCTTGATCGAGCGCCGAGCCGCCGGCGATCAGCAAAAGCGGGTCGAGGTTGCCCTGCACGGCGACCTTGGTCTGCACCTGGTCGCGCACCATCTTCGGCTCCGCCGTCCAGTCGATGCTGACGGCGTCAACGCCGGTGCGCTCGATGAAGGCCGGCAGCAGCGCGCCGGCGCCGCGCGGGAAGCCGATGATCTTGGCGTCGGGCTTCACCTTGCGGACGCCTTCGACGATGCGGCGGGTCGGCTCGATGCACCACTTTTCGAATTCGCGCGGCGGCAGGATGCCGCCCCAGGTGTCGAAGATCTGCAGCACGTCGGCGCCGGCTTCGAGCTGCTTCAGCAGATACTGGATCGAACTCTCGACCAGAACATCGATGATCTTGGCGAAGGCGCCGGGGTGCTGATACGCCATCAGCCGCGCCGGATGTTGATCCGACGTGCCCTGGCCGGCGACCATGTAGGTCGCGACCGTGAACGGCGCGCCGCAGAAGCCGATCAGCGTCGTCTCGGGCGCGAGCTCGCTGCGCACAATTCGCAGCGCTTCGAACACCGGCTCGAGCTTGCCGAGGTCGATCGCGCCGTTGAGCGTGCCGACCAGGTCCGGCGAGTTCAGCGGATCGAGCCTCGGACCCTCGCCGACCTCGAAGCGGACCGCGCGCCCGAGCGCGTACGGCACCACCAGAATGTCCGAAAAGATGATCGCGGCGTCGAAACCGAAGCGCCGGATCGGCTGCAGCGTCACCTCGGCGGCGAGTTTGGGGTTGAAGCACAGATCGAGGAAGCTTCCGGCTTCGGTGCGGGTGGCGCGGTACTCCGGCAGGTAACGGCCTGCCTGTCGCATCATCCACATCGGGGGCGAGGCTTGCCGATTTCCGGAAATGACCTCAATGAAAGGTTTTGTCACCAGTTTCTGTGTCAAGAGAGATACCCATTGTTATACGACAAGCGCTCTTGACGGTCTGATACACTGCCAACACCGTCTTGACCACGTCGAGATGCGGCCGGAGCGGCCGTGAACAGGATTTTCGAGATGAACGCCACCGCACCCACCCCCGGATCGTCCGCGACGCGCCGCGAAGGACCGGATCTTCCTGCACCGGTCTCCGGAGAACGCCATGACATCGACAGTTTCGGCGGCCGGCTGACCTATTGGGCCGCGTCGCCTGAAGCATCGACGTCGGAACCGCCGATGCTCCTCATCCACAGCATCAATGCCGCGGGATCGGCCTATGAGATGAAACCGATCTACGAGCACTACGCCAAGAGCCGCCCGGTCTATGCGATCGAGCTGCCCGGCTTTGGTCATTCGTCGCGCGCCAAGCGTCAATACACAATTCGGATGATGACGGATGCGATTCATTCCGTCGTCGGCGAAATCCAGAAGGCGCATGGCGACACGCCGATCGACGCGATCGCATTGTCGCTCAGCAGTGAGTTTCTCGGGCGCGCAGCCGCCGAGACGCCGAAGGCCTTCCGCAGCGTCGCTCTGGTCAGTCCGACCGGCTTCGATCGCAGGCAGTTGCGCTGGGTGAAGGGATCGCGCGCGATTCCGTGGTTGCATGCGTTCTTCGAAAATCCGCTGTGGAGCGAGGGAGTGTTCGGTCTGCTGACGAAGAAGTCGGTGATCGCCTGGTTCCTGCGCAAGACGTTCGGCTCGCCGAACATCGATCGCGGCCTGCTCGACTACGACTATCTGACGACGCATCAGCCCGGTGCGCAGCACGCGCCTTATTACTTCGTCACCGGCTATCTGTTCAGCCAGGACGTGCTGCGGCTCTATCAGGACCTGAAGATGCCGGCATGGCTGTCGCACGGCGTGCGCGGCGACTTCGTCGACTACGCCAACAAGAGCACGGTGGAAGGCCGGCCGAACTGGACGGTGACCGTGTTTCAGACCGGGGCAATGCCGCATTTCGAGATCCCCGACGAATTCCTCCGCAGCTACGACGAATTCCTCGCGCGGGTCGCGAGGTCTGCCGCCTGAGGCAGTTGCGATGAGCGGGCTCGACTGGAGCAGGGATGGCGCCGACTGGCCGCATCGGGAATCCAGCCGGTTCGTGGAGGCCGGCGGCTTCCGCTGGCACATCCAGCAGATGGGTCCGGTCGATGCGCCGGCGCTGTTGCTGGTCCACGGTACCGGCGCGGCTTCGCATTCCTGGCGTGGGCTCGCGCCCTTGCTGGTGCGGCATTTCAGGGTGACCGCGCCGGACCTGCCCGGCCATGGCTTCACGCAATCGCCACGCGCGCATCGGCTGTCATTGCCGGGCATGGCCGCTGATCTCGGCGCGCTGCTGCAGGTGCTGAACGTATCCCCGGAGATCGTCGTCGGGCACTCTGCAGGCGCCGCGATCGCGGCGCGGATGTGCCTCGACGGTGCAATCTCGCCGCGGCTTCTGGTCAGCCTCAATGGTGCATTTCTGCCCTATGGTGGGCCGGCCGCGAATTTCTTCTCGCCATTGGCCAAGATGCTGGTGCTCAATCCGCTGGTGCCTGGATTGTTTGCCTGGCAGGCCGGCGGCCGCGGCGCTGTCGAGCGATTGATCGGCAATACCGGCTCGTCGATCGATCCGGCGGGAATCAAGCTCTATGGCAAGCTGGTGGGGAACTCGGGCCACGTCGCTGCAGCACTGCGGATGATGGCGAATTGGGATCTCGAGCCGTTGCTGAGGGCGTTGCCCGGGCTGAAACCGCAGCTCTTGTTGGTCGCAGCGGAAGGCGACCGCGCCATTCCGCCCTCGGTTGCCCGTAAGGTCCAGGAAATTCAGCCGAAAGCCGTGATCGAGCGGATTCCAGGTCTCGGCCATCTGGCCCATGAGGAGCGGCCGCAACTTGTCGCTGACCTTATCGAGCGATATTCGCGCGCGGGCGCTTCAAATGTCGAATAGATCAAAGACAGCGGTGTAAGGCTTACATTACACATTTGGACTGGTTCAGCTGTCAATTTTTCGTTACAGTGGTGCCCATGCTCGATCCAGGTCCCAAAACCGCTCCTCGTCTCCCTCGTGATCACGCACCGCACGCGGTGGTGATCGGCTCCGGCTTTGGCGGTCTCGCCGCCGCGGTCCGGCTCGGTGCCAAAGGGTACCGTGTCACCGTCTTGGAGAAGCTCGATAAGCCGGGCGGCCGCGCTTACGTCCACAAGCAGGACGGCTTCACCTTCGACGCAGGTCCGACCATCGTCACCGCGCCTTATCTGTTCGAAGAGCTGTGGAAGCTCTGCGGTAAGCGAATGTCCGACGACGTCACGCTGAAGCCGATGGCGCCGTTCTATCGCATCCGCTTCGACGACGGCACGCATTTCGATTATTCCGACGACCGCGATGCGGTGCTGGATCAGATCGCGAAATTCTGCCCGGACGACGTGCCGGCCTACGACCGCTTCATGGCGGCGTCGCAGGCGATCTTCAAGGTCGGCTTCGAGCAACTCGGCGATCAGGCGTTCAGCCGCTTCACCGACATGCTGAAGATCGCGCCGGACATGATCAAGCTGGAGAGCTATCGCAGCGTCTACGGGCTGGTCGCGAAGCACTTCAAGGATCCGAAGCTGCGTCAGGTGTTCAGCTTCCATCCGCTGCTGATCGGCGGCAACCCGTTCATGTCGAGTTCGGTGTACTGCCTGATCACCTATCTGGAAAAGCAGTGGGGCGTGCACTCGGCGATGGGCGGCACCGGCAGCCTGGTGACCGGGCTGGTGAAGCTGATCGAAGGGCAGGGCAACGAGATCCGCTACAATCAGGACGTTCGCCAGATCGTCGTCGAGAACGGCGCCGCCTGCGGCGTCAAGCTCGCCGACGGCGAAGTGATCAAGGCCGACATCGTGGTGTCGAATGCGGATTCGGCCTCGACCTATCGTTATCTACTGGCGCCGGAGACGCGCAGCCGTTGGACCGACGCCAAGATCGAGAAGTCCCGCTACTCGATGAGCCTGTTCGTCTGGTACTTCGGCACGAAGCGGCGGTACGAGGACGTCAAACACCACACCATCCTGCTCGGCCCGCGCTACCGCGAGCTGATCACCGACATCTTCTCGCGCAAGATCGTCGCCGATGATTTCAGCCTGTATCTGCACCGCCCGACCGCGACCGATCCGTCGCTGGCGCCGCCCGGCTGCGATACGTTCTACGTGCTGTCGCCGGTGCCGAACCTGCTCGGCGACATCGACTGGACCACCAAGGCCGAGAGCTATCGCGCATCGATCGCCAAGATGCTCGGCGCCACCGTGCTGCCCGATCTCGAAAATCAGGTGGTGACCTCGAAGCTCACCACGCCGCTGGATTTCCGCGACCGGCTGTCGTCGTTCCGCGGTGCTGCGTTCGGGCTCGAGCCGGTGTTGTGGCAGAGCGCCTGGTTCCGGCCGCACAACCAGAGCGAAGACGTCAAGAATCTGTATCTCGTCGGCGCGGGAACGCATCCCGGCGCTGGTCTCCCCGGGGTGTTGTCCTCGGCACGCGTGCTCGATTCCCTGGTCCCCGAGGCTGACAGTCTGGTGAATTCATGACCGTACATTCCGATATGCTGGCCTGCCGCGTGATGATCAAGGAAGGTTCGCGCACGTTTCACGCCGCGTCGAAGGTGCTGCCGCGCCGGATCAGCGATCCGGCGATTGCGCTGTACGCGTTTTGTCGCGTCGCCGACGACGCCGTCGATCTCGGCCTCGATCGCAGCAATGCGGTCGAAGTGCTGAAGGACCGACTCGACCGCGCCTGTCGCGGTCTGCCCCGGCCATATCCGTCGGATCGCGCCTTCGCCGACGTGATCGCGCGCTTCTCGATTCCGCCGGCGATTCCCGAGGCGCTGATCGAAGGTCTCGAATGGGACTCGCAGGGCCGCCGCTTCGAGACGTTGTCTGATCTCTACGGCTATGCCGCGCGCGTCGCCGGCACCGTCGGCGTGATGATGACGCTGGTGATGGGGCAGCGCAGACCGGACATTGTCGCGCGTGCCTGCGATCTCGGCTGCGCGATGCAACTCACTAACATCGCCCGCGACATCGGCGAGGACGCGCGCAACGGCCGCATTTACATGCCGCTGTCGTGGATGCGCGAAGCCGGGCTCGATCCGGAAAAGTGGCTCGCCGACCCGAAATTCACGCCGGAGATCGCCGGCATCGTCAAGCGGCTGATCGACACCGCGGATGCGCTGTACGATCGCGCCACGCTCGGCATCGCGAACCTGCCGCGCTCGTGCCGTCCCGGTATCTTCGCCGCGCGTGCGCTGTATGCCGAGATCGGCCGCGAGGTCGAACGCTCCGCGCTCGATTCGGTGTCGGCTCGTGCGGTGGTCTCGACCGGGCGCAAGCTCGCTGTGCTGTCGCGGATGCTGGCGTTCCAGGAAACCCAATGGGCGCCCGCGAAGAATCTGCCGGCCAAGTTGGGCGACATGGAAGAAACCCGCTTCCTGATCGATGCGGTGATCGCCCATCCGGTCCGCGACTTGCAGCCGATGCCGCAGGTCAAGCCGATCGAGCAGAAGGTCGCCTGGCTGGTCGACCTGTTCACGCGGCTCGAACGCCGCGACCAGATGCTGCAACGCAGCCGGGTGTAGTTGCGTCGTCATGCCCGGGTTCGACCCGGGCATTCGCGCCTTCAGCCGGTCGAGTGCCTGTTTTCGCAGTTGGCCGGGGGCAAGCCCGGCCCTGATGCCATGGGGTTGGTGACGCTGCCCTCCTAAATTCAAGTGTGCCGCCGACAACTGCCAGTGATTTGCAAAAATCCTCGAAGGCGGTCAGCTTGCGTGATACCGATGGCGTGGAAAGCGCAACGGATCATGGCCATGACGATCGACACTGAACTCGACACCGCGACAACGAGCCGCGTCGAACACCAGCGGGCGCAGGCCCGCACCTGGTTCGAAAGCCTGCGCGACAGGATCTGCGCGGAGGTCGAGGCGCTGGAGCGCGAAGCGCCGGCCGAGCTGTTCCCCGGCACGCCCGCGACCTTCACCTACAAACCGTGGCAGCGGAAGACTGGCGCCGGCGGCGGCGTTGGCGGATTTCTGTCGAATGGCCGGCTGTTCGAGAAGATCGGCATCCACACGTCTTCGGCCAACGGCCGGCTCACGCCTGAAATGGCGAAGACTCTGCCGGGCGACGGCCAGAGCCTGGATTACGTCTCGACGAGTATCAGCCTGATCATGCATCCGCGCAGTCCGCGGGTGCCGACCGTCCACATGAACACGCGGTTTCTCTCGACCGCGCAGGGCTGGTTCGGCGGCGGCGCGGATCTGACGCCGATGCTGCCTGAGCAACGCAGCCAGGACGCCGAGGATGCTGTGACCTTTCACGCCGCGATGAAGCGCGCTTGCGACGCCCATGATCCGGGCTACTACGGCAAGTTCAAACCTTGGGCGGACACCTACTTCTTTCTGCCGCATCGCGGCACGGCGCGCGGCGTCGGCGGCATCTTCTACGATCACCTCAACAGCGGCGATTTCGACCGCGACTTTGCCTTCACCCGCGACGTCGGGCTGGCGCTGCTCGCGGTCTATCCGAAGATCGTGCGCCAGCGGATGCAGGAATCGTGGACCGACGAGGAGCGCGCCCAGCAGCTCGCCTGCCGCGGGCTCTATGTCGAATTCAATCTCTTGTACGATCGCGGCACGATGTTCGGGCTGCAGACCGGCGGCAACACCGAGACCATCATGAGTTCGATGCCGCCGCTGGTTAGTTGGAGCTGAGTCGCACGACGGAGGCGGACGATGGAGAACTATTACGGGCTGATCGAACTCGGCGTCGTGTTCTTCTGCTTGATCGCCGGCTGGTTCATCCTCGAGCGTCAAGGCAAACGCCTCGACCGCGCCCGCGCCGAGAGGGAGAAGAAGGAGTCGCCATGACCAGCGACAGCGCCTTCAACTATTTCGAGATCCTGATGCTCGGAATGTTCGCCGCAAGCTGGCTCATCCTCGAATGGCAAGGCAAAAGGCTGGATAAAAAGCGCGAGGCGGAGAAGGCGAAGAGCGAAGCGACGCCCAAAAGCGATTGATTTCGCCTTGGCCGGGCTTTGTTCCGGCGATCCACTGATGCGGCCGCGGCCGCCCTTACTTCCTCCGCGGCATCCGGAACGGCAGCATCGCCTGCACGATTGGCATGCGGAAGCGGTCGAGGGAGAGGCTCTCATGCACCAGCGTCACCGGTTCGCCGAGCAACGTCGTCGCCACCATCGAGCGGGCGTAGAACGGAGTGTCTTCGAGGGTGCGCAGCACTTTGGCGTCGCGCTCGCTGCGCGCGCTGCGGCTGACCTTCCAGCCTGAGCGCGGCAGCGTCATGAGGGGCGGCTGAGCAAAGCGTTCCATGTTGCCCTGGGCGTCGAAAGTGACCGCAAGATCGAGGCGGCTGCCGTCGCGGCGCTCGGCTTCGTAGAGGATCGCGGTTTTGTCGCGGAGCGCGCCGCGCGCCCATTCCCAATGGCTGAAGCCGGTCTCGATCGGTGCGTCGCCGGCATTGGTGTCGATATAGGCTTCGCCCTGCCAGTTCAGCTTCGGCTGGTCCAGCGTCACTTCGATTCGCGAGCGTGGTGCGATCGGCCACCAGCGATGATTGCCGTCTTCGTTGAGCACGAAGCACTGTTTAGTGACGGTCGTCGGAATGACCCGGACGCGTCCCCTGATGCGCCCCGGGATCGGTGCGCAGACTTCGTTGATGTTGATGGTCAGCGCCTTGCCGTCCCAGGCGAGGTCGCTCGGTCCGATCAGCAGGGAGCTGAGATTGCGGGCAACGCGGCCGCGCGCGCGCTCCGTCATCGTCCAGCGCTTGCCGGCGCTGTGATACAGCCCGACGTTCAGCGCGCAATGATTGAGCGGGTCGGCTGCAGCGCCGCGGCGTGCGAACGCGTAGTAGGGCGAAAATACGCTGCCGATGAAGGCGATGATGGTGAGGCCTTCGCTGCCATCGTCACTGATCGCGTCGACATACCACCAGGCATAGCCGTTGGGCGGGACGTCGAGGTTGAATCCGGCGCGGCGTTCGTCGGTCTCGTTGGGCCAGGCAATCATTGATTGTTACGTTTGGTTGTTCGCTTCGGTTGAGGTGGCGACCGGCCGCAGCAACGGCTTCAGCCCCTGCAGCTCGGTCTCGATATCGGCGATCAGGCTCGCCGCGGCGGCGCGGCCGGAGAGGCCGGCCATCGGCACGCCGGGGCCGGGATGGGTGCTGCCGCCCGCGAGATACAGGCCCGGAATCTTGGTGCGAGCACCGGGGCGCTCGAAAGATGCGGTCCAGCCATGGGAGGCGCGGCCGTAAAGCGCGCCGCCGGTCGCGGGAAACAAGCGGTTGAAATCCGCCGGCGTCGTCACCTCGGTTTTGCCGGGCTTCTGTTGGATACGTAGCCCGCAGCGCTCCAAGACGCCGAAGGTCCGCTCTGCATAGCGTGCGATCTCTGTTTCGTCGAATGATTTGCGATCGCCGACCGGCGGCGCGTTGACCAGCACCAGCAGTTCTTCCTCGCCGCCCTGGTCGAGCATTGCTTCGTCGTCGATGCGATCCTGGCCGCAGACATAGACGGTCGGCTCGCTTGGCATTTCGCCGCGCTTGAAGATGTCGGTGAACTCACGCGCATAGTCGCGCGAGAAGAACACCGAGTGCCGGCTGAGCGGAAACCCATCGGTCTTCGCGACCATGCTCCACGTCATCGCCGACAGCGACCGAACCTTCGGAGCGATTGGCGCGACCGCGCGTTGCACCGATTCGCCGAACAGGCCGCCGGGCAGCGCGCCGACATCGGCGTTGACGATCACCGACTGCGCTTCGATCCGCTCGCCATTCGCGAGAATCACGCCGGCGGCGTGGCCGCCCGACACCATGATCTCACGGACTTCCTGTTCGTAGCGGATGGTGGCGCCGAGCGAAGCCGCGCAGTCGGCGAGCGCGCGGGCCAGCGCGTGCATGCCGCCTTCGATGATCCAGACGCCCTGCTGTTCGACATGGGCGACCAGCATCAGCGTTGCCGGCGCCTGAAACGGCGATGATCCACAATAAGTCGAATACCGCCCAAACAATTGGCGCAGTCGCGGGTCGTGGAAGTAATCACCCAGCGCATTCCACATCGTGGTGAAGGGACGGATCTTGCGCAGTTCGATCAGGCCGCCGAGCCCGTTTCCGGTGACCAGACCGAACAGGCTCGGTGCGGTGGCGCGCAAGAATGGCCGTTCGAGGATCTGATAGATTCGCCGGCTGTCGGCGCAAAATTGCCGATAGCGTTTGGCCTCGGCGCTTCCCGCGAAATCGCCGATCGCATCCGTCGAACGCGCCTCGTCGGCGAACAGATCGAGCCGTGTTGTCGCATCCCAGGCGTGGCGCGCCAGCACGGAGAGGGGGCGCAGCCGGACGTGATCGGCGAAGTCCAGTCCGGCGGAGGCGAACAGTTCCTCAAACACCCAGCGCATGGTGAAGACAGTCGGGCCGCTGTCGATCCGCGAGGCGCCGATTCCGACCTCGCGGATCTTGCCGCCGGGAGCAGCCGCGCGCTCGACCACGGTCACGTCCAGACCGCGGGCGGACAACGCGAGGGCGGAGGTCAATCCGGCCACGCCCGCGCCGATCACCACCACGCGATTCTTTCCGGTCTGATCTCTCATTCCAGCTCTCGACTCCGCCTTAAGTGTCATTGCGCCATGTCATTGACAGGTGTCCATAATAACTTACAGTTGCGCATGACAAGTTAAATTGACACTTGCTGCCTCAGAGCGGGAGTCTGCCATGGATGTGACCAATCGGATCGAGCGTGCTCTTACCGAAGCGCTCAGCCAGGCAGATCTGGCAGGATGCCCGCCTCGCTTGGCGGCTGCAATGCGCAGTGCGGTGTTCCCGCGCGGCGCTCGTGTCCGGCCCCGGCTCTGCCACAGCGTGGCTTTGGCCTGCGGCGAGGACAATCCCGCCGCAACGGAAGCCGCCGGCGCGGCACTTGAATTGATGCACTGCGCCTCGCTGGTTCACGACGATCTGCCCTGCTTCGATGGTGCTGACATCCGCCGCGGCCGTCCCTCGGTGCACAAGGCGTTCGGCGAGCCGCTCGCGGTGCTGACGGGAGACGCGCTGATCGTGCTGGCGTTCCAGACCATTGCCCGCGTCAATTGCGCGCCGGACCGGCTGCTGAAGCTCACTCAGGTCGTCGGCGGCGCCGTCGGCGTGCCGCTCGGCATCGTCGCCGGTCAGGCGTGGGAATGCGAATCCGAAATCAATCTCGCACATTATCACCGCTCCAAGACCGGCGCGTTGTTCGTCGCCGCGACTGCGGCGGGTGCGGCCTCGGCCGGCGCCGATCCGGAGCCGTGGCGGCTGGTAGGCGAGAAGATCGGCGAAGCCTATCAGGTCGCCGACGATCTGCGCGACGCCGCCGCTGACGAGGACGAAATCGGCAAGCCGGTCGGTCAGGATATCGCCCATGATCGCCCGAGCGCGGTGCGCGAAATGGGCATTGACGGCGCGGTGTTCTATCTGAAGTCGCTGGTCCGCGGCGCAATCGAGGCGATGCCGCCCTGCGCCAACGGCAACGAACTTCGCTCGCTGATCATGTCGGAGGCCACGCGCCTGGTGCCGGCGAAGCTGGCGCAATCCGCGGCGTGATGCGGCGCTGGCGAGCCATGCCGATTCGCGTGAACGCGACGCGTCAAACAACAATCTAAAGCTTCGGATCTCATCAGACCGAAGCTTCTGGAGCCCAGCCACGGCTTGGCCTGCGAGGCCGGCCGGTGGTAGCAGTGACAATGATTTCCTCGAGCCTGCGCGATCGGCTGCTCGGTTGGCGCGATTCGATTCTGTCGAATCCGCGCTTTCAGCGCTTTGCCGCGGTGTTTCCATTGACGCGGCGTGTCGCGCGGCGCCGCGCCGCCGCGATGTTCGATCTCGTCGCTGGCTTCGTCTATTCCCAAATTCTGCTGGCCTGCGTGCAGTTGCGGCTGTTCGATTTGCTTGCGGAGCGTCCTGCCAGCGTCGACGAGCTCGCCACGCGACTGTCATTGCCGCGGGAATCGATGCAGATGCTGCTCGACGGAGCGACGGCGCTCAAGCTGGTGCAGCCGCGTAGCCAGGGCCGCTACGGGCTCGGCCAGCTCGGCGCAGAACTGTGCGGCAATCAAGGCGTGCTGGCGCTGGTCGAGCACCATGCGATGTTATACCGCGACCTCGCCGATCCTTTGGCCCTGCTGCGCGGGCCGCGCGGCGGTGGCGAACTCGCGGCGTATTGGGCCTATGTCCGCGGCGAGCGACCGGCCGACCTCGGATCGGAGCAGGTCTCGTCCTACACCGCGCTGATGGCGGCGTCGCAGCCGATGATTGCCCGCGAAGTGCTACATGCCTTCTCTTTCCGGGCGCATCGCTGCCTGCTCGACGTCGGCGGCGGCGACGGATCGTTTTTGTCGGCTGTCGCCGCGCAGAACCCAGAGCTCCGCTGCATCCTGTTCGACTTACCGGCGGTCGCCGAGAAGGCGGCAGAGCGGTTTCGGGTCACTGGACTGGCGGACCGGGCGACCGCGGTCGGTGGCAGCTTCCGCACCGATCGGCTGCCCGAAGGCGCCGACATCGTTTCGCTGGTGAGGGTCATTCACGACCACGACGACGAGGTCGTGGCCGAGCTGCTGGACGCCGTCCATAACGCCCTCCCGGATCAGGGGAAATTGCTGATCGCCGAGCCGATCGCCGGCCTGCCGGGCACGGAATCGATCTCGGATGCCTATTTCGCCTTTTATCTGAGGGCGATGGGAACCGGTAAAGCCAGGACGTTCGAGCGGCTGCGCGACCTGCTGGAAACAGCCGGATTCACCCAGATCGAGCTCCATTCTGTGCCGATGCCCCTCGTGGCATCCGTGATTACCGCAATCAAGCGCTCCAAATGTGTTAATCTGGCTTGACACTGTCGTCCGTCAGTTTAGCATGACACTCGGCGGCGGGTCTCTGCCGCGCGAATTTGGAGTAGGCGATGGATACCATCGCGGTCGTCCTCAAGCAGCCGCAACACGTCGAACTCAGTCGCCTGGCTCTCACCCCGCCGACTGCTGACGACGTTGTTGTCGATGTTGCATGGAGCGGTGTCAGCACCGGTACCGAGCGGCTGTTGTGGTCCGGCCGGATGCCGGCGTTCCCCGGAATGGGGTACCCGCTTGTGCCTGGCTATGAGTCCGTCGGCGAAGTGGTCGAGGCCGGATCGGCAACCGATCTGAAGCCCGGCCAAATGGTGTTCGTGCCCGGGGCGAAATGCTTCGGCGAAGTCCGCGGTCTGTTCGGCGCCTCGGCGTCGCGTCTCGTCGTTCCGGCCAAGCGCGTGGTGCCGCTCGATCAGCAGCTCGGTGAGCGCGGCATCCTGATCGCGCTCGCCGCCACCGCCTATCACGCCATTGCCGCCCGCAATGCTGCGCCGCCGGACTGCATCGTCGGCCATGGCGTGCTCGGACGCCTGCTGGCGCGGATCTCGATCGCGCTCGGCAATCCGCCGCCGGTGGTGTGGGAGAAGAACCCGATCCGCAGCGGCGGGGCCGATGGCTACGCCGTGGTCGATCCCGAGACCGACGAGCGCCGCGACTACAAGAGCATCTACGATGTCAGCGGCGATCCAAAATTGCTCGATTCTTTGATCTGTCGCATCGCGGCGACCGGAGAGATCGTGCTCGCTGGCTTCTACAGCGAGCCTTTGTCGTTCGCGTTCCCTCCGGCCTTCATGCGCGAAGCCCGGATCCGGATCGCGGCGGAATGGCAGCCAGCGGATATCGGCGCCACCAAGGCGCTGATCGACACCGGCAAGCTCTCGCTGGACGGATTGATTACTCACCATCAGGAAGCGGCTTCCGCGCCTGACGCCTACCGCATCGCGTTCGAAGATCCCGCCTGCCTCAAAATGGTTCTGAACTGGAGATTGTCCTGATGAACGTCGTTCCGACGATCAACCTGCAAGACGCGCAACTCCGGGCCGAGGCGTCGATCGAGCCCGACGCCCCGGTGACGACTCCTGTCACCAAGGAAACCCAGATTATCGCGATCTACGGCAAGGGTGGCATCGGCAAGAGCTTCACGCTCGCCAACCTGTCCTACATGATGGCGCAGCAGGGCAAGAAGGTGTTGCTGATCGGCTGCGATCCGAAGAGCGACACGACGTCTCTGCTGTTCGGCGGCAAGGCCTGCCCGACCATCATCGAGACGTCGTCGAAGAAGAAGCTCGCCGGCGAGGAAGTGAAGATCGGCGACGTTTGCTTCAAGCGCGACGGCGTGTTCGCGATGGAGCTCGGTGGCCCTGAAGTCGGTCGCGGCTGCGGCGGTCGCGGCATCATCCACGGTTTCGAACTGCTCGAGAAGCTCGGCTTCCACGAGTGGGGCTTCGACTACGTGCTGCTCGACTTCCTCGGCGACGTGGTGTGCGGTGGCTTCGGTCTGCCGATCGCGCGTGACATGTGTCAGAAGGTGATCGTGGTCGCATCCAACGACTTGCAGTCGTTGTATGTCGCCAACAACGTCTGCTCCGCGGTCGAGTATTTCCGCAAGCTCGGCGGCAATGTCGGCGTCGCCGGTATGGTGATCAACAAGGACGACGGCACCGGCGAGGCGCAGGCCTTCGCCACTGCGGTGGGCATTCCGGTTCTTTCGGCAATTCCGGCCGACGACGACATCCGCAAGAAGAGCGCCAACTACGAGATCATCGGCAAGCCCGATGGCGAATGGGGGTCGCTGTTCGAGACCCTGGCGGCGAATGTCGCGACCGCGCCGCCAGTTCGTCCCAATCCGCTCACGCAGGACGGTCTGCTCGGTCTGTTCACGAGCGACATCACCGGGCGTGACGTCGTGCTGCTACCGGCCACGATCGAAGACATGTGCGGAGCCTCGGTGCTGAACAAGCCGTCGCTCGAAGTCATCTACGACGCGGTTTGAGTCACAGCGTGTCCCGGAGTTCGAGATGACCGTCATGCCCCGCTATTCCGGCCCGATCGGCGAATCGATCGTCAGCGATCCGACCGACATGGACGTTTCGGCGGATGCTGACGGCGCTGTGCCTGCTGCTGCCGGCACGACGCCCGCGATCAATGCGGCGGCGACCAAGGCCGATGGTCTCGGTTGCCACGCCGGCGCCGCCGAAATGAAGGCTGCCGCCGAGAGCGCCGGCAAGAGCGAAATTCTCGAACGCTACGCCGAAGACTATCCGAAGGGGCCGCACGATCAGCCGCAGAGCATGTGTCCGGCGTTCGGGTCGCTGCGCGTCGGCCTGCGGATGCGCCGCACCGCGACGATCCTGTCCGGCTCGGCCTGCTGCGTCTACGGCCTGACCTTCACGTCGCATTTCTACGGCGCGCGCCGCACCGTTGGCTACGTGCCGTTCAGTTCGGAAACGCTGGTCACCGGCAAGCTGTTCGAGGACATCCGCGAGGCGGTGTTCAAGCTCGCTGATCCCGAGCACTACGACACCATCATCATCACCAATCTTTGCGTGCCGACTGCTTCCGGCGTGCCGCTCGATCTGCTGCCGAATGAAATCAACGGCGTGCGTATCATCGGCATCGACGTGCCGGGCTTCGGCGTGCCGACCCATGCCGAGGCCAAGGACGTGCTGTCCGCGGCGATGCTGGAATACGCCCGCAAGGAAGCGGAGCAGGGCCCAGTGCAGGCGCCCCGCGGCGGCCGCAGCGAGCGGCCGACCGTGACGCTACTCGGCGAGATGTTTCCGGCCGATCCGGTCGGCATCAACATGATGCTGGAGCCGCTCGGTCTCGCTGCCGGTCCGGTCGTGCCGACCCGCGAATGGCGCGAACTCTATGCTGCGCTCGACTGTCAGGTGGTCGCGGCGATCCATCCGTTCTACACCGCTTGCATCCGACAGTTCGGTCTCGCCGGCCGCAAGACCGTCGGCTCGGCGCCTGTCGGCCATGACGGCACCGAAGCCTGGCTCGAGGCGATCGGCGCCGCTTGCAACGTCGAGCGCGCCAAGATCGACGCCGCCAAGAACCGTTTCCTGCCCGCTATCAAGGCGGCGCTCGCCGCCAAGCCGATCAACGCTCGTATCACCGTGTCGGGTTATGAAGGTTCGGAATTGCTGGTCGCGCGGCTGCTGATCGAGAGCGGCGCGCAGGTGCCTTATGTCGGAACTGCGGCTCCGCGCACGCAATGGTCGGATCCGGATCGCGAATGGCTCGAGGCCAAGGGCGTTCAGGTTCAGTACCGCGCTTCGCTCCAGCATGATTATGCGGCGATCGACGAGTTCAAGCCGGACCTGGCGATCGGCACTACGCCCGTGGTGCAGAAGGCCAAGACAATGGCGATCCCGGCTTTGTATTTCACCAACCTGATCTCGGCGCGGCCGCTGTTCGGCGTCGCTGGCGCCGGCTCGCTGGCGCAGGTGGTCAACGCCGCGCTCGGAAATCAGGCGCGCTTCGACGAGATGAAGGAATTTTTCGGCGAGGTCGGGCAGGGCTTTGCGGCAGGCGTCTGGGAAGACACCCCGAAAGACAATCCGGCCTTCCGCGAGAAATACAGGAAGCAGATCGAAGCCGCAGCCAAGAAGCGCAAAGCTGAGGAGATGATCTGATGCTTGTCCTGGATCATGATCGCGCCGGCGGCTATTGGGGCGCCGTCTATGCCTTCACCGCGGTGAAGGGCCTGCAGGTGATCATCGACGGCCCGGTCGGCTGCGAGAACCTGCCGGTCACCTCGGTGCTGCATTACACCGACGCGCTGCCGCCGCACGAACTGCCGATCGTCGTCACCGGTCTCGGCGAAGACGAGCTCGGCAAGCTCGGCACCGAAGGCGCGATGAAGCGCGCGCACCGCACGCTCGACCCGTTCCTGCCTGCCGTGGTGGTGACAGGTTCGATCGCCGAAATGATCGGCGGTGGCGTCACGCCCGAAGGCACCAACATCAAGCGCTTCCTGCCGCGCACCATCGACGAGGACCAGTGGCAGAGTGCTGACCGCGCCATCGTCTGGCTGTGGAAAGAATACGGCCCGAAGAAGATTCCGGAGCGCAAGCCGCTGTCGCCGGACGTCAAGCCGCGGGTCAACATCATCGGCCCGATCTACGGCACTTTCAACATGCCGTCCGACCTCGCGGAAATCCGCCGCCTGATCGAAGGCATCGGCGCCGAAGTCAACATGGTGTTTCCGCTCGGCTCGCACCTCGCCGATATTCCGAAGCTGGTGAATGCCGACGTCAACGTCTGCATGTACCGCGAGTTCGGCCGCCTGCTGTGCGAGGCGCTGGAGCGGCCCTATCTGCAGGCGCCGATCGGGTTGCATTCAACCACGCGCTTCCTGCGCAAGCTCGGCGAGCTCACGGGTCTCGATCCGGAGCCGTTCATCGAGCGTGAGAAGAACACCACGATCAAGCCGCTGTGGGACCTGTGGCGCTCGGTGACCCAGGACTTCTTCGGCACTGCGAGCTTTGCGGTCGTCGCCACTGATACTTATGCCCGCGGCGTGCGAAATTTCCTCGAGACGGAAATGGGCCTGCCGTGCACCTTCGCAGTGTCGCGCAAGGCCGGCGTGAAGCCGGACAACGACGCGGTTCGCACCGCGATTCGGCAGACTCCGCCGCTGATTATGTTCGGTAGCTACAACGAAAGAATGTACCTCGCCGAATCGGGCTCGCGCGCGATCTACATCCCGGCGTCGTTTCCGGGCGCGGTGATCCGCCGCCACCTCGGTACGCCGTTCATGGGCTACTCGGGCGCGACCTATCTGGTGCAGGAAGTGTGCAACGCGCTGTTCGATGCGCTGTTCAACATCCTGCCGCTCGGCAGCGATCTCGATCGCGTCGATCCGACTCCGGCGCGTCGTCACGAAGAGCTGCTCTGGAGCGACGAAGCCAAGGCGCTGCTCGACGAAGTGCTCGAGGCGCATCCGGTGCTGGTGCGGATTAGCGCAGCAAAGCGTTTGCGCGACGCAGCTGAAAACAGCGCGCGCCGTGCCGGCCAAGAGCAGGTGACGAAAGAATTTGTCAGTAAAGCACGTGCGGCGCTCTTGGATGGGCAGTCGGCGTGAGATGATTTGAGCTAGAACAATGCGCTTCACAATCGCGCGACCAAATATGCGCAATCCAAGGGTGAGGAGTTGATCGATGTCCGACTACGTTCACACCGGCCGTCGCTCGAGGGTGCTTCACGATAACGCTGCTGTCGAATGCCGGCTGATGTTCGGTGCGTGCTACGCGCTGTTTCTGATCCGAGCTGTCGTGACGCGTGCGTTGCCGTGGCGCAAGACGACGGAGCAACGTGAATCGGTGTTTGGTGAAGCACACAACGCTGCAAGCGTTCTGGTCACCTCGTCGTTCATGGGGATGTAATTCGAATTTCGTCCGGCTTGCCGGACGGAACACTGCCGTTCTCGGAAACGAAACGGTAACTCGCTGTCGTTTCGGAAACGATACGGCAATCATTTGCCGCCCACGCTCGGGCGGCGAGTCGGCCGAAAGGCCATCACTAGGAGGTGTACCAAATGAGTGACGGTTCCATCTCGGGACTTTCCGAAGCGGAAGCCAAGGAATTCCACTCGATCTTCGTGACGAGCTTCTTCCTCTTCATCGTCGTCGCTGTGGTTGCTCACATCCTTGCTTGGATGTGGCGTCCGTGGCTGCCGAGCGCGACCGGCTACAAGACTGCGCTCGATAGCGTCCAGCAAATCGCTTCGTATCTGTGCTAAGGGGAGACTACTATGTGGCGAATTTGGCTTCTGTTTGATCCGCGTCGCGCGCTGGTCCTGCTGTTCGTGTTCCTGTTCGGCCTGGCCATCATCATCCACTTCATCCTGCTGAGCACCAGCCGGTTCAACTGGCTGGACGGCCCGAAGAAGACGGCTGAGATCTCTCAGACCTACACCAGCATGCCCGTCTAAATGGCATGACGCTCTGCTTACCGGAACGGACGGGAAACGGACTGAGCTGCCGGGCTCGTCCGCTTCCGGGAAGCTACCTGGACTGGATCACTACGATGGATTTTCCCTGGCGCGCTCGCGGAGGAACGATCGATGGCAATGCTCAGTTTTGAGAAAAAATACCGCGTTCGTGGCGGAACGCTAATCGGGGGCGACCTGTTCGATTTTTGGGTTGGCCCGTTTTATGTCGGGTTCTTCGGGATCGCGACGGTCTTCTGCGCGCTCATGGGGATCGCGCTGATCATCTGGAATACGGCTCTCGGCCCGACCTGGAATCTGTGGCAGATCAGCGTCAATCCGCCGGACGCCAAGTACGGCTTGGGTTTCGCCCCGCTCACTGAAGGCGGAATCTGGCAGTGGGTGACGATCTTCGCAACCGGCGCATTTGTTGCTTGGGCGCTGCGTGAAGTGGAAATTTGCCGCAAGCTTGGCATCGGCTATCATGTGCCGTTCGCTTTCAGCTTCGCGATTTTCGCCTATGTGACGCTGGTGGTGATCCGTCCGGTGCTGATGGGCTCCTGGAGCTATGGCTTCCCCTACGGCATCTTCACGCATCTGGATTGGGTCTCGAACACCGGCTACGCCTACGGCCAGTTCCACTACAATCCCGCGCATATGATTGCGATCACGTTCTTCTTCACGACCTGTCTGGCGCTGGCGCTGCATGGCGGTCTGGTTCTCTCGGCCCTCAATCCGGACCGTGGCGAGCCGGTGAAGTCTCCGGAGCATGAGAATACGATCTTCCGCGATCTGGTTGGCTATTCGATCGGCACGATCGGCATTCACCGCCTCGGTCTGTTCCTTGCGCTGGCGGCTGTGTTCTTCAGTGCAGTTTGCATGATCATCAGCGGTCCGGTTCTCGCCGAGGGTGGCTCGTGGCCCGATTGGTGGAATTGGTGGCGGAATCTTCCGATCTGGAAACAGTAATTCAACCGGTCACAAGAGAGTCTTGTCATGGCCCAATATCAGAACATCTTCACACAGGTCCAGGTTGAAGGACCTGCCTATGCGGGGGTGCCGCTACGACCCGGCAGCTCCCCCCGTGAGACCAAGACCACGTTCAGCTACTGGCTTGGTAAGATCGGTGACGCTCAGGTAGGTCCTGTCTATCTCGGCTTCACTGGTGTTGCCTCGCTGTTGTGCGGCCTCGTCGCATTCGAGATCATTGGTCTCAACATGCTGGCGCAGGTCGATTGGAGCCCGATCGAGTTCCTGCGGCAGTTCTGCTGGCTGGCGCTAGAGCCGCCGAAGCCGGAATACGGCCTCTCGATCCCGCCGTTGAAGGAAGGCGGCTGGTGGCTGATGACCGGCTTCTTCCTGACCGTGTCCATCGCGCTGTGGTGGGTTCGCACCTATCGCCGCTCGCGGGCGCTCGGGATGGGTACTCACGTGTCGTGGGCGTTCGCTTCCGCGATCCTGCTGTACTTTTCGATCGGCTTCATCCAGCCCGTTCTGATGGGCTCCTTCAGTGAAGCTCCTCCGTTCGGCATCTTCCCGCATCTCGACTGGACCAACAACTTCTCGATCAAGTACGGCAATCTCTACTACAACCCCTTCCACTGTCTCTCGATCGCCTTCCTGTATGGCTCGGCACTGCTGTTCGCCATGCATGGTGCGACCATCCTCGCCGTGAGCCGCTACGGCGGCGAGCGCGAAATCGAGCAGATGCTGGACCGCGGTACCGCACTTGAACGCGCTGCTCTGTTCTGGCGCTGGACGATGGGCTTCAATGCGACGGCCGAATCGATCCATCGTTGGGCTTGGTGGTTTGCAGTGCTCTGCCCGCTGACCGGCGCGATCGGCATCATCCTCAGTGGCCCGGTGGTCGACAATTGGTTCGACTGGGGTGTGAAGCACGGGCTGGCGCCGCCGCGGTAACGCAACCCGACGTCAAACCCGACAAAGACAATGCGCGCGCCTGATTGATGAATACCGGTCAGGCGCGCGCTGTTACATTTAGACCGACCCCGTTATTAGACCCCGTCATTTCGTCTCGTCAGAGCAGCGTTTCCCTAGTTGGATAATGACGTGTGAGGCGACGTGCGGTAAAGGACGCCTCCCACGCGCCTTGAAGGCCAGACACAAGATCGAAAAAGAGACTCGGAGCCGCTCAGAAGGCGCGAGAAAAACAAGAAGACTCGACTTGTAGGACGCAGACGCCGAGGTGGAGGACGAGTTTTTGCTGGAGGATATTTGCCCTGGTGCAAGTGTTCAAATCTCCGAAGGAGTCGCTGGGGGATCTCGGTGCTCTTGCTGCTGCGAAGCTGATCGCTGCCGCGACCGACGTCGCGCTGGTGGTCGATACGCAAGGCGTCATCCGGGATGTGGCGTTCAACAAGGACGAGCTGGCACTGGAACTGGACGGGCAGGGCCGTTGGCTCGGCTCGCGGCTGATGGACATCGTCACGGCCGACACCCAGGCGAAAATCCGGGAGCTCCTGCTGGATGCCACTGTCCGCGACGTTCCGACTTGGCGTCAGGTCAATCATCCCTCACCCGGCGGTGAGGATGTTCCGGTGCTGTACTCGGCGATCAGCCTCGGACGCGACGACCGGCTGCTGGTCGTGGGACGTGATCTGCGTCAACTCGCGATGATGCAACAGCGCCTAATCAATGCTCAGCAGTCCATGGAGCGGGATTACATCCGCCTGCGGCACGCAGAAACCCGCTACCGGCTGCTGTTTCAGGTCTCTTCGGAAGCTGTCATGATCGTCGATGCCAACAGCGAATTGATCGTCGACGCCAACCCGGCGACGCTGGCGCTTTTCGAAACGCCTGCGGCGCAGACGCTGAATTCAGCGGTTGCAGCCTATTTTGACGACGCCCACCAGCAGGCGGTGCTGAACACGTTGGCTGACGTTCGTTCCACCGGCCGTGACGGACGCGCGCGCGTGCGCCTCGCCAATAGCGGGCGTGAATGCGAATTGTCGGCGTCGCTGTTTCGGCAGGAGAACGCCTCGCTGTTTCTGGTGCGCCTGACTTCGCAGTCCGCGATTCCGGAAACCGGCGCAGCGAAGAGTGTCGCGCTGCTGCTGAAGTATTTCGAGGTCGCCGCTGACGCGATGGTGATCACCCACTACGATGGACGGGTGGTTCGGGCCAATCTCGCGTTTCTGGAAATGACGCAGCTTGGCAATGCCGAGCAGGCGCGCGGCGAATCGCTCGACCGCTGGCTCGGCCGCACCGGTGTCGATCTCAGTGTGGCGCTCGCCAATCTGCGTCAAAGCGGCGCGATCAAGTTGTTCGCCACAGTGCTGCGGGGCGAGTACGGCGCCTCGGCCGAGGTCGAGGTCTCGGCGGTGGCGCTCAACGACGTCGAGGACAAACCGTGCTTCGGCTTCGCGATCCGCAATGTCGAGAAACGCCTGCCGACTGCGCCGAGCCCTAAACGAGAGTTGCCGCGTTCGGTGGCGCAGCTCACGGAGTTGATCGGCCGGGTGCCGCTGCGGGATCTGGTGCGGGAAACCACCGATGTCATTGAAAAGCTTTCGATCGAAGCGGCGCTCGAACTCACCGGCGACAACCGCGCATCGGCGGCCGATATGCTCGGCCTCAGCCGTCAAAGTCTTTACGTGAAGTTGCGCCGCTACGGCCTTGCAGAGCATGCGCCGGAAGGAGAGGCTGCTGATGAGTAACACCCTGGTCGTACGTCCGGCCGCGACCGACGTGCTCGAATTGCTGAAGCCGATCACCTGGTTTCCGCCGATGTGGGCGTTCGGGTGCGGCGTGGTGTCGTCGGGCGAGCCGCTGTCGCAGCGCTGGCCGCTGGTGATCGCCGGCATCATCCTCGCCGGTCCGATGCTGTGCGGCATGAGCCAGGCGGTGAACGACTGGTACGACCGGCATGTCGACGCCATCAACGAGCCGAATCGTCCGATTCCGTCGGGACGGATCCCGGGCAGTTGGGGCTTCTACATCGCGGTCGCATGGTCGGTGCTGTCGATGATGCTCGCGGCCACGCTGGGGCCGTGGGTGTTCGTTGCCGCGGCACTCGGCTTGGTGATGGCGTGGGCCTACAGCATGCCGCCGGTCCGTTTGAAGCAGAACGGATGGTTCGGTAACGCGGCCTGCGGCCTGGCTTACGAGAGCCTGCCTTGGTTCACCGGCGCCGCCGTGATGTCGGCTTCGATACCGGACTGGCGCATCATCGTCGTCGCGCTGCTCTACGGCATTGGCGCTCACGGCATCATGACGCTGAACGACTTCAAGGCGATCGATGGCGACAAGAAGATGGGCGTCAATTCGCTGCCGGTGCTGCTCGGCGCCGAGAACGCCGCCCGGTTGGCCTGCGTAGTCATGGCGGTGCCGCAGCTCGTCGTGGTGGCGCTGCTGTTCGCCTGGGACCGGCCATATTACGCGATCGCTGTGTCCGCGCTGCTGGTGCTGCAGCTCGGCTTCATGTCGCACCTGCTGAAGGCCCCACGCGAGCGCGCGCCGTGGTATAATGGGACCGGAGTATCGAGCTATGTGCTCGGTATGCTGGTCAGCGCCTTCGCGCTGTCCTCGATCGGAGGGTCATGATCATGCTTCGACCGCTATCCTGGCTCGGCATCGTGCGGATGGGGCTGGTGCAAACCGGCCTCGGCGCCATCGTCGTGCTCACCACCTCGACCCTCAATCGGGTGATGGTGGTGGAGCTGGCGTTGCCGGCGATGCTGCCTGGCGCGCTGGTCGCGATTCATTACGCGCTGCAAGTGTTCCGTCCGGCCTGGGGCCACGGCTCCGATCGCGGCGCGCGCCGCACGCCGTGGATCATCGGCGGCATGGCGGTGCTCGCGCTCGGCGGTTTCCTCGCCGCGGTCGCAACCGCATGGATGAGCACGCAGCCGCTGTTCGGCGTGGCGCTGGCGATCGTCGCGTTTTGTCTGATCGGCGGCGGCGTCGGCGCTGCCGGCACATCGCTGCTGGTGCTTCTGGCGAAGCGCACCGATGAGCGCCGCCGCGCCGCGGCCGCTACCATCGTCTGGGTGATGATGATCGCGGGCTTCATCGTCACCACCGGCTTCGCCGGCCATTTGCTCGATCCGTTTTCACCGTCGCGGCTGGTCGCGGTCTCGGGGGGCGTCTCGCTGATCGCGATGCTGCTCACCTTCATCGGCGTCTGGGGCGTCGAGGGCAGGGCCGGCGCCGCGGCGCCCGCCGCTCAGACGCAGGTCGACAAGGGCTCTTTCAGGGCCGCGATCAAGGAAGTCTGGGCCGAGCCGCAGGCGCGCCGGTTTGCGATCTTCGTGTTCGTCTCGATGCTCGCCTACAGCGCCCAGGATCTCATTCTGGAGCCCTTCGCCGGCGCAGTGTTCGGCTTCACCCCGGGCGAGACCACAAAGCTGTCGAGCGTGCAGCACGCCGGCACGCTGCTCGGCATGGCGCTGGTGCCGCTGATCGGCGCATTGTTTCCGAAGACACGCGGCAATCTCCAGGTCTGGACCGTCGGCGGCTGCATCACGTCGGCGATCGCTTTGCTGTGCTTGTCCTCGGCGGCGCTGGTCGGCCCGACCTGGCCGCTGCGAGAGACCGTGTTCGTGCTCGGCGTCACCAACGGCGCTTACGCGGTGGCGGCGATCGGCTCGATGATGGCGCTGGTCAGCGCCGGCGGTGAAAAACGCGAAGGGGTTCGCATGGGGCTGTGGGGCGCAGCGCAGGCTATCGCGTTCGGCATTGGGGGCTTCGTCGGGACGCTTGCCAGCGATGTCGCGCGCTTCCTCCTGTCGTCGCCGGCGCTGTCTTATGCTTCAGTGTTCGCGGCCGAAGCCGGCCTGTTCATCGTCTCCGCGGTGATGGCGGTGTGGGTGCATCGCGCCCAGAAGCGCTCTGATCAAAGCCGCGGCGAAGTCGTCGATTTGTCAACTGCAGCAGTTGCGGGAGGTTGAGATGAGCGAGAACTCCGCGATCTATGACGTCATTGTCGTCGGAGGCGGTCCGTCCGGCGCCACCGCAGCCTGTGATCTGGCGAGGGCCGGCAAGCGAGTGGTCCTGCTCGACCGCGCCGGTCGCATCAAGCCGTGCGGCGGCGCGATCCCGCCGCGAGCGATCCGCGATTTCGCGATCCCTGACAGCATGCTGGTGGCGAAGATCAATGCCGCGCGAATGGTTTCGCCGAGCGATGTCGAAGTCGACATGCCGATCGGCGATGGCTTCGTCGGCATGGTCGACCGCGAGCATTTCGACTAGTGGCTGCGCAAACGCGCCGCGAGTGTCGGCGCCGAGCGCCGCACGGGGCTGTTCCGAAGTTTCACGCGAGACGAAAGCGGCGTCAACACCGTTCACTACGAGGAGCGTCAGCCCGACGGCACCATGCTGGATCAAACGGTGCGGGCGCGGGCGATCATCGGCGCCGACGGCGCCGTGTCGGCGGTGGCGCGGCAGTTCCTGCCTGATGCCGATCGGGCGCCGTTCGTGTTCGCCTATCATGAGATCATCAAGGCGCCGCAGCCGGGCCAGGCCGCTTACGAGAGCCGGCGCTGCGACGTGTACTATCAGGGCAAGGTGTCACCTGACTTCTACGGCTGGGTGTTTCCGCATGGTGACACTGTGAGCGTCGGCACCGGCTCGATGCACAAAGGTTTTTCGCTTCGCGATTCTGTGGCCGAACTGCGCAAGGCGACCGGGCTCGACGAAGTCGAGACCATCCGTAAGGAAGGCGCGCCGATTCCGCTTCACCCTCTTCCGCGCTGGGACGATGGCCACAGCGTGCTGCTTGCCGGCGACGCCGCCGGCGTTGTGGCGCCGGCCTCGGGTGAGGGGATCTACTACGCGCTGGTCGGTGGCCGTCTCGCGGCTGAAGCCGTCGGCGAATTCCTCGATACTGCGGACGCCAAGGTGCTGAAGCTGGCGCGCAAGCGCTTCATGCGGGCGAACGGCTCGGTGTTCAGGATTCTCGGCCTGATGCAGTGGTACTGGTACGCGAGCGACAAGCGCCGCGAACAATTCGTCAGTATCTGCCGGGATCGCGACGTGCAGAAGCTGACCTGGGACGCCTACATGAACAAAAAGCTGGTGCGAGCCAAGCCGATTGCCCATGTCCGGATATTCTTCAAGAACCTCGCCCACATGACGGGCCTGGCTTCAGTGTAATTGCTGCAGGTTCGACTTGAATCCGATTTTCGTTGCTGCCGTCGTCGCGGTTCTCGTGGGATTGCTCGGCGGCTCTCTGACCGATACCGGCATATGGTATCAAAGCCTGATCAAGCCATGGTGGCAGCCGCCCGACTGGCTGTTCGGGCCTGCCTGGACAGTGATCTTCGCGCTCGCCGCGATGGCGGCGGCCTATGCTTGGCGTGGCGCGCGAACGCGGGCGCAACGCGAATGGGTGATCGGACTGTTCGCCGCCAACGGCTTCTTCAACGTGATGTGGAGCATGCTGTTCTTCACGGTGCAGCGGCCGGATTGGGCGTTGATCGAAGTGCCGCTGCTGTGGCTATCGGTGCTGATCGGGATCGTGGTGTTCTGGCGCGGTGCGCGGACCGCAAGCTACTATCTGATACCTTATCTGGTCTGGGTGACGTTCGCGACATATCTGAACTGGACGGTGGTGCGGCTCAACGCCCCGTTCTCATGATCGCCTGACTTCTTGAAGTCGCTCTCCTGCCGGTGCCCGCCATGTCGATGATGTCCGATCTTTTCACGAGCGGGGTCTTTGTCGATGCCGTGCTGATCGTGTTGATCGTCGAGGCACTCGCGGTCGTCGGCTATTGGCTTTGGAGGAAGCGGGGCATCGCGCCGGCCGACTTCTTGCCCGGCATGGTCTCGGGCGCCCTAATGCTGCTGGCGCTGCGCGCCGTGCTCGCCGGCGTCGGCTGGTTCACGCCGACCCTGTGTCTGATGGCGGCAGGAGGGGCCCACCTGATCGACGTCCTGCGACGCTGGCGGAACTGAACGTCTTCGGCGCAGGTCGCGTGAGAGGTGCGGCGCTGGGGCTGAAAAGCAAAAGCTCTGGTTCTGATGGATCAGAACCAGAGCTTTCGCGTCGGCATCAATCAGTTCAGAGAGGTCGGACCGGCTTACTTGAGCGTGGCAAGATATGCCGCGACGTCCTTGCGCTGCTGATCGTTGGCCAGCTTGAAGGTCATCTTGGTAGAACCCGTGGCCTTGTCGGCCTGGCCCTTGTCGGTCAGGAACTTTTTCAGATAGGCATTCGGATCCGGGAGGTAGGCGATGATGTTTTCCTGGGTCCAGACAAGACCGGCCTCGCCGGAATTGTGGTTCAGAGGCGAGTAGGTGAAGCCGGCAGCGGTGCCTGCCTTACGGCCGACGACGCCCCCGAGTGCCGGACCAACCATGTTCTTGTCGGCGCGATGGCAGGTCATGCACTGCTTGAACACGGCTTCGCCCTTGGCGGCGTCCTGCGCCGAGGCGGTACCTGTCGACAGAGATCCTGCGGCAGCGGTGATGGTGACAATTGCGAGAAGTTTTCGGACCACGTCTCTCTCCATAGATCTCGTCGTTACGCCCAACGGAATCAGGCCCTCTACGGGCCGGACAACAACCCTATCCAAACCCGTTCTAATGTTGCCTGTAAAGCAATTCTGACACATTGACCGTGGACCAACAGTGAGATTTCTCCGGTTATCGCCTTGATTCCGCGCAATTATATTGCAAAATAGGCAATTCGGCGGATTTTTGCCGCCTTCCACAAGCACTTGCACTTGTCATTGGCATGTAGTCTGCATAATTCCTTTTAGGCGTGAACGTTCAATTGTGTCTCCCTGACGCTGGAACCGCCGGCGAGTGGCAAGATGTCTGCAAAACCCGTCCAGCCTGACATCACTCTCCTCCTTGATATGGACGGTGTGATTCGGGACGCGACCGTTTCGCCCGCGATGTCGGGGGAAAGTGTCGAGGCCTGGCTCGGCCGCTCTTGGACCGAGATCGCCGGCGACAATGGAGGCGACAAGATCCGGCGGATCGTTGAGGACGCCCGGACCAGCGGCATTTCTGCCTTCCGTCAAATCAACCAGCGGTTCCCTTCAGGCGCTGAGATCCCGATCGAATTCACCACCATGCTGCTGGGTGATCGCACCGGCATGCTGGCGGTCGGCAAGAATTTGCAGGCGGTTGCCGAACTGCATTCGCGTTTGATCGCGGCGCAGCAGACCATCGAGCGCGACTATTGGCGGCTCCGCGAAATGGAGACGCGCTACCGTCTGGTGTTCGACGCGGCGACCGAGGCGGTGATGATCGTCGCGGCGAACGATCTGCGTATCGTCGAAGCCAATCGTGCGGCAGTCCAGGCGCTGAGCGGGATTGATCGCGGCAACGACGATGTGACCGGCCGCGAGATCCTGCGCGAGATCGCACCGGTCGATCGGGAAGCCGTACGTGAGATGCTTCTGCGCATCCGTGATCGCGGCAAGGCGCTCAGCATCCTGGTCCATGTCGGCCGCGATGCGCGATCCTGGATGCTGCGCGGGTCGCTGGTGTCCTCGGAGCAGGGACAGGTGTTTCTGCTGCAATTCGCTCCTGTGGCGGGCGCCATGCCGCGCGGCGACGACCGCGCGGAGCCGACGGTCCTCAAGGCCCTGATCGACAGGGTGCCGGATGGCTTTGTCGCACTCGACGCCGGCGGCGTGATCCGCCACGCCAACCAGGCATTTCTCGATATCGTGCAGATCGGCTCGAAAGGATCTGCGATCGGCGAGTCGCTCGGTCGCTGGCTCAGTCAACCCGGCGCCGATCTGACGGCTCTGCTATCGCATCTGCAACGCTACAAGACGGTGCGGCTGTTCCAGACCACCATCCGCGGTGAACTCGGCAGCGAGACCGACGTCGAGATTTCGGCGGTCGACGGCGACGACCAGAACTACGTCGGCGTGTTGATCCGCAACGTCTCGCGTCGTCTTGGCGCCGGCGAGACTGATGCGCTTCGTGCCGCGCTGGGCCCGATCAGCAAGCAACTCGGTCGCTCATCGCTGCGCAAGCTGGTGAAAAATACCGTGAGTATTGTCGAGCGACACTACGTCAAAGAAGCACTCGAACTCACCAACGGCAACCGCACAGCAACCGCGGATTTGCTAGGGTTGAGCCGACAGAGTCTCTATGCCAAGCTCGCGCGCTATGGGCTCGACGACAAGGGAGCCGCCTCCCAAGACGATACTGAGGACTGAGTTGACGGCTGAAACGCCAAGCTCCCCCGCATTTGGAACCGCCGATCTTTCGAATTGCGAGCAGGAGCAGATTCACCTCGCTGGTTCGATACAGCCGCACGGCGCTCTGTTGGTGATCAGCGAGCCGGATCACCGCGTCATTCAGGCCAGCGCCAACGCCGCCGAGTTCCTCAACCTCGAGTGTCTGCTGGGCCTGCCGCTGGCCGAGCTTGACGGCGATCTGCTGATGCGGATCCTGCCGCATCTCGACCCGCCCTCAGAGGGCACGCCGATCGCAGTACGCTGCAGGATCGGCAATCCGGGGGCCGATTTCGACGGCCTGATTCATCGGCCGGCGGAAGGCGGCCTGATCGTCGAACTGGAACGTGCCGGGCCTGCGATCGATCTGGCGCAAATGGTTGGACCGGCGCTCGAGAAGATCCGCACCGCCAATTCGATCCGGGCGCTGTGCGAAGTGACCGCGCAACTGTTTCAGGATCGCACCGGCTACGACCGGGTGATGGTCTATCGCTTCGACGAGGAGGGCCACGGCGAGGTGTTTTGCGAACGCCACGTGCCCGGTCTCGAGTCCTATTTCGGCAACCGTTACCCGTCCTCCGACATTCCGCAGATGGCACGACGTTTGTACGAGCGCATCCGCGTTCGCGTGCTGGTCGACGTGAACTATCAGCCGGTGCCGCTGCAGCCGAGGCTGTCGCCGTTCACCGGGCAGGATCTCGACATGTCGAGCTGCTTCCTGCGCAGCATGTCGCCGATTCATCTGCAATATTTGAAGAACATGGGCGTTCGCGCCACGCTGGTGGTGTCGCTGGTGGTCGGCGGCAAGCTGTGGGGGTTGATCGCCTGCCATCACTATCAACCGCGCTTCATCCATTTCGAACTTCGTGCAGTTTGCGAGCTGCTCGCCGAAGCGATCGCCACCCGCATCACTGCGCTCGAGAGCTTCGCGCAGAGCCAGTCCGAATTGTTCGTTCAGCGTCTCGAGCAGCGCATGATCGAGGCGATCTCGCGCGAAGGCGACTGGCGCGCGGCGATCTTCGATGCTGCGCAATCGATCCTGCAGCCGACCGGCGCGGCCGGTTGCGCGCTGATTTACGAAGGCCAGGTGACGACTTCCGGTGAAGTTCCCGCCACCCAGGACATCCGTGAGATCGCCGCATGGCTCGGCCGCCAACCGAATGCCTCGGTCATCTCGACGTCGTCGTTCACACTCGACGCGCCGGAATTCGCGTCGCTGATCAGCGTGGCGAGCGGCGTCGCCGGCGCGCCTGTGTCCAACCAGCCGGGCGAATTCCTGATCTGGTTTCGCCCCGAGCGCGTGCGCACCGTTACCTGGGGCGGCGATCCGAAAAAGCCGTTCGTGATCGGCAATACCCCCGCCGATCTATCGCCGCGGCGCTCCTTCGCGAAGTGGAATCAGGTGGTGGAAGGTACGTCCGATCCGTGGACGCCCGCGGATCTCGCTGCGGTGCGGACGATCGGACAGTCGGTCGCCGACATCGTGCTGCAATTCCGCGCAGTGCGCACACTGATCGCGCAGGAGCGGCTCGACCAGTTCTCCCGTCAGGTGCTGACGTCCGACCAACCGGTCGTGATCGCGGACATCGAAGGCAAGATCTTGCTGGTGAACGAAGCCTTCACCGCGCTGCTGCCGAAGGAATGTACGCCGATCCGCCGGCTCGACGATCTGGCATCGGCCTTTCTCGAACCCTACGACTTCATGCGCAGCGTCGGCGAGCTTATCAATCACCAGCGCGGTTGGCGCGGCGAACTGCTGTTGCGCGGCCCCGGCAATGCGGTGCGTCCGATGATGGTGCGCGCCGATCCGGTGATGCCGGCGCGAGATCGGGCGCTTGGTTTCGTGCTCATCTTCACCGACAACGCCGATCGCCGGGCCGCTGACGCGGCGCGCGGCCGGTTTCAGGAAGGCGTTATCAAGAGCACTCGCGTGAGCAGCTTGCGCCTCGATTCGAAATCGGACCTCGTCCACCAGAATCTGTTGTCGGCGCTGGTCGAGAACGCTCAGCTCGCCGCGCTGGAAATCACCTACGGCGTCGAAACCGGGCGAATCGCAGAGATGCTCGAGGGCGTCCGCAACTCGACGCTGCGCACCGCGGAAGTCCTCGAGCATCTGATGTTGCACGCGTCGCGCACCGCGGTCGACGACAGCACGAGCAGAACTCAGAAGACCAGAAAGTAAGAAGTTAAAGCAGACTGATGCATCTTCGAATCGTCATCCTGCTTTAGTTTCTTGTGAGCGAGTTCTTTTCCGAAACATTATCCACTTTTCGGGATCATGCTTCATTGCGCTCGCGTTGCCGCTTCGCTCGCCAGATGCAGCTGCACCGCGACCGACAGCGCGATGTTGCACTCGAACGCGACCGCGCCCTCCGCGATGATCGCGCTCGGATCGGGCGCCGCAGCGCCCGCCGCCTCGATAGCCCGACGATAGTCTGTTTTCAGCGCCGCTGGTTCAGCGATCGCGGAGAAGTCGTAATGCGTCAGTTCGCGCGGGCCCAAGCCGAGTGATTTTTCAAGCAGCCGGCGCACGATCTGACCACCATTGAGGTCTCCGAGATAGCGCGTATAGGCATGAGCGATCAGCCGGCTGCCGTCGCCGTCCGCGGATCGTGCGATGGTGCGGGCATAGGCTTCGCCTTCCGGCAACAACGGCAGCTGGTCCGCCCAGTTCGGCCCGCAGAGGGCGATCAGGTCCGCCTCGATCGCCTGGGTTCGCGCCAGGCGGTAGCGGGCCATCGGGGCGAGGATCGCGCTGTTGCGATGGCGTTCGAGCCCGCCCTCGATCTCGCGATAGGGCGGATGCAGATTGCGCAGCAGCAGGGCATAGCCGTGGCGGCTTGCGCTCCCGTGCAGCATTTCGTTGATGAATCCAGTCTTCTCTGCTTCGAGATGCAGCGCTTTGGTGCGAACATAGAGGGCGGTCACGATGCTCGGCGCATCATTATCCGCGAAAATTGCGACCATTTTTCCGTCCCCCGGTTTGCCGCCGCCTTATAGCAGAGCTGAAGCTGGGTCGCGACGGCCTGGTAGAGTCAGGTGCGACCCTTCAGCGCGGCGACGAGATCGCGGGCGAGCTGCGGCGCGCTCGCGCCTTCGTTAGCAATCAGATCGGCATCGAGCGAAGCGGATAGTTCCGGCCGATGCACCAGCAACGGCCCACCAACCATGATGCCGATTCGGCGGTTGCGGGAGGCCCGTCGGACATCGTGAATGTCGCGCTTCAGCTCGTCGAGCCGCCGATCGCTGCTCACCGAGAAGCCGACGACATCGAACCAGCGCTCTGCGACCAGCGCTGACAATTCGCGATGCGAGGCGAACGGGCCGGTGCAGATGTCCCATCCGTTGTGACGGAAGAACTCCGCGATCATGGCCAACCCGAAACTGTGCTGCTCGCCGGTAATGGTTGTTAGCAGCACCGCGCCGATGCGTTGAACGCTCTCGGTAGAGGAATAGTTCTCTCCGAGGTGGCGAAGAATTCTCTGCAGGCGACTGACGCCGAGCGTGACATTGGCGAAGTCTGCGGTGTCGGCTTCCCACATCTCGCCGAGACGTCGTGCAGCCGGCGCAAGCAGGTTGAGGAAGATCAAATCAGTTGGGGCGCCTCGCGCGATAAGACTCTCGACATAGGCGGAGGCGGCACTCTCGTCGGCGCCGATGATCAGAAGCGTGAACTGCTGCACCTCGAACGGCGCGGCCGGGTCGGCTGGAGCGGGAGTGGCTGGAGATGACATGGAGCGCAGCGCAAAACCAATCTCGGGAAGTATCTGGGTCTGGACCGAGCGGGCGATACCGCAGCCATCCAGCGGCCGCCGATACCGCCAGATCGGCTCGGGTGGCGAAAAATCCCGGGGATTTGCCGGTATCTGGCTCCGGTCGATGTCGCTGACCTTCGGGGGCGAGAGTTCGTTCCAGTCGGTCATTGAATACTCCCTCGTCACCAGATAACCCGGCTAGGCTCATGACCGTCAAGTTTAATTTACGTATGGTTTGGTTGACAGTATTCTCATCGGAGACTAGCCTTTGAGGATCAGCCCGCCCCTAGGGAGTGGCCCGGTGCAGCATCGAACAGCATCAGATCAAGAAAATGAGGGTCTCGGTGCAAAGGTGCCTCACTCCTCACATTCATCGGTATCGCATCACCGCGACCGGGATGTGTCAAACATTCTTTACATAGACAGCGTCAAAACATCTTCCGCAGTGCGGCACGATGTAGAAACGGATTGCGCGCACGATATGTCCTCGTCGCAACGCCTCAAGACCCTATACACCCCTGAAGAGCGGGCTCGCCGCGATGCAACCAAGTGGACGCTGGTGCAGGGCATCCTGGCGCCGGTGCAGTTTCTGGTCTTCCTGATCAGTCTTGCGCTCGTGCTGCGATATCTCTGGATCGGCGACGGTTACACCGTCGCAACCGCGTCCGTCGTGATCAAGACGCTGGTGCTCTACACCATCATGGTCACCGGCGCGATCTGGGAGCGCGAGGTCTTCGGCTGCTATCTGTTTGCGCCGGCGTTCTTCTGGGAAGATGTCTTCAGTTTCCTCGTTCTGGCGCTCCACACGGCGTATTTGGTGATGCTGTTTGCCGGTATTGGCGATCCCCGCCAGCAGATGCTGGTGGCGCTCGCGGCCTACGCGACCTACGTCGTCAACGCGATTCAGTTCGTCCTCAAGCTCCGCGCCGCGCGCCGTGACGAACGGATCGCCGCGATGAGCGGTCCCAGCGTCTCCGGGAGCCGCGCATGACTGTTCATGTCTCCAATTGCGCCGCGACAGCGGAAGACCCCGTCTCGCGCGAAATCCGCACCGAGAGCGGCCAGCGCGAAGTGTTCTGCGGCCTCACCGGAATCGTCTGGCTGCATCGCAAGATTCAGGACGCGTTCTTCCTCGTGGTCGGCTCGCGCACCTGCGCGCATCTGATCCAGTCGGCTGCCGGCGTGATGATTTTTGCCGAGCCGCGGTTCGGCACTGCGATCATGGAAGAGAAGGATCTCGCCGGTCTCACCGACGCCAATATCGAGCTCGACCGGATCGTCACGCAATTGCTCACGCGGCGGCCCGACATCAAGTTGCTGTTTCTGGTCGGCTCTTGCCCGTCCGAAGTGATCAAGCTCGATTTGTCGCGGGCGGCGCTGCGGCTGTCACAGCGCTTCTCGCCCGGCGTGCGTATCCTGAACTACTCGGGCAGTGGCATCGAGACCACCTTCACCCAGGGCGAGGATGCCTGCCTCGCGTCACTGGTGCCGGAGTTGCCCGCCGCGCAGGACGAGAAGTCGTCGCTCCTGGTGGTCGGCTCGCTCGCCGACGTCGTCGAAGATCAGTTCATGCGGATGTTCGATGCGCTCGGCATCGGTCCCGTGCAGTTCTTCCCGCCGCGCAAATCGACCGCGCTGCCGAGCGTCGGTCCGAATACCAAGATCCTGATGGCGCAGCCGTTCCTGCCGGATACGGTGCGTGCGCTGCAGGAACGCGGCGCCAAGCGGCTGGCCGCGCCGTTCCCGCTCGGGGTTGAAGGCACCACCGGCTGGCTGCGTGCCGCGGCCGACGCGTTCGGAGTCGATCCTGCGCATTTCGACAAGGTCACCGGTCCGAACCGCGCTCGCGCCGAACGCGCGCTTGCGGCTTACCGGACCGAACTCGCAGATCGTCGTATCTTCTTCTTCCCCGACTCCCAGCTCGAGATTCCGCTGGCGCGTTTCCTGTCGCGCGAGCTGTCGATGAAGCTGGTCGAAGTCGGCACGCCCTATCTGCATCGCGAGCATCTCGCGGAAGAGTTGAAGCTGCTGCCCGCCGGCGTCGCGATAACAGAAGGTCAGGACGTCGACCTTCAGCTCGACCGCTGCCGGCTCGCGCGTCCCGACATCGTGGTGTGCGGTCTCGGCCTTGCCAATCCGCTCGAAGCCGAAGGCATCACGACCAAATGGTCGATCGAACTCGTGTTCACCCCGATTCAGGGGTACGAGCAGGCGGCCGACCTCGCTGAATTGTTCGCGCGTCCGCTCGTGCGCCGCGCCAAGCTGGTGGCCTGATCATGCAGCTCACCGTCTGGACCTATGAAGGACCTCCCCATGTCGGCGCGATGCGCGTCGCCACCGGCATGGAGGGGCTGCATTACGTGCTGCACGCCCCGCAGGGCGACACCTACGCCGATCTGCTGTTCACCATGATCGAGCGTCGCAACAAGCGGCCGCCGGTGACCTACACCACGTTCGCCGCGCGCGATCTCGGCAAGGACACCGCCGAACTGTTCATGAAGGCCGCGCGCGACGCCTATGAGCGCTTCAAGCCGCAGGCGATGATTGTGGGCGCATCCTGCACCGGTTCGCTGATCCAGGACGATCCGGGCGGGCTTGCGAAATCGCTGGGCTTCCCGATCCCGGTGGTCGCAATCGATCTGCCGGCCTATCAGCGCAAGGAAAACTGGGGCGCGGCCGAGACCTTGTACCAGCTCGTTCGCGCGCTGGCCGGCCCGAAGGCGCCGGCGCCCGGCGCCAAGCGGCCTGAGCGCGCACCGGGCGTCCGCCCGACCTGCAATCTGCTCGGACCCACCGCGCTCGGCTTCCGCCATCGCGATGACATCACCGAGGTCACCGGACTGCTCGGCAAGCTCGGCATCGACGTCAACGTCGTCGCTCCGATGGGCGCCACGCCGGCGGATATTGCGCGGCTCGGCGACGCGGACTTCAACGTCGTGATGTATCCGGAGATCGCCGGGCAGGCGGCGTCCTGGTTGCACCGCATCTTTCATCAGCCGTTCACCAAGACGGTGCCGATCGGCGTCTCCGCGACCCGCGACTTCATCAAGGAAGTCGCTCAACTCGCCGGCGTCGATGCAACGGCGGTGCTGGAGGCGGCGTCGACCCGATTGCCGTGGTACTCGCATTCGGTCGACTCGACTTATCTGACCAACAAGCGCGTGTTCATCTTCGGCGACGCGACGCATGCGATCGCCGCGGCGCGGATCGCATCGGAGGAGCTCGGCTTCAAGGTGGTCGGGCTCGGCAGCTACAGCCGGGAGTTCGGCCGCGAGCTGCGCGAGGCCGCCAAGCACTACGACGTCGAGCCGCTGATCACCGACGATTATCTCGAGGTCGAGGCCAAGGTCGCGGAACTGCATCCCGAACTGGTGCTCGGCACCCAGATGGAGCGCCACATCGCCAAACGGCTTGGCGTCCCCTGTGCGGTGATTTCGGCGCCGGTGCACGTCCAGGACTTCCCGGCGCGCTACGCGCCGCAGATGGGCTTCGAAGGCGCCAACGTGATCTTCGATACCTGGGTCCACCCGCTGATGATGGGCCTCGAAGAACATCTGCTGACGATGTTCAAGGACGATTTCGAATTCAAGGACGGCGCGATGCCGTCGCATCTCGGCACCGGCCACGCCGCGCCGGTCGCGGAAGTGATCGCGGAGCCGGCACCGCCTGCGGTTGCCGCGACTGCGCCCGAAATTGTGTCAGTCGCCAATGCGGCCGCATCTGCTGCCGTTTGGGCGCCTGAAGCCGAGAAGGAACTGCAGAAGATACCGTTCTTTGTTCGCGGAAAAGCCCGCCGGAATACCGAGCGATTCGCCAACGAGAATGGCGTCGCAACCATCACCGTCGAGACCTTGTACGATGCCAAAGCGCACTTCGCACGCTGACAAGACACCGGTTCGAGTCGTCATCGTTACTATGGACAGTCATCTGTCCGGAGCCGCCGCGCGCGCGCGGAATCTTTTGCGTCGAGACTACCCCGGTTTGGAACTGACGGTGCACTCCGCCGACGAGTGGGGCGCCGATGACGCCGCGCTGTCGCGCTGCATCGCCGACATCGGCACCAGCGACATCGTCATCGCCACGATGCTGTTCCTCGACGACCACGTCCGCGCGGTGATGCCGGCGCTGCAGGCTCGCCGCAACGACTGCGACGCGCTGGTGTGCTGCATGTCCGCGGGCGAAGTGGTGAAGCTGACCCGAGTCGGCAAGTTCGATATGAGCGCCGAGGCGCTCGGAATGATCAACTGGCTGAAGAAGCTGCGCGGCAAGAAGACCGAAGGCGGCGCCGGCAAGGGTGAGATGAAGATGCTGCGGCAATTGCCGAAGCTGCTTCGCTTCATCCCGGGCACAGCGCAGGACATGCGCGCTTATTTCCTGACACTGCAATATTGGCTGGCCGGCTCCGAGCAGAACATCGCCAACATGGTGCGGCTGCTGATCGATCGGTACGCCAGCGGCCCGCGAAAAGTGCTGCGCGGCGTTGCCAAGGTCGAGTCGCCGGTCGAGTACGCCGATATTGGCGTCTACCATCCGAAGATGAAGGGGCGGATCGCCGAGTCGGTCGACAAGCTTCCGGCTGGTCCCGCCGACGCCAAGGGCACCGTTGGCGTCCTGTTGCTGCGCTCTTATCTGCTCGCCGGCAATTCCGGCCATTACGACGGCATGTTGGAAGCGTTCGAGGCCAAGGGCCTTCGCGTTATCCCGGTGTTCGCCGCGGGTCTCGATCAACGTCCGGCGATCGAGCGCTTTTTCATGAAGAGCGGCCGTCCGACGGTCGATGCGGTGGTCTCGCTCACCGGCTTCTCTCTGGTCGGCGGCCCCGCTTATAACGACTCCAAGGCGGCGGAGAACATCCTCGCTGATCTTGACGTGCCGTATCTGTCGGCCCATCCCGTCGAATTCCAGACGCTCGAGCAGTGGGCCGCCTCGGACCGCGGTCTGATGCCGGTGGAAAGCACCATCATGGTGGCGATCCCCGAACTCGACGGCTCGTCGGGCCCGATGGTGTATGGCGGCCGCTCCGACGGCGGCAACGTCGCTTGCCCGGGTTGCGACAAGTTCTGCAAGTTCGATCGCAACGAAGCCGGCGGCGACATGAATGTCTGCGTCGAGCGCGCGGAGATGCTGGCGTCGCGCACCGCGCGGCTCGTGACCCTTCGCCGAGGTGAGCGCAAGGATCGCAAGGTCGCGATCGTGCTGTTCAACTTCCCGCCGAATGCCGGCAACACCGGCACCGCGGCGTTCCTCGGCGTGTTCGAATCGCTTTTCAACACTCTGCACGCGATGAAGCGCGAGGGTTACCAGGTCGAGGTGCCGGCGACGGTCGACGAACTGCGCGAATCCATCATCAACGGCAACGCGTCGCGCTTCGGCGCTCAAGCCAACGTCCATGCCCGCGTGCTGGCCGGCGATCACGTCAAGAACGAACGCTGGCTGCGCGAGATTGAAGGGCAGTGGGGTCCGGCGCCCGGCAAACAGCAGAGCGACGGCAGCTCGATCTTCGTGCTCGGCGAGCGCTTCGGCAACGTCTTCGTCGGCGTGCAGCCTGCGTTCGGCTACGAAGGCGATCCGATGCGGTTGCTGTTCGAGAAGGGCTTTGCGCCGACCCACGCCTTCTCGGCGTTCTATCGCTGGATCAAGCAGGAGTTCGGCGCTCATGCGGTGCTGCATTTCGGCACCCACGGCGCGCTCGAATTCATGCCGGGTAAACAGACCGGTCTGTCCGGCACCTGCTGGCCGGACCGCATGATCGGCGACATGCCGAACATGTATCTCTACGCCTCGAACAACCCGTCCGAAGGCGCGATCGCCAAGCGGCGCTCGGCCGCGACCCTGATCAGCTATCTGACGCCGCCGGTTGCCCATGCCGGCCTGTATCGCGGCCTGATCGAACTGAAATCCTCGATCGAGCGCTGGCGCGGCCTCACGCCGGAGGAAGAGACCGAGCGTGCCAATCTCGCAGTGCTGGTTCAGGCGCAGGCCTCCGCGCTCGACCTCGCCCCGGCCGAACCAGCCTGGACCGAGGAAGAAGCCGGCGCGACCATCGCCAAGCTCGCCGACGCAGTGCTCGAGATGGAGTACGCGCTGATCCCGCACGGCCTGCATGTGGTCGGCGGCGTTCCCTCCGAAGAGGAGCGCGTCGAGACGCTGGAAGCGGTCGCCGATGCGATGCACGGCAAGCGTCTGGATAAATCGATGCTCGAAAGCCTGGTGCGCGGAGGCCATCCCGAGCACCTGTCCGGCAACGGCCCTGAGGCCGAGGCCAATCTCGACATGCTGCGTGAACTCGCCGGTATCGATCGGATCCTCGCTGAAGATCACGAGATCCCGAGCCTGCTGCGCGCGCTCGACGGCAAGTTCATCCGGCCGGCGCCGGGTGGCGATCTTCTGCGCACGCCGGCAATCCTGCCGACGGGCCGCAACCTGCACGGCTTCGATCCGTTCCGCATCCCGTCGGCCTTTGCGCTGCAGGACGGTGCCAAGCAGGCGCAGCGGCTGATCGACAAACACGTCGCCGAGGGCAACCCGTTGCCCGAGACCGTCGCGATCGTGCTGTGGGGCACCGACAACCTCAAGAATGAAGGCGCGCCGATTGGCCAGGCCTTGGCGTTGATGGGCGCGCGGCCTCGGTTCGACAGCTATGGCCGTCTCGCCGGTGCCGATCTCATTCCGCTCGACGAGCTGAATCGGCCGCGCATCGACGTGATCATCACCATGTCGGGCATCTTCCGCGATCTGCTTCCGCTGCAGATCAAGCTGCTCGCTGAGGCCGCGTTCATGGCCGCGAGCGCCGACGAACCGGCGGAGCTGAACTTCGTCCGCAAGCATTCGCTGGCCTATCAGGCCGAGCACAAATGCGACATGGAGACCGCGTCGCTGCGGGTGTTCGGCAATGCCGACGGCGCCTACGGCTCCAACGTCAACCATCTGGTCGAGAACAGCCGCTGGGAAGACGAGGACGAACTCGCAGAGACCTACACGCGGCGCAAGAGCTTCGCTTATGGCCTGAAAGGTCAGCCGGTGCAGCGCGCCGATCTGCTCAAGAGCGCACTCGCCGACGTCGATCTCGCCTATCAGAACCTCGACTCGGTCGAACTCGGCGTCACCACGGTCGATCACTATTTCGACACGCTGGGCGGCATCAGCCGCGCGGTGCGGCGCGCCAAGGGCGGGCAGGCGGCTCCCGTCTATATCGGCGACCAGACCCGCGGCGCCGGCACTGTCCGCACGCTGTCGGAGCAGGTCGCGCTCGAAACCCGCACCCGGATGCTCAATCCGAAATGGTACGAGGGCATGCTCAAGCATGGCTACGAGGGCGTGCGCCAGATCGAGGAGCACGTCACCAACACCATGGGTTGGTCGGCGACCACCGGCGAAGTTGCGCCGTGGGTCTATCGCCAACTCACCGAAACCTTCGTGCTCGATCCGGAAATGCGGGCACGCCTCGCCGAGCTCAATCCGGTGGCGTCCGCGAAGGTCGCCAACCGCCTGATCGAGGCGCACGAACGTAATTACTGGTCTCCCGACCCTGAAATGCTCGAGGTCCTGCGCAAGGCAGGCGAAGAGCTAGAGGATCGCCTTGAAGGCGTAGGAGTTGCTGCATGAACATCCTGACAGATCCCCTCAAGCTGAAGACCTCTGGCTGCGCCGACGCGAACGCATCGAAATGCGCCGAAGGCGACGGCGAGGGCAGCGTTCAGGTTCAGCTCGACCCGAATGTGAAGATCGGCAGCGCCAAGGTGTTCTCGATCTACGGCAAGGGCGGCATCGGCAAGAGCACGACGTCGTCGAACCTGTCGGTCGCCTTCTCCAAGCTCGGCAAGCGCGTGCTGCAGATCGGTTGCGATCCGAAGCACGATTCCACCTTCACGCTGACCAAGCGGTTGATCCCGACCGTGATCGACGTGCTGGAAGAGGTGAACTTCCACTCCGAGGAGCTGCGTCCCGAGGACTTCGTGTTCGAAGGCTACAACGGCGTGATGTGCCTCGAGGCGGGCGGACCGCCGGCCGGCACCGGCTGCGGCGGCTATGTCGTCGGCCAGACCGTCAAGCTGTTGAAGGAGCATCACCTGCTCGAAGACACCGACGTGGTGATTTTCGACGTGCTCGGCGACGTGGTGTGCGGCGGCTTCGCAGCGCCGCTGCAGCATTCCGAGCGCGCGATGATCGTCGCCGCCAACGATTTCGACTCGATCTTCGCCGCCAATCGCATCGCCGCGGCGATCGCCGCCAAATCGAAGAACTATGGGGTGCGGCTCGGCGGCATCATCGCGAACCGGTCGAAAGATACTGACCAGATCGACAAGTTCGGCGAGCGCACCGGGATCCGGCGCATCGCCCATCTCCCGGACCTCGATGTCATTCGCAAGAGCCGCCTTAAAAAGATGACACTTTTTGAGATGGATCACACCGACGAAATCCTGGCTGTGCAACAAGAGTATCTTCGGCTCGCTACCGAGATGTGGGAGGCGAAGGAGCCCCCGATCGAGGGCAGGCCGCTGAAGGATCGCGACATCTTTGATCTCTTGGGATTTGATTGATGGCGTTGGGCAGCTACATCGAGCGACGTGGGGAGCTTGAGACCTATTTCGACCGCACCGCGGCCGATACATGGGCCAAGCTGACGTCTGATGCACCGGTCAGCGGCATTCGCGCGACCGTGCGTGCCGGGCGTGACGAAATGCGCAACACGCTGTTGTCGTGGCTGCCGGCCGATATGACCGGCACCCGGCTGCTTGACGCCGGCTGCGGCACCGGCGCGCTGTCGATCGCGGCGGCGCGGCGCGGCGCTAAGGTGCTGGCGATCGATCTGTCGCCGACGCTGGTCGGGGTCGCGCGCGAACGTCTGCCGGAGGACATCGATCCGGCAGCGATCGACTTCCGCTCCGGCGACATGCTGGATCCGCAGCTCGGCGAATTCGACTTCGTCGTCGCGATGGATTCGCTGATCCACTATCTGCCGCACGATATCTGCCGGATCCTCGCGACGCTGGCGTCACGCACCCGTCAATCGATGGCGGTGACCTTCGCGCCGAAGACGCCGGCGCTGGCGCTGATGCACTTCGTCGGTGGTTTCTTCCCGCGCGCCGATCGCGCGCCCGCGATCGAACCGGTGAGCGAAAAGACGTTGCTCAAGCTGATCTCCGAAGATCAGGCGCTGCAGCAATGGCAGCCCGGCCGCACCCATCGGGTGTCGTCCGGTTTCTACACCTCGCAGGCGCTGGAGATGATTCGGCGATGAGCCAAGTGGCAGCGACATTGGCGAAAGGCTGGATGCGTCTCGGTACGCGCTTCCTGCCGTTTGCCGACGCGGCGACGAAAGAGCTTCCGCTCGGCCGTCTGCTGCGCCTGTCGCTGTTCCAGGTTTCGGTCGGCGCTTCGGTGGTGTTGCTCAATGGCACGCTGAACCGGGTGATGATCGTTGAGCTCGGCGTTTCGACCGTGCTCGTCTCGCTGATGGTGTCTCTGCCGTTGGTGTTCGCGCCGTTCCGCGTGCTGATCGGCTTCAAGTCTGACAATCACCGTTCTGTGCTCGGCTGGCGCCGCGTTCCGTATATCTGGATGGGCACGCTGCTGCAGTTCGGCGGCTTCGCGATCATGCCTTTCGCGCTGCTGGTGCTGTCCGGCGGCGGCGAATATCCGGCGGTCTATGGGCAGATCGGCGCCGCTTTGGCGTTCCTGCTGGTTGGCGCCGGGTTGCACACGACGCAGACCGCGGGTCTCGCGCTCGCGACCGATCTGGCGCCGGCGGACTCACGCCCGCGCGTGGTCGCGTTCCTCTACGTCATGCTGCTGGTCGGGATGACCGGCAGCGCGCTGATCTTCAGCGAGCTGCTGCGCGACTTCAACGAGCTTCGTCTGATCCAGGTGATCCAGGGCGTTGCGGTCACCCAGCTCCTGCTCAACATCGTCGCGCTGTGGAAGCAGGAAGCGCGCAATCCCACACTCACGTCCGCTAGCCGCGTCCGGCCTCAATTCAATCAATCCTGGGCGCGCTTCCGCGCCGCCGGCGGTTCGCCGCGGATGCTGGTCGCGGTTGCGCTCGGCACTGCGGGATTCTCGATGCAGGACATCCTGCTTGAGCCGTATGGCGCCGAGGTGTTGCGACTGTCGGTCGGCCAGACCACGGCGCTGACTGCGTTCTTCGCGCTCGGCACGCTCGCCGGCTTCGGCCTCGCTGCGCGCACGCTCGGCCGCGGCGGCGATGCCTATCGGCTGGCGGGTTTCGGCGCACTGATCGGGATCTTCGCCTTCGCGGCGGTTGCGATCTCCGCGCCGGCGCAGTCGGTCCTGCTGTTCCGGATCGGTACCGCGCTGATCGGCCTCGGCGGCGGTCTGTTCGCTGCCGGCACGCTTACTGCTGCGATGGCGGTGGCGTCCAACAGTGATACGGGTCTGGCGCTCGGCACCTGGGGCGCAGTGCAGGCGACGGCGGCGGGCGGCGGAATTCTGCTCGGCGGCGGCATTCGCGACCTGGTCGCCTCGCTCGCCGACAGCGGCGCGCTCGGCAGTGTGCTGTCGGGTCCCGCGATTGGTTACGGCTTTGTCTACAATATCGAAATCGCGTTGCTGTTCGCAACGTTGGTTGCGGTGGGTCCGCTCGTGCGCACTGCACGGACGAGCTACGCGCAGCCTTCATCCAAGTTCGGCCTAGCCGAATTTCCAGGTTAACAAAGAGGAAGGGGTCGGTCCCATGCAACCCGGAGCGTATTTGGACTTAGCACAGGTTACCCTGTACGTATTTTGGATCTTCTTCGCCGGCTTGATTTTCTATCTTCGCCGGGAAGATAAGCGCGAAGGATATCCGCTCTACTCCGACACGGGTGGCGGCCGTCTGAAGCAGATCGGCATTCCGAATCCGCCGGATCCGAAGACCTATCTGCTGCGTGGCGGTGCGACCAGGACCGTGCCGAACGCCAGCAACGATCGCCCGAACGTCGCTTTGGCCCCGGTTGCGCCGTGGCCGGGTGCGGCCTTCGCGCCGACCGGCGACCCGTTCGCCGACGGCGTCGGCCCGGGCTCCTACGCCCAGCGTCAGGACGTGCCGGAACTCACCCTCGACAACCTGCCGGTGATCGCGCCGCTGCGCGCGGCCAAGGGCATGTTCCTCGATCACCGCGACCCGAACCCAGTCGGCATGGCAGTGGTTGGCTGTGACGGCCAGGTCGGCGGCACGGTGACCGAAGTCTGGGTCGATCGGGCTGAAGTGCTCGCTCGCTACCTCGAAGTCGAAGTCGCCAAGACCAAGAAGCGCGTGCTTCTCCCGGTCCCGTTCGCGCTGATCAACAGCCCGAGCGGCAAGGTCTCCGTCGACGCCATCCGTGGCGACCAGTTCGCTGGCGTCCCGACCACGGCGAAGCCGGACCAGGTGACCAAGCTCGAAGAAGACAAGATCTGCGCGTATTATGGCGCCGGCACCCTCTACGCCACGCCGTTGCGTCAGGAGCCCATCGTATGACGAACGACCCCAGCCAGTTTCGTGAGCTTCCGTCGCCCTTGCCGGAGGGAGAGCGCGTTCTCTGGCAGGGGAAGCCGACCTACAAAGGTTTGGCCATCAGGTCCTTCCACATGCGGGCAGTCGCGATCTATTTCGTGCTGCTGATCATGTGGAAGGCCTGGTCGAACTGGTCGAACGGCCAGTCGCCCGGGGAAGCGTTGGCGTCCGCGTCAACGCTCCTGATCCCGGCGATCGGCGGTCTCGCGCTGTTAGCGCTTCTCACCTATCTGTTCAGGCGGGCGAGCTGTTACACGATCACCAGCAAGCGCGTCCTGATCCAGACCGGCGTGGCGCTGCCGGTCACCCTGAACATTCCGCTCAGCAAGATCGCGAATGCCGATCTGAGCCAGCGTAGCGACGGCAGCGGCGATATTCCGCTCCGGATCATCGATAGTAAACGCACCTCCTATGTCCTGCTGTGGCCGCACATCCGGCCGTGGCGCCTGCGCGAGCCCGAGCCGATGATGACGTCGGTCCCCGACGTCGCCGTCGTCGCCGCCAAGCTTACCGAAGCGGTGAAGGCTCAGCTCGATTCCTCCGCAGTGTCTCTCGTTCAAACGGCTACCAGCGGACCGAAACAAGGCCCGTTGTCGAATTCGACGGCAACCGCAGTAGCCTGAACCGGAGATTTAAATGAGCGAGGCCGCACACAATCTCTCCGTTCCCAAAGGCGCGTTGATCGGTGCCGCCGCGATCGTGCTGTTTGCGATCGGGGCGGGAGCGACCGTCCGCCTGACGGGATACGGCCACTCTCACATGACGCCGCCGGCGATCGTTGAGAGCATGGATCTCACCTTCGAAGACAGCCCGGATGGCGTGGTCAACATCTATCGCGCCAGCGATCACACGCTGGTGCGCGCGATCCACCCCGGCGAGTCCGGTTTCGTCCGCGTGGCGATGCGCGGACTTGCGCGCGAGCGGATGCTGGCGAGCGTCGGATCGGCCCCGCCGTTCCAGCTCGCCCGTCACGTCAACGGCCAGTACACACTGACCGATTCCGCGACCAAGAAAGTGATCGACCTGAACGCTTTCGGAGCCGACAATCTCCGCGCCTTCTCTCAATTGATGGCCAGCAATCAGGTCAACGACCAAAATACCAACAAGCAAAAGGGCGGCTCGGAATGAGCACGTTCCAGTTTGGGAAACGCACAAGCTTCGACGTCCCCTGCACGGTTGAGATCGAGCAGACGTCGGAGACCCTTCATGCCCACGTGATCCTCGATGGCGACGTCGAGATCGGGCCCGGCGACGAAGTGATGGTTCACGACGCGCCGACCCAAGTCGAGTTCGGCGAACGACTGGTCGTTCGCCGCACCGCGACCGTGATCCGAGCCGGTCTTCTCGACAAGATCCGCGCGCGGCTGGAAGGATATCGCGAACTGACCGAACTTTACGAAGTCAGCTTCTCAGATGGGAGGGTTTCATGATTCCGATGGAGGGCGGCGCCCAAGGCGCGCTTCGAACCAATTCCCGGCCCGCGATCAAGGGCAGCGTCGACAGTCTGAACATCGCGAAGGAGGATACGATCCTCACTCCGCGGTTCTATACGACCGACTATGCCGCGATGGACAAGCTCGACGTCAGCCTGGTTCGTTCCGAGTGGAACGCGATGATGAACGAGATGCGCGCCGACTATAACAAGGCGCACTTCAAGAAGACCGACGAGTTCCTCGAAAGCGACCTCGACAAGCTTCCGCCCGAACTGCTTATCGAGTTCAAGGACTTCCTGGTGTCGTCGTTGACCGCAGAGTTCTCCGGCTGCGTGCTGTATTCCGAGATCAAGAAGCGGATCAAGAATCCCGAGATTCGTGAGCTGTTCGGACTGCTCAGCCGCGATGAAGCCCGCCACGCCGGCTTCATCAACGAGATCCTCAAGGATCACGGCATCGGCGTCGATCTGTCGTTCCTGACCAAGGTCAAGAAGTACACCTACTTCCGGCCGAAGTTCATTTTCTACGCGACCTATCTGTCGGAGAAGATCGGCTACGCCCGCTACATCACCATCTACCGGCAGATGGAGCGCCATCCCGAGCGCCGCTTCCATCCGATCTTCAAATGGTTCGAACGCTGGTGCAACGACGAGTTCCGCCACGGCGAGGCGTTCGCGCTGTTGATGCGCGCCGATCCCTCACTGCTGCGCGGCGTCAACAAGCTGTGGATCCGGTTCTTCCTGCTCGCGGTGTTTGCTACGATGTATGTGCGCGATCACATGCGGCCGGCGTTCTACGACGCGCTCGGCGTCGACGCGACCGACTACGACATGCAGGTGTTCCGCGTCACCACCGAGATCTCCAAGCAGGTCTTCCCGGTGATGATCAATCTCGACGATCCGCGGTTCCTGGCGGGCCTCGAGCGGCTGCGCAAGGTGTCGGAAAAGATCGCCGAATCCCGCAGCCAAGGTTTCGTCGGCAAGCTGAAGCGGCCGCTTTATGCAGCGTCCGCCGCGATCGCCTTCGGTCGCCTATTCCTGCTTCCCGCGAAACGCAACGAACTGCCTCGCGTGATCGGCCTTCGGCCGGCTTGGTGAGGGGAGTAGCCCGATGGCCTCATATCTGGGCCCACCGATCTTCGCGGCCTTCGTCTGGTGGTTTTCCACCGGTGCGGTGCTGCTGTTGGTCGGCAGCGTCGGCCGTTCAGGCATGCTGCGGGTGGTTTGCGCCGGTGGAATGATCACCATCGCGCTGTGCGGCCTGTTCGTGACCGCGCACGACACCAGTGTCGGCGCGGCCTACATGGCCTTCAGTTGCATCATCTTCCTGTGGGGGGCACAGGAGATTGCGTTTCTGTCTGGTTGGCTGACTGGCCCGCGCGCCGAGCCCTGTCCGCCCGGCGCCAGGGGGTTCGCACGCCTGAGCTACGCCCTGCAGGCGATCATCTACCACGAGATATGCCTGCTGTGCTGCGGCGCTGTGGTGGTGTGGGTCACGATGGGCGGTGAGAACGAGGTCGGTCGCTGGACCTATCTCGCGCTGTGGGTGCTGCGTCAGAGCGCCAAGATCAATCTGTTCCTCGGTGTGCCCGTCACCAATGACGAGCTGATGCCGGACGCTGTTCAGTTCCTCAAGACGTACTTCGCTCGCAAGCCGGTGAGTTCGTTCTTCCCGATTTCGGTGACGCTGGCCACCGCCGTTCTGGTGGTGATGATCCAGCGCATCGTCGAAGTCGCCGAAACGCCGTTCGAAGTCGTTGGCCTGACGCTGGTATCGACTTTGTTCGCGCTTGGCGTCGTTGAGCATTGGTTCATGCTGCTACCGCTGCCTGCCATCACGTTGTGGAGCTGGGGTATCCGTCCAGGTTTCTCGCCGGAGAACATCAACATGGAACAGAATCCGTCCGCCAATATCGCTGCTACGTCCTTGCATGCCGCGCCGACCCAAGCGTCCGATTCGCCGCAAGCGAGTCCGGAGCCCCGCAACGCCGCCGCGCCGCAGCTCGTCGTGGTTCCGACCGTCCGCAAGGAAAAGGAAGAGGCGCAGCCCAAGGCACGATCGAGCTGCGCCCGGCAACGTCTCGAAGATCAATTCCGCCAGACTTTCCTCGAACAGCATCCGCGCAGTGGTCTGGCGCCTGCCCGGGTCGGCATTGCCGCCGAACCAGCCGCCACCATCAACGGGAGGACGTCATGAATTACGAAGCCTATTTCCGCCGTCAACTTGACGGCCTCCATCGTGAAGGCCGGTATCGGGTTTTCGCTGATCTGGAACGTCATGCCGGCTCGTTCCCGCGCGCCACGCACCACCGGCCTGAGGGCGCCGGCGATGTGACGGTGTGGTGCTCCAACGATTATCTCGGCATGGGCCAGCACCCGGCGGTGCTGACGGCGATGCACGAGGCGCTGGACAGCTGCGGCGCCGGCGCCGGCGGCACCCGCAACATCGCGGGTACCAACCACTATCACGTGCTGCTGGAGCAGGAGCTCGCCGCTCTGCATGGCAAGGAATCCGCCCTGCTGTTCACCTCCGGTTACGTTTCGAACTGGGCGTCGTTGTCGACGCTGGCGTCGCGGATGCCCGGCTGCGTGATCCTGTCGGACGAACTCAATCATGCTTCGATGATCGAGGGCATTCGTCACAGCCGCAGCGAGACACGAATTTTCGCGCACAATGATCCGCGCGACCTCGAGCGCAAGCTCGCCGATCTCGACCCGCACGCGCCGAAGCTGGTCGCCTTCGAGTCGGTGTATTCGATGGACGGCGACATCGCGCCGATCGCCGAAATCTGCGACGTCGCCGACGCGCATAACGCGATGACTTATCTCGACGAAGTCCACGGCGTCGGCCTGTACGGCCCGAATGGCGGCGGCATTGCCGATCGCGAGGGCATCAGCCATCGCCTCACCATCATCGAAGGCACGCTGGCGAAAGCGTTCGGCGTGGTCGGCGGCTACATCGCCGGCTCCTCGGCCGTCTGCGATTTCGTCCGCAGCTTCGCCTCGGGCTTCATCTTCAGCACATCGCCGCCTCCGGCGGTCGCCGCGGGCGCGCTGGCCAGCATCCGCCATCTGCGCGCCAGTTCGGCGGAGCGCGAGCGTCATCAGGATCGGGTGGCGCGGCTGCGCGCCAGGCTCGATCAGGCCGGCGTGGCCCACATGCCGAACCCGAGCCATATCGTTCCGGTCATGGTCGGCGATGCCGCGCTGTGCAAGCAGATCAGCGACGAGTTGATCAGCCGGTACGGCATTTATGTGCAGCCGATCAACTATCCGACCGTGCCGCGCGGCACCGAGCGCCTTCGGATCACGCCGTCACCGCAGCACACCGATGCCGACATCGAGCATCTGGTGCAGGCGCTCAGCGAAATCTGGACCCGCGTCGGTCTCGCCAAGGCGGCCTGACGGTCCACGCGAAGTCGAGTCAGAACACGAGCGCGCGCCGCAAGGCGCGCGCTTTGCTTTTCTGATGCATTGACGACATGTGGCGGGAAGACGGGTCTACGGCCTCAGTTGCGTTTGCCGCGTGCCGACGGCCGGGTCAGCCGAATCCGGCGGTCTGTTCGCGGCAGGAATAGCGGTCCCTCGACCTTGAGAAATTCCAGCATTGCGCGGGCCGGCGGCAGTAGCACCTTGTCCTTGCGAGTCACCACGAACCATTGCCGCACCACCGGCAGCCCGACCACGTCGAGAATCACCAGCCGCCGCTCGTCCAGCTCGGTCGCCACCGTGTGCGCGGACAGAAAGGCGATGCCGAGACCGGCGATCACCGCCTGCTTGATGGTCTCGTTGCTGCCCATCTCCATGCCGATGGTCGGCTGGATGCCGGCAGTGTCGAACAATTGCTCCATCAGGCTGCGGGTGCCCGATCCCGGCTCGCGGGTCACGAACGTTTCGCAGGCGAGCTCGGTCAGCGCGATGTCCTGCGTGCGCGCCAAGCGATGCGCGGTCGGCGCGATGATGACGTGGGGATGGTCGCCGATCAGATGGGTCTCGACTTCGAGATCGACCGGCGGCCGACCCATGATCGCAATGTCGAGGTTGTAGCCGCGCAGCGCGGCGCCGATCTCCTGGCGGTTGCCGATGACCAGCCTGACGTCGATCTTCGGATTGCGCTTCAGGAATCCCGAAATCGCGAATGGCACGAAATACTTCGCCGTCGACACCGCGCCGATCGAGATCCGTCCGGCGGTCTTGCCGGCGATCATTTCCAGCGAGGTCTCGCATGCGGTGATCGCAGCTTCGATCCGTTCGCTCAATGCGAGCACTTCGAGCCCCGCGTCGGTGAGCTGCATCCCGTCGCTTCGCCGCTGGATCAACGGGATGCCGGCCAAGTCCTGCAGATTGCGGAGCTGCAACGTGACGGCAGGCTGGGTCAGGTGCAGCTTGTTCGCTGCGGCAGTGATGCTGCCGGTCTCAGCCAACGCCGCAAGCGCTCGCAATTGCCGGATCGAAACCGCTTTGAACTGTCGGGTCATATAAGTAAAACTTTGAACAGAATGAAGATAAAGAAATTTCTCTTATTTTGCGTCCTCAGTCAATATCCCCGGAGACAAGCAACTGCGTCGCGTCTGCGGCGGACAGCTTCCCATCGAAGCCGCCCGAATACGCCGGTCCAGCCGCGCGGCAAAATTCTCCAAGGAGGACGATATGAACGACTCAATCACGGTCCGCGGCAAGGATCGCTACAAATCCGGCGTGATGGAATACAAGAAGATGGGCTATTGGGAGCCTGACTACGTGCCCAAGGACACCGACGTCATCGCTCTGTTCCGCGTCACCCCGCAGGACGGCGTCGATCCGATCGAAGCTTCCGCTGCCGTCGCGGGCGAATCCTCGACCGCCACCTGGACCGTGGTGTGGACCGATCGCTTGACCGCGGCCGAGAAGTATCGTGCGAAGTGCTATCGCGTCGATCCCGTGCCGAATTCGCCCGGCCAGTATTTTGCTTACATCGCCTACGATCTCGACCTGTTCGAGAACGGCTCGATCGCCAATCTGTCGGCGTCGATCATCGGCAACGTGTTCGGATTCAAGCCGCTGAAGGCGTTGCGGCTCGAGGACATGCGGCTGCCGATCGCTTACGTCAAAACGTTCCAGGGGCCGGCCACCGGCATCGTGGTCGAGCGTGAGCGCATGGACAAGTTTGGCCGGCCGCTGCTCGGCGCCACCGTCAAACCGAAGCTCGGCCTCTCCGGTCGCAACTACGGCCGCGTGGTCTATGAAGCGCTGAAGGGCGGCCTCGACTTCACCAAGGACGACGAGAACATCAACTCGCAGCCGTTCATGCATTGGCGCGAGCGCTTCCTGTACTGCATGGAGGCGGTCAACAAGGCGCAGGCAGCGTCGGGCGAGATCAAGGGCACCTATCTCAACGTCACCGCCGGCACCATGGAGGAGATGTACGAGCGCGCTGAATTCGCCAAGCAGCTCGGCTCGGTCATCATCATGATCGATCTGGTGATCGGCTACACCGCGATCCAGTCGATGGCGAAGTGGGCCCGCAGGAACGACATGATCCTGCATCTGCACCGCGCCGGTCATTCCACCTACACCCGCCAGCGCAATCATGGCGTGTCGTTCCGCGTTATCGCCAAGTGGATGCGGCTCGCCGGTGTCGATCACATCCATGCCGGCACCGTGGTCGGCAAGCTGGAGGGCGATCCGTCGACCACCAAGGGCTACTACGACATCTGCCGCGAAGACTACAACCCGGCCAATCTCGAGCACGGCCTGTTCTTCGACCAGCCCTGGGCGAGCCTGAACAAGCTGATGCCGGTCGCTTCCGGCGGCATCCATGCCGGCCAGATGCACCAGTTGCTCGATCTGCTCGGCGAGGACGTCGTGCTGCAGTTCGGCGGCGGCACGATCGGCCATCCGATGGGCATCGCAGCCGGTGCCACCGCCAACCGCGTCGCGCTCGAAGCCATGATCCTCGCTCGCAACGAGGGCCGCGACTATGTGCACGAAGGCCCCGAAATTCTCGCCAAGGCGGCGCAGACCTGCACGCCGTTGAAGGCGGCGCTCGACACCTGGAAGAACGTGTCCTTCAACTACGAATCCACCGATACCCCCGACTATGCGCCGACACCCAGCGTCTCGATGTAAGGAGCAGGACCCATGCGAATGACCCAAGGCTGTTTCTCATACCTGCCCGACCTCACCGACGAGCAAATCTCCGCGCAGGTGCAATACGCGCTCGGCAAGGGCTGGGCGGTGAACCTCGAATTCACCGACGACCCGCATCCCCGCAACACTTATTGGGAGATGTGGGCCTTGCCGATGTTCGACCTTCAGGATGCCGCCGGCGTGCTGATGGAACTCACCGAATGCCGCAAGGTCTATGGCGATCGCTACATCCGGCTGTCGGCTTTCGACTCCAGCCACGGCTGGGAATCGGTGCGGCTGTCCTTCATCGTCCACCGTCCGAAGGACGAGCCCGGCTTCCGGCTCGACCGCCAGGAAGTCGACGGACGCAACATCCGCTACACCACCAAGGCCTATGCGGCTGACAAGCCCGAGGGCCGGCGTTACGGAGGGGAGTGAGCTTGACCACCTCGGCCGACAACGAAGCAGCACTGCCCGAGCAGATTGACCTCCGCAAGGAGTTCAACGAGGTCGGAATCGGTGAGGTGCTCGATCAGCTCGATCGCGAGCTGATCGGGCTCAAGCCGGTGAAGACGCGGATCCGCGAGATCGCGGCGCTGCTTCTGGTCGAACGGCTGCGCAAGCGGATGGGCCTCGCCACCGGCAACCCGACGCTGCACATGTCGTTCACCGGCAATCCCGGCACCGGCAAGACGACGGTGGCGCTGCGGATCGCATCGATCCTGCACAGGCTCGGCTTCGTTCGCCGCGGCCACGTCGTCTCGGTCACGCGCGACGAGTTGGTCGGCCAATACATCGGCCACACCGCGCCGAAGACCAAGGAAGTGCTGAAAAAGGCGATGGGCGGCGTGCTGTTCATCGACGAGGCCTACTATCTGTATCGCCCGGAAAACGAGCGGGACTACGGCCAGGAGGCGATCGAAATTCTGCTGCAGGTGATGGAGAACCAGCGCGACGATCTGGTGGTGATCCTCGCCGGCTATGCCGACCGAATGGAGAAATTCTTCGCCAGCAATCCGGGCTTCCGCTCCCGAATCGCGCATCACATCGACTTCCCCGACTACGGCGACGATGAGTTGCTGTCGATCGGGGAGGGGATGCTGCGCGAGCAGAATTATCACTTCGACGCCGATGCCCGGCAGGCTTTCGAGCGCTACATCGCGACGCGCAAGACCCAGCCGCTGTTCGCCAACGCCCGCTCAATCCGCAACGCGCTGGACCGCATCCGTCTGCGCCAGGCCAACCGCCTGATCGCCGACCTCGACCGCAAGCTCACGGCAGATGATCTGATGACGATCGAGGCGAAGGACGTGCTGGCGAGCCGGGTGTTCGAGAAGGGCGAGGGCGGTGGGAGAGGGACGTAGTTAATCGTCACTTCTCCCGACCAACGCCGTCATTCCGGGGCGCGCGAAGCGCGAACCCGGAATCCAGAGGTTGGTGCGACACCGGGTGCTCAACAGCAAGGGATTCCGGGTTCGCTCGCTCGTGCGAGCGCCCCGGAATGACGAACTCTAAATTTATCAGCTAATCCTGCAACGCCTTCAATACTTCGTCCGGCCGCTCGACCATCATGGTGTGGCCGGCGCCTTTCAGCACGATCGTGCGTGCGCCGTTCACTGCCGCGGCCAGCGTCTTGCCGTTGCGCGTCGGGGTCATCATGTCGCGTTCGCCGAGGATGAATACGGTCGGCACACCCACCTTCGCCGCCGCCACGGGCGCATCCTTGTAGTCGTTGCAGGCCGACAGATCGTTGAAGATCACGCCGGGCTGGTTGGCTTCCAGCACCCGCACCGAGCCGCCGTGCATCCACAGCCCTGGCGCAAGGTTGCCGCCGATTTCGGCGTCGGGGCCGAGGCCCCAGATCGTCATCATGTCGATCGCAGCGGGATCGTTGGCCTCCGCGGCCTTCAACAGGTCGGGGCCGACCGTCATCACCGATGTGGTGCCGATCAGCGCCAGCGAGGCGACCTTGGCCGGATGCCGTGCGGCGGCTTCCAGCGCGATCAGCGAGCCCATCGAATGCCCGATCAGCTTCGCCGGCTGTGCGCCGGCGGCGTCGAGCAGCGCGGCCACCCAGTCCGCCATTTCGGCGATGGTCTTGAGCGGCGCGCCACCCGAGCGGCCGTGGCCCGGCAGGTCCGGCGCCAGCACCGCGTAGCCGTGATGCGCGAACCATCGCGTCTGCAGCGCCCACACCGAATGGTCGAAGCCGGCGCCGTGGAGGAACACGGCCGCCGGGAGAGATTTGTCGAACGGCTTGCCGCCGGTCGCGACGAAGGTGTCGATCCCGTTCACGTCGAGCTGCATGGCTTACACCTTCTGCGAAACGCGCAGCGCCTGCGCAAGGTCGGCGATGATGTCGTCGGCGGTCTCGATGCCGACCGACAGCCGGATCAATTCCTCGCCGATGCCGGCGTTCGCGAGTTGCGCGGCGTCCATCTGCTGATGCGTGGTCGAGGCCGGATGGATCACCAGCGTCTTGGCGTCGCCGACATTGGCGAGATGGCTGGTCAGCCGCAGCGCCTCGATGAACTTCCGCCCCGCGGCGCGGCCGCCTTTGATGCCGAACGATATGATCGAACCGGCGCCCTTCGGCAGCAGCTCCTTCGCCAGCGCGTAGTCCGGATGGTTCTCCAGCGTCGGATGCAGCACCCACTCGACTGCCTTGTTGCCGCCGAGGAAGTCGAGCACCGCCTTGGTATTCGCGAGATGGCGGTCCATCCGCACCGGGAGCGTCTCGACGCCTTGAATGAGCTGGAACGCGTTGGTCGGCGACAGACAGGCGCCGAAATCACGCAAGCCTTCCATCCGCGCGCGGATGATAAAGGCCGGTGGCCCGAACTGTTCGTCGAAGACGATGTCGTGATAGCCGGCATAGGGCTCGGTCAGTGTCGGGAATTTGCCGGAGCCGCGCCAGTCGAACCGCCCGCCATCGACGAGCACGCCGCCGATCGCGATACCGTGGCCGCCGAGCCATTTGGTCGCCGAATGCATCACAATGTCGGCGCCGAGCTCGATCGGTCTGCTCAAATAGGGCGTCGCAAACGTGTTGTCGATCAACAGCGGGATCTTCGCGTCGTGGGCGATCGCCGCGACCTTCGGAATGTCGAGCACTTCGAGCCCGGGATTGCCGATCGTCTCGCCGATCACCAGTCTGGTGTTCGGCTTGATCGCGGCTTTGAGCCCGGCGTGATCGCGCGGCTTGACGAAACTGGTCGTGATGCCGAAACGCGGCAGCGTATGCGTCAAGAGATTGATGGTGCCGCCATAGAGCGAGCTCGAGGCGACGATGTGGTCGCCGGCGTTGAGCAGCGTCGCGATCGCCAGATGTAACGCCGCCATGCCGCTCGCGGTCGCCACCGCGCCGACGCCGTTCTCCAGCGCGGCGACACGCTCTTCCAGCACGGCGATCGTCGGGTTCGAGATCCGCGTATACAGATGCCCGGCGCGCTCCATGTTGAACAGCGCGGCCGCATGGTCGGTGTCTTGAAACACGTAGGATGTGGTCTGATAGATCGGCACTGCGCGCGAGCCGGTCAGCGGGTCGGGCTGTTGCCCGGCGTGCAGGCTGAGCGTTTCGAATCCGGGCGGTTTGGGTGCGGCCATGGTCTGCCTGTGCGTTGGATTAGTCTGTCGTCACTGCGAGGAGCCAAGCGACGAAACAATCCAGAGTTGGCGCACTGGATTGTTTCGCTTCGCTCGCAATGACGAGGGTGGAAGCCTCGGCCCTTATGCCACGTTTTCGCGCGGCGCGTCAGCCAGCCCGACCGCCCACAGCGCGAACGCATAAACGATCGCCACCTCATCGAGCCGGCTGAATCGGCCGGAGGCGCCGCCATGGCCGGCGCCCATGTTGATGCGTAGCGCAACCGGGCCGCCGCCGGTCATGGTGGCGCGCAGTCGCGCCACCCATTTCGCCGGCTCCCAATAGGTCACGCGCGGATCGGTCAGGCCGCCCATCGCCAGGATCGCCGGATAGTCCTTGGCCGCGACGTTGTCGTAAGGCGAATACGACAGGATGGTCTTGAAGTCGGCTTCGCTCTTGATCGGATTGCCCCATTCGGGCCATTCCGGCGGCGTTAGCGGCAGCGTGTCGTCGAGCATGGTGTTCAGCACGTCGACGAACGGCACTTCGGCGACGATGCCGGCGAACAATTCGCCGGCGCGGTTGGCGACCGCGCCCATCAGCATGCCGCCGGCGCTGCCGCCGTGAGCGACGATGCGTTTCGCCGATGTGTAACGGGCTGCGATCAGCGCGCGGGCGCAGGCGGCAAAATCGTCGAACGAGTTGGTCTTCTTGTCGCGTTTGCCGTCCAGATACCAGCCCCAGCCCTTGTCGGCGCCACCGCGGATATGAGCGATGGCATAGACGAAACCGCGATCGACCAGCGACAATGCGTTGGCGGAAAAGCCCGCCGGCATCGCGTGGCCGTAGGAGCCATAGCCGTAGAGCAACAGCGGCGCAGTGCCGTCCAGTTCCAAACCCTTGCGATGCAGCAGCGACACCGGCACCTCGGCGCCGTCGTCGGCTTTCGCCATGATCCGCGTGGTGACGTAGTCGGCCGGGTTGTGGCCTGAGGGGATTTCCTGGCGCTTGCGCAACACGCGCGCGCGCGTCGCCATGTCGTAGTCGTAGACTTCCGACGGCGTCGTCATCGACGAATAGGAAAACCGCATGTTGGTGGTGTCGAACTCGTAGCCGCCGGAGGCGGAGAGCGAATAGGCGGCCTCGTCGAAAGCGATGGCGTGCTCGCTTCCGGTGGCGAGATCGCGGATTGTCACCGACGGCAGCGCGTTGGCGCGCTCCAGCCGCATCATGTGGCCGGCGAACAGATCGAAGTCGATGATGTAGATGCCTTCGCGATGCGGGATCAAGTCGCGCCAGTTGTCGCGTGTCGGCGCGGCCAGCGGCGCGGTGACGATCTTGAAGTCGATGGCGTCGTCCGCATTGGTGAGGATGAACAGCTCGTCGCCGCGGTCGGCGAGTGAGTACTGCACGCCGGGCTCGCGCGCGGCGACCAAGCGCGGCTCCGCGTCGGGTGCGGCGAGATCGATCAGCCGTTGTTCGGAGGTTTCGTGGTCTCCGCCGGCGATCACACAGAACCGGCCGCTGGAACTCTCGTGGATATGGGTGAACCAGCCGGAATCCTGTTCCTGAAACACCAGCACGTCGTCGGCCTGCGCGGTCCCGAGCGTGTGCTTCCAGACTTGCATCGGCCGGTGATTGTCGTCGAGCTTGACGTAGAAGAATGCGCGCGAGTCCAGCGTCCACACCACGCCGCCGTCGGTCTCCTCGACCACATCCGGCAGGTCCTGCTTGGTCGCCCAGTCGCGCACCCGGATGGTGTAATATTCCGAGCCGGCGGTGTCGGCGCTCCACGCTTCGAGTTTATGGTCGAGCGAATGCCGCCGCCCGCCGAACTGGAAGTACTCGGTTCCCTTCGCCAGCTCGTCGCCGTCGAGGATGACGTCGACCTCACCGCCGTCGCGCGGCGTGCGGCCATACAACGGATGCTGGCCGCCTTCGCGATACTTCCGCAAATACGCATAGGGTCCGTCCGGCAGCGGTACGCTGGAATCGTCTTCCTTGATCCGCCCGCGCATCTCCGCGACGAGTTTCTTCTGCAGCGCGCCGGTATGGCCGAGGAGGCCGTCTGTGTAACTGTTCTCGGCTTCGAGATAGCTGCGGATGTCGGGATCGAGGAGCGACGGATCGCGCAACACGTCCTGCCAGTTCGGGTCCTTCAGCCAGGCATAGTCGTCGTTCAGCGTGATGCCGTGGGTGGTGAAGGCGTGCGGACGACGCGGCGCGGCGGGCGGCGTGAGGACGTCGCGGGGTGGGGACTGGGTCATGGACAGATCTCGTTGCATTCCGGAGCGGTTGGCTTAGCAGAGTTTCACCCTTGCGGCGCGCGCCGGATTGATGTCGATAGGTCGCGGCCGGTTCCGAACTCCCGGCGGTTTAGCGCGCGGTTCTGCAAATGACTGATTTTCGAGGCGTTTTTCCCTATCTGGTGTCTCCCGTCGAGGCTGACGGTCGCCTCCGCGGCGATGTGCTCGGCCGGCTCTGCGACGATCTGGTCAAGGCCGGCGTGCACGGGCTGACGCCGCTCGGCTCGACCGGCGAATTCGCCTATCTCAACGCGACGCAGCGCGAGGCCGTGGTGCAGGCGACGATCGAGGCCGCTGCGGGCCGCGTGCCGGTGGTGGCCGGCGTTGCGTCGACGTCGACGGCGGATGCGGTTGCGCAGGCCAAGGTCTACGAGAAGCTGGGCGCCGACGGCATCCTTGCGATCCTGGAGGCGTATTTCCCGCTGAAAGACGCGCAGATCGAGAGTTACTTTCGCGCGATCGCAGATGCAGTCGGCATTCCCGTTGTGATCTACACCAATCCGCAATTCCAGCGCTCCGATCTCACCCTCGACGTGATCGCGCGGCTCGCTGAGCATCCGCGCATCCGCTACATCAAGGACGCTTCGACCAATACCGGGCGGCTGCTGTCGATCATCAATCGCTGCGGCGACAGTCTGCGCGTGTTCTCGGCCTCGGCGCATATTCCCGCGGCGGTGATGCTGATCGGCGGCGTCGGCTGGATGGCCGGCCCCGCCTGCATCGCGCCGCGCCAGAGCGTGCAGCTCTACGAGCTGTGCAAGGCCAAGAAATGGGACGAGGCGCTCACGCTTCAGCGCAGGCTGTGGCGCGTCAATGAGGCGTTCGCGCGTTTCAATCTCGCCGCTTGTATCAAGGCCGGCCTTGCGATCCAGGGCTACGACGTCGGCGATCCCGTACCACCGCAAGCCGCGCTCACCGCGGACGAGCGTAAGGCGGTCGAGGCCGTGCTGGCGGAGATCGCTTGAGCCCCGTCATTCCGGGGCGCGCGTAGCGCGAACCCGGAATCCCGAGATCGTCGCGAAGAGAGATTCCGGGTTCGCGAGCTGCGCTCGCGCCCGGAATGACGTTGCCAGGGGGGACGCCCTCTTGGCGTACCACTCGCTTCTCCGCTAAAACTGCTCTCAAGAAAGCAACAAGAGGAAGCGGCATGAACATTCTCCCCGGCTCCATGCGGTTCGGCGCGGGCCAGCCCGTCAAGCGTCTCGAGGATCAGCGCCTGCTCACCGGGCACGGCTTTTATCTCGACGACAAGCCTGCCGACGGCGCGCTGTGGCTGGTGGTGCTGCGCTCGCCTCATGCGCACGCGAAGATCGTTGCGATCGACAGCGCGGCGGCGCGGGCGATGCCGGGCGTCGAGTCGGTGTTGACCGGAGCCGATCTGGTCGCCGACGCGGTCGGCACGATCCCGACTCTGCCGATCTTCAAGCGGCCGGACGGCTCGCCAATGGCGCTGCCGCCCCGGCGTCTGCTCGCGCACGAGATCGTTCGTTTCGTCGGCGAGCCGGTCGCCGCCGTGATCGCGTCGTCGCAAGCCGCGGCGCAAGCGGCGGCCGAGGCTGTCGTCGTCGAGTACCAAGAGCTTCCCGCCGTGACCGATCCGACCGCGGCAATCCAGCCCGAAGCGCCGGTCGTGTACGACACCGCTCCCGACAACATCGTCGCGGCGATGAGCTATGGCGACGCCGCCAAGGTCGATGAGGCCTTCGCCAAAGCCGCGCACACGATCTCGCTCGATATCGCCAGTCAGCGGCTGATCCCTTCCGCGATGGAGCCGCGCGCGACCATCGCCGAGATCGAGAAGAAGACCGGCCGACTGATCCTGCACGTGCAGTCGCAGACGCCGGCGACGACGCGCGACACGCTCGCCGACGCCATCCTGAAGCGGCCGAAGGACAGTATTCAGGTTCTGGTCGGCGACATCGGCGGCGGTTTCGGCCAGAAGACCGGCCTCTATCCGGAGGATGGTCTCGTCGCCTACGCGGCGGTCAAGCTCAACCGCAAGGTGCGATGGCGCGGCGACCGAACCGATGAATTCGTCGGCGGCACTCATGGCCGTGACCTGACCTCGACGGCGTCGATCGCGCTTGACGCCAAGGGCCGCGTGCTCGCCTATCGCGTGTCGTCGATCGGCGGCACCGGCGCCTATCTCGCCGGCGCCGGCGTGATCATTCCGCTGGTGCTCGGCCCGTTCGTGCAGACCGGCGTCTACGATCTGCCGCTGGTGCATTTCGACATCAAGGCGGTGTTGACCCACACCGCGCCGGTCGGAGCCTATCGCGGCGCCGGCCGCCCCGAGGCGGTGTACATCATCGAGCGGCTGATGGACGCCGCCGCGCGACAGCTCGGCATGGACCCGCGCGCGATCCGCAAGGTCAACTACATCAAGCCGTCGCAGCTGCCGTACACCAACGCGGTCGGGCAGGTGTATGATAGCGGCGCCTTCGCCCATATGATGCAGCGCGCCGCCGAACTGTCCGACTGGGACGGCTTCAAGGCGCGCAAGAAGGAGGCCGCGAAGAAGGGCCTGCTCTACGGCCGCGGCGTCACAAGCTACATCGAATGGACCGGCGGCCGCGCGCATACCGAAAAGGTGAGCCTGCACGCCACGGCGGAAGGCCGCATCGTGCTGCATTCCGGCACGCAGGCGATGGGGCAGGGGCTCGAGACCACCTACACCCAGATGATCGCGCAGGCGCTCGACATTCCGATGGATCAGATCGACGTGGTGCAGGGCAACACCGATCTGGCGCAGGGTTTCGGCAGCGTCGGTTCGCGTTCGCTGTTCGTCGGCGGCACTGCAGTTGCGGTGTCGACCGTCGACATGATCGCCAAGGCGCGCGAGAAGGCGGCGAACATCCTCGAAGCCTCGGTCGAGGACATCGAGTATTCCGGCGGCACGCTGACGATCGCCGGCACCGATCGCAAGATCAGCCTGTTCGAGATCGCCGCCAAGGAGAACGGCGCCAAGCTCAGCGTCGACAGCACCGGCGAAGTGGACGGCCCGAGCTGGCCGAACGGCGCGCACATCTGCGAGGTCGAGGTCGATCCGCAGACGGGTGTGTCGCGCGTGGTGCGCTACACCACGGTCGATGACGTCGGCAATGCGGTCAATCCGATGTTGGTGGCCGGCCAGATCCACGGTGGCGTCGCGCAGGGGGTTGGACAAGCGCTGTACGAAGGCGCGTCCTACAAGGACGACGGCCAGTTGGTGACCGCGAGCTATCAGGACTACTGCATCCCGCGGGCCGACAATCTGCCGCCGATCTCGGTGACGCTCGATCCTTCGGCGCCGTGCCGGACCAATCCGCTCGGCGCCAAGGGCTGCGGCGAATCCGGCGCGATCGGCGGTCCCCCTTGCGTGGTCCATGGCGTGCTCGATGCGCTGGCACCGCTCGGCGTCACCGCGCTGAACACGCCGCTGACGCCGGAAAAGGTGTGGCGCGCAATTCAGGAAGCCAAAGCTGCGCAGGCGGCCTGAACCGGTTCGCGCGCAATACCGACTCATGCGAGCCGACGTGTGCTAGGGTACGCCGGTTCGCGTGAGGAGACATCGATGCGCAGACTTCTGACGGTGCTGGCGGCGCTCGCCACACTCAGCCTGACCAATTGCGGCTACAACACCATCCAGAGCGAAGACCAGGAGGTGAAGTCGACCTGGTCGGAGGTGGTCAACCAGTATCAGCGCCGCGCCGATCTGGTTCCCAATCTGGTGAATTCGGTGAAAGGTTTCGCGCAGCAGGAGAAGGACGTTCTGCTCGGCGTCACCAACGCACGCGCCAAGGTCGGCAGCGTGCAGGCCACGCCCGAGGTGCTGAACGATCCGGCGGCTTTCCAGAAGTTCCAGGCGGCGCAGGGCGAGCTTTCCAGTGCGCTGTCGCGCCTCCTGGTGGTGACCGAGAATTATCCGCAGCTCAAGTCGGACGCGCTGTTCAGCAATCTGATGGCGCAGCTCGAAGGCACCGAGAACCGCATCACCGTGGCGCGCAACCGCTACATCAAGGCGGTGCAGGCCTACAACGTGACGGTGCGATCGGTCCCGACCAATTTCACCGCGATGATGTTCGGCTACAAGGAGAAGCCGAACTTCACCGTCGAGAATGAGAAGGACATCTCGACCGCGCCCAAGGTCGATTTCAATCCGACCCCGGCCCCAGCGCCGGCGAAGTAAGTGCGCGCAGGAGCCGCGGCGTTGATGCGGGTGGCGCGGGCGTCGATGCTCGCGGCGCTGCTGTGCTTGGCGGTCGCGGCCTTCGCCGCGATCGCGCAGGCGCAGCTCGCGGTGCCGCAGCTCACCGGCCGCGTGGTCGATCAGACCGGCACGCTGTCCGCCGACGCGATTGCGCGGCTCGATCAGAAACTGAAAGCCTTCGAGGCGAAGAAGGGCAGTCAGATCGCGGTATTGATCGTACCGACGACGCAGCCGGAGGCGATCGAGCAGTTTTCGATTCGCGTCGCCGAGGCCTGGAAGATCGGCCGCAAGAAGGTCGATGACGGCGCGATCCTGCTGGTCGCGAAAGGCGATCGCAAGCTGCGGATCGAGGTCGGCTACGGCCTCGAAGGCGCGCTGCCCGACGTCACCGCCAAGCGCATCATCGACGAGATCATCACGCCGAAGTTCAAGACCGGCGATTTCGAGGGCGGCATCGAGGCCGGCGTCGACCGCATGGTCAGCGTGATCGACGGCGAGCCGCTGCCCGAGCCCGAGCCGCAGCACGAATGGTCGCCGGAGTCGTTCGATCAATTGAGCGGCTGGGCGATCCCGCTGATCTTCGGCACGCTGTTCGTGAACGGCTTTCTGCAGAGCCTGTTCGGCCGGATGGCGGCTTCGGCGGTGACCGGCGGCGTCATCGGCGGCGTCGCATGGATCTTCGGGCTCGGCTGGATGATCGCGCTGTTCGCCGGCTTTGCGGCGTTCCTGTTCGCGATGTTCGTCGATCTGTTCAGCGGGGGCGGATCCGGCTTCGGTTCGGGTCGGCGCCGCGGCGGCGGGGTTTTCCCCGGCGGCTCGTGGTCCGGCGGATCGAGCGGCTCGAGCGGTGGCGGCTTCAGCGGCGGCGGCGGTTCCTTCGGGGGCGGCGGCGCCTCCGGAAGCTGGTGAGCGGGAGGCGGAAATGGGCATCCGGCGTATCGGCAAGCATCTGATCACCAGCCGCAGGCTGGTGCAGAAGGCGTTTCCCCCGACCGCGCTCGATGCGATCGAGCGCGCGATCAGCGCCAGCGAAGCGCAGCACGCCGGGCAGATCCGCTTCGTGGTGGAAGGCGCGCTCGACGGCGCGCCGCTGTTCCGCGACCAGCCGGCGCGGGAGCGCGCTCTCGATGTGTTTTCGCAACTGCGGATCTGGGACACCGAGCACAATAACGGCGTGCTGATCTATCTCTTGCTCGCCGACCGCGACGTCGAGATCGTCGCCGACCGCGGCATCGACGCGCGGGTCGGGGTTACCGCATGGGAAGACATCTGCCGCGACATGGAAAGCGCCTTTCGCGAAGGCCGCTTCGAAGCCGGCGTGCTGCGCGGCATCGATCTGATCAGCACGCATCTGGCGGCGCATTTCCCGAAAGAAGACCCAGGCGACAACGAACTTCCCGACGCGCCGGTCGTGGTCTGATGTCGCAAGCGCGACGCTCCTGATCGTTCGTCAATCCGGGATGCACGAGGTTGCGCGCAGATCCGGAATGACGAACGAGATGTTCAGAAGCGATAAGTAACAACCAAAAGGAGCTGGTGAATTACGCCTTCGCCGAGGGGCGCGCGGCAATGCGCTTGTGCCAATCGGCGAGCACGGTGTTGGCGGGGTCGAGCGGCTGCCCGACCTGCGCGCCGAAATCGATCCAGCCGTACAGCAGCAGATCGGCGAGCGTGAAGCGCGAACCGCAGACGAATTCCTTGCCTTGCATCTGCGTGTTCATCCACTGCAGCCGGTCCGCGGCGATCTTCTTCAGACCCGGCGCGGCTTCGGGGAAACACAGCACGCGGTTCTGAAACATCTTCAGCCCTTCGCTGAATCGGAAGCCATTGGCCAGCGGCTCGCAGATCGTGAGGTCGATCCGCCGCGTCCACATCCGACATTCCGCGCGCTCCTCGGCGGTGCTGCCGATCAGCGGCGGGGCGGGATGTTTCTCCTCGAGATATTCGCAAATCGCGGTAATTTCCGACAAAAAGCTGCCATCGTCGAGTTCGAGAGTGGGCGTCTGCCCGTGCGGATTGCGCGCCACATGCTCGGGCTTGCGGTTTTCGCCAGCCCGAATGTCGACGGCTTGGGTCGGGATCGTCAGGCCCTTCTCGGCGATGAACATCCGCACCAGGCGCGGATTGGGCCCGATCGAATCGTAAAGCTTCATGGTCGTCTCCCTTGGGTCGGCGGCTTCGTGCGCCTGTGTAACCACCTGTCCTAGCGCGGGACAGCGCGCGGCGTAAAGCCTGCGCGGACCGATGCGCAGCCATGCGATTTCTGAAATTTTGGTAAGCATCGGTGGAAGTAACGAATTCGCAAGTAATCAAAGTTACCGAATGGTCAAGTGTATCTGGAGGAATTGACGTGGACGAGCATCGCAAAAAGCCCATCAGCGAAGATCAGGCGGGCGCCGGCGCTGCGTCAGCCGCGTCGGATGTTTCCGGAGCTTCTGCTGAAACCAACGAGACGCGGGCTGAGAACGCGAGCGGTGACGCCGCGGCGTCCGCCGAGCCGGCTGCCGAGACCGCCAAGGACGACGCGAAGCCGGACACCGATGCCGGGCGTCATATGCGCGTCGGGAAGGTCACGATCATGGCGCCGGCGCGCAATGAGAACTTGTACCGCCATTGGGACGACGAGATCGAGGTCGAAGCTCCGGACGAGCCGAACGAGCAGGCGGCAAAGCCCCATGGCAAGCGCCAGCTCGCGGTGGTCGCAGTCGCGGTGATCCTGGCCGCGATCGCCGGCGCTGCCGGTGGCGCGCTGACGAGCGCCGGCTTTGTACACTACGGCGACAATGCGAATGCCGCCTCGCAGGCGCAGTCGCAGGCGCGCGCGCTGGACGAGCAGGTCACGAAGCTGCAAACCGAACTCGCCGCGCTGAAGGCAAGCGTCGATCGGGCCGACAAGGCCGCAGTTGCCCAGATCAGCAAGGCGAGCGATCGCCTCGACAAGATCGAGAAGGCGCAGGCCGAGCCCGCGCAGAAGATCGCCAAGTTGAGCGAGACTGTCGAGAAGCTGCGCACCGCGCAAGCCGAGAAGCCGGCGCCTGCTCCGGCCCCCGCGCAGGTCGCGTCCGCTGCTCCGCAGGACGTCACCGGCTCGGTGTCGCCGAAGCCTGCGACGAAGCAAAACGACGTCGGCCGGCTGCCGACGGTCGAAGGTTGGGTGGTGCGCGACGTGTATGACGGCGGCGCGGTGATCGTCGGCCGCCAGGGCACGTTCGAGGTTTATGCCGGCGACCCGGTGCCGGGCCTCGGCCGCGTCGATGCGATCCGCCGCCAGGATGGACGCTGGGTGGTGGTCACGAGCCGCGGCCTGATCGTCTCCCGCTGATCCGACACGCAGTCACAAAGGGCGCGGCCTGCGAGACAGGTCGCGCCCTTTGCTTTAGATTTCCCGGCACCTTGCCGCGTCATCGCGGCTCGGCCGCTCGGGAACACGGCACGCTTGCGACGCTTACTCGGTGTGGCATTGCTGATCTGCAGCCTCGTCCAGCCTGCCGTCGGGTTGGCTGAGGAGTTTTCGCGCGGGCTTGCGATCACGGATCCGCTGGCGCTGCGCGAACTCGATCTGCGCGAGCATCGCGACGATGCTGCGCTGCATCCCGGTTTCGGGCTGCGGCAGATGCTCGATCCGTCCTCGCCAAACCCCTTGCGCAATGATGAGCTGTTCGCGCTGCCGTCGATGGCCGCACTGCACGAAGCGATCGACGATGAAATCGCGCGCTATCGGCAAGCGCATCAGTCCGACGCGCCGAAGCTGTTCGATCGCGACCGGCTGGTTGCGTCCACCTCGCGCTTCGTGCTGGCGGGCATCATCAACCGGATGGACCGCGGCTATGTCGCAGCTGACGGTTGCGGCGAGATCCGGCTGATCTATCGCCCGGTGAACGACGCTGGCGGCGCGACGCAGCGATTGCCGATGACGTTGAACATCGTGCTCCGCGCAGGCGCTGCCGCGGCGATCGCTTGCAGCGCGCTTGCCCGGCGTTGGCTTGCGACCGGGGAATCGCCTGAGGCTGGCGAAGCTCGCGCGCGCCGGCTGATCGCTGCGGGCGGCCCGTTGGCGCCGCTCGGCCCCGCCGCCATCGACCGGATCGAAATCAACCTGCAGATCGCGACGATGTCGAGCGCCGGCGGCGGTGAATTCCGTGCGGACTATCTGATGATGGTATTCCGCTTCGACGCGGCGAGCGGGCGCTATCAAGCCGCGCCGATGGAGAACCAGATCGATCGCGACAGGCTGGTCGCCGACCGCGATCTCGGCAAGCAGTTCAAGCGCTGGCTGCTCCAGCCCGAGACGATTGCGGCGTTCGATCGCGGCACGCTGATCATTCCCGAAACGTATCTCGCGCGCCGAGCCATCTCGGCGACGCCCACCGCCTTCACGTATTCGGAGCTGCGCCCTGCATTCGGCCTCGCCGGGCCGGGCAGTAGCGAGCCGCTGTTCAGCGACGCGGACGTCGTCGCGGCGTTGCAGCGCGCGACCGACAGCGGCGTCGCGTTGCAGAACATCCGTTCGCCGGCGGGCTTCGTGCGGCGGTTCAACGACATCACCTGTTCCGGCTGTCATCAGACGCTCGGCATCGGAGGTTTCCACTTTCCCGGCGTCGACTGGACCGCGGAGCGAACCCAACGCTCCGCTATGCCGGGATCGCCGCATTTCGTTAGCGACCAGATCCGCCGTCGCGACATCGTCGCTTCGATACGAGACGGCCGAAAACCGGACTATACGCGCGGCTTCACCGACCGGCCGCAACTGCGCGGCGCAACAGCGCTGGCCGGCACGGAATATCTCGACGGTTGGGGCGCGGCCTGCGGTCTCGCAGGCGAGGGCGGCGTGGTGGACCCGAGTTTTCGCGACTGGCGTTGCGCCGAGGGGCTGACCTGCCAGCCGGCGCGCAAGGCAACGTCGTTTCCGATCGGCATGTGCTTCGTCGGCACTCGCTGATATGAGTGCTCGCCGCCATTGGTTGGGCGTTCTTCGGCCGATAAATTATCCCACCGCGCCGGACGCCCGAAGCGCGCGGATCGCTTCGTTGTCGTAGCCGGCGCTGCGGAGCACCTCGTCGCTGTGCTCACCGACGGCGGGCGGCAGCCGCGGCCGGATCTTGGCGCTGCCTTCGACCCAGATCGGGCTGTTGACGGTGAGAATCGTGTTGTTCTCGAACGGCACCAGCACATCGTTGTCGATCATCTGCTGGTCGTTCGGAATGTCGTCGAGGATGCCGACCACGCCGAAAACCAACCCGTTGCCATCGAGCGTCTTGCGCCAGTCCGCGAGATCGCGCGTTGCGAAGATCCCGTCGAAGATCCCGATCAGTTCGATCGAGCGGGCGTGGCGGTCGGGCTTGGTTGCGAAGCGCGGATCGTCGGTCAGGTCCTCGCGGTCGAGGCACCGCATCAGCGTCGGCCACTGCTTCTCCTCGTTGAGCAGCGACAGGATCAACCAGCGGCCGTCGCGGCAGCGGTAGTGATTGGCCACGGCGTTGAGCGCGCGTTCGCGCGGCATCCGCGGTTGAAATTCGGCGCCGACCAGCTTGGCCTGCGCCAACACGCTCGACGACCACACGCCGTTGGCCATCAAGTTGGATTTCACCTCGCTGCCCTTGCCACTGCGTTCGCGCTTGTACAGCGCGGTGACGATCGCACCATACAGCGCCATCGCGCAGGGGTGATCGCCCATCCCCGCCAGCGACCGCGCTGGCGTGGTGTCCTCGTCGGCGCGCACCAGATCCATCATGCCGGATCGCGCCCACCATGCGTTGCTGTCGAAGCCGGGCTTGTTGGCCTCCTCGCCGCGCTCGCCGTAGCCGGTGAAGCTCGCATAGATCAGTCGGTCGTTGAGCGGCGCCAGGTCAGGGTAGGCGATGCCGAGACGCGCGCGCACCGGCGGTGGAAAGTTGGTGATGAACACGTCGGCCTCGGCGACGAGCCTGCGCAGCACGGCCTGGCCCTCCGGCTTGGCGAGGTCGAGCGCGAGGCTGCGCTTGTTGCGGGATTCCATCATCCACGCGTAGTTGTGCTCGCTGCGCGGATAGCCCGGCAGATTCGGCAGGTTACGATAGGGATCGCCGGCGCCCGGCGGCTCGATCTTGACGACGTCGGCGCCGAAGTCCGACAGCACGGTGGCCGCCGCAGGCGCTGCGATGAAGCTGGCGCAGTCGAGCACCTTGAGGCCGCTGAAAATGCCGTCGTCCATGGCGAATTGCTCCCTGGCTCTTGTTGTTTTTCGTGGTCCGGAATTTGCGCCAGCGCGCATTTCCAGCCTCATGCATAAGAACCGTGTTCGTCGGACGATGCAATATTGGAACCGGTGAGGGGCGTCGACCCGAAGGCGAGCGATGCAGCTTCGCAGATGACGGCTCACTCGCCGCCCGACAGCAGCGCAGCGTTGCCGCCGGCTGCGGCCGTGTTGATCGACACCGTCTGCTCCAGCGCGAAGCGCGGCAGATAATGCGGGCCGCCGGCCTTCGGGCCTGTGCCGGAGTGTCCCGAGCCGCCAAATGGCTGCACGCCGACGACGGCGCCGATCATGTTGCGGTTGACGTAGACGTTTCCGATCGCGAGCCGATCGATAATCCGTGCGATGGTGTCGTCGATCCGCGAATGGATGCCGAGCGTCAGCGCGTAGCCGCTGCGTGCGATCGTTTCGAGCATGTCGTCGAGACCGGACGCCTGATAGCGCACGACATGCAGGATCGGGCCGAAAACTTCTTCGCAGAGCTGCGCCGCGTCGCGCAGTTCGAAGATCTGCGGCGCGACGTAATTGCCGTCCACCGGGGCGGTGCCGGCCAAATGAACCCGCGCCTCGCGCGTCATTCGGGCGATATGCGCGTCGAGCTTCGCCTTCGCCTCGGCGTCGATCACAGGGCCGATCTGCGTTGCTGGATCGCGAGGGTCGCCGATGCGTAGTTCGCGAGCGCTGCCGGCGATCATCTCGATCATCCGGTCCGCGACATCGTCCTGCACGAACAACAGCCGCAGCGCCGAGCAGCGTTGGCCGGCGGAGCGGAACGCGGATGTCACCACGTCGTCGGCGACCTGCTCGGGCAGAGCCGTCGCATCCACGATCATCGCATTTATGCCGCCGGTCTCGGCGATCAGCGGCACGATCGGGCCGTCCTTGGCGGCGAGCGTCCGGTTGATCGCGAGCGCCGCCTCGGTCGAGCCGGTGAATACTACGCCGGCGACGTCGCGAAGCGCGACCAGCGCTGCGCCGATCGCGCCGTCGCCCTGTACGAGTTGCAGCGCCGCGTGCGGCACGCCGGCCTCCTGCAACAGTCGCACGGCGGCGTCGGCGATCACCGGCGTCTGCTCCGCCGGCTTGGCGACCACCGAGTTGCCGGCCATCAGCGCCGCGGCGATCTGGCCCAGAAAGATCGCCAGCGGAAAATTCCACGGCGAGATTGCGACGATGACGCCGCGTCCGCGCAGGCGCAGTGTATTGCTCTCGCCGGTCGGTCCTGGCATTGCCATGCCGTCGCCGAACAGGCGGCGGCCCTCGGCCGCATAGTATCGGCAGTAATCGATCGCCTCGCGCACTTCCGGGATGCAATCGTCGAGCGTCTTGCGGCCTTCGTCCTGCAGCAGAGCGATGAAATGCGCGCGTCGACGGTCCAACAGATCTGCCGCGCGCTCCAGCGCGCTTGCCCGCGTCGCCGCCGGCGTGCGGCTCCACTCCACGAAGCCGGTTCGCGCGGTTGCAACGGCTGCTGCGGCGATCTCTGGTGTTGCGGATGTGATCTTCGGCAGCGCTTGCCGCGTTGTGGCGATCTCGCTCACCAGTCGTTGCAGCGCCGCGCGATCGCCAAATTCGAGGCCGCGCGAATTCTCACGCTGCAGCCGATACAGGTCGCGCGGCAAAGGAAGGTGCGGGTTTCGCGCCTGCTCGGGCCGCCCGATGATCTCGGCGGGCCGTCGGAGCAATTCCGCGACCGTTACGTGCTCGTCGCCGACCTGCGCCACGAACGACGAATTGGCGCCGTTCTCCAGCAGCCGACGCACCAGATAGGCGAGCAGGTCGCGGTGGCCGCCGACCGGCGCATAGATCCGGCACACCAAATCGGGATGTTCGGCGAGAAGCCGCGCATACAGCGCCTCGCCCATGCCGTGCAGGCGCTGGAATTCATAGCCCTCGCCATTGCCGGCGAGCTCGAGCACGGTCGCGACCGTCAGCGCATTGTGGCTGGCGAATTGCGGGAATAGCCGCGGCCGCAAGCGGAGCAGCTTGTCCGCGCAATGCATGTAGTTGAGGTCCGTCATCGCCTTGCGCGTGAACACCGGATAGTCGTCGAGCCCGCGCTCCTGCGCGCGCTTGATCTCGGTGTCCCAATAGGCGCCCTTCACCAGCCGCAGCATCAGACGGCGGTTCAGTCGCTGCGCGAGCGTGTCGACGTAGTCGATGACGGCCGCCGCGCGCTTCTGATAGGCTTGGACGGCGAGCCCGTAGCCGTCCCACCCGGCGAGCGAAGGATCGGCGCAGCAGGCGGCGAAGATGTCGAGCGAGAGTTCGAGCCGGTCGGCCTCTTCGGCGTCGATTGTGAAGGCGAGGTCGTGGGCCTTGGCCTTGCGCGCCAGGTCGATCAGAAGCGGTGTCAACTCGGCCTGCACGCGGTCGCGGCTCACCGCCTCGAAGCGCGGATGCAATGCCGACAGTTTCACCGAAATGCCCGGCCGTGACGGCAGCGATGCGTTGCCGGCTTTGCTGCCGATCGCCTCGATCGCCCGTGTATAGGAATCGAAATAGCGCTCGGCATCGGCTTGCGTGCGTGCACCTTCGCCGAGCATGTCGTAGGAATAGCGCACGCCATCGGCCGCATCCGCCTGCGCACGATGCAGCGCTGCGTCGATCGTTTCCCCGAGTACGAAGTGATTGCCGATCAGCCGCATCGCCTGCCGCGTCGCGGCGCGCACCGCTGGCGCTCCGATCCGCTTCGCCAGCGCCGCCAGCGTCCCCTGCGGCGTGTCGCCCGACCCCACCACGCGCGCCGAGAGGCCCAGCGCCCAGGCCGAGGCGTTGACCAGCAGCGCTTCGGACTTGATGCGGTGGTGCGCGAAGTCGCCCTGCGCGAGCTTGTCTTCGATGAAAGCGTCGGCAGTCGCAGCATCCGGCACCCGCAGTAGCGCTTCGGCCAGCACCATCAGCGCCAGCCCCTCTTTGGTCGACAGTGCAAATTCGCGAAGCATCTGCTCGACGCTACCGAGGCGATCGTCGCTGGCGCGGATCGCTTCGATCAGCTCGGTCGCCGTGCGGTCGATCCGTGCTTCGCGCCCCGCGTCGGTCGGAACCGAGCCGATCAACGCCGCCGCCAGCACAGCGTCGTCGGGCGCATAGGGAGCCATGAAGGCAGGATCGGGCGAATCAGGCGGCATGATCGGTCCTTGTGCGAGGCCCGCGGCGCAGCGGTGTGTGCGGCCCGCATCAGCCTATCGGGCAAATGCGCCGCCGCCCGATTCCAATATTGGCACCGCCGGCCGGTCACGCTAGCGTCCCTGCGCAGATGTGACGCGGACGGGGCACGAAGATGCGATCGGAGAGCGGCGGGTGGCTGACGCGGCGCGGGATGGCGCTGGTTGTTGCGGCGCTCGCTGTGGCTGGTGTCGGCCTGCTGCCAGCGCGCGCCGGCCCGCTCAGTTCGCAGGTGTCGTATCTTTACAGTTCGGTGTCGATCTTTCCGCCGTCGGCGAGCGGCATGACGGTGTGCTATGGCTTCGTCTGCCGCCGCCGCCACGAGTTCTTTTTCGGCCCCGCCGATCGCGCCGCACTGGTGAAGATCATGGCCTCCGGCAAGGCCTCGGCCGCAGCCGAACGCGCGGCGGTGCAGAAGGCGGTGGTGTGGCTCGACCGTCGGCTGGGCCCGGTGCTCGGCACCGACAAGCGGATCGCGCGCGCGGATTTTCGCTATTTTGACGACAAGCACAATTTCGATTGCTGGGACACCACCCGCAACACCACCAGCCTGCTGCTGGTGATGCAGGAGTGGGGGCTGTTGAAGTATCACACGGTGGGCGATCCGAAGTATCGCGGCAACGTGCTGGTGCTGCAGACGCCGCACAACACAGCGGTGCTGGTCGAGCGCGCCACCGGCGTCGAATGGGTCGTCGACATGTGGACCCGCGCCTATGCGCAGACGCCGGAAGTGATGCCGGTCGATCAGTGGGTCAAGCGGGACTGATCACAACTCAGATCAAACGGAAATCCCGGCCGCGCCGGCGGCCGGGACCTCCACACCTGCTAACTGTATGGGGACGCGTCAGTAGCAGATGTTGAAGGTGCGCCAGCGCCAGCCATAAGGCGTCGCGACGCGGCGGGTGACGGTGCAGCTTCCGTAGCCGGCGCCGATGTAGCCGACGCCGAAGGCGGGGCCGTGCCAATGATGATGGTGCGGATGGTGCCAGCCCCAGCCGCCGCCCCCGGCGGAAGCGGACGTCGGCGCCAGTGCGACGACACTGAGTGAAGCGGCTGCGAACAGTCCAATTGCGATCTTGCGAAACATGGTCGTTCTCCTTCGAGATGCGCGCGCGGCGCTGTTGTCAGTTCATCCCGGTCCTGATGATCTGGACCTGCCCATCACCCGTTCGTCGCGATCGAAATCGCGCGGGTTCAGGCCGCATGGTCCGAAGTGTGCGCTGGATCACCAAGCGCTGCCGCGCACCGCGCAGCCTCAGGCGAACATCAGCTCGCTTTGGTCGAGCGCCGCGGCGAGGTCGCGCGATTGCACGATCGGGCAGACCAGCATCGGTTCGACGCGGCCGCGGATCTCGACTTGTTGGGTCGGCAGTTGGTCGGCGGCGATGCCCGCGGTCGCGCGCAGTTCGTCGGACAACAGTGTCTCGCAGCCGAGCGCTTTGGTCATGTCCTGCAGCCTTGCTGCGACGTTGACCGAGTCGCCGAGCGCGGTGAACACCATGTGATCGCGATAGCCGATCTCGCCGAGGATGACTTCGCCGCCATGGAGGCCGATGCCGAAGCGGATCGGCTCGGGGAGGTCGTGGCCGATGAAGGCGTTGAGTTCGTCGACCGAGGCGGCGATCGCCGCGGCGGCGCGGATCGCATTGCGGCAGGCTTCGCGCGGCGTGTCGTCAAGGCCGAACAACGCCAGCACGCCGTCGCCGATGAACTGGTTGGGCTGTCCGCCGCTGGCGATCACGGCGCGCGACACCGCACCGAGGAAGCGGTTGACGATGAACACGGTGTCGAACGGCAGCCGCGTCTCGGCGATCTTGGTCGAGCCGCGTAGATCGACGAACATGCTGACGAGGTAGCGCTCCTCGCCAACCCGCGCCGCACGCGCCGCGAGCCGCGCCGCCGCGGCGTTGCGCGGGGGAAAAACCGGCATGAAGGCGAGATCGTGGGTCGGACGCAGCTGGCAGGCGAGGCGGATGGTGGGATCGTCGCCGGCGCCGACGCTGTCCAGCACGAACGCCTCGCGGCTCGACGGCGGGGGCAGGTCGGCGGGATTGCCGATCACGCGGATGCGGCAGGTCGAGCAGCGGGCGCGGCCGCCGCAGATGCTGGCGTGCGGAATGTTGTGACGCAGGCTCGCCTCGAGCACGCTCAGCCCCTTCGGCACCCGGATCATGCGGTCGGCGCCGTAGGTCAGCCGGATCATTCCGCCGCGCCGCTCGTTCAGTCCGCGCGCGGCGCGGGCGATCAGCGCGAGCCCGATCAGCCCGAGATAGCCGATCACGAACGCTTCGCCGACCCGGTCGAGCGTTGCCTGCTGCGCCAGGGTGCCGAGCTGCTTCACCGACAGGTTTTTTTCCTGCCATCCCCGCGCAGACGAATCGCGGATCGTCTCGCGGCCGCCTTGGTAGAAGCCGAGCAGCGCCAGCGTCGGAACCAGCACGGCGACGGCGAGTAGCCACGGCATCGCCTTGCGGGCCATCGGCTTGATCCGCAGCCAGACGTAAAGACCGATGCAGCCATGGGTCCACGCGACCAGCATCACCAGCACCATCAGCCACACCCGGTAGGGCGGCGCCGCGACCCAATAGGCGTAGAACACCTGCGGATAGAGCTTGTCGATGTCGTACAGCGCGTTGCTGAGCCGCAGCCCGATCACATGGCCGTAGATCAGCAGCGGCACGCTGAGGCCGAGCAAGAGCTGCAGCGGCTCGATCGTCCGCCAGCGAAACCGGCGGCGCTGATACAGCGCCCATAGCCCGAGTCCCGCGTGGGTTGCGATCGAGCCGTAGAACAGGATCGCCACCGGCAGGAACTGCCAGATCTCGAGATGCCATTCCACGCCAGCCTGCAGCGCCTCGGGTGAGATGTTGCCGAGCGCATGATTGAGAAAATGGCTGAGCAGATAGGCGAACAGCACCAGCCCGGTGAACATCCGGACCTGGCGCAGGCCGGTGCCGCGCAGGAAGGCGAGACGGCGCGGGCGCTGCTCGTCGGCGTCGCGGGTTCGGTCGGTCGTCGTTCGCTTGCTCGGCATCGGCCGGTTGTCGAGGGAATTTCGGCCGTGGTCAACTCGCTGCGCACCTCCCGTCCGCGTACCGTCATTCCGGGGCGCGCGTAGCGCGAACCCGGAATCCAGAAGTTGTTGCGCACCGGCCGGATGAACAGCTCGAGATTCCGAGTTCGCCGTTGCACGTCGCCCCGGAATGACGCGTGACTTTCCGGTCGGCGCTTCCGCTATTCTTCCTTCTCGCGCTTCTTCATCAGGTCCTTGACCAGATCGCCGAGCTGCGGCCGGGGCAGCGCGTTGAACGGCAGCGGTCTGGTCAGGTCGATCGCGGCGAGGCCGAGTCGCGCCGTCAACATGCCGTTCAGCACGCCTTCGCCGAGCTTCGAGGACAGGCGCGAGGCGAGGCCGTGGCCGAACACGGATTGCACCACGCTGTCGCCGAGCGCGATGCCGCCGGTGATGGCGAGGTGCGACACCGTCTGCCGCATCAGCTTGAACATGCCGAGCGCGCCGGGGCGGCCGCCATAGAGTCGCGCAAGCTGGCCGATCAGCCGTGTCGCGGCGATCGCCACGAACAACACGTCGATCAGGGCCTTCGGGCTGATCGCGGTGACCACCGAGACGCGCTGCGCGGCCTTCGAGATCAGCACGCGCGCCTCGATGTCGAGCGGCGTCATCAGTTCGCGCTCGGCCAGCCGGATCAGGTCGGCGCCGTCGATGATGTCGTCGAGATGCTTCTCGAGCGTATGGCGGGCCCGTGCGAGCTGCGGATTGGGATGCTCGAACTTCAACAGCTCGCGGATGATGGCGCGGGCCTCGGCGCGGTTGTCGGTTTCCAGCACCTTGGCGGCGCGGGCGTGCAATTGCTCGATCCGGGCGAGTCGAATGAGCCCGAACGCCTCGCGGCCGACGATGATCGCGAGCGAGCCGCCGGCGAGCACCGCCAGCACCATGCCGACGGTGCCGAGCGTCTGGCTCTGCGCGAACAGATCCTCGATCAGCTTGCTGACCCACAGCCAGAACGCCAGCGTCACCAAACCGGTCGCCGCAGACCAGAACAGCGTGCCCCAGCGAAAACCCTTCTTCGGGTTGATGATGCTGGCCGGCGGCTTCGGCGCGACGATCGGCGGCTCCTTCTCCTGCGCAAGCTGGACTCGCGCGCGCGGCGGCGGCGCGGACGAGGAGGCTGACGAAGCCGATGCGGTCGCGTGAGCAGCGCTGCTGCTACTGCTGGCGCTGCTCTCGTCGGAATCGATCAGCACGACGCTGGGGTCGGTCAGTTTGAAGGTCGCCGGCCTTCGGGGAGGGACCCGCTCGGTCATTGCAATTTGTCTCCGATCAGGAACTGGAGCGTGCGGTCGAGGCGGATGTGAGGCAGTGCCGGGCCGTCCGGATCGCGATTGTCGAGCCGCGGCGGCCGGAAGCGCAGGAAGCGGAAATCGGCGTCCTCGTGCGACCCTGCCGCAAGGCCGCGGAAGGTGTCCTCGCCCTTGAACAGGCCCTGCAGATTGGTCGGCAGGTCGCCGGGGAAGGTGGCGACTTCGGTCTCGCCATCGAAGATCTCGCCGTCGGCCATTTCGCCCTTGATCGGGGTGCCGACGATCGACGGCAGCCGGTCGCGGCCGCGCTGCACCTGGGCCTCGCGTGTCGCGCGCACCGCGGCCAGCGCGACCACGTCGACGGTTGCGCCGGCGAATTCGGCGCGCTGCATCGCCCGCTCGACCAGCTTGCGCAGGATTGCCTCGAGCCGGTCGTGGCTGGAATGGTGCAGATGGTCGGCCTTGGTCGCGGCGAACAGGATGCGATCGATCCGCGGCCGGAACATCGTCGAGAGCATCGACGACCGCCCGACCCGGAAGCAATCGAGGATGCCGGCGAGCGCCGCTTCAAGGTCCTGCAGCGCCTCGGGACCGGCGTTGAACGCCGACAACGCATCCGCCAGCACGATCTGGCGGTCGAGCCGGGCGAAGTGATCGCGGAAGAACGGCCGCACCACGACGTCCTTGTAGGCCTCGTAGCGCCGCCGCATCATCGCCCACAGCGAACGCTCCGGCGCGGTGCCGTCGATCGGCACATCCAGCGGGGCAAAGGTCAGCGCGGGTGAGCCGGCGAGGTTGCCCGGCATCAGGAAGCGGCCCGGCGGCAGCAGGCTCATCGCGAACTGCTCGTTGCGGCAGTCGCGCAGATAGGTGGTGAACAGCCGCGCGGCGGTCAGCGTCTCCTGCTCGTTCTCGCGGCCGTTGGGGTCGAGGGTGGCGAGATGCGCATGCCAGTCCAGGGCGACCCGCCGCCGCGGGTCCTGCCGCGACAGCGCCAGACTCTCCGCCGCCCAGCGCTCGTAGCTTTTGTTCAGGAGCGGCAGGTCGAGCAGCCACTCGCCGGGATAGTCGACGATATCCAGCGTCAGGGTCCGCTCGGCGCCGTTCTTGCGCTGATAGTCGATCACCAGACGCAGCTCGCTGATATCCACCGTCGAACTCGGCCAGTTGCGCTGCTCCATCAGCGTGGCGAGGAAGCCCTCGTAGCCGAATCGCGGCACCGCATCGTCGGGCTGCGGCGCCAGCCGGGCCTTGGCGATCCGCCCGGCCGACATCGATTCGAAGATCGGAAACCGCCCGCCACGGGACAGGCCATGCACCAGCGCGGTGATGAACACCGTCTTGCCGGCGCGTGACAATCCTGTGACGCCGAGCCGGATGGTCGGATTGAAGATGTTCTCGCTGTAGTCTTTCAGCGCCCGCGCCGACAGCAGCGCTTCCTCGACCAGATTGGAAAAACGGAAGGCCATGAGCGCTAATGTTCAATCAAGAGGCGGATACCGGCGAAGTTAGCCGCAAAACGAGCGATGCGACAATCCGACCTGATGCCGACAGGCCCCGGGGCCTTGGCTTCGCCGCCTTTCAGGGAGATAAAATCGGTCAGGAACGGTAGGACGCGCCGCGAATTGTATTGCATCGCCGCCGTCAACCATGAATGCGCCAGATCAATTCGAAACAGGGTGTCGCCTCCGCTTATGACGATCTTTCGGATGAAGCAAATCGATTCGCATTCCAGGATCGACTCCAGGGGATCGGTTCACTGGAACTACGATCGCGCCGAGCTGATTGCGGATGGCGTGGTCCATGTGCTGGGCCTCGTCGCCGGCCTGATCGCCGTGACCGCGCTGATCACGCTGACCGGGGTGTTTGCGGATACGTCCACATTCGTTTCGGTAACAGTATATGCCGCCGGCCTGTTGGCGATGCTGGGTTTGTCGGCGGCGTATAATCTGTGGCCGGTGTCGCCGCGCAAATGGCTGCTGCGGCGGTTCGACCATTCCGCGATCTACATCCTGATCGCCGCAACCTACACACCGATTATCAGCCAGATCAAGGACCAGATGTTCGCGCTGGCGCTGCTCGCCGGCGTCTGGGGCGTGGCGTTGGTCGGCATTCTGCTGAAGCTGTTCAAGCCCGGCAAGTTCGACAAGCTGTCGGTCGGGCTGTATCTGGCGATGGGCTGGAGTGGCTTGATCGCCTATGAGCATGTCATCGAAACGCTGCCCAATCTGGCGATGTGGTTCCTCGCCGCCGGCGGCGCGCTGTACACGCTCGGCGTGATCTTCCACGCTTGGCGCCGGCTGCGATTCCAGAACGCGATCTGGCACAGCTTCGTGCTGATCGCCGCCGCCTGCCACTATGTGGCGGTGATGGACCTGGTGCTGGCTGCCTAGCGCCGCGGACGGCGTTTTGCCCCTGTTCCCGTTGCGCATATCCCGGTTGCAAAACCGGGTGCCACTTTGGCCGGATACGCGCTAAGACACCCCCAACAAAAACCATTCGGGGGAAAATCCATGCAGGTTGCGGGCAAGGTCGTCGTCGTCACCGGCGGCGGCAATGGAATCGGTCAGGCGATGTGCGAGGCGTTTGCCAAAGCGGGCGCCGCCAAGGTCGTGGTCGCCGATCTCGATCAGACCCGCGCCGAGGCGGTGGCCGCTTCAGTCGGCGGAGCGGCGTTCAAATGCGACGTCGCGGTCGAATCCGACATCAAGCATGTGATCGACGAGACCGAGCGGCAATTCGGCCCGATCGCGCTGTTCTGCTCTAATGCGGGGATCGGCGGCGGCTTTGATCCGATGTCAGAGAATGCCGGCGGCGCGTCGGACGAGCCGTTCCTGCGGAGCTGGATGATCCATGTGATGGCGCATGTCTACGCCGCGCGGCATCTGGTGCCGCTCTACAGAGCGCGCGGCGGCGGCTATTTCCTCAACACAATTTCGGCGGCCGGGCTGCTGTCGCAGGTCGGCAGCCCGGCCTATTCGGCGACCAAGCACGGCGCAGTCGGCTTTGCTGAGAATCTCGCGATCTCGCACAAGGCCCACAACATCAAGGTCTCGATCCTCTGCCCGCAGGGCGTCGACACCAACATGCTGCGCGGAATTCCCAAAGGCCCGCAATCCGCCGACGGCGACCTTTCGCCCGAGCAGGTCGCGCAGGACGTGCTGGCCGGCCTCGCGGAAGAGAGCTTCCTGATCCTGCCGCACAAGCAGGTGATCGACTACATGCGCAAGAAGACCGAGAACTACGACCGCTGGATCGGCGGCATGGCCAAGATCCAGGCCTCGCTGCGCGAGACCTTCGGGACGAAGGCGAACTGAGCCTTCGTAACCTCGACCCACGAACCATCGTTCGTCATTCCGGGTTCGCCGCTACGCGGCGCCCCGGAATGACGGAGTTTTGCTACCCGTTCTTCGCGTAGAGCAGCGGCACCGAACGATCCAGCATCGCTTCGACCACAAATACGCCGTCGTATGACAGCGCGCGAGCCAGCGCCGGCGCGAGGTCGTCGCAGCGTGACACGCGCTCGGCGTCGCAGCCCATCGATTGCGCGAGTTGCACGAAATCGATTCCCGGCAGCGCGAGTCCCGGCACGTCGCGAACCTGCATCACCTGGCTGAACGAGCGCATCGCGCCGTAGCCGCCATTGTTCAGCACCACCACCGTCAGCGGCAGCTTACGCCGCGCCGCCGTCCACAGCGCCTGGATCGAATACATCGCCGAGCCGTCGCCGATCAGGCAGATAGTGCGGCGCTTTCGAAGCGCCAGCGCGAAGCCGACCGCGGCCGGCTGCGACCAGCCGAGCCCGCCGCTCGCCATCGTCGCAAAGCTGTCCTGGCCGGGCATCGGCAAGTATTTTTGCATGGCCAGACGATGCGACGGCGCTTCCTCCACCAGCATCGCGTCGGCCGGCATCGTCGTCGCGAGTTCGTGCAGCACGACTTCCGCCGGCATCGGATCGGCGGCTCGCGGCGCAGGGGGCAATGTACGTGCCGGAGGCGCGGCGCGGTTGGTTTCCGGCAACAGCTCCAGCAGCAAATCCAGCGCCGGCTTCATCGTCGCAACAATGCTGGCGCCGAACGGCGTCACCGACGCGGCGTCGGCGTCCTCGGTGATCTGGAACAGCGTCGCCGCGCCGTCGAAGATCGACGCATGGCCCTCGACGTGGAAGGTGAACACCGGCGCGCCGATCACCACAACGACGTCGTGTCTGCTGAGCGCCTCGGAGAGTTGTCCGGGAGAGGCGTGCAGGAATCCGGCGAACAGCCTGTGCCGCTCCGGGAAGCTGCAGCGCGCCGAGAACGGGCTCACCCACACCGGCGCATTGGTGCGCTCCGCGACCTTCACCATCAGATCGACCGCTGCGGCGCGATCGACCGAAGGGCCGACCACCAGTGCCGGCTTTTTGGCAGAGGCCAGCGCCTCGGCCAGCGCCTGCATTGCCGCGCGCTCCGGGCCGCGCTCGCGGGTCACCATTCTGGGCGCGACGGGCGACGCGGGCCGCGCCCAGTCGTCGATCGGCACCGACACAAAGGTCGGTCCGCATGGCGGCTGCATCGCCACGGCGTAGGCGCGCGCGATCGCGGCCGGGACATCTTCGGCGCGCGCCGGTTCGACGCTGTACTTCACGTAAGGCCGCGGAAATTCGCTGGCGCGCTCGGCGCCGAGAAACGGCTGCAAGGGAAGCAGGCTGCGCGCCTGCTGTCCGGCGGTGATCACCAACGGCGTCTGGTTCTTGAACGCCGTGTAGATGTTGCCGAGCGCGTTGCCGACGCCGGCCGCCGAATGCAGATTGACGAAGCCGGCGTTGCGCGTGGCCTGCGCATAGCCGTCCGCCATTGCCACCGCACTGGCCTCCTGCAGCGCGAGGACGTAGTCGATATCGCCGGGCCAGTCGCTGAGAAACGGCAGCTCGGTCGATCCGGGATTTCCGAACACCTTGTCGATCCCCAAGGCGCGCAGCAAATCGAGCGTCGCCTCCTTCACGCTGACCGCGCGCGGCGCGGCTTTGTTCTTGGCGGGCACGGCGACGATCCTTCGATGATCAGCGAAATGCGGGATCGGTCAGCGAAGACGGCTCCAGTTGGTACTCTTGCAGATGATGCCGCCGAGCACGCAGCCTTTGGTGGTCATCTGATCGCCCCGGACGGTGATCGTGGCCGAATAGCTCTTGCCGGTCTTGGGATCGAGCACCGAGCCCGTGAGCGGCGCGTCGCCGCCGCCCTGCCTGAGATCGAATTCGAGGCGCTCGCCGACCTTCTCGTCGGTCACATCGGGCCGGATGTAGGTGTTGGTCATGCAGATGACCTTGCCGCAGGGCGCCACCTTCACGCGCGCGATGCCGTCGTCGCGCTGCCACGCGCCCATGATCGCGCCGGTGTCTGCGACCGCCGCCGACGCGCCGAGCAGCGTCAGCAGGGCGGCGACAACAACGCGCCCGGCTACCATGTCGCGGTGCCCTTCATGGTCGGCACGCCGTCCGCATTGGCGGTCCAGAGCTCCAACCCGCCCGCTGTTTCATTGGCGTTGACGCTGAAATCGGCGCCGTCGAACAGCGGCTGCACCCCCCGATAGCTGAAGCTCTTCGGTGCGGAGCCCTTCAGCTTCGCGGCAAACTCGACCTGCAGCGCCGCCTGCATCGGGCCATGGACGATGAGGCCGGGATAGCCCTCGACCTTGGTGACGTAGTCGCGGTCGTAATGGATGCGGTGGCCATTGAAGGTCAGCGCCGAATAGCGGAACAGCAGCACAGGGTCGGCGAGATGGCTCTCGCGGTGCTGCGCGGCCGGCGCGGGCGCGGCAGGCTTGGCCGGCGCCGCAGACGGCGGCGGCACGTCGCGATAGACGATGTCCTGGCGGTCGCGGATCGCGACGCCGCGCGGCGTGGTGATCTCGTGGTTGACGGTGACGAAGCACAGCGTGCCGGTCGAGCCCTGCTTCACCGTCACCTCGCCGATCGTGGAGGTCCGCGTCACCTCGTCGCCGACCTTGAGCGTGTCGAGGAACTGCAGTTCGCCGCCCGCCCACATCCGTCGCGGCAGCGGCACCGGTGGCAGGAAGCCGCCGCGGGTCGGGTGGCCGTCGGGTCCGAGCTGATCCATCGGATAGACCGGCTGGCCGAGACACCAATGCGCGGTGAACGGCGCGGCGTCGCCGGCCTGCGGCTTGCCGATGTCGAGAAACAGCGTCGCGCGCAGGCCCTTGACGAGCTGAGCGGTGACGGTGTCGGTGGCCTGCTCGCTGCGGCCGATCCATTGCCGCAGATGATCGAGGTCGAGCGGTTCGGTCGTGGTCGCGGCATGGGTCATGGTGTTTGCCCTTGTTACTTGCGTTTGTCGCCGATCCCCGGCACCGCGCCGTAATGGCGGTCGTCGCCGAGCACGATCGCGGCCGGTGCGGGATAGGTGACCGGTCCGTTCGGCGTCGCCACTTCGATCCGGCGCAGATGCGGATGATGTGAGAGGTCTTCCATCGCATTGACCTCGGCGAACGCGATGTCGGCGCTGGCGAGGTGTTCGAGCAGATCGTCGCGTGTCAGGCTGCCGAAGATATCGGCCACCACTTTGTCGGTGAAGGCGCGATTGCGCACGCGCTCGACGCCGTTGCATAGTCTGGGATCGGCCGCGAGTTCGGGCTGGCGCAGCACTTCGGCGCACAGCTTCTTCCACTCTCGCTCGCTCTGGATCGAGATCAGGATGTCCTTGCCGTCCTTGGAGGTGAACACGCCGTAGGGCGCGATCGAGGGATGCGCAAGGCCGAGCCGCCGCGGCGGATTGCCGGCTTCGGCGTTGAGCAGTGGCACGGTCAGCCAGTCCGCCATCACGTCGAACATCGATATCCGGATGTCGGCGCCTTGTCCGGTGCGTCCGCGCCCGATCAGCGCTTCGAGGATCGCAGCGTGTGCGGTCGCGCCGGTGGCGACATCGACGATCGACATGCCGACGCGCGAAGCGCTTTCCGGGCCGCCGGTGATCGAGGCGAGGCCGCTTTCGGCCTGAATTAGCAGGTCATAAGCCTTGCGGTGCGCGTAAGGGCCGTCGTCGCCGTAGCCGGAGATGGTGCAGATGATCAGCTTCGGATAGTCGCGGCGCAACCGCTCGCGGGCGAAGCCGAGCTTGTCCATCGAGCCGGGCTTGAGATTCTGCAGCAGCACGTCAGCCGAGGCGATCAGGCTCTCGAGTTCGTCGCGGCCTTGTTTGGTCGACAGATCGACCACCGCGGATTCCTTGCCGCGATTGAGCCAGACGAAGTAGCTGCTCTGGCCCTTGGCGGCGTGGTCGTAGCCGCGAGCGAAATCGCCCTCGGGGCGTTCGATCTTGACGACATGGGCGCCGGCGTCGGCAAGTCGCGAGCTGCAAAACGGCGCTGCGACGGCTTGTTCGACGGCGATGACGGTCAGTCCTTCAAGTGGAAGCATTGCTCAATCCTTGCCAGGTCATTCCGGGGCGCGAGCGATCGCTCGCGAACCCGGAATCTCGAGGTGTCTTGCCGACGCGGATGAACAGCTCGGGATTCCGGGTTCGCCGCTGCGCGGCGCCCCCGGAATGACGGTTTGATGGTGATGGCGCATGCACGCGACGGAGTCGGTTCAATACGACCGCGGCATCCCGAGCACGTGCTCGGCGAGATGCGACAGGATCAGATTGGTCGAGATCGGCGCGACCTGGTACAGCCGCGTCTCGCGGAACTTTCGCTCGACGTCGTATTCCTCGGCGAAGCCGAAGCCGCCATGTGTCTGGATGCAGGCATTGGCCGCCTCGAACGAGGCGTCAGCCGCGAGCATCTTGGCCATGTTGGCCTCGGCGCCGCAATCGAGCCCGGCTTCGTATTTGCGGGTAGCTTCCTTCACCATCAGCTCGGCCGCGCGCATCTGCGCATAGGCCTTGGCGATCGGAAACTGGATGCCTTGATTTTGGCCGATCGGCCTGCCGAACACCACGCGATCCTTGGCGTAGTCGGTCGCTTTCGCGATGAACCATTTGGCGTCGCCGATGCACTCGGCGGCGATCAGGATGCGCTCGGCGTTCATGCCGGAGAGGATGTAGCGGAAGCCCTTACCTTCCTCGCCGATCAGATTCTCCTTCGGCACCTTGAGGTCGGTGAAGAACACCTCGGTGGTGGCGTGGTTCATCATGGTGCGGATCGGGCGGATCTCCAGGCCATGGCCGCGCGCCTCACGCATATCGACCAGGAACACCGACAGTCCTTCGGTCTTCTTGGCGGTCTGATCCTTCGGCGTTGTCCGCGCCAGCAGCACCATCAGGTCGGAATACTCGGCGCGGCTGGTCCAGATCTTCTGGCCGTTGACGACGTAGTCGCCATTGTCGTCCTTTTTGGCGAAGGTCTTCAACGACGTCGTGTCGGTGCCGGAGGTCGGCTCGGTGACGCCGAACGCCTGCAGCCGCAATTCGCCGGAGGCGACCTTCGGCAGCCACTTCGCTTTCTGTTCGTCGCTGCCGTGCCGCAGCACCGTGCCCATGGTGTACATCTGCGCATGGCAGCCGCCGCCGTTGCAACCGGCGCGCTGGATTTCCTCGAGGATCGCCGCCGCCGCAGAAAGCTTCAGCCCGGCGCCGCCATATTCCTCGGGGATCAGCACCGACAGGTAACCGGCCTCGGTCAGCGCGTCGACGAAGGCCTTGGGGTAGGCCATCTCACGGTCGAGTTTTCGCCAGTACTCGCCTGGAAATTGCGCACACAATTTGGCGACGGCGTCGCGGATGTCATGGAATTCGTCCTGCTCCGCGGCGGCATGATGTTTCATTGTTGAAGCTGTTTTCTTTTTCTTGGGAGGGTCAGGATATGCGAACCGGCAAGGACTCGTAGCCCTTGACGAAGCTCGAATACACCCGCTTCGGCTCCCCGACAACTTCAATGCGGTCGAACCGCTTGAGCATTTCTTCCCAGACGATCTTGAGCTGCAACTCCGCGAGCCGCATCCCGACGCAGCGGTGGATGCCGAAGCCGAACGACAGATGGATCTTCGGCCGCTTGCGGTCGATGATGAATTCGTTCGGCCGCTCGATCACCTCGTCATCGCGATTGCCGGAGACGTACCACATCACGACCCGGTCGCCCTTCTTGATGGTCTTGCCGCCGAGTTCGGTGTCCTCCAGCGCGGTCCGGCGCATATGCGCCAGCGGCGTCTGCCAGCGGATCACCTCCGGTACCATGGTGTCGATCAGTGCCGGATTCGCCCGCAATTTCGCGAACTGGTCGGGATTTTCGTTCAACGCCAGCACCGAGCCCGACATGGTGTTGCGGGTGGTGTCGTTGCCGCCGACAATCAGCAGCAGGATGTTGCCGATCAGATTGTCGCGGTCCATCTGCCGCGTCGCGTCGTGATGCGCCATCATTGATAGCAGGTCGTTGCGCGGCTCGGAATTGACCCGCTCATTCCATAGCTTGATGAACGTGGCCGCGCATTCGTTCAGCACGGTGCGGCGCTCCTCTTCGGATGCGACAATCAAGCTCTTCGGCAGCGCGGTGGCGACGTCCGACCAACGCGTCAGCTTGCGCCGCTCCTCGAACGGAAAGTCGAACAGCGTCGCCAGCATCTGCGTGGTCAGCTCGATCGAGACCCGCTCCACGAAATTGAAGGTCTCATTGCGGGGCAGGGCGTCGAGAACCTTCTCGGTCCGGCCGCGGATCAGCACCGCGAGCTCGTCGAGATGTTGCGGCGTGAACATCGGCGACACCGTCTTGCGCTGCGCCGAATGCCGCGGCTCGTCCATCGCGATGAAGCTCGGCCAGTCGTAGCCGACCGGCGCGTCGCGGATCGCGATGCCGCCAAGCGTCGAGTCCGACGAGAAGATGCCGTGGTGGGTGTCGACATGCATGATGTCGTTGTACTTTGTCACGCTCCAATAAGGCTCGATCGGCGCATTGGTGCAGTAGTGCACCGGCTCCTCGGCGCGCAGCCGCTCGAACCACGGCCATAGCGTGTCGTCGCGAAAGTGCCGCGGCGCGCCGGGATGGAATTGCGCCAGCGGCGTCGAATAGGCTTCCTCGCGCGCGGCGCGCTGACGGGCGGCTTTGTCGATCTCGATGGTGCCGTGCATGGGTGTCCCTCGGTTTTGAGTGTTTGTTGGCGTTTCTTCCCGATATGCCGTTACGGCGATCGGCCGTTTCTCCATCGTCCGCTTTGTTGCCTGTGCGGATCAGCGTCGATTACAACCGGTTGTCACGGCCAGCGCAAGTATCCCGGACGCACGCCGGCATGGGATCGAACAAATTGATTTGACTGCCGATTTTCCGTCCGGCGGAGACTTGCGTCGAGGCGCTGGCGAAGGTTCTGGAAAGGCCAGTCGGGACGACCAATGGAGCCTTCTCAGCCCTTCGGCGCCATGACATGGTGGCCGCAACCAGAAGACCGGCGCGCCGCTTCTAACCGCGCGCCCCGAGTGGAGACAGCCCGACCATGATTCCCAACGCGCAAGGCATGTTTAATTTCGATCTCGGCGAGACCGCGGATGCGATCCGCGAAACGGTGCGGGATTTCGCCTCCAATGAAATCGCCCCGCGCGCCGACGCGATCGACAAGACCAACACGTTTCCACGCGATTTATGGCCGAAGCTCGGCGCGCTCGGGCTGCACGGAATCACGGTCGATGAGGAGTACGGTGGCGCCGGCCTCGGCTATCTCGAGCATTGCCTTGCGGTCGAGGAGATCTCCCGCGCCTCGGCGTCGGTCGGGTTGTCCTACGGCGCGCATTCCAACCTCTGCGTCAACCAGATCTCCCGCAACGGCAGCGATGCGCAGAAGCGCAAATATCTGCCGAAGCTGATCTCAGGCGAACATGTCGGCGCGCTGGCGATGTCCGAACCCGGCGCCGGCTCCGACGTGGTGTCGATGAAGACCCGCGCCGAGAAGAAGGGCGACCGCTACATCCTCAACGGCAACAAGATGTGGATCACCAACGGGCCGATCGCCGAGACGCTGGTAGTCTACGCAAAGACGGATCCCCACGCCGGGCCGCGCGGCATGACCGCGTTTCTGGTCGAGAAGGGCATGAAGGGTTTCAGCACCGCGCAGAAACTCGACAAGCTCGGGATGCGCGGCTCGGACACCGGCGAGTTGGTGTTTCAGGATTGCGAAGTACCGGAAGAGAACGTGCTCGGGGAGGTCGGCCGCGGCGTCAATGTGCTGATGAGCGGCCTCGATTACGAGCGCGCTGTGCTTGCCGCGGGTCCGCTCGGCATCATGCAGGCCTGTCTCGATGTGGTGCTGCCTTACGTGCACGAGCGCAAGCAGTTCGGCGAGCCGATCGGCACCTTCCAGCTGGTGCAGGGCAAGGTCGCCGACATGTATGTGACGATGAATGCCTCGCGCGCTTACGTCTATGCGGTGGCCAAGGCCTGCGACCGCGGCGAGACGACGCGAGAGGACGCCGCCGGCGCAATCCTGTTTGCCGCCGAAAAGGCGACGCAATGCGCGCTCGACGCGATCCAGTTGCTCGGCGGCAACGGCTACATCAACGACTATCCGACCGGACGGCTGCTACGCGACGCCAAGCTGTACGAGATCGGCGCCGGCACCTCGGAAATCCGCCGCATGCTGATCGGGCGTGAGCTGTTCGCCAAGACCGCATAGCGGCGCTCGCCGCGCTCCTGGTCGCGGCGTGTGCTAACTTTCCTCTCCCGTATGCGGGAGTGGGGGCCTGAGCTGCGAGGCATTCGAAGGTGGATGCGGCCGGTGATGGCTCCGTGCTTTGACTAGAGCTTTTCCGGTTCTGATCGAAACAGAACCGGAGCTCTAACTTGCTATTTTGACGCGTTTTCTTCACGCGAACCGGTCCCCACTTCGCTCGAAAACGCGATAGAACCGGCCGGTCGTCGCGGACGACCAATCGGAACAACGACCTCCGTCGCGAGGAGCCCGCCGTGAACCAGATGACCTCCGTGCCGCCGACGCAGCCGCCTCAACCCGTCATCTTCAGCGGTGATCGCGGCGACTTCCTCCGGCTGGTCATGCGTGGCGCTGTACTCGAACTGGTCACCGCGGGTTTCTACCGGTTCTGGCTGGCCACCGATATGCGCCGCCATCTGTGGTCGAATAGCTCGGTCGCCGGCGAGGCGGCCGAATATACCGGCCGTGCGCGCGAGCTACTGGTCGGCTTCCTGGTCGCGCTGGCGATCCTGGCGCCGGTCTATCTTGCTTATTTCCTCGCCGGCCTTGCCGCCGAGGAAATCACGGCGTTCGCCAGCGTGCCGCTGGTGCTGTTCTTCTATCTGTTCGGCCAGTTCGCGATCTATCGCGCCCGGCGCTATCGGCTGACCCGCACGGTGTGGCGGGGGGTGCGGTTGTGGATGACCGGCTCGGGCTGGGCCTATGCGGCGCAGGCGGCGCTGTGGGGCCTGTTGGTAGTGCTGACGCTCGGACTGATCCTGCCGTGGCGCGACGCCGCGCTCGAGCGATACAAGATGCGGCATTCGCATTACGGCGATCTGCAGGGCAGCTTCGAGGCGCGCGGCGGCGAGTTGTTCAAGCGCGCGTGGTGGATCTGGCTGCTGGCAGTGGTCTCGCTGGTGATCCCGTTGCTGCTGCCGGTGCTGGCCGTGCTCACGGCGATTGCGGCGCCGTTCCTGTATGCCGCCTTCCGGGCGGTGCAGTGGCGCTGGTGGCTGTCCGGCATCCGCTTCGGCGGCGTGCGGCTGGAGTCCGATCTGCGCACCGGCGCGCTGTTCGGCGTGTATTGGCGGGCGATCGGCTGGATCGTGTTGCTGCTCGGCGTATTCGCGCTCTATCTCGCCGGCTGTGTCGGCGTGCTGTTGCTGATCTCCGGCCTGCCGCAGGAGCAGTTCCTGACGCCGCAGCGTCTCAGCAACGACATTCCGCTGCTGGTGTTGACCGGCTTCGGCTATCTGGGACTGGTGCTGGCGATGAACGTGGTGATCCGCATCTGCCTGCTGCGCGACCAGTGGTGCCAAGTGGTGCAATCGATCAGCGTGCACGGGCTCGATGCCGCGGCCGATGTCGCCGCCAAAGGTGACCTCGCCAATGCGCTCGGCGAAGGCTTCGCCGACGGCCTCGACGTCGGCGGGCTGTAGCCGTGCAGATGCCAGTCACACGATGAGTGACGTTTCCGGACCCCCGCCGCTGCCGCCGGCGGTGTTCTTCGACGGCGCGTCGAGCCGGCGCCGGCTGGTGACGCTGGCGTTGTCCGATCGGCTCGAGATCCTGCAGGATGACCGCACGCTGGCGGCGTGGCCGTTCGCCGACATTCGCCGCGCCGACGGCGCTCCCGGCCTGTTGCGGCTCGGCTGCGTCTCCGCACCGGCGCTGGCCCGGCTGGAGGTCCCCGATCCCGCCATTGCGCAACAGCTTGCCGCGCGCTGCAGCCATCTCGATGCCGACGTTCCCCAACGTCACGGCGTCCGCCCCATCGTCGGCTGGTCGCTGGCCGCGATCGTGTCGCTGGTTCTGGTGTCGGTCTACGGCATGCCGCTGATCGCCGATCGCCTGGCGCCGCTGTTGCCGCAGGCGTTCGAGCGCCGCGTCGGCGACGTCGCCGACCGGCAGATCAGGACGTTGTTCGGCGACAAGGTCTGCGACCGGCCGGCCGGGCAGGCGGCGTTCGCGGTGTTGGTCGAGAAGCTGCGCGCCGCCGGCAGCATCGGCGAAACGGTGCAGCCGGCGGTGCTGTCGAGCGAGATCTCCAACGCCATCGCGCTGCCGGGCGGCCGTGTCTATCTGTTCAGCGCGCTGCTCGACAAGGCGGACAATCCCGACGAGATCGCCGGCGTGCTCGCGCATGAATTCGGCCATGTCGCGCGCCGCGACAACATGCGGCATCTGATCCGCGAAGGCGGCAGCTCGTTCCTGATCGGTCTGTTGTTCGGCGACGTCACCGGGTCGGGCGCGCTGATCTTCGCCTCGCGCACGCTGATCAATTCGTCCTACTCGCGCGAAGCCGAGCACGACGCCGACAGCTTCGCCATCGGCGTGATGCACGGCCTCGGCCGGCCGGTGAAGCCGATGGGCGAGCTGCTGTTTCGGGTCACCGGCAAGCAGCGCGATTCGAGCATCAGCATTCTGGCCAGTCATCCGCTGACCGAGGACCGGCTGGCGCGGATGAGCGCCGAAGCTGCGATGTCGCCCGGCGCGCCGCTGCTCTCTGCCGAGCAGTGGCAGGCCCTGAAGGCGATCTGCAAGTAGCGGCGCCATCCGCGCCGCAGCGCGCGCAAGGCGGCGCCTTCGATCACGTTGGGCAGAACCGCAGCCGCGTTACGGCCCGAGCTTGTTGGTCCGCGCGACGAAGCCGCGGACCTCGGCGATCACCTCCGGCAGCACCGCCTTGACCTCCTGCACTGTCATCCCCGGTCTGACCCGCGGGTGGTACAGGATGTTCATCAGATATTGGTCGTAGATGTCGAAGTAACCCTTCTGGACGTCGTCGTTGAACATCGTCCAAGGCACATCGTCGGAGTCGTTGATCGGCCCGAGCGACTGCAACACCTCTTCATAAGCGCAGTCGAGAAACACGAAGTCGCCGTTGTCGATGGTCAGGATGACGTCGGCGTGCTCGATCTCGAATTTTTCGTTCTTGCGGAAGCCTGACAGGCATTGCGGGTCGAGCGACTCATTGATTTCTCGCGCGCGCTCGGCGCCGTAGAACGTCGAGATGGTCTTGCCGAGGTTCTTGTCGCGGACCAGGTGAACGGTGACGTTGGCCTCGTTGCTGTCGTCGGTCATCGCGATGTCGAGATTGCGCACCCGCATGGCGATGTCGGCGACCACCCGCGAGAGTTGCGTCCGCCGGTCGGGGTGAGTCTCACCCTCGGCGTAGACCCGCACCGGCCCCTCGAACTTGCGGATGCGGTCGACCCGGCCGGCGAGGTGATACTCGGCGCCGAACGCGGTTTTGAAGAAACCGTCGAAGATCTGGCTGTCGGTGAAGTCCCTCTTCTCGGCGCGCTGGTTCGCCGAGATATCGGTGTTGTCGGCGGCGTCGGCCGGGGCCACGGCGAACACCGCCAGCGCGGCGGCGAAGGTCGCCGCGAGCGCGCGTCGGGAGGGCCAGGGGCGGGAGCCACATTGCATTGCGGAACGCTGCCGCAATCCCGGCCGGCGCACAACTCGAAATTCGACGCGCCAGGGTCGCGCGCGCCACCGGCGCACGCGATTGTGTTAGTTTTTGACCACCACCGTGGTGCCGACGCGGACCCGCTGATACAGGTCGACGACATCCTCGTTGGTCATCCGGAAGCAGCCGGACGATACCGCCTGACCGATCGTCTCCGGCTCGTTGGAGCCGTGGATGCGGTACAGCGTCGAGCCGAGATACATCGCCCGCGCCCCGAGCGGGTTGTCCTCGCCGCCGGCCATGTGGCGCGGCAGGTCGGGGCGGCGGCGCAACATCTGGGCCGGGGGCGTCCAGCTCGGCCATTCCTTCTTGGCGGTGATGCGGTGGGTGCCCGCCCAGCGGAAGCCGTCGCGGCCGACGCCGATGCCGTAGCGCAGCGCCGTGCCGTCGGGTTCGACCAGATAAAGCCGCCGCTCCGCGGTGCTGATCACGATGGTTCCCGGGGCATATCTGCCGATGAAGTTGACGCGCTCGCGCGGAACCGGATTGGCGCTCGCCGGGCCGGAGCGGAAGAAGGACCCGAAGCCCATCACGTCACGCAGGTCTTCCTGCGCCGACGCCTGGGAGGCCCCTGCGGTCGCAAAGGCGATTGCAAATACAAACAAGCGGGCAGCGGAACGAACCATCGTGAACCTCGCAATCGTCGGAATCTGACCAGAGACAGGCCACAATCGTGGCGATTGCGCAAGCCGTGGCCGTGGGGCGGGCTACCGCCTCGCGCAATTCTGATCCGCGATGCAGCCCTTTGACGAAATCGCGGAACAATGGTTGATCGGTCGAAGAAACGTCACAACCGGGGAGAGCGATGATGAACGGTGCCGAGAGCCTGGTGCGGACGCTTGTTCATGGCGGCGTCGATGTTTGTTTCGCCAACCCCGGCACCTCGGAAATGCACTTCGTGGCGGCCCTCGACCGCGTCGAGGGGATGCGCTGCGTGCTCGGGCTGTTCGAGGGCGTCGTCACCGGCGCCGCCGATGGCTATTACCGGATGAAGCGCACGCCGGCGTCGACCTTGCTGCATCTCGGCCCCGGCCTCGCCAACGGCCTCGCCAATCTGCACAACGCCAAGAAGGCGAATTCCGGCATCGTCAATATCGTCGGCCAACATGCCACCTACCACATCGATTACAACGCGCCGCTGACCTCCGACATCGAGGGACTGGCGCGGCCGATGTCGGCGTGGGTTCGCACTTCTCCGGACGCCCAATCGGTGGCGCGCGACGGCGCCGCCGCGATCGCCGCGGCAAAAAGTGCGCCGCCGCAGATCGCCACGCTGATCCTGCCGGCCGACACCGCCTGGAACGAGGCCGATGGCATCGCCGACGTGCCGGCAGACGCGCAGCGCCCGAGCTACTCGCCGCATGCCGTCGAGGCGGCGGCGCGGGTGCTGCGCTCCGGCGAGCCGACGCTGCTGCTGCTGACCGGCGGTGCGCTCACCGAGCACGGCCTCGACCTCGCGGCGCGGATCGCCGGCAAGAGCGGCTGCCGTGTGATGGGCCAGACCTACAATCCGCGGATGGCGCGCGGCCGGGGTCGCTATTCGATCGAGCGGATTCCCTATGTGATGGAATCCGCGCTGCCGATCCTCAAGGACTTCCGCCATATCGTGCTGGTCGAGGCCAACGACCCGGTGGCGTTCTTCGCCTATCCGAACAAGCCGAGCCTGCTGAAGCCTGAGGGCTGCGAGGTGCATCGCATGACCGAGGGCGGCGAGAATTCAGTTGCCGCGCTGGAAGCGCTCGCCGGCGCGCTCGGCGCCAAGGCGCAGGACGCGCAGCCGCAAACGCTCGCCGAGATCGCGCGGCCGACCGGCGCGCTGACCCATGCCTCGATCGCGCAGGCGATTGCGATGGCAATCTCGGAGAACGCCATCGTGATCGACGAATCGATCACTACCGGCCGCGGGTTCTTTCCGCCGACGGCTGCGGCGCCGCCGCACGACTGGCTGCAGAACATGGGCGGTTCGATCGGCTTTTCGCCGCCGGTCGCGGTCGGCGCCGCGGTGGCGTGCCCGGATCGCAAGGTGATCTGCTTGGTCGGCGACGGCAGCGCGATGTACACGCTGCAGGCGCTGTGGACGCAGGCGCGCGAAAACCTCGACGTGACCACGGTGGTGTTCGCCAACCGCAAGTACCAGATCCTGCGCGGCGAATTCGACGGCGTCGGCGCCGGGGAGCCCGGCCAGCGCGCGCAGGACATGCTGACGCTCGATCGGCCGGCGCTCGACTGGGTGTCGCTCGCCAGGGGCATGGGAGTTCCGGCCCGCGCCGTCTCGAGCGCTGACGAGCTGAACAAGGCTCTGGATGCCGGCACCGGCGGCAGCGGACCGAATCTGATCGAAGTTCAAATGTAAGACGCAGCGGCCCGAAGGCGTGCGCCCGATGGCCCGGTTGTCGAAGCGCCCGCTTCGGGCGTAGCTTACGCCCGCGGCGGCGCGGGCGTCGGTGGTGGAGCAGGCATGAAGCGATATCTGATCTTTGGCGCGCTCAGTCCCTTTGTCGGCGGACTGCTGCTGCTGTTCACGACGAGCTATCTCTCCGGATACTGGCACCACACCAACCTGATGGAAGTGAAGAAGTTCTTCATCGTCCTGTTCAAGTCGCTGCAGTACAGCTATTTGTTCGGCCTGCTGCCGGCGCTGATGATGGCCGCGATCGACGAGATCATCTGCCACATCGGCCGGATCGGCCCGGTGGTGCGGATGCTGATCGTCGGAATCATCGGTTTCGCCGCCGCCGCCTTCATGTACAGCAACCGCGGCGCCGACATGGGTTCTGAGCAACTCGTGCTCTACGGTCTGGTCGGCCTGGTGCCGGCGATGCTGTCGTCCTGGCTCGCCCAAAAATTCTGCGCCCCGGTCGCCCCGAAGGCGACGGAGCAGGCGTCGGCGTAAGCCGGTCCGCGTGCTGGTTCGGTGCAGCACGCAGCGCTGCGCCACAGAACCGGGATCCGTCACGCCCACGGGACGCGGCTCGCGGTCGAAGCACTTCGTCGCGGCCCCTGATCAACCCCGCGCGGCGACGCCGCCCCAGTCGCTCAGGCTTTCGATCACGTTGTCCTGCAGCGCGGCGTCGATCTTGTGCTTGAGTTCGGAGTGCCGTTCGCTCGCCGCCTCGAGCTCGGCATCGGTCATGCCGCCGCGATGCGAGCGGACCCGCGGATCGAGCCGCAGGAATTCCTCGGTTTCCTCCGCCGTCAGCCCGGCGATCAAGGTGGCGCCGCGCGCATCCTTGATCAGCGCGCGCATCTGCTCCAGCCATTGCCGCAGCGCTGTCTCCTGCTCGAGCAAGCCGATGATCTTCTGTTCAAGGGTGTGAGCCATGGTGTCCGTTCCGCATCCCGCCGATGGTCTGATGGCCATCTGCCGATTCGCGTAACCGAGTGCTGGCGCCCTCGCTTTGTGCCGGATCAATTGGTGCAATGCGGCGATAGAGAGCTTTTTCTCCTGGCTCAAGACCGAGCGGATCGCCCGCAAGAATTATCGCACCAGGAACGAGGCCAAAGCCGATGTGTCTGACTACATCGAGCGGTTCTACGATCCGACCCGACGTCATTCGACGATCGGATATCTCAGCCCCGTTGAGTTCGCGCGGAAGCTGGGATTAGCTCAATTGCCCGTCCACTGAACCGTCACTGGTCTTACTCAAGTCCGGTACGCGACTGCCGTCCTGCGGCCCCCGTCAGGCTACAGTTTGTTCATCCGTTTCGGAGCGATTGATTACCAGCAATCACGCAAGCAGCAGGTTTAACCACCCAAGTTCGCTTCACGGACTTGGAAGACCTTCAGTTGCCCGGAACGACCGAGCTTTGGGGAGACTGTTCAACGCGTGACGTCCGAAGCGCGAGGCAAAGCGGCCAGCCTGGTCAAGACGGTGGGGTACTTCCGATTGCCCAGGACTTGAACAAAGCAGCGCTTTGCGCGAAATCAATGCAGTCCTGACTGCCCCTTAAAAGAATTGCACGAGACCAATGTGTTCTCAGGGAGGTTTGCATGAAGATGTTCGCGTCGATGAAGGCGTTGGCACCAGCGGCAATAGCCGCGATGGCGGTCGGAACGCTCGGTCTGGAAAGCGCCACCGCCAAGGACAGACTCGCAGCAGGCGAGGTCAAGGTGATCGCAGAGGAAGCGTTCGTCTACGGCTTTCCAATGGTGATGAGCTACGCCATTTATTACGAATCGTTCGTCGATACCAAGTCCTCGCAATACAAGGCGCCGTTCAATCAGCTATACAACACCGCGCGCGTTTATACGCCGGCCGATACCGCGGTGGTGACGCCGAACAGCGACACGCCGTATTCCTTCATCGGCATGGACCTGCGCGCCGAACCGGTGGTCATCTGCAATCCGGAAATCGAGAAATCGCGCTACTTCTCCCTTCAACTGATTGACATGTACACTTTCAACTACGGTTACATGGGCACCCGGACCAGCGGCAACGCCGCGCAATGCGCGCTCATCGCCGGGCCGCGCTGGAAGGGCAAGGCGCCGGACGGCATTGCCAAGGTGTTTCGCAGCGAGACCGAGTTTTCGCTCGGCTTGATCCGGACCCAGTTGTTCAACGGCGCGGATCTCGACAACGTTAAGAAAATTCAGGCCGGATATCGAGCGGTACCACTGTCGAAATTCCTCGGGCGCGCCGCACCCGCGGCCGCGCCGGCGGTCCAGTGGCCGATGATTGACAAAGAGCTCGCGGCCAAGGACCCGTTCACCTATCTGAATTTCCTGCTCACCTTCACGCCGGCGACCGGGCCTGCGGCCGTCGAGGCGCCAATGCGCGCGCGTTTTGCGAAGATCGGAATCCTGCCGGGCAAGCCGTTCGACGTCAGGGCATTGAGCGCTGCGCAGAAGGAAGAACTCGAGGCGGGGGTCAAGAGCGGGCTGGAGAAGATCAAGGCGACCATCGACACGCTCGGCCGGGTCGAGAATGGTTGGCGCGTCGCCACCAGCGCATTCGGCGATCGGGCGATGTATGGCGCAGATTTTGCGCGCCGCGCGGCGGCGGCGATGGCCGGCATTTACGGCAACGACGCCAGCGAGGCGCTTTATCCGATGCTCGCCGCGGATAGCGAGGGTAAGAAGCCGGACACGGGCGTTGCCAACTACGCTCTGACGTTCCCGGCGGGATCGCTGCCGCCCACAAAGGCGTTCTGGTCGGTGACGATGTATGACGGCAAGACGCAACTCCTGATCGACAATCCGATCAATCGATATCTGATCAACTCGCCGATGCTGCCCGACCTCAAGAAGAACCCGGACGGCTCTCTGACGCTGTTACTGCAGAAAGAGTCCCCGGGGCCGGACAAGACCTCGAACTGGCTGCCGGCGCCGAACGGACCGGCCTACATCGTGATGCGGATCTATTGGCCGGAGCCGACAGCATTGAATGGCGCGTGGAAACCGCCTGTGGTCCAGCCCGTCAAGCTGGAATCGAGCGCGAATCCTGCGAAGCCGGAATAGCTCAACAGCTCCTTCGTCATCGACGCCTATGCCCGCCGGATCGTCGGCCGGCGGGCCCTCACGAACGTGCTCGATGCGCTACCTGGCGCACGCCGTAGACTTGGAAGTTCTTCTCGAACACGCGCCGAACTTCGATCGTCAGGGCGGCACCCTGCCTGGCGCGCGCCGACAGTTTGGCGGGATTGCGCCGCTTGGCGGCCTCGGCGTGGTAGGTCGAAGGAGAGGTCATCCCCATTCGTATTCCCAAAAATTGAGCGAACGAGCCGAGAACGGGATAGCCGGCCCATGCACGGATGTTCCCACTTTGTTCTGGTCTTCAGTGCCCTTTGGTGCTCTCGAGTACACCAGAGAGCAATCGAAAAATTTGAGTGTTTCAAGGGGTTTAATGGTGGGCGCACAAGGGATCGAACCTTGGACCTCTCCCGTGTGAAGGGAACGCTCTCCCGCTGAGCTATGCGCCCGGGACCGATCAGGACGGGGCCGCGAGGTGGCCGGTCCGACGATCGTTGATCGCGCGATTTACGGAGTGCGGGGCGGGGGTGTCAAGCGCCAAGCCCGAGTTTTGGCTCTGGCTTCCCCCATTTGCCGCAGACCCTCGGCCGATCTGACGCGTCAGCCGATCTGGCGCGCCCGCGAGGCGTGCGATTGCAGCGCGCGGATGCGTTCGGCCAGCGTGCCGCCGGCGACCGCCGGTGGTGCGAGCGGGGCTTCGGCGCCGTTGGCGCGGGCAGCTGCCGCGGGCTGAGCGGTCGAGGCGGGGGCGGCGGGCGACGGCGTGCTCTGGCCGGACAGAATCGCCTGGATCGGCGAATCCGGGCCTTCCAGGGTCATCGCGAGCTTGGCAACCTCGGCGGCGATGTCGTTGATCCGCTCGCGCAGCAAGGCATTTTCCATCCGCTCGGTGGCCCAGGTGTTTTCGGTCTGCTGCTGGATTGCCGCCAGCTCGCGCTGCGCCTTGGCGCCTTCATCGCGGGCCTGGCGGAGCTGCACTTCGAGCGCAGCGTTCTCGTCGCGCAGCCGGGCGAGGTCCGGCGATGCGACGGTGGCCTTGGCGTTGGTCTTGGCATTGCCCTTGGCGTTGCCTCCGGTAGCGCCGCGAAGCTGTTGCAGGGCGGCTTCGGCGGCCTCCCTCGCGGCCCGCAGCTCGGCGTTCTCGGCCTCGAGCGCGGCGACGCGGCTGCCGAGCGTCTCGGCTTCCTTGACCTGCGCGAGCAGTTGCCGGTCGAGATCGGCGACGCGGTGGCTGAGGTTGTCGACGCGGCCGCGTGCGTCATCCAGCTCGCGAGTCGCGCTGACGGATTCGCCGCGCTGAGCTTCAAGCCGGGTTTGGGTCGCGGTGAATTCCTTCTCGGCGTCGCCGACGCGGGCGCGCAGTACCTCGATCTGGGTACGCACCGCCACCAGTTCGACCTGCCTCGTGTCGGCCAGCATCGAGCGGTCGGCCAGCTCGGTGTTGATCCGTGCCAGTTCGGCCTGCTTCTCGGCCAGCGCCGTCTCGGCGCTGCGCAGCGCCTGGGTCTTGGCGGCGAACTCCTCTTCGGTGGTGCGGAGCTGCTCCTTCACCGCCTTCTCGCGCGCTTCGAGCGTGAAGATCGCAGCGTTCTTCTCGGCGAGCTCGACCTTGAGGCGATTGACAGCGTCGGTCTTGCGGCCGAGTTCAGCGAACTGGCTGGTCGTCTTGTTCTTGAGCTGTTCGACGCTCATTTCGAGCCGCCGCGCGGACATCGCGAATTCGGCGCGGAGCTGGTCCTTGTCGGCCTGGATCTCGGCCATCGACAGCGGCGTCGCCGCCTCCAGCCGTTTGGTCGTGAGCCGCACCGCGCGATGATGCACCAGCGGCGCGATCATCAGCGCGAGCATCATCGCCACCAGAAATCCGATCGCCAGATACATGATCTGTTCGACCATGACGTTCTCCCTCACGAGAAACCGAGACCCACGCTCCGCGATCCGGCTGAGGTGACGGATTGCGCCTGCGCGAAGTCTGATTGCGAGCCGATGGTCGCGGCGGGCCACGGCCCGGACCATTCGCCCGGGCAAACGCCGCCCTCCGGCCGGAAAGTTCGGCCGCACAATGCCACGCGGCGGCGCCGCAACGCCAGCCCGTTGCCGCGTTAACGTGAATATCGGCGGCGAACGGGAAGGGCGGTGCGGTGGCGAAGCGGGATCAGAATGGATTCCAGGTCGCGGTCGGGGTGAACTTCAGATAGCCGATATTGGCGCCGAGCCGCAGTCCGATTCCGGACTGGATCGGCACCAGCACGATGCCGTTGGCGGCGAGCGCGGTCATGCCGAAGCCGCCGACCACATAGGCCGAGCCGTCGATGCCGCCGAAGCGCTGGTAGATCGCATTGGTCGAGGGCAGGTTGTAGACCAGCGTCATGGTGCGCGCGCCGTTGCCGCCCCAGTCGAAGCCGACCGATGGGCCCTGCCAGTACACCCGCAGATCGCCGGCGTTCTTGGTGTAGAGTGTGCCCTCGCCGTAGCGCAACCCAGCGACAAAGGCGCCCGAGCCTTCCTCGCCCAGCACGTAACCGTTGGGCAGCCCCCATTGGCTGACCGCACGCTCGATCACCGAGGCTAATCCCCGCGAAACGTTGCCGAAGAATCGGTGGCCGGCGTTCGTCAGTTCTTCAGGCCCGTAGGTACTCGGGCTCGCTTGCGCCCTGGGCGGCAGCGGTTGCTGCTGCTGGGCTGCAGCCGGCACGATGAAGGCCGCCGACGCAAACAGCGCCAGCGCGGCACGACGTGAAACGATGGTCATCAAACTCACCCCTGGGTCTTCGATCCCCGGCGCCACTTTAACCGGACGCTGACTCGCATCCCAATATGGTGGCGGCCTCTGCCCCGCGATTCGAACTTTATCGGGTTCAACTATGACGGCACAACGGCAGGAAAGAAACGGACTGCGCCCCGGATTCGCCACGATCGGGCTCGCCGCGTTGCTGATGTTGCCGGTCGGGGCGACGCAGCCGGCGCAGGCGACGACCACCGAGCGGGTGGTGGTCGACCGGCATTCGGGCTTGGCGATCGACGGTTTCGATCCCGTGGCCTATTTCACCGATCATGCGCCGCGCCGCGGCGACGCCGAATTCGAAGTCGCGTCGAGCGGCGCGATCTGGCGGTTCGCGAACTCGTCAAACCGGGCCGCCTTCGCCGCCCGTCCCGACATCTACGCGCCGCAGTTCGGCGGTTATGATCCGGTCGGCGTCTCGCGCGGCGTTCCGTTGCAGGGCAATGCGCTGGTCTGGCTGGTCAGCGGCCAGCGGCTGTATCTGTTCAGCACCGAGCAAGACCGGGACGTTTTCGCCGCCGACCCGGAGCGTTACCTGCGCGAGGCCCGGCGGCAATGGCCGGCGCTGCTCACCACGCTTGCCAAATAGCTCAGCCTGCCGCTCGGGGATCGCCCCAGGCGATGAATTCCGGCACAATGAAATTCGGCCGCGGCTCGTCGAACCGCAGCGAGGCGCCGCTGCCGTCGGTCAGGCGGCCGCCGGCTGCGATCACCACCGCGGCGCCCGCGGCAATATCCCATTCGCAGGTCGGCGCCAGCCGCGGATAGATGTCGGCCTCGCCTTCGGCGATCCGGCAGAATTTGAGCGCCGAGCCCATCGGCGCTCGCACCCCGCCTGGCCGGCTCTCGATGAAAGCCACGGTACGGTCGTCGAGGTGCAGCCGGCTGATCGCCACGATCCAGGGTTCGCCGGTGGACGGCATCGGTCGGGTGTGGATCGGCGCGGCGATGGCGACCTTGCCGTCGGCGCCGATCGTCAGGCGCTCGGCGCCATGGCCGACCAGTCCGCGCCACACGAGCCCGAGCGCCGGCGCGCCGACGATGCCGAGCAGCGGTTTGCCGTCGGTCACCAGTGCCAGATTGACGGTGAATTCGTCGCGGCCCGCGACATAGTCCTTGGTGCCGTCGAGCGGGTCGATCAGGAAGAAGCTGCCCGAGGCGGCGCGACCGAGCGCGCACCGTTCTTCTGACAGCGCGGGAATCCCCAGCGCAAGTTGCGTCAGCCCTTCGGCAATGATCCGGTCGGCGGCGAGATCCGCGATCGTCACCGGCGAGCCGTCGGGCTTTTGCTCGACCGGCGCGGAGCGGTCGACCGCCAGGATCGCAGCGCCGGCCCGCAGCACCAGGTCGGTCAGCGGCTGCATCAGGGCGGCGGCGGCATCGTTCGAAACGGCCGGTCCTTGTCCCAATGCCTGACCCGTCGCCATGAGCTGTCTTCCTCGTCTGGCCGGTTGACGCCGGTCCGTGATGTTGGCAGCGCAACCGGCCGCAGTGTATCAAGCCATTCACCATGGCTGATTCGTCTTGAACGAGCCGAGCGGTTCCGAGGAGCAGACAAATGTCCGGCAATACCCCTCCCGTCCAGGCCCCCGCCCCGGACGCGCTCGAATTGGCGGCGCTGCTGTGCTCGCGCGTCTGCCATGATCTCATCAGTCCGGTCGGTGCGATCGTCAATGGCCTCGAAGTGCTGGACGACAGTTCCAAGCAGGAAGATCGCGATTTCGCCCTCGATCTGATCCGCAAGAGCGCCAGGACGGCCTCGGCCCGGCTGCAATTCTGCCGGCTGGCGTTCGGCGCTGCGGGCTCCGCCGGCGCCCAGATCGACCTCGGCGACGCCCAGAACATGGCGCGCGGCCATCTCGAGGACGAGAAAACCAAGATCGCCTGGAATCTGCCTCGTTTGCTGCTCGCCAAGAACAGGGTGAAGCTACTGCTCAACATGCTGATCATCGCGCAGCAGACGATTCCGCGCGGAGGCACGCTGACGATCGATCCGGTCGGCGAGGGAGACAATCTGTCGTTCCGCGTGATCGCCGCGGGTCTCAATGCCCGGATGCCGCAGAATATCGCCGAGATGCTCAGCGGCAGCCACGCCGGCCCGATCGAGTCGCACGGCGTACAGCCCTACTACACGCGGCTTCTGGCGCAGGCCTGCGGGCTTGCCGTCACGCTCGCGCCCGAGGGCGACACCATGGTCGTCAGCGCGAATTGAGCAAAGTGGGCATGGTAAAGGTCAGGTTACGACGCGCCCCCTGGTATTAGTACGCGTTCGACTATTTCTTTAATCGGGCCAGCGCGTCCGATTACGCAACCAATATTAAACGCTTTCCGCAGACAGTGGCCGCATAGCTTTCGGCCACGGCTGTTGCCGTGCGCCCGCGTAACGAGGCCAGCGCACATGGACGATCTTCTGCGTGAGTTCTTGACGGAAACTTTCGAGAGTCTGGACACGGTTGACAATCAGCTTGTCCGCTTCGAGCAGGAGCCCAATAACGCAAAGATATTGGACAATATCTTCAGGCTTGTTCACACCATCAAGGGCACCTGCGGATTCCTCGGCCTGCCGCGCCTGGAAGCGCTGGCGCACGCGGCGGAAACCCTGATGGGTAAATTCCGCGACGGCATGCCGGTCACCGGCGAGGCCGTCACGCTGATCCTGACCACGCTCGATCGGATCAAGGACATTCTCGGCGGTCTCGAGGCAAGCGAAGCAGAACCCCCGGGCGAGGACGGCGACCTGATCGGCGAACTGGAGCGGCTCTCGATGCGCACGCCCGAACAGATCGCACTCGAACTCGGCGAGTCCGCAGCGGTCGCCGAAGCTGCTCCGGATGCTCCGGAGGCTGCTCCCGAGCCCGAACAGACCGAAGGCACCTTGGTAGCGCAGACGCTGGAGCGTCCGCTCCGGCCGGGCGAGGTCTCGCTCGACGAATTGGAACGGGCATTCCAGGAGACCGCGATCGAGGCCGCCTCACCGGCGCTCAAGACGGTCGTGGCGCCCGCTGCGGTGGCCGAGGTGGCCGAGGTGGCCGCCAAGCCGGCGGCGAAGCCCGCCGTCAAGGCCGCCAAGAAGGGTGAACAGGACCCGGCGCCGGCGGAAGGAGACCGGATCGCCAATCAATCGATTCGCGTCAATGTCGATACGCTCGAGCACCTGATGACGATGGTGTCCGAGCTGGTGTTGACCCGCAATCAGCTGCTCGAAATCAGCCGCCGCCATGAGGACACCGAATTCAAGGTGCCGTTGCAGCGGCTCTCGACCGTCACCGCCGAGTTGCAGGACGGCGTGATGAAGACCCGGATGCAGCCGATCGGCAACGCCTGGCAGAAGCTGCCGCGCATCGTGCGCGATCTCGCCTCCGAACTCGGCAAGCATATCGAACTCGAGATGCACGGCGCCGACACCGAGCTCGATCGGCAGGTGCTCGACCTGATCAAGGATCCGCTCACCCACATGGTGCGCAACTCCGCCGATCACGGGCTGGAGCGGCCCGAGGATCGGGTGCGCAACGGCAAGCCTGAGCAGGGCACCATCCGTCTGTCCGCCTATCATGAAGGCGGACACATCGTGATCTGCATCGCCGATAACGGCCGCGGGCTCGACACCGATCGGATCAAGGCCAAGGCGATCGCCAACGGCCTCGTCACCGAGGCCGAGGTCGAGAAGATGACCGAGGCGCAGATCCACAAATTCATTTTCGCGCCCGGCTTCTCGACCGCCGCGCAGGTGACCAGCGTGTCCGGCCGCGGCGTCGGCATGGATGTGGTGCGCACCAACATCGACCAGATCGGCGGCACCATCGAGATCAAGTCGGTGGCCGGCGAGGGCTCGAGCGTCACCATCAAGATTCCGCTGACACTCGCGATCGTCTCGGCGCTGATCGTCGAAGCCGGCGGCGACCGCTTCGCGATCCCGCAGCTCGCGGTCGTCGAGCTGGTGCGGGCGCGCGCCAATTCCGAGCACCGGATCGAGCGGATCAAGGATACGCCGGTGCTGCGCTTGCGCGACAAGCTGCTGCCGCTGATGCATCTGAAGAAGCTGCTGCATATCGACGACGGCACTGCGCTTTCCGAGCCGGAGAACGGCTTCATCGTGGTGACGCAGGTCGGTAGCCAGACCTTCGGCATCGTGGTCGACGCGGTTTTCCACACCGAGGAAATCGTGGTCAAGCCGATGTCGACCAAGCTGCGCCACATCGGGATGTTCTCGGGCAACACCATTCTGGGCGACGGCGCGGTGATCATGATCGTCGATCCGAACGGCATCGCGCAGGCGCTCGGCACTTCGGTGTCGGCGCAGCACGATCTGTCGGAGCAGAACGCAGCGACCCGCGCGGCCTCGACCGAACAGCTCACCTCGCTTCTGGTGTTCCGCGCCGGCTCGGCGCATCCGAAGGCGGTGCCGCTGTCGCTGGTGACGCGCCTCGAGGAAATCGCCGCCGAGAAGATCGAGTACTCGAACGGCCGGCATATGGTGCAGTATCGCGATCAACTGATGCCGCTGGTGCTGATGGAGGGCGTTAATGTCGCCACCACCGGCGTGCAGCCGATCCTGGTGTTCGTCGATGACGATCGCAGCATGGGGCTCGTGGTCGATGAGATCGTCGATATCGTCGAAGAGCATCTGCAGATCCAGGTCGGCTCCAGCCGCGACGGCATTCTCGGCTCGGCAGTGATCAAGGGGCTCGCGACGGAAGTGATCGACGTTGCTCACTTCCTGCCGATGGCTTTTGCCGACTGGCTCTCCCGCAAGGAAATGAAGCAGTCGATCGCCAGCCGCTCGGTGTTGCTGGTCGACGACTCCGCCTTCTTCCGCAACATGCTCGGCCCCGTGCTGAAGGCGGCCGGCTACAGGGTTCGGCTGGCGACTTCGGCAATCGAGGCGCTCGGAGTGCTGCGCACAGGTGTGCAGTTCGACGCGATCCTGACCGACATCGAAATGCCGGAGATGAACGGCTTCGAATTCGCCGAGGCGATCCGCGCCGATGCCAAGCTCGCGCCGACGCCGGTGATCGCGCTGTCGTCGCTGGTGTCGCCGGCGGCGATCGAGCGGGGCCGTCAGGCCGGTCTCACCGACTACGTCGCCAAGTTCGACCGTCCTGGCCTGATCGCGGCGCTCAAGGAGCAGACCGTGGACAATGAACCGGTCAGGGCGTTGCAGCAACAAGCGGCGTGACGGATACCAGAAAGGACAACATCATGAGCCGGCAGGTTGATGCCATCAGCGGCAACACCACCCAATTCGCCACTGCGATGATCGGCGGACAGCTGTTCGGGCTGCCGATCTCGCGTGTCCAGGACGTGTTCATGCCGGAGCGTCTGACGCGGGTGCCACTGGCGCCGGACGACGTCGCCGGCGTGCTTAATCTGCGCGGCCGCATCGTCACCGCGATCGATATGCGTGCCCGTCTCGGTCTGCCGAAAAACAGCGAGAACAAACCTCCGATGGCGATGGGCGTCGATCTGCGCGGCGAGTCCTACGGCCTGCTGATCGATACGATCGGCGAGGTGCTGACGCTTCCTGACGAAGGCCGCGAGGTCAATCCGGTCAATCTCGATCCGCGGATGGCTTCGTTCGCCAACGGGGTTCATCGTCTCGACGGCCAGCTGATGGTCGTTCTCGACGTCGACAAGGTTCTTGAAATCGCGAATGCGCGGATGGCTGCGTAGGCCGCTACGGCAACGACCGATCGCCCCTCCGGGCGCCGACTGATAGAGGCAGAAAATGAAGACATGTTTGGTGGTCGACGATTCGAGCGTCATTCGAAAAGTCGCAAGGCGAATTCTCGAGGGGCTCGACTTCGAAATCGTCGAGGCTGAAGACGGCGAGAAAGCGCTCGAGGTCTGTAAGCACGGCCTTCCGGACGCGGTGCTCCTCGACTGGAACATGCCGGTCATGGACGGCTACGAATTCCTCCGCAATCTGCGCCGGATGCCGGGCGGCGATCAGCCAAAAGTCGTTTTCTGCACCACTGAAAACGACGTCGCGCACATCGCGCGGGCGCTGCACGCCGGCGCCAACGAATACATCATGAAGCCGTTCGACAAAGACATCGTGACGGCGAAGTTCCAGGAAGTCGGCCTTATCTGACTGGGTCGGACGGATTGCGATCGACGCCGCCTCATCCGGGGTGGCGAGGCTGTTGCGTTGCGTCGGTGAGTGATGAGTGTAGCATTGGCAGGTAATCCGGCCTCGACTTCGACGCAGTATGAGCCTCTGCGCGTGATGATCGTCGACGACTCCGTCGTCATCCGCGGTTTGATCTCGCGCTGGATCGAGGCGGAGCCGGACATGGTGGTCGCGGCCTCGCTACGCACGGGGCTCGATGCCGTCAATCAGGTCGAGCGCATTAAACCCGATGTCGCAGTGCTCGACATCGAGATGCCCGAACTCGACGGCATTTCGGCGTTGCCGAAGCTGCTCGCCAAGAAGCGCGATCTGATCATCATCATGGCTTCGACGCTGACGCGCCGCAATGCGGAGATCAGTTTCAAGGCGCTGTCGCTCGGCGCCGCCGACTACATTCCGAAGCCCGAATCGACCCGCGAGGCGTCGGCCGCCGATATCTTCAAGCACGATCTGCTGCAGAAGATCCGGCATCTCGGCGGCAAGGTTCGGCGCAAGGCGTCGGCCGCGAGCTCCACCGCTGCACCCGCGCTTATGCGCGAGCCGGCCGCGCCGGCGCACAGCGTCGCAAGTCAGGCGGCGCTGGTGAAGCGCCCGTTCGGCGTGACGGCGCCGCGCGTGCTGCTGATCGGCTCCTCGACCGGCGGCCCGCAGGCGCTGATGTCGTTGGTGAGCGAGATCGGGTCGGTCATCGACCACTATCCGGTGCTGATCACCCAGCATATGCCGCCGACCTTTACCACCATTCTCGCCGAACATTTGATGCGCTCCGCACGGCGGCCTGCGCACGAAGGCGTCGATGGTGAAGTCGTCAAGTCCGGTCAGATCTATCTCGCGCCAGGCGGTCGCCATATGCGGGTGGTGCGGCAGGGCGGACAGGCCGTGATCGCGCTCGACGACGGCCCGCCGGTGAACTTCTGCAAGCCCGCGGTCGACCCTCTGTTCAACTCGGCGATCGATGTTTGGCAGAGCGGAATTCTCGCCGTGGTGCTGACCGGCATGGGCTCGGACGGCATGCGCGGCGGCAAGGACATCGTCGCGGCCGGCGGCAGCGTGATCGCGCAGGACGAAGCGAGCAGCGTGGTATGGGGAATGCCCGGCGCCGCGGCGAATGCCGGCATCTGCGCCGCGGTTTTGCCGCTCAATCAGATCGGGCCGAAACTTGTGAGGTTATTTTCTGGAGATCGGTCGTGACGCCGCTGGACTACGACTATCTTCGCAAGGCGTTGAAGGATCGTTCCGGTCTCGATCTGTCGATCGACAAGCAGTATCTGGTCGAGAGCAGGCTGCTGCCGATGGCGCGTCGGCTCGGGCTCACTGGCATCAGCGATCTCGTGCAGAAGATGAAAAGCGGCGCCGAGGCGGTCACCGCCGACGTTGTCGAGGCGATGACGACCAACGAGACGTTCTTCTTCCGCGACAAGATGCCGTTCGACCATTTGCGCGAGGAGATGCTGCCGGCGCTTCTGCAAGCTCGCGCTGCGCGGCGGTCGTTGCGGATCTGGTGTGCGGCGTCCTCGACCGGCCAGGAGCCATATTCGATTGCGATGTGCCTGAAGGAACTCGGTCCGGCGGTGTCGGGCTGGCGTTTCGAGATTGTCGCGACCGACCTTTCGCAATCTGTGCTCGAGAAGTCGAAGTCCGGCCTGTTCAGCCGGTTCGAGGTGCAGCGTGGATTGCCGATTCAGCTGCTGGTGAAATACTTCAAGCAGACCGGGGAATTGTGGGAGATCAACCCCGAGCTGCGCGCGATGATCCAGCACCGGCAGTTCAACCTGCTGCAGGACTATACCCAGCTCGGCACGTTCGACGTGATCTTCTGCCGCAACGTGCTGATCTATTTCGACCAGGCGACCAAAATCTCGATCTTCGAGCGGCTCGCCAAGCGGCTCGAGCCCGACGGCTACCTCACGCTCGGCGCCGCCGAGACGGTGGTCGGGTTGACGGACACCTTCAAGCCGCACGCGACGCGCCGCGGCGTCTATCTGCCCAACACCGTTCGCGCCGCACCGTCGATCGTGCCGGCGATGAAGCCGGCGCTGGGCCTTTCCGCCGCCCGCACCGGCTGAGGCCGCCGAGCGGCCCCTCTTCGTTTCCGTCATTTCGGGATGCGCGACAGCGCGCAGACCCGTACTCTCGATGTGTCGATCACATCATCGCACTAGAGCTTTTCCGGTTCTGATGGAATCAGAACCGGAGCTCTATCTCTCTATTCTGACGCGTTTTCTTCACGCGAACCGGTATCCACTTCGCTCGAAAACGCTCTAAGTTCTGAATTCCGGGTCTGAATTCCGGAATTGCGAGCCTTGCTCGCGCCCCGGAAGGACCGTCGTCAGGCGCTGAAACCGGTCGGTTCGTCCTCCAGACAAACAAAAACCCCGCCATTTGCGGCGGGGTCCAGTCGGGAGGTGAGCGCCTGACCAGGCGCTCCTTGGAAAGGCGTCGGCGATCAGGCCGGGATACGGACGTCGTCTTCGGTCGGTTCGCGCAGCACGTAGCCGCGGCCCCACACCGTCTCGATGAAGTTGCGGCCGTCGGAGGCGTTGGCGAGCTTCTTGCGCAGCTTGCAGATGAAGACATCGATGATCTTCAGTTCCGGCTCGTCCATCCCGCCATAGAGATGGTTCAGGAACATTTCCTTGGTCAGCGTCGTGCCCTTGCGCAGCGAGAGCAGCTCCAGCATCTGATATTCCTTGCCGGTCAGATGCACGCGCTGGCCGCCGACTTCGACGGTCTTGGTGTCGAGATTGACGACGAGATCGCCGGTCTGGATCACCGACTGGGCATGGCCCTTGGAGCGGCGGACGATGGCGTGGATGCGGGCGACCAGCTCGTCCTTGTGGAACGGCTTGGTCATGTAGTCATCGGCGCCGACGCCGAGGCCCTTCACCTTGTCCTCGATGCCGGCGAGGCCGGACAGGATCAGGATCGGAGTTTTGATCTTGGAAACGCGCAGCTGCTTGAGAACGTCATAACCGGACATGTCCGGCAGGTTCAGATCGAGCAGGATGATGTCGTAGTCGTACAGTTTGCCGAGGTCGACGCCTTCTTCACCGAGATCCGTCGTGTAGACATTGAAACTCTCGGATTTGAGCATCAATTCGATCGACTGCGCGGTCGCGCTGTCATCTTCAATCAGCAATACGCGCATGCCAGTCCCCTTATAGCGCCGCTCCGGGCGTCAGGCGTCCGCACTACCTGCGGCACTGGAAACGCCTCTGAACAACTGATTCGGATCCTGACGAGGTATGGTTAACAAATCCTGATTCTGGTCCGCAAGCTCTGTTCGTGCAATTTTTGCAGAATCGCCGTAAGATGTTGCGAGGAAGCAGTTTTTTGTTATCCGATCTCTTCAAGTTCCACATTAAGAGTCAGTATCAACCGACTCTCGCGACTCGCACCTTCGTTCTGATGGGCGAACGCCTTCAGCCAACAAAGACAGTGACGCAATGATTAACGATGCGGGTAAACACGAAGTTAAGGGGAGGGCGGCGGGCCTCACAAACTTAAGGGTTTCGCAATGAAGGCCTTGGCCGAGCAGATCGGCGATATCGACGGCGTCAACATTTATGGTCGGGTTGTTGGCGTCCGCGGCCTGATGGTCGAGATTGCCGGCCCGATCCACGCGATGTCGGTCGGCGCCAGAATCGTTGTAGAAACAGGGGCAAGCAGGACAATCCCCTGCGAGGTGATCGGGTTCACCGGCAACAATGCGATGGTGATGCCGTTCGCCGGGCTCGAGGGCGTGCGGCGCGGCTGTCGCGCGGTGATCGCCAATTCCGCAGCGCAGGTGCGGCCGTCGCCGGCCTGGCTCGGCCGCGTCATTAACGCTCTCGGCGAGCCGATCGACGGCAAGGGGCCGCTGCCGCAGGGGGCGTCGCCGATGCCGTTTCGCAATTCGCCGCCGCCGGCGCATTCGCGCAAACGGGTCGGCGCGCCGCTCGATCTCGGCGTCCGTGCGCTCAACACCTTTCTCACCTGCTGCCGGGGGCAGCGGATGGGCATCTTCGCCGGTTCCGGCGTCGGCAAGTCGGTGCTGCTGTCGATGCTGGCGCGCAACGTCGATGCGGCGGTCTCGGTGATCGGGCTGATCGGCGAACGCGGCCGCGAAGTGCAGGAGTTCCTGCAGGACGATCTCGGCGAGGAGGGGCTTGCGCGCTCGGTCGTGGTGGTGGCGACCTCCGACGAGCCAGCGCTGATGCGCCGCCAGGCCGCTTATCTCACGCTGTCGATCGCCGAGTATTTTCGCGACGAGGGCAAGGACGTGCTGTGCCTGATGGATTCGGTCACGCGTTTCGCGATGGCGCAGCGCGAGATCGGCTTGTCCGCCGGCGAGCCGCCGACCGCGAAGGGCTACACGCCGACCGTGTTCACCGAACTGCCGAAGCTGCTGGAGCGCGCCGGGCCTGGACTCCGCGAAGGAACGATCAGCGGCATCTTCACCGTCCTGGTCGACGGCGACGATCACAACGAGCCGGTCGCGGACGCAGTGCGCGGCATTCTCGACGGCCACATCGTGATGCAGCGCTCGATCGCCGAGCGCGGCCGCTATCCGGCGATCAACGTGCTCAAATCGGTGTCGCGAACCATGCCGCGTTCTGCCGATCCGGCCTATCTGCCGGTGATCAAGCGCGCGCGGCAGGTGATGGCGACCTACGCCGACATGGAGGAGCTGATCCGTCTGGGGGCCTATCGGCCGGGTTCGAGCGTCGAAGTCGACGAGGCGGTCCGGCTGCACGAGCCGCTCGAGGAGTTCCTGCGGCAGGCGAAAGACGAGGCCACCAGCCTTTCCTCAGGTTATGCCCAACTTGAACAAATCCTGAAGACCGTGGAAACGGAACGCTAACTTTGTCCAGCCATCATGCTTGGCACGTCAATCGATTTGCCGGTTGGCCCCTCGCAGGAGGCCGGCACTGTCCCGCGTTGAATCGGGACTTCTGGGGAGTACGAGTCGATGAAGTCACGTGATACGCTGATCCGCTTGAAGAAATTTCAGGTCGACGAGCGGCGCAGGCGGGTTGCCCAGATCGAAGGCATGATTGCGGACTTCCAGCGGATGTCGAACGATCTGGAGCGCGAAATCCAGACCGAGCAGGACCGCGCCGGCATCACCGATCCGACCCATTTCGCCTATCCGACCTATGCGAAGGCCGCGATCCAGCGCCGTGAGAACCTCACCCGCTCCGCCGACGAGCTGCGGGTGCAGCTCGAGGACGCGCGGGCGCAATTGTCCGAGGCGTACGACGAGCTGAAGAAGGTCGAACTGCTGGACGAGCGCGACCAGGCGCGCGAGCGCGCCGAGGAAAGCGCGCGCGAGCAGGCCGATCTCGACAGCATCGGTCTGATGCGGGCCCGCCTGGGCGCGATCGCCTGATCGATCGATCAGACTGGAAAGTTCGAAGCCCGGGCCGCCGCCCGGGTTTTTTGTGTGCCGGTGAATCCACAACAGTGGCGTGCCTGCCATGGCGGATCGCGGAATCGCGAGATATGCTACAAACGGCCGAGGCGATTTGGCCGGAATATCCGAAGGCGGCGCGCGATTGCGGGGCGGGGACTGAATGCTGACGTCGGCTGAGTTGGTCTGGCTGCTTGCCGCTGTGGCCAAAAGGGATCAGGCGGCTTTCGAGCGGCTTTACAATGCGACGCGCGCGAAACTCTACGGCGTGGTTCTCCGTATATTGAGACGTCAGGATCTCGCAGAAGAGGTCGTCCAGGAAGCTTACGTCAAGATCTGGAATAGCGCCGGACAGTTCAATCCCGGCGTGGCGTCTCCGATCACCTGGATGGTCTCGATTGCGCGGAATCGGGCGATCGACGTGGCGCGCAAGCGCAGCGAGGTCTCGATCGAGGATGAGCCCTCGGCACAGGAAGCGGCGGCAGACTCGCCGGATCCGCTGGCGCGCCGGGAGATGACAGAAGAATTGAAGCGACTGCTCGAATGCGTCGGCCGGCTGGAGCCGGACCGTCAGAAATTGGTGCTGCTCGCTTACTACAATGGTTGGAGCCGCGAACAGCTCGCGGCGAAGTTCGATGCGCCGGTAAACACGGTCAAGACGTGGCTTCGACGCAGCCTGCTCGACGTTCGGGAGTGTCTGGGACTCGTATAATGGCCTACAACGAAGACCATATCGCGCTCGCCGCAGAATACGCGCTCGGCACCCTCGACGCCGACGAGCGCGCGCAGGTCCAGGCCACGATGTCCGCTGACGCGAACTACGCGGCACTGGTCGAGGCCTGGGAGCTCAAGCTCGGCGCGCTCAACCAGATGGTCGGCCTGGTCGAACCGTCGCCGCAGGTGTGGGAGCGGATCAAAGCTGCGATCGGGATGTCCGGCGAGCAGCAGGCCTTTGCGCTGCCGACCCCCGCAGAGGCGCCGAAGCCCGCGCCCACGATGGCGCCGCCGGCGCCCGCCAACGACAGCGGCTCCGGGCTCAGCCCGGAATCCATGCGCGTCGTCCGGTTCGCCAAGCAGACCTATGTCTGGAAGCGCGTCGCGGCGTCGGCCGGTGCGCTTGCCGCGTCGCTGCTGCTGGTGCTCGGCGTGCAGCTCTACAAACCCGACGTGTTGCCGGATGCGTTGCGGCCCCCGGTCCGTACCCAGATCGTCAAGGTCGAAACGCCGCCGCCGGCGATTCCGGCGCAATACGTCGCGGTGTTGCAGCAAGACGGCAATTCCCCGGCCTTCATCCTCACTGTTGATGCGGGTAGCAAGAGCTTCACCGTGCGGCGCGTGGCGGCGACCCCGGAGCCCGGCAAGAGCTACGAATTGTGGCTGGTGTCGGACAAGTTGCAGAAGCCGCGCTCCCTCGGAGTGATCGGCGGCCGCGACTTCACCGTCAACCCGTCGCTGGCGTCCTATGATTCCGACATCGTCAGCAAGGCGACCTATGCGGTGACGATCGAGCCGGAAGGCGGCTCGCCGACTGGCGTCGCGACGGGTCCGATCGTCTACACCGGCAAACTGGTCGAAAGCGTGCCGTCTGTGCCGATGACGCCGCGACGCTGAGAGCCGATGAGTTCAAAGTGTGAGTTCGGTGTTGTCACTGGGCGCGCACCCGGCTTGCTCGCCAGCTACATCGCAATTTGTCGCCTCGGCGGAAACTTCGCGTCAACGCAAAAAGAAAACGCCCGTGGGGAGCGGGCGCTTTCCGTTTGATCCACTTGGGGCGAGTGGACCTCTGCATACCCACGCGGTGAACCTGGGGGCTTATCAGGCGTCGCGTGAATGCAATTCCTAGCGAATGCGGTTCCTAGCGAATGGCGGTGTTTGTCGACGTCGTGACCATTACGGGCCTATCGGCCTTAATCACGCGCGCCGTCTGGGTGTAGCCGTCATTTGCGCCGAGGCGCGCCGAGATGCCAAATCCGGCCACACTGATACCCGCGACCAATGCAACCACGACCACCTTGAGGTGGGTCGACCGATCAGCGCTGTAGATCGAATGGTTCATGTGAGCCTCCCGGTGTTTCTCCACCTTCGAGAATTGGTAGCTGCGATCTCGAAGCAGGTTCAAACAACTCGCCACATCAACTTAGTTCATCGCCTCGACGTTCCAAGTAGCGGATCACAAGTCCGTGATAAGACTTGAGGCGCCGCGAGGACGCAGTTGCGAAATGTGTAAAAAAATAACTATTTCAATGACTTGAATCGACTTCGCACTGCAGTGCAGTGATCCGGTGATCTGACGTCGCTTAACGAAGCATCAATCGTCGCGCTTGTCTGTGATAGAATTGTCGCACCGTTCCGTTGCCGGGAGAGAGGTGTTCCGCAGCGGATCAGACGCTGCCGACCGTCTTCAGCCGGGCTCGCGGATGAATTTCCGCCTGCGACAGCACGGTGGTCTGCGCCCGGAAGCGCTCCACCAGTGAGCGCACAAACGGGCGGATCGACGCCGACGTTACCAGCACCGGCGCTTCGCCTTCGCGCGCAGCCTGCTCGAAGCGGTCGCGCACCGCGGTCATGAATTCCGATAGCTTCGACGGCGCCATCGCCAAGCTACGTTCGTCGCCCTGACCGATGATCGATTCCGCGAATGCCTGCTCCCACTTCGCCGAGAGCGCGATCAGCGGCAGGTAGCCGTTGTACGAGGTGTTCTGCGCGCAGATCTGTCGCGCCAGCCGGGCGCGGACGTGCTCGACGATGGTCGATGGACTGCGCGAGAATGCGAGCGCATCGGCGATGCCTTCGAGGATGGTCGACAGGTCGCGGATCGAGATCCGCTCGGCGAGCAGCAACTGCAGCACGCGCTGGATGCCCGACACGGTGATCTGGCCGGGCACGATATCCTTGACCAGCTCGGACTGCTCCGCCGGCAGATCCTTCAACAGCTTCTGGGTTTCGCCGTAGGACAGCAAGTCCGACATGTTGCCCTTCAGCAGTTCGGTCAGATGCGTCGACAGCACGGTGGCAGCGTCGACCACCGTGTAGCCCTTCAGCGACGCCTCCTCCTTGAATGCAGCGTCGACCCAGGTCGCGGGCAGGCCGAAGGTCGGCTCGGTGGTATGGATGCCCGGCACCGTCACCCGTTCGCCCGCCGGGTCCATCACCATGAACTGGTTCGGCCAGATCCGGCCGGTCCCGGCGTCGACTTCCTTGATCTTGATGACGTAGGTGTTGGCCTCGAGCTGGACGTTGTCGAGGATGCGCACCGCCGGCATCACGAAGCCCATCTCGATCGCCAGCGAACGGCGCAGCGCCTTGATCTGCTCGGTAAGGCGGTCGGTGCCGTCGGGGCCGTTGACCAGCGGCAGCAGCGCGTAGCCGAGCTCGATTTTGAGGTCATCGATCTTCAACGCCGCGCTGATCGGCTCCTCGGCCGCTGCGGCGGCCGCGGCCGCGGCCGCGACTGCTTCGGGCTGCAGCGCCGCTGCGGAATCCGCGGCTGCCTTGCCCGCCGTTTTGCGCTTGCTCGCGGACACCGCCAGCCAGGCTGCGCCGCCGCCGAGAAACAGGAACGGCAGCGTCGGAATGCCGGGCAGGGTGGCCAGCACCAGCATCACGCCGGCCGACATGCCGAGCGCCTGCGGATAGCCGGAGAGCTGGCTCATCAGCGCCTTGTCGGCAGAGCCCGAGATGCCGGCCTTCGAGACCAGGAGGCCCGCCGCCGTCGAGACGATCAGCGCCGGCACCTGGGTCACCAGGCCGTCGCCGACGGTCAGCAGCGTATAGGTGTGGCCGGCCTCGGCGAAGCTCAGCCCTTGCTGCGCGACGCCGATGATGATGCCGCCGATCACATTGATGAACACCACCAGCAGGCCGGCGATCGCATCGCCGCGGACGAATTTCGAGGCGCCGTCCATCGCGCCGAAGAAGCCGCTCTCGTCCTCGAGGTCCTTGCGCCGCTTCTTCGCGGTGGCCTCGTCGATCAGGCCGGCGGAGAGGTCGGCGTCGATCGCCATCTGCTTGCCGGGCATCGAATCGAGCTGGAAGCGCGCCGCGACTTCGGCGATGCGGCCCGAGCCCTTGGTGATGACCACGAAGTTGACGATGATCAGGATCGTGAACACGATGATCCCGATCACGAAATTGCCGCCCATCACGAAGTTGCCGAAGGCCTCGATGACGTGGCCGGCGGCGGCGGTGCCTTCGTGGCCGTGCGACAGGATCAGCCGGGTCGAGGCCATGTTCAGCGACAGCCGCAGCATGGTCGAGATCAGCAGCACGGTCGGAAACGACGAGAATTCCAGCGGCGCCTGGATGAACAAAGCGGTCATCAGGATCAGGATCGACAGCGTGATCGAGATCGCCAGGAACAGGTCGAGCACGATCGCCGGCAGCGGCAGGATCAGCACGACCAGGATGGTGAGCACCCCGAAGGCGAGCGCGAGGTCACCGCGCTTCAGCATTGTGCCGATGTCGCGCAGGCTGGGCAGCTTGCTGCCTGGGCCCTGGCCGACCGTCGTATCCGTCATGTCCGCCGCCTTGTTCCGCTGTCGTTTGCGTCTGCCGAACGCCCGCGCCGCGACCGCAGGGTCGCCGGCTCCAACATGAGGCACCGCACTGGCGTCCACGGGCATTCCCCCGGTGTTCGCGGCTGACGACACTTCCGATCACTCGGCAAAATTTGCCCAGTTTATGGTTAGGAAAGCGTTAACGGAGGTTAACCTGCGGCGTCTTGGCAAGGGGGCTGGGCGGGGCCTTGACCCCAAGCGGCCTCGCGGTGAAGCTGGGCAAGTGGAAACGCCTGCACAACAGACCGGCAAAATGCCGGCGTTCATGCTCGACTCGCGCCAAGCCTGGATCAGGCTGGCGCTGGCGCTCGTCATAGGCTCGATCGGCAGCGTCGGGATGTGGTCGGTGGTGGTGGTGCTGCCTGTGGTGCAGGCGGAATTCGCCGCGACCCGCGGCGCTGCGTCTCTAGCCTTCACCTTGGCGATGCTCGGCTTCGGCCTCGGCGGTGTCGCAACCGGCAGATTGACCGACCGCTTCGGCATCGTCGCCGCGATCGGCGCGGGCATCGGACTGCTCGGGTTCGGTTATGCGGGGGCGGGGCTGTCGACCTCGCTGTGGCAATTCACGCTGGTGCATTTCGTGATCGGCGCAGGCGCCTCGGCGACGTTCGGGCCGCTGATGGCGGAAGCCTCGCACTGGTTTCTGCGCTATCGCGGCGTCGCGGTGTCGATCGCCGCCACCGGCAATTATCTCGGCGGCACGATCTGGCCGCCGCTGGTGAACTGGGCCACGCAGAGCTATGGCTGGCGCGCCACCCACATCGCAATCGGCGCGTTCTGCGTGGTGTCGATGGCGCTGGTGCTGGCGCTGCTGCGCGCCCGGATGGGCGGGCATGTCGCCGCGGGCCATGCCGCAGCGCCGGCGCCGAAGATCGACCTGCAGCTTCCCACCAATACGCTGACGGCGCTGCTGTGCATCGCCGCGATCGCCTGCTGCGTGGCGATGGCGATGCCGCAGGTCCACATCGTCGCCTATTGCGGCGATCTCGGCTACGGCGTCGCGCGCGGCGCAGAGATGCTGTCGCTGATGCTGGCGTTCGGCATCATCAGCCGGATCGGCTCGGGCTTTCTCGCCGACCGCATCGGCGGTATCGCGACGCTGCTGATCGGCTCGGTGGCGCAGGGCGCGGCGCTGCTGTTCTATCTGTTCTTCGACAGCCTTGCTTCGCTGTATCTGATCTCGGCGATGTTCGGCCTGTTCCAGGGCGGCATCGTACCCTGCTACGCGATCATCGTGCGCGAAGCGATGCCGGCGCGCGAAGCCGCGACCAGGGTCGGCATCGTGATCCTGGCGTCGGTGATGGGGATGTCGCTGGGCGGCTGGATCTCGGGCGTGATCTTCGACGCGACCGGCTCCTACGCCGCCGCCTTCCTCAACGGCATCGCCTGGAACGCGGTCAACATTGCCATCATGGTGGCGCTGCTGCTGCGCACGCGCCGCCGCGGCCGGCCTCGGGTCGCGATGGCGTAGACGAGCAAGGCGGCAACGGGTGGACGAAGGCGAAAGACGCCGCGATCCTGCGCAGATGCTGCGCCGGCGCCGCGCAAAGCCTTCCAGAAGGTAGAGATTGCCGCGCCTCCCCCGCCATTGTAAGGGGAGACACCGCACCGTCCGCCGCCCGCGGCGCCCGGCGGGGCCTGTAGCTCAATGGTTAGAGCCGGCCGCTCATAACGGTCTGGTTCCTGGTTCGAGTCCAGGCGGGCCCACCATTTTTTGTAGCTCGCTTTGAAGCTCGATAAGCGAAGTCACCGGAGCGGAAACGACGTCCGGCGACACTCCTCGCTCGATCTACAGATGGATGAGATCGACGCGATAATCTGCGAGTGACAACGCGAGATCGGCCACGTGCTGGTGATGCGTGAAGAGGAGCATCTGGCGCTGCGCTCCGGCTGCGGCCAGCAATCGCAGCGTTGCCAGCGTGCGTCTGTCGTCGAAGCTCGCCAGCAGGTCGTCGCCGATGAACGGCATTGGCTCTGAGGTTCGGCGCTCGAGCAAGGCGAGGCGCAGCGCCAGGAACAGCTGATCGCGCGTTCCCTCGCTCAGTCCCGAGAGCGGCACCCGTTCGCCCGACGCGCGCCGGGCCACCAGAGTCGGCTGGTCATCGTCGCCATAGTCGATGCCGAGCCCGGCGAAAGCGCCTGCGGTCGCGAGCGCTAACAAGTCGCCGGCGCGCGCGACCATCGGATCCTGCACCTTGGCGCGATGAAGCTCGATGGCACGGCGGGCCAGCAGCGAAGCCGCCGAGCGCAGCAGCCAGTCTTCCGCGATCGACAGCATCTCGGCAGCCGCCTCGCGACGCCGACTGGCGGCGCCCGCGGCATCGCGACCCTTTGTCAGCTCGTCCAATTCGCGCTGCCGCTGGTTGTGGTTGGCCGCCGCGTCCGAGATGTCCTTCAGCAGCTGGTCTTGTTGCACCGTCGCGCTGGCTATGTCGGCCGGCAAGCGGTCGAGGTCGATTCCGTCGCGCTCCTGGCGCAGCGCGCTTTCGTCGTGCCCGTCGGCGATCTCGAGCAGATGGCTCCGCAACGCCAACTGCTCGGCTTGCAATGCCAGCCGCGTGGCGAGACGCGACAGCAGCTCCGGCAGTGCGGCGATATCGGCGCACAGCGAGCGGCTGGCGTCTTCCAGCACGCTGGTGCTTGCAGCCAGCTGCGCGACCAATGTATTTCGATTGGCCGCACGCTTCGCCGCATTTCCTTGCAACCGCCTGCGCGCTTCGCTGCCGCGGCGGGCGTCGGCCAAACGTTCCGCGAGGCGCGGCATTGCCTCCTGGGCGGAAACGCCGCGCAGGTCCGGCGCGACCCGATCGAGTAGGGCTGTCACCTCCGTCTCGAAATCCCGCAGATCGGACATGATGGTATCGACGCTGCGCCCCTCGCGCTCGAAGCTGGCGCGCGGCACGGCCACCGCGTTCCAGACCGACAGCGCCGCCTCGGCCTGCGCCGGCGTCGCATCGGTGGCGAGCCCGATCGCGCACATCGTCCGCGGCCAATGCTGCCGAAGATCTGCAAGGCGGGTCTCGATCTGCGCACGGGCTGCATCGGCCTCGGTCAGGTCGCGTTCGAGGCGGGCTTTCTCCACCGCACGGGCCTTGGTCTCGCTCCACGCCGCCTGCAATTGGTCGAACCGACCCTTGGCTTCGCGATACAGGACCCCGGCCGGCGCGTCGGGAGCGGACCGGCGTCCGACGCTGTCGAGAAATGCGATGATCGCCGACTTGCCGTCTTCGAGGGCGGCGGCCAGCGCGTCGATGCCGGCGCGCTGCAGATCGCATTTGTCGAGCCGCGCGACGACATCGTCGAGCCGTTCGCGCCAGCGCAGCATCTCGGCCGGGCCCCGAGGCTGCAGGCCCGAAGCGGCCCAGGCCTTGGCCCAGCGATCGGCGATCTCTGCCAGCCCCGTCGTCAGGCTGGCGCGCTTGGTCTCCGCGCGCGCGCGTTCGTTGCGCGCGTCGACGATCCGCCGCTGTGCGTCTTCGTGGCGGGTCGCGCGCTCGGTGTCGGTCAGCAGAGAGTCGGTGATGCCGTCGATCTTGCGCGACGTATCGGTGACCTCGTCGAAGCGGGCGAGGCGATTGTCACGATCGCCGTCGAGGCCGGCGCGGAGCGCGTCGAGCCTCGCGTCGCGCGCGTGTCGGGCCGCGATCAGATCGGCCCGGGCCGGCACCGCACCAGAGCTCGACAGCCGCGCCAGCTCGGCCTCGGTCGCGGCGATCGCATCGTCGAGTTTCGAAATCTCCGCATCGAGCCGCTTCAGCTCCGCCTCGCTGAGCTCGACGGCGGCGGCGTGTTTGGTGATCGTGGCGCGGTCCGGCACGGGCAAGGCGCGCACCCGGTCGAGCGGTCCCGGCGCTGGGTCGAGCGCCGCGACGGCATCGCGGATGGATTCGATCTCGCGTGCGTACACGGCGCGATCGCGGTACAGGCGCTCGTCCTGCGCAGGAATGTCGCCAAGCGCCTCGAAGCGGTGGCGCAGCGGCTCGATGTCGCTGACGTGCTGCTCTTCGCCCTCCCGCGCGGCGAATGCCTCGAGGTCACGTCGGGCGCGACCGTGCCGGGCTTCGATTTCGGCCAATTCCTGTGTCGCGCGCCGCATCATTTCGATGCGATCGCGCGCATCTGCGAGCGCCGGGTCCGTCGGCAGCTTCGCCAGAAGCTCGACATGCGAGACCAGCCCGAGTCGCCGCGCGCAATCATCAAGCGCCGCCTCGGCGCCGGCGCGGTCTTGACGGCGTCGCGGCAGGTCGGCTGCCGCCTTGCGCACCGCGCCCAGCCGTTCGCGCAGCATCTCGATCGCGGCGTCCTCCGCCAGCAGCGCGTCATCGACGTCCAGAGTGGCGATCTCGGCCGCATCCGTCGCCGCCGCCTCGTCAAGCGCGGCGATCTCGGCTTCAAGCGCGGCCCGCCGATCGATCGCGGCGCGCCAATCCGCGAGCGTCTGCTCGGCGACGACCGGCAGGTCGGCAAGCCCCGTCAGTTCAGCCTCGATGCGGTCCAGCCGCGTCAGCTGCGATCGCACCCGCAACATTCGTTGCCAGCGCGCCAACGTGCTGCCGCAGGCCGCATGAGCGACCTTGAGCTTTTCCAGCTCGGAGGCCGCGTCCTGCACCGAGGCCTGCAGTTGTCGCAGTGCCCCGCGGGTGACGATGGCCTCGCGAAGGTCTTTGTCGGAAGCCTCCCGGCGTTCGGCCGCCAGATAGAACGGCTTGCTGGCGGATTTGCGCGCGCTGAACAACTGGTCGGCCTGCTCCTGCAAGCGGTCCTTGGTGCGCGATAATTCGGCCATGCCGGCTGAACTCGCCGCCAGTGTTTCGGCGAGACGGCCGCCTGCGCTGAGCAGCTCTTCGCCGCCTTCCCGCAGCGTCTGCGCCGTCATTCCGAACTCGCTGTTGAAGGCGGTGCGCGAAACGCCTCCGAGAAGTGCGGCGAAATGATCGTCGGGCAACGGCTGATCGTCGGCGTCCAGCAGCGTGTTCTTGTTGCCCTTGCGCCGCCGCGCCTTGATCACGCGGCCGTCGGAGTGACGGAAGGTGCCGCCCAGTCGCAGCAGTTTGCTATCGTGCCTGAAATCGTAGTCGGTCCGCGCGCCGAAGCCGAACAGCAGATCGGCGATCGCCGACAGCGCCGACGTCTTGCCCGCTTCATTGGCGCCGAACACCACATGCAGCGACGCCTGCGGATCGAAAGAGACTTTGCGGTCGGTGAAGATGCCGTAGCGCTCCAGCGCGAGTTCTTCGATTCTCACGACAGCTCTCCGACCAGCAACGCGCGGGCGTCCTCGGTCAGGGACGCGACGGTGTCCGATGCTGATAACTCGTCCTGCAAGTCTCGCGGCAGCTTCGCCCTGATGGACTCGGTCAGCTCGGCCAATGCGGCCGCAAAACTCGGATCCTGCGCGGCTTCGCCGAGCAGGGCAGCGACATCGATGTTCGCGGTGTCGGGGCCTGCGACGACCGGCTGCGCTGGAAGCGTCGTTCTGATCTTGAGTTGTTCGACCCAACAATCGTCGGCGAGATGCAGCGCGCTGGCGCGTAGTTCGTCCTGCAACACTTCGCGACGGGCTATCAGGTGACTATGCAGCGTCGTCGTTCCAGTCAGCGTCACCCGGACGGCAAGCGCGCGCCCCTTGCTTTGCGCATGGACGTCGGAGAGCTCCGATGTGATGCGGGGCAGGATCTGCGCTTCGTCGGCGCAGCCGGCGAGATCGATCGTCAGGTGCGCCCAGCGTGCGCTGTCGAGCGTCAGCGGCGAGACGTCGACGATGCGGCCATCCTCGACGGTGACCCGCATAGCGCCCTTCGGTCCGGTTTCGCGGACGCTGCGCCCCTGCAGATTGCCAGGGAACACGATCCATGGGTCACGGCTGACGATTTCCGCGGCGTGAACATGTCCAAGCGCCCAGTAATCGTAACCAAACCGTTTGAGGTCGTCCAAACTGCACGGCGCATATCCTTGGTGGCCGCGACTTCCGTCGAGCGACGTGTGCAAGACACCGATGTTGAGCCAGCCCTCGCGGCGTGCGGGGTAGGTCGCGACGAAGTCCGCGGTCAGGCGATCGGGAAAGCTGCGGCCATGCAGCGCCACGCGATGCTCTTCGAGCACGACCGTCGACGCTCGCGTCGGAAACACGGTCACGCTGCCCGGATAGGGCAAATCCCGCGACATCAGATTTTCGGCGTCGTGATTGCCCTTGACGATGAAGACCGGAATCCCTGCGCGATGCAGCGCGCTGATGGCGCCGATGAAGAACAATCCCGTGGTGACATCTTTCCAGTCGCCGTCGAAGATATCGCCGGCAATGATCAGGAACGCCGCCTTGCTGGCGATCGTCTCGTCGATCAGCGCCTGCACGGCCTTTCGCCCGGCGTCGGCGAAACTGCGCGCGATGCTTTCGTTCTTTGCGCGAAGTCCCGCGAGCGGGCTGTCGATATGAAGATCGGCGGCATGAATGAAGGTGAAGCGCATCGTGGTCGGTCTTCGAATCAGAGTGCAACGATCATGGGCTTTGCGCGAAACCGGCAGCGAAGCCACGGATCAACGCACGCAACGGGTCGACCTTCCTTAGAATTCAATCCAGGCTTGCGATCAAGGCTGTGATAACGCAATGATCGCAGCTTGGGGTCCTTTCGAGCAGACGGTCGGATCAGCTAAGCTCAAGGTCGACGGCTCCGCCAGTTGGAAGTGCATCGCTTGAAGTCGCTCGGCATCATCATCCTGTTGGCCTTGGCGGTTTTCGCCTACGGCCTTTATACCGACATCACTTTGACGCGCTGCGTGCGGGGCACGGTGACGGCGATGCTGGGGATGTGCGCCAACGGCGACTGAACTTTCCTCGCGCGCTTGCAAACTCAAATCCATCGCCGTCGTATCTTGTCCGGCGATCGGCATAAGGGTTGGCCATCATGGGCGGACGCGGCAGCGGCGCATTCTATGACAGCGTGGCGGTGTTTCGCGGCTTTCGCAGCCTGATGGACCCCGCGCTGTATTCGGCGGTGCCCGACGACTGGTCGATCGGCACGGCAGATGTGGTTGATTCGACCAAGGCGATCGCCGCGCAGCGCTACAAGGCCGTCAATATGGCTGGCGCATCGGTGATCGCCGCGGTGGCCAATGCGCTCGAAGGGCGCGAGTTTCCGTTCGTGTTCGGCGGCGACGGCGCGAGTTTTGCCGTCGGGCCGGACGATCTCGATCGGGCGCGCGAGGCGCTGTCGGCCGCCGCTGCATGGGTCCGGGACGAACTCGATCTCACGATGCGCATCGCGCTGGTGCCGGTGGCGGTCATCCGGGCGCAGGGGCTGGACGTTCGTGTCGCCCGGTTCGCGCCGTCGCCTCATGTGTCCTACGCGATGTTCTCGGGCGGCGGTTTGGGCTGGGCCGAGGCCGCGCTGAAACGCGGCGCGTTTGCCGTCGCGCCGGGGCCGCCCGGCGCCACGCCGGATCTCACCGGCCTGTCGTGCCGGTTCGAGGAAATCCCCTCGGCGCAGGGCGTGATCCTGTCGGTCCTGATCGTGCCCGCGGCCAATGCCGATCCGGCGGCGTTTCGCAGTCTGATCGAGGAGGCGGTGGCGCGAACCGAGCGTAGTCCCGATGCGGGCCGACCGGTGCCGTCGCAGGGTCCCGGATTGCGATGGCCGCCCGCCGGGTTCGATCTCGAAGCACGCGCCACGCGTGGCGGTCCGCTGATCATGCGCCGCGTCTTCGTTCTGCTCTACACCTTGTTCGCGTATCTGATCATGCGCTTCGGCATCAAGGTCGGCGGCTTCGCGCCGCAAACCTATGTCGCGCAGGTGGTGGAGAATTCAGACTTCCGCAAATACGACGACGGCCTGCGGATGATCCTGGACTGCACCCCCGAATTGGCGGATGCGCTGGAGCAGTTGCTCGTGGAGGCATCGTCAGCCGGCATTGCGCGCTACGGCCTGTTTCGCCAGGACGCTGCAATGATGACCTGCTTCACGCCCTCGGCGATGCGCAGCGATCACGTGCACTTCATCGACGGCGCCCGCGGCGGCTATGCCTCCGCGGCGATGACGTTGAAGGCGATGAAAGCCTGAGGCGCTACGGGCCGTCTGCCTAGAGCTTTTCCGGTTCTGATAGAATCAGAACCGGAGCTCTAACTTTCTGTTCTGACGCGTTTTCTTCACGCGAACCGGTTTCCACTTCGCTCGAAAACGCTCTAGCGACCGGTGAGCGTCCAGGCCTCGCCGCCGCACAGCGCGCCGACGCATCCCTCGACCTTCAGCGTCGTCGGCCCGGTGTGGGAGATGCTGCTCTCATAGGTCTTGCCGTCATCGGCATTGTAGATGTGTCCCGACCATTTGCCCTGCGAGACCGGCCGCATGTCGCCGAAAATCTGCAGTCCGATCACCGTTCGCGAGGCGCGCGCCGGGTCGGGATTCTTGTCGTCGACCTGCGGCTTGCCGGTGTTCGGGTCGATCGGCTGTTTCAGCCAAACGATTGTGCCGCACAGCGCCGCGCCGCAGCTCTTGATCCGCACCTTGGCGTCGCCGGCTTGGGTCAGCCAGGTGCCTTGCGGACCGGACGCCGATTGCGCGTTCGCGACAGCGGGCGCCAGCACAGCGAGCAACGCAGCGGCAACGAGAGCAGTTCGGGCAGTCATTCGTCCTCCAGAAAGATCATTCGGCGCGGCGCAACTGATTGTGCGTCGCAGCGCGCTGAATAGCAGAGCAGGGGATTCGCGCCAGATCAATGACTGACGCAGCGGCGCGAGGCCGCTGGATTCACTTGACCCAGCGTGTCAGCCATATCGCGCCGGCGGTGCCGAGACCGTAGACCACCATCGCGGCGCCAACCAGTGCGAACAGCGCCGAGGCTGGCGCGCCGGCCGCGGCCAGCGCCGTGCCGCCGATCGCGACCAGCAGCAGCCGCGCGGTCGCAGCGAGCACCGGGCCGCCGACCTTCGCGGCGCCCTGCGAGGCGAAATACAGCGTCACGCCGAGCCCAAAGAAGGCGAAGCCGGGGCCGGCCCAGCCAAAATAGGAATGCGCCGCGGCGGCCACGGCAGGATCGCTGGTGAACAGCGACACCCACAGCGACGGCTGGATCGCCAGCGCTACGCCGACCAGGCCGATGATCAGCGCCGACACTGCGCCGGCAGTCCAGGCAACGCGGCGCGCCCGCGCGATCATGCCCGCGCCGACGGCCATTCCGACCATCGGGATCGAGGCGACGCCGAACGCGAAAGCGATCGGGATCAGCAGAAATTCGAGACGGGAGCCGATGCCGTAGCCGGCCAGCGTCGCGGTGCCGAACGTCGCGAGAATCTTGGTGAAGATCAGGATCGTCAGCACCGACTGCAGCGGCGCGAGGCAGGCCATCGCGCCGACCTTGAGAATGTCGATGAACATCTCGCGCTGAAACGCGAACGACTTCACCCGCAGGCGCAACCGGCCGCGTCCGCTCGCCATGTAGAGGAGCAGAAACACCGCGCCGAGCGAGAACGCGATCAATTGACCGGAGGCGACGCCCGCCATCCCGAGCCGCGGCAGGCCGAACAGGCCGAGCCCGAACGTGCCGCCGATCACGATCTGGAGCGCGGCGACGCCGAGCAGCGTGGCCGCAGGCAGAATCATGTCGCCGGTGCCGCGCAACACCGAGGCCAGCGTGTTGACCAGCCAGATCGACACCGCGCCCGAGAACAGCACGACCGAATAGCTGCACGCCTGCTCCAGCACGTCGCCACGGCCGCCGAGCAGCGAAAACAACGACCGGCCGAACACCAGCATGATCAGCGAGAAGACGAGGTCACCGCAGATGCCGATGATGATGGCGTGCAGCGCCAGCACCTCGGCGCGCGTGCGATCGCCGGCGCCGAGCGCGCGACTGACCGCCGACGACACGCCGCCGCCCATCGCGCCGGCCGACATCATTTGCGTCAGCATCGCGAATGGGAACACCAGCGCGATCGCCGCCAGCGGCTCGGTGCCGAGCCGGCCGATATAGGAGGTCTCGGCGACTGTGACCACGGCGGTGCCGACCATCGCGATCACATTCGGGATCGCCAGCCGGATCAACGTCGGGAGGATCGGCGCGGTCAGCAGCCGGTTGGCCGAAGCAGCGGGCAGGGGCGTATCGGCCGGTGCGTCGATGGTCATGCGTTTTCTGCCCCTTGCTCACCGCTCTCCGGCGGCTATCGGTCATTGAATTATGGTTGACATACCATTCGTGCGCAAGCCCGCGGTGTCTGCGCCCGGCGCAGGCGCCGCCACCGCCGCCAGCAGAGGTCGCACGCGATCGGCGGCATTCACCCCTGCGTCCCATGCAGAACCACGATACCGGGAGAACGGATAGCCAAGCATCGTATTTCAGGGCATGAATATCCTCAAAATCGCAACGCGAGAGGAAAACGTCCTATGAAGGCAGCTCAGCTCAGCCCGTTTCAGCGCTGGTCGATCCTGATCGGCGCCTCGGTGCTGCTCAGCCTCGCGATGGGGATGCGGCAGAGCTTCGGACTGTTTCAACCTTCCGTGATCCGCGACGTCGGCATCACCAGCGCCGATTTCTCGCTGGCGACTGCTCTGCAGAATATCATCTGGGGCGTGACGCAGCCGATGGTCGGGCTGATCGCCGACCGCTACGGCTCGCGCTGGGTGATGCTCGGCGGCGTGCTGATCTATGCCGCCGGCCTGGTGCTGATGATGATCGCCGAATCGGCGTTGGTATTTACGCTCGGCTGCGGCGTCTGCGTCGGCATCGCGCTGTCCTGCACCGCCTCCAGCATGACGATGACGGCGACCTCGCGCACCGTGTCGGCCGCCAAGCGCAGCGTGGCGATGGGCGCGGTCTCGGCCGCGGGATCGCTCGGCCTGGTGCTGGCCTCGCCGCTGGCGCAAACCTTGATCACAACCTCGGGCTGGCAGATGGCGCTGATCGGCTTCCTCGGTCTTGCCGCGGTGATGCTGCCATCCGCCTTTTTCGCGGGGCGGTCCGACGACATCGAGATCGACAAGGCCGACGATCTGGATCAGTCGGCGGGTCAGGTGGTGCAGACCGCGCTCGGCCATTCCGGTTTCATGGTGATGGCGATCGCGTTCTTCGTGTGCGGGCTGCAGCTCGTCTTCATCACCACGCATCTGCCGAACTATCTCGCGATCTGCGGTCTTGACCCATCGCTCGGCGCCACCGCGCTGGCGGTGATCGGGCTGTTCAACGTGATCGGCTCCTACGCCTGCGGTTGGCTCGGCGGTCGCTATCCGAAGCAATACTTGCTCGGCGGCATCTATATCGTGCGCTCGCTGACGATCGCGGCGTATTTCTACTTCCCGGCCTCGGCGACCACGACGCTGGTGTTCGCCGCGGTGATGGGGGCGCTGTGGCTCGGCGTGATCCCGCTGGTCAACGGCCTGGTCGCGCAACTGTTCGGGCTGCGCTACATGGCAACGCTGACCGGCATCGCTTTCTTCAGCCATCAGGTCGGTTCGTTCCTGGGGGCGTGGGGCGGCGGTATGGTCTACGATCACCTCGGCAATTACGATCGCGCCTGGCAGGCCGCGGTGTTGATCGGGCTGATCGCCGGCACCGCGCAGATGATGATGAATGTCCGTCCGCCGCGGCGGCGTGAGGAATTGGCGGTGCCTGCCACCGCCTGAGTCCAACGGTACAATTGCGCCATTTCCGGTAACGCGTTCATGCGCGCGCCGGATCGGCGCCACCGCCGCTGTGACACACTGTTGCAATTCAGAATAGATATTGGGTCCGGAGTCGGAACCTAATATAAGGGGGCTCGTTAAGACGAAGTCCCCCACCATTGTGGAAATGATGACCCATGACCTTCACGCTTCCTGAACTGCCGTATGCCTACGACGCTCTCCAGCCGTATATGTCGAAGGAGACGCTCGAATATCACCACGACAAGCATCATCAGGCCTATGTCACCAACGGCAACAATCTGCTGAAGGGCACCGAATTCGAGGGCAAGTCGCTCGAGGAGATCGTCAAGGGCTCGTTCGGCAAGAACGCCGCGCTGTTCAACAACGCCGGCCAGCACTTCAACCACATCCATTTCTGGAAATGGATGAAGCCGAATGGCGGCGGCACCAAGTTGCCGGGCGCGCTCGAGAAGAAAATCAACGAGGACCTCGGCGGGCTCGAGAAGTTCAAGGCCGATTTTGCCGCAGCCGGCGCTGGCCAGTTCGGTTCGGGCTGGGCCTGGCTTTCGGTCAAGGACGGCAAGCTCGAAATCTCCAAGACCGCGAACGGTGAGAATCCGCTGGTGCACGGCGCCACGCCGATCCTCGGCGTCGACGTCTGGGAGCATTCCTACTACATCGACTATCGCAACCGCCGTCCCGACTATCTCAAGGCCTTCGTCGACAATCTCATCAACTGGGAATACGTCGAGGAGTTGTACTCCAAGGTCTGATCAACGGGCCGATCGCGGGGCCTGATCGGGCTCTCGCGTTCACGATGGGTAATCGAAAGGCGGCCGCGCAACGGCCGCCTTTTTCGTGCCCCGCAGCCTTGCAGGACTTGCCGTGCTGCGGCACAACGACCCGCCGGCCTCGCGCGACGCGGAGAAATTGGAATGACGTATCTGCTGGTGTTCCTCGGTGGCGGGCTCGGGGCGATGTTTCGCCACTTCATCAACACCGTCAGCGGGCGGATGCTGGGCACCGCGTTCCCGTATCACACGTTTTTCATCAACGTCAGCGGCTCGCTGGTGATGGGCCTGATCGCCGGCTATTTCGCCTTCAAGGGCGGCTCGTCGCAGCATGTCCGGTTGTTCCTGATGACCGGCATCCTCGGCGGTTACACGACCTTCTCGGCATTCTCGCTCGATGCCGCGCTGTTGTACGAGCGCGGCGCGGTTGGCCTCGCGGCTCTCTACGTGCTCGGCTCGGTGGCGCTCGCGATCGCCGGGCTGTTCGCCGGCCTCGCACTGATCCGCGCCATTACCTGACTTGCCTTACGTCTGCTTTGCCAGATTGTGCAGCAGAAACGTCAGCGCCGTGCTGGCGAACATCTGCATGTTGTCGAGCCGGTCGGCGCTCCCCGTCTCCAGCGTCATCGCCGCTTGTGCGGGACCGGCGACCGCAATGCAGGTGTGGCCGGCGGCGTCGCCGTAGTGATTGCCGCCGGGGCCGGCCGCGCCGGTCTCCGACAGCGCCCAGTCGCAGGAGAGCCGCGCCCGCATCTGCTTCGCCAGCAACTCCGCATAGGGCTCGGAAGACGAGCGCAGCCCCTTCATCTGCGGATCGGGGATGTCCATCAGGATGCGCCGCGCCTCGCGGGTGTAGACCACCGCAGAGCCGAGAAAGTACGCCGAGGCGCCGGGTACGGCGAGCAGCGCCGCCGCGATCAGTCCGCCGGTCGACGATTCTGCGACTGCGATCGTCTGCTTCCGCGCGATCAGCCGAACGGCGACCTTTTCGGCCAGGGTGACGAGATCCTTCATCGTCGCTGTCTCCGGAATTGCCAAACGTCGCGGTTTCGATCGATCCTCATCGCCGACATCCTTCGATTGCTTTTGCGGCTCGTTTTGTGGCTCAATCCGTGTCGCTTTCTATAGCATCCCAAAGCGCCCGAAGACTCCGACAAAAAGAGACGCAGATGTTGGCAGGAAACAATCAAGTCGCCGCAACCGCGGCGAAGCCCGGCAATGCCGCGAATCTGATCGCGCCCGACACCACGGGGCTGAATTTTTATCGCGCGGATCCATCGCTCGCCGATCTGTTGCGCATCCATCTGCCTGACGCGCTGGTCCGCCATATCGAGCCGCATCTCGATCGGCTCGGCGGCCTCGCAGGCTCCGTGCTCGACGAATGCGCACGCGCCGCCGACCGGCATACGCCGATCCTTTACCAGCGTGATCGCTTCGGCCGAGACGTGCAATATGTCGAGTATCACCCGGCCTATCGTGAACTGGAGAATGCGGCGTTCGGCGCGTTCGGCATTCACGCGCTGTCGCACCGCCAGGGAATCATGGGATGGCCGGATGTCTATCCGGTGACGGCGAAGCACGCCTTCACGTTGCTGTTCAATGAAGCCGAATTCGGCATGGGCTGTCCGATCAACGTTACCGACGGCTGCGCCAAGCTGTTGTCGAAGTTCGGCGACGACGCGCTGAAGGCCAAGTATCTCGACGGCCTGACGCAAACCGACATGGCCAGGCTGACCCAAGGCGGTCAATTCATGACCGAGAAAGAGGGCGGGTCCGACGTCGGCACGCTCGCGACCGTCGCAACTCGCGATGGCGATCATTGGCGGCTGACGGGCGAGAAATGGTTCTGCTCCAACGCCGATGCGAAAATTGTGATGCTGCTGGCGCGGCCGGAAGGCGCGGGGCCGGGGACGCGCGGCGTCGGGCTGTTTCTGATGCCGCGCTTCCTCGACGACGGCTCGCCCAATCACTACCGCATCGTCCGTTTGAAGGACAAACTCGGCACACGGTCGATGGCGTCGGGCGAGATCAAGCTGGAGGGCGCGATTGCCTATGCGGTCGGCCGGCTCGATCGCGGCTTCGTGCAGATGGCCGAGATGGTCAACTCGTCGCGCCTGTCGAACGGCGTGAAGTCGACGGCGCTGATGCGCCGCGCCTGGCATGACGCGATCACGGTGGCGAAGCATCGCGTTGTGTTCGGCCAACGCATCGTCGATCTGCCGCTGGCGCGGCGGCAACTCATGAAGATCCTGCTGCCGACCGAGCAGGGGATGTCGATCAGCTTCCTCACCGCCGATGCGCTCGATCGCGCCGAGGCCGGCAGCCAGGACGCGGCGGCGCTGCTACGCATCCTCACCCCGACATTGAAGTTTCGCGCGACGCGTGACGCGCGCAAGGCGTGCGGCGACGCGCTCGAGATGCGCGGCGGCATCGGCTATGTCGAAGAGTTCGCGACCGCGCGGCTGCTACGCGATGCACATCTCGGTTCAATCTGGGAAGGCACCGGCAACATCGTCGCGCTCGACGCGCTGAAGCGCGCGATCGGCCGGCACGGCGCGGAGTCCGCACTCGGCGCCGATCTGCACGCGCGGCTCGACGACGCGTCGCGCGTGCCGCAGCACTGGCGCGACAAACTCCACGGTCTGATCGATCGCGCGATCGGCTACGCGCGCGAAGTCGCAAGCTGCGCTGAGTACGAGGCGGATGCGCGGCGCGCCACCAGTTCGTTGTATCACGTCGCCAGCGCGGTGGCGCTGGCGTGGGAAGGCGCACGGATCGAGGCGATGCGCGGCGACGCGCGACGCGTACTGCTGTCGCGCCTCGTGATCGACCATCGCCTCAACGCGCCGGATGCTTTCGCCCTCACCAATGGCGGCAATGAATTCGCCATCGCAGAGCATCTGCTCGGCGACCGCGCCGCCGATATGAAGGAAGTGGCGCCGCTGCTGGCGGCGTAGTATCTCCAGCGACCTCGCAAACCCTGAGGCGAAGCTGTGGCGAATGCGGCGGGTTCGCGGCATTGTCAGCTAGGCGATTGAACCAGCAGCGTTTCCGGCGCGCGCGGATGCTCGTTGATTGGCGAGGGTCCGCAGTGCGCGTCGCGTGGTTGCCGCGCGTGTTACGCGCTGAGTGTGGCGATCATCGACGCGAACAGCGACGCGCGGGGGGCGGCGATTAGGTGGCCGGTCCGTCGCGGCGCGATGTGCGGCGTGACGATTAGTTCTCGTCGTCGATCCGCCGATGGGCTTCCGCGATCCGCCGCGTTGGATTGCGCGATGCCAGGATGAAAGTGATAACGATCCGCAATGGGCCTCGTGGTGCTTGGATGAGGCGTCGTCAATGGCGGTGCGCGGCTTTCATTCGACGCTAGCCGAATCGATCGACGCACGATTATCAGTGACGCGACCGCAATGTCCGTTGGTCGCCAGCGCGCTCCATCGGTTCGACGGTCGGACGGAAGACCTCGCGACAAAGGTGTCGATTGGATTCGCCGCTGCCTGGGGTCTGCATCCGGCGATGCCGGGAGCTGGAGATTCGGTCTATGCAGCGCATGACTCTTGCCCCGTCCAGGCGGATCGCGATGCTGTGGAGCGCCGCGCTGGCGCTGAGCGCGTCGGCTTCGCCGGCCTTGGCGCAGCAGGCGATCACGACGCCGATTCTGGCCACCGATCAGAATTTCCGTGACCTCGCCGGAATTTCCGAGAACGCCGGCGGCAGCGGCTTCGTCGATCCGACCACGCATGGCGGCGCGATGCGGACCGGCGTGTTCTATCGCTCCGAGGCGTTGACGACGCTGTCCACGACCGATTGGCGCACGCTGTCGTCGCTTCGGATCGGACTCGACGTCGATCTGCGGACTCCGTCGGAGATCGACGGGCCGACCAGCATCACGGCTCCGAATGCCGGTCACGATTGGTTGCCGGCCGGAGCGCGTTACATCAACGTCAACATCTACGGAACCTACGCGCCGCCTTCGAGCGCGTCGGTCGCGACTCCTGGCGAAGCGTCGGCCTATCTGATCGCGACCTATCAGAATTTTGTCAGCGACGCGACGCAGCGCGGAGGCTTCCGCTCGGCGTTGCTCGCGCTCGCCAACGAGCCCTCGGCTGCGCTGTTCCATTGCGCCGCGGGCAAGGATCGCACCGGTTGGACTTCGATGCTGCTGCAGAGCATCGCCGGAGTCGCGCCCGAGACCATTCTGACGGCCTATCTCGCCTCGAATATCTATATGGCGGAGTCGATCAGCGCCGCTCTGGCGCAGATCCGTGCGGCGGTCGGCAACGGTCCCGCGGGTGATCTGGCGGTGGCGACTGCGGCGACGATGCTCGGCGTGCAGGAGAGCTATCTCCATGCCGGGCTTGCGCAGATCGTCGCGCAATACGGATCGATGCAGGCGTATCTGATACAAGGCCTCGGGCTCACCCAGGCCGACATCTACGTGCTGCGCGCCAAGATGGTGTACTTCGCGAACCTGCCGGGGCAGGACGGTATGACCGGCAACGCGGCGTCCGGCGCCACACTGCTCAATGCGCTGCAGAACTCGCCGCTGTCGGGCCGCTACACCGCCTTCAATTATTATCTTCAGTCGGCGGTCGACGCAGGCACGCTCGGCGGCGTCGAGAGCCTGGTCGGCGGGCAACTCCATGCCGACACGATCGCCTTCCTGGCGCGCCAGCCGTTGTGGATCGACGCCGCGCTGGCGCCCAACGCCAGCGGTCGCGACCTCGGCGTCGGCGAGACCAAAGCATGGCTGGCCGGCGTCGGCGGTTACTTCAGCTCCGATGGCGGAAGCGGGGTGTCGCGGAGCATCGAACGAAGCGGCGGGCCGCTGGCCGGCGTCACCTGGCGGATCGATGCGCAGAGCAGCGCCTTTGTCGGCGTCGGCTACAATGCGGGTTCGGTCAGCAGCGCCGGCGGCAGGGCCGATCTCGACACCATGCTGGCGACTTTCGGCGGCCGCTACGGGCTCTCCAGCCTCGACGCCGGCCCGTTTGCAGAGGCGCGGGCCAGCGTCGGCTGGTTCACCGATCACAGCAGCCGAATCCTCGGCGGCGGTCTCGGCGGAACCAGCGGCGATGCGTCGGGCGGCGTCGTCAGCGGCCGCGCCGATATCGGCAGCGTGATCCGAGCTGCGCAGTGGACGTTCACCCCGCAGCTCGGCCTGCGCGCCACCCGCGTCGGGCTCGGCCGTATCGAGGAGCGCGGCAGCGAGTTGGCGCTCGCGGTGGATCGCATCGGCTACACGGCGACGAGCGCGATCGCCGGGCTCGACGTCGCGCTCGATCCGCGTCAGGTCTATGGCTGGCAGATCGCGCCGTCTCTCTCGCTCGGCTACGAACGCGCGCTGTCGAACCCGAGCGTCGAAACCACCGCCGCGCTTTACGGCTACACCGTGAGCCAGGTCTCGGCCTATGACAGCCGCAACCTCGTCCGGGCCGGCTTCGCCATTGCGGCCCGTCAGGACGCCGCGACCTTCAAGGCCGGCATCAACGCCATCCGCGGCGACAACGCCAGCGCCGGCTTCGACGCCCGCGTATCGATCGGCTATCAGTTCTAGAGCTTTTCCGGTTCTGATAAAGCGCAGGCTCGGTCGACCTGGGCGATGCTCAGGTCGATCGAGCCTGCGTTGATCCCGATGCTTTCGATTAGTTCTGGGCGTCTTCGAGTGTGAACCATCAGCGCTCGCGGTTCAGTGCGATCGTGCGGTTCGTCGCTGTGAGCGTTGTCCACTATCAGATCAGAACCTGCATCTTGATACTGTGAGCGTCTTGACCCGGGTGGGCCGCGAGTTCGTAGTGACTGATTCATCCATCTTCATAGCGCCATGCGAGTGCGAATAAATCGCAATTGCATCGGGCTGCACTACGTAAGTATCAGAGAGAAAGTGATGTGAAGCACTTTGGCAACAAAGTGGTGAAATGGTGACAATTCCATTGACGTTTGGTCTGAATC
>Ga0105047_10000044_pt1 | contig 149160 bp, 121 predicted proteins | sample MAT04_FD_78384 | JGI IMG/M metagenome (GOLD analysis project Ga0105047, IMG submission 78384) | Freshwater microbial communities from Lake Fryxell liftoff mats and glacier meltwater in Antarctica - MAT-04 (megahit assembly) | ecosystem: Environmental > Aquatic > Freshwater > Ice > Liftoff...
ACCCGCATCATTAGATTGCTCTCCCAGCGGATGATGCGGTATCCGGGAAGCGTTAGATTGATCGTCACAGGGGGCATCGTGGCTCGTCCAAAGCCCCATGTCCCCAATCTTTGACGAAGAGCCCGAAGGAGGTCCTACGCTCGGGTCTCCGTGCCGCAGCGCAGCGCTCGACCTCAAATATGAATCGCCTCACCCGTCGTCGCCGCCGCCGACTCCATGACGGCCTCGCTCAGCGTCGGATGCGCGTGGATCGTGTGGTGAATGTCATCCACCGTGCCCTCGAGTTCGATCACAAGGCCATACTCGGCGATCAGCTCGGTCGCGTCGGCGCCGATGATGTGCGCGCCGATGATTTCGCCGGTCTTCGCGTCGCTGAGAACCTTCACGAAGCCCTCTGACTCCGCCGACGCCACCGCCTTGCCGGAAGCGGTGAAGGGGAACTTGCCGACCTTGTAGTCCAGGCCTTTTTCCTTCGCCGCCTTCTCGGTGAGCCCGGTGCTCGCAACCTGCGGCACGCAATACGTGCAGCCCGGGAAATTCTTCACGCGCTTCGGCTTGCTGAAGCCAAACATGCCTTGGACGGCGTTCACGGCCTCGTAGGTCGCCACGTGCGCGAGCCACGGCGGCCCGATGATGTCACCGGCGGCGTAGATGCCCTTCACACTGGTCTGGTAATCATCGCCGACCTTCACGTAGCTGCGGTCGAGCTCGAGCTTCACCTTTGGCGAAAGCGCGCCCTCCAGGTTCGGCACCACGCCGATGGCGGAAAGCACCGTCTCCGCCTCAATCTCCTCGCTCTTGCCGTCCTTCACAAGGTTCAGTTTCACGGAGCTTTTTCCGACGCGGAAATTTTCACACTTGGTGCCCACGTGCACCGCGATGCCCTGCTTCTCGAACGAGCGGTGCAGCAGCTTGGCGACTTCCTCATCCTCGACCGGCAGAATCTGCGGCAGCATCTCGACGAGAGTCACCTTCGTGCCAAAGGAATTGTAGAAATATGCAAACTCCACGCCGATCGCCCCGGCCCCCACGATCACGATGGACGTCGGCAGCACTTTGCCCGCCAGCGCCTCGCGCGAGGTCATCACGCGCTCGCCATCCACCGCGAGATCCGGGATGCGGCGCATCTTGCAGCCGGTCGCGAGCAGGATGTTTTTCGTCCTCAGGAACTTCCCCTTGTGTTCGCCCTCGGTGATTTCGACCATGCCCGCGACAGTGATCTGGGCGCGGCCCACGAAGTAATCCACCTTGTTCTTCTTGAACAGGAACTCGACCCCTTTGGCCATCTGGCCGGCGACAGTGCGCGAGCGCTCCATGACTTTGGCAAAATCAAAGGACACCTCCTTGACCGTGATGCCAAACCCGTCGGCTTTCTTGATCTTCTGGTAGAGCTCCGCGCTCTTCAGCAGGGCCTTGGTCGGGATGCAGCCCCAGTTGAGGCAGGTGCCGCCGGCGCGCTCCAGCTCGACGCACGCGACTTTCTTGCCGAGCTGCCCGGCGCGAATCGCGCCCGCGTAACCCGCCGGACCACCGCCGACAACGACCAGGTCATATTCAATGGATTCAGCCATTTCACACGGTCACCACGGGGCCAAAACCCGTCAAATGGAAACTCGACTTGCCGCCCTGCAGCCGGCTGCGGTGGGCCGTGTCAATCCGCCACAATCAGATATCGATCACATCTCCGCGCGGTCGCGACTTCGGCGTCTTGGGTGGTCCGCGGGTGATGAAGCTGATAATGAGATTGGTGATGCTGACGACGATGGCGCCCCCAATGGCGGACCAGAAACTCGCCACATAAAAGCCGCTGATCAAGCTGCCCGCCCAGTAGAACAACAAGGCATTGATCAGGATGATCCCGAGCCCCATGGTCAGCAGGATGAACGGCAGCGTAAACAGCAGCAGCAGCGGCTTCAGGATCGCGTTGAAAAGACTCAGGACGAGCACGACCACGATCAGCGTGGTGGCATCCGAGCACGAAATGCCCGGGATGATTTTGGTCGCAATCACGACCCCCAGTGCGAGCACCAGCCAGCGGACGAGCAAGTTTTTCATATGCGAAAGGTGACCACGCGACTGTCTCCCCGCCTGCCCGCCGAGCAATGAAAATCCTTGTTGTTCAGGATTACCTCCGCAGCGGCGGCACCGAACGCCAGTCGCTCCTGGTGGCCAACGCGTTCTCCGCCGCCGGCCATGACACGACGTTGCTCTCCTTCCGCCCGGGCGGGGCGCTTTCCGCCACCTGCAGCCAATCCGTCACGCGCCGGGTACTGCAGCCCTTCGACACTGGCCTCGATTGGTTTGCGCCGGGTCTGACGCGCACGGTGGCCACCGCCGCGCCCGAGGTCATACTCTGCATGGGCCGCATGGCCAATTGCTACGCCGGCCGCTTGCAGCAAAAATTTTCCGGCGCGGTGGTCATCGCCACGATGCGCACCGGAAAACCCCTGCCCGGCCCCTTCCGCCGCTCCCTGAACACCGTCCGTCACATCGTCGCCAACAGCCAGGAGGCCAAGGCCAACCTCGTCGCGCAGCACTCTCTCCCCGCGGCCAAGATCTCGGTCATCTACAACTCCCTCGTTTTCCCGCCCGCGTCGTCGCCTGCCCGCAACACCGTTCTGCGCACCCAACAAGGCGCCGGCCCCAATACCGCCGTCCTCATCTGCGTCGCGATGTTCCGGCCCGAGAAAAACCAGCGCGAGCTGATTGAACTCGCCGCTGCTCTCCCCGCTACCACCAATGCCCAGCTGTGGCTCGTGGGCACCGGCCCCTCCCTCGCGGACTGCGAGCGCCTCGTGGCCGACCGTGCACTGGGCGCCCGCGTGAAATTCCTCGGCTTCCAACCCGACCCCACGGCGCTCTATCGCGCTGCCGACATCGCCGTCCACGCCTCGCGCAGTGAGTCCCTCTCCAATTTCCTCATCGAGGCCCAAGCCCACGGCTTGCCCGCGGTGGTCTACGCCGCCCAAGGCATCAGCGAGTGCTTCCGGCCCGGCCAGACCGGCTGGGTCGTACCGCAGGGCGACCGGGCCGGGTTCATCGCCCACCTGCAGCCCCTCCTCTCCGACCCGGCGTTCCGGGGCGCTTGCGCGGACGGCGCGCGCGCCTTCGCCGCCGCCCGCTTCGATCCCGCGCAACAAACGCGCACGTATCTCGACCTTTTCACCCAGCTCGTGCAAAACCGCTCCCTGCCATGACGAGTAAGCAGCGCACCGATTCCATCGAGCGGTTCATCCGCGCCCACCAATACGCGGACCTGCACACCCTTGCCGCCAAGTTTGGCGGCTCGCTTTCCACCGTGCGCCGCGCGCTCGACCAGCTCGAGGAACGCGGCGCCGTCCGCCGGCACCACGGCGGTGCTTCCCTGATCGAGACCGATGTCGTGGCTCAGGAATACGATTTCATCGCCCGCAACCAGCGCCACCCCGACGAAAAATTCGCCATTGCCAGCCTCGTTGCCGCGCAGGTGCAGCCCGGCATGACCGTGATCCTGGACGGCGGCAGCACCACCTACGCCGTCGCGCGACTGCTCTCCGAGAAACGCCTGCAGGTCATCACCAACTCCCTCCCCGTCGCCAGCCTCTTCAGCGAGGTCGGCAGCGTGGAAACCATCGTCACCGGTGGCAGCATTTACAGCCGGCTCGGCGTAGTGCTCGGGCCGATGTGCGAGGATTTTTTCGGCCAGGTTCATGCCGACCTCGCCATCCTCGGCGGCGCCGGCATCACCGAGAACGGCGTCTGGAACCACAACGCCCTGATCGTCGCCGCCCAGCGCAAGATGATCGGCGCTGCCGAGCGCACCCTCTTCGCCCTCGATAACTCCAAGTTCGGCCGCAAGGCCCTCAGCCTCACCACGCCGTTCGACCCGCGCTTCACCATCGTGACCGACACCCGCCCGGCCCCCGCCGTTTCCCGCGCCATTCACGCCGCCGGGGCCAAGCTGACGCTGGCCACGTAGGTCGGGCTTTTACGCCCGACAGCTCTTGGCTGCAAATTTGGTCACAGAGTGCACAGAGAGCCCAATCCGAGTTCACAGAGAAATTCCTCGGTGTCCTCTGTGTCCGCTCTGTGCCCTCCGTGCCGAAGATCGAACTGATCGATCACCGATTTGGGCTTGAATCACCCGACCGCTACTATCAGCTGATAGGCTATCATTTGATAGCCTATGCTCACTGAACGACAAGAAGCCGTCCTGGATTTCGTGAACGGCTACCAGCGCCAACACGGGGTCCCCCCTTCCACGCGCGAGATTGCCCGCACGTTCGAGTTCAGTCAGCCCACGGCCCTGAAGCACCTCCAGTCCCTCGCCCGCAAGAGCCAGCTGGACAAACTCGCCGACGGCAAATGGGGCTTCAAGGCCATGCAGGTCCAGAGCCACCTCTTCACCGCCCCCGTCTTCGGTTCAATCCCCGCCGGCTTGCCCGCCATGCAGGAGCAAACACCCGAAGACACGATTACCATCGATCCCGCGCTCTTCGGCGTCCGGTCGGCGCGAAAGGACTATTTCTGGTTCCTCCGCGTTACGGGCGACTCGATGACCGGCGCCCACATCCTCGACGGCGACTTGGTCGCCCTCGTCCGGCGCGACCCGAAGCCGGGTGATATCATCGCCGCGCTCGTCGATGAAACGTCCACGACGTTGAAGACTTTCCTGAAGGAAAACGGCCGCGTCCTGCTCCGCGCCGCCAACCCGCGCTACGCCGACATCTTTCCGCAGCAGCTCGAATCGCAGGGGGTCGTGGTGGGGGTTCTCCGCCGGCAGGGGGGTTGAACCGAGGCCCTCTCCCGCCGGTCCAGAAATCCACCCGGACCGGTTGTGTTTCGGCCGTGCCCGCGCATCCGTTTTCACCTCCTGTGCCCAAACCCGCCTCCCTTGAATCCATCCGCCTGCGCGGCGTCCGCCAGAACAACCTCAAGGGCTTCGATCTCGACCTGCCCCTTGGCCAATACGTCGTCGTCACCGGGCTAAGTGGCGCGGGCAAGTCGTCCCTTGTCTTCGACACCCTCCACGCGGAGGGCCAGCGGCGCTACGTTGAGACGTTCAGCGCGTACACGCGCCAGTTCCTTGACCTCCTCGACAAGCCCAAGGTCGACTCCATCGAGAACATCCGTCCGTCCATCGCCATCGAGCAGACCAACACCGTCAAAACCTCCCGCTCGACCGTGGGCACGATGACGGAGCTCACTGACTTCTTCAAAGTCTGGTTCAGCCACGCCGCCCGGTGCTTTGATCCCGCGACCGGCGAGGAGGTCGTAGACGACACCCCGCAGTCCATCTGGGAGAAAGTTCACGGCGCCCATCCCGGCCGCACCGTCATCATCGGCTTCCAGGTCATAAAGCCCACCAACCTCACCTGGCCCGAAATCCTTACTAATCTCAAGGGCCAGTCCTACGTGCGCGTCCTAGTGCCCGACGCTAAGGGTGCGCTTGCCGTGCATCGCGTGGACGACCTCCTGACCGAGCCGAAACCGCTCGCCCACGCTGATTATCTTTTTGTCGCGCAGGACCGCCTCGACGTCACGCCGGCCCAGAAGCCCCGCTTCCTTGAGGCCGTCGAAACTTCCTTCCACTTCGGCCAGGGCCAGGTGCGGATTTTCTCCGCCAACCCGCTCGCCGGTTTCGGTCACTTCTCCCGCGGACTCCACTCCCCTTCGACCGGGCGCACCTTCCGGGCGGCGACACCCCCGCTCTTTTCGTTCAACTCCCCGCTCGGCGCCTGCCCGAAATGCCGCGGTTTTGGTCGCGTCATCGACATCGATTACCGCCTGACCATCCCCGACCAGTCGCTCTCTCTCGAGGACGGCGCCATCAAATGCTGGGAGAGCGAGATCTACGGCGAGTCGAAGAAGGACCTGCTCGTTTTCACGAAGAAGAAAAGAATCCCGACCGACGTGCCCTTCGCGTCGCTCACGCCCGAACAGCAGAGTTTCATCATCGACGGAGAGCCCGGCTATGGGGAGGAGAACGGCAAGCCCTGGCCGAAATACTGGTATGGCATCAAGGGCTTCTTTCGCTGGCTCGAAAAGAACACGTACAAGATGCACGTGCGGGTTTTCCTCGCTCGCTACCGCACTTACAACCCCTGCCCCGACTGCGGCGGCCAGCGGCTCCAGCCCGAAGCGCTCTGCTGGAAGTGGCGCGGCCACACCTTGCCGGAACTTTACCAGCGGCCCGTCTCCGACCTGCTCGTCGCCCTCGCCGACGCGCGGCCGGCGGCCCGCGACCACCAATCCGAGCTCGCCTACGATTCCATCGTCACCCGCCTCCGTTACCTCGAGCAGGTCGGCCTCGGCTACCTGACGCTCGACCGCCAGTCGAAGACGCTTTCCGGCGGTGAAGTGCAACGGGTCAATCTCACCAGCTGCCTCGGCACGTCGCTCGTGGACACGTTGTTTGTCCTCGATGAACCCAGCGTCGGCCTGCATCCGCGCGATATCAACCGCCTCATCGCTATCATTCGTTCGCTCACCGACGCCGGCAACACCGTCGTCGTGGTCGAACACGACGAGGCCATGATCCGCGCCGCCGACCACGTCATCGAGGTCGGCCCCGAGCCCGGCGGACGCGGCGGTCACATCGTCTTTCAAGGCACCGTCGCCGGCCTGGCCGAATCCCCCGCCAGCATCACCGGCGCCTATTTTTCCGGACGCGAAACGCTCGCCACCCCCTCCTCCCGCCGCGCCGTCCCCGCGAAACACCCGTCGCTTCATTTCACCCGGGCGACGAAGCACAATCTCAAGGGTCTCTCGTTCCGCCTGCCGTTGAAACGCTTCGTCTGTCTCAGCGGCGTCTCCGGCTCCGGCAAATCCACGCTGCTCGACAACGTCATCTACCAGGGTCTGCTCGCCCAGCGCCTGCAGCTCGCCGACGACGCGGCGGCGATCGAGTCCATCAAGAGCGACGCCCGCTTCGGCGAAGTCGTGCTCGTGGACCAGTCGCCCCTTTCGCGCACGCCGCGCTCCAATCCCGCCCTCTACACCGAGGCGTGGGACCTCATCCGCGAACTCTATGCGCAGACGCCCGAAGCGAAAGCCGCCGGGTTCAGCGCCTCGAGTTTTTCGTTCAACAGCGGCGAGGGCCGCTGCGACCATTGCCAGGGCCTCGGCTACGAACGGGTGGAGATGCAGTTCCTCTCCGACGTCTTTGTCCCCTGCCCGGTGTGCGAGGGCCAGCGCTTCAAGCCCGAGGTACTCGCCATCCAGTGGAACGGCCGCTCCGTCGCCGACCTCCTTGCCACCAGCGTCACCGACGCCCTCCCGCTCTTCGCCGAGCACGCCTCCATCCGCTCCCGCCTCGCCAGCCTCGAGTCGGTCGGGCTCGGCTACCTCACCCTCGGTCAGCCGCTCAACACCCTCAGCGGCGGCGAATCCCAGCGCTTGAAACTCGTCAGCTATCTGAGCGGCTACGCTTCCGATCCCGTAGGTCGGGCTTTACGCCCGACACCGCCCGATGTCGGGGGTAAACCCCGACCTACGTCAGCTTCCGCCGGGGCCCTTCTTCTCCTCGACGAGCCCACCACGGGCCTCCACCGCCACGACGTGAAACGCCTTCTCGGCGTGCTTCAGGCTCTCGTGGATCGCGGCCACAGCGTGATCGTGATCGAGCACAATCTCGACGTCCTGAAATCCGCCGACTGGATCCTTGAGGTCGGACCCGATGCCGGAGCCGGCGGCGGCCTCATCGTCGCCGAGGGCCCGCCAGAAAAAGTCGCCGCCACCGACACGGCCACGGCGTCCTTCCTGCGCGGGGCCCTCGGTTTGCCCAACGCCGCCGCCGACGCCCTCGCACTTCTCGCCGCCGAGGACGCCGCCGCCTACGAAAACTCGGCGCCGCTCGCCCTCGCCACCGGTGACCTCACGATCATCGGCGCCCGGGAGCATAACCTCAAAAATCTCTCGCTCACGATCCCCCACCGCCAGCTCACGGTCGTCACCGGCGTCTCCGGCTCCGGCAAGTCCACCCTCGCCTTCGACATCGTGTTTGCCGAAGGCCAGCGCCGCTTCATGGAGTCCATGTCGCCCTACGCGCGCCAGTTCGTCGAGCAGCTGCCCCGACCCGCCGTGGACCGCCTCACCGGCATCCCGCCCACCGTCGCGATCGAGCAGCGCGTCACCCGCGGCTCCCGCAAGTCCACCGTCGCGACCATCACCGAGGTCGCACAATACCTCCGCCTCCTCTACGCGCGGCTCGGCGTGCAACATCACCCCGACACCGACAAGGCCGTCACCCCGCTCTCGCCGGGCGCGTTGAAGAAACTCCTCGCCAAGGTCCTCGCGACCCCGAAGGCCCGCAAAGCGAAGCACCTCTACCTCTGCGCCCCGCTCATCCGCGGCCGCAAGGGCCACCACCAGCCCATCGCCACCTGGATCGCCAACCAGGGCTACGAACTGATGCGGGCCGACGGCCAGCTGACGCGCGTCGACGCCTTCCAAAAACTCGACCGTTACAAGGAGCACGATATCGAGGTCGTCGTCGCAGATTTGAAGCAACTCGGCGATGACGACCCTCGACGAGCCGAAACGACGAGGGGCCGAAATGCCAAATCGCCGTCACGATCCGCTCCTCCCGTCATTCGCCTCTCGACGTCCCAACTCCTCGACCTCGCGCTCCGCGCGGGCAAGGGCGCCTGCTTCCTGCTCACCCCGTCCGGCGAGGTCCTCTCCTGGTTCTCCACCACGCGCACCGATATCGAGTCCGGTGAATCCTTTCCCGAGCTCGAGCCCAAAAACTTCTCCTTCAATTCGCCGCGCGGCTGGTGTCCCGCTTGCCGCGGCCACGGCCGCATCCTGCCGTGGATGCTCGAACCCGATGATGACGAGGGTGACGCCAACCTCGATCGTCTTCGCCAACTCGGACTCGATCCCGGCGAAGATCTCGCCGCGGACGGCGTGCCCTGCCCCGAGTGCCACGGCGAGCGGCTCAATCGCATCAGCCGCTCCGTTAAACTGCACCGCCGCAACCAGCAGCCACCCCTCTCCCTCCCCGCGTTGCTCACCAGTACGCCATCGCTGCTCATCGCCCAACTCCGCAGCCTTGAGCTCGACGCCCGGGGCAAGCTCATCACCCAGGACATCGTGCCGCAGATCGAGGAGCGCCTGAAGTTCCTCGATCACGTCGGTCTCGGATACCTGGCACTCGACCGCCCGACTGAGACCCTCTCCGGCGGCGAGGCGCAGCGCATCCGGCTCGCCGCGCAGCTCGGGTCGAATCTCTCCGGCGTGCTCTACGTCCTCGACGAACCCAGCATCGGCCTGCACGCCCGCGACAACGACCAGCTCATCCTCACGCTCCAGGCCCTCCGCGAGAAAGGGAACACCCTCCTCGTGGTCGAGCACGACGAGGAACTCATGGCCCGCGCCGACCGCATCATCGACCTCGGCCCCGCCGCCGGCATCCACGGTGGTGAGCTGCTGGCGAACGGCACTCCCGACGAAATCCGCCGCAACGAAAAATCGCTCACCGGCCTCTTCCTCAAGTCCGGCCTCAAGCATCCGCAGCGCGGCGCCTACCGGCCCGTCGATAAGTCCTCGGTTCCCAGTTGGCTCGAGCTGCGCGACGCCCATTTCCGCAATCTCAAGAACTTCGATCTCCGTCTCCCCCACGGCCGGCTGATCATGGCCGCGGGTCCAAGCGGAGCCGGCAAATCCACCCTCTTCCGCGACCTGCTTCATCCCGCCGTCGCCCACGCGATCAAGGCCCGCAAAACCAAGCTCACCGGCCGCGAGTTCGTTCGAGCCACTGGTTTTGTCTCCGACCGCCTCGCCGACGGCACCGCCACCGCGCCCCCGTTCGCCGAGCTCACCGGCGCCAGCGGCTTCAAGTCCGTGATCGAGGTCGACCAGACCCCCATCGGCAAAACACCCCGCTCCACCCCCGCGACGTATCTCGGGATCTTCGACCTTATCCGCCAGTTCTTCGCGTCGCTCCCCGAGTCCAAGATCCGCGGGTACACGGCTTCGCGCTTTTCCTTCAACGTCACCGGCGGACGCTGCCCGACGTGTGAGGGCGCCGGGCGCATCAAGCTCGAGATGGCGTTCATGCCCGACACCTACCTGCCCTGCGACGACTGCCGCGGTTTGCGCTACGGCCCTGAGCTCAACGACCTCACGTGGAAGGGCAAATCCATCGGCCAGGTCCTTCAGCTCACGTTCGAGGAGGCCGCCCAGTTCTTCGATTTCCACTCCCAGCTCCAGCAGGTCTGCCAGCTCATGGCCGACTGCGGTCTCGGCTACATCACGCTCGGCCAGAGTTCGCCCACGCTCTCCGGGGGCGAGGCGCAGCGGCTCAAGCTGGTCACCGAGCTTTCCGCCGGGCTGGCCACCTATCGGGAGCGCAGCCGCGGGACTCTCCCACGTAATCTCTACCTCCTCGAGGAGCCGACGATCGGCCTCCACCTGAGCGACTGCGAAAAACTCATCCGCGTGCTCCACTCCCTCGTGGACCAGGGCCATACCGTCGTCGTCATCGAGCATCACCTCGACCTGCTCGCCGAGGCGGATTACATTATCGAACTCGGGCCGGTCGGGGGCCCAGACGGGGGCGAGCTCCTTTATCAGGGTGAACTGAGCGGACTACTCCGCGTGAAACGCAGTCCCACCGCTCCCTACCTGCGCGACCGGCTCAAGGCCTCGCGCTAGCCCGCTTGAGTCGAGCCGACAGGGAGACGAGCCGTCGCCTAAATGAAAAACCAATCCCGCTGCCGACCTTTCACTCCTCGACCCTTCGACTTCTCGTCTCCTCGACGCTTTTTGACTTACTTCGCCGCCAACGCCTTCTGGATCGCTACCCGGAGTTCGTTCGGATGCGCCGGCTTGATGATGCACGCCGAGAGTCCCGCGAGCGGCACCGCGCGCGACAACAGTTCGGGATTGATATAGCCGGTCAGCAGAATCCGGCGCGTACCCGGTTGCCGTTCCGCCGACTGCATCAGGAATTCCAGCCCGTTCTGACCAGGCATGACTTGGTCGCACACGATCACGTCATATTGCCGGGTGCCGGTCAGGAGACTGGCATCCTCTGCCGACCCCGCCGTCTCGATCTCATAGTCCCGTTCCAGGCCCACCCGCATCAGCTCCAGGATGTTCGGCTCGTCGTCAATCAGCAGGACCGTCGGCTTCGTAGAATTGGCGGGAGCAGTCATGGGATGGGTTGGGTCGGAAGGATTGAGAAATTCGTGTTCAACTCGCCGCCAGGCTGGCGTCGTGGACTTTCACCGCGGCCGCGACAACCTGCAGGAGTTCGGGGAGCGTCACCGGCTTGAGCAGATAGCGGAAAAGCGCGGCCTCGTTCACGCTGCGCATCAGCATCTCGGGTTTCATGTAGCCGGTCACCAGGATGCGCTGCATGTGCGGAAATTCCTCCCGGGCCCGAACCAGGAAATTCATGCCGTTGCCGCCCGGCATCAGGTGGTCGGCGATCACCACCTTGAAGGGCTTCTTGTGGAGGATAAACTCAGCCTCGCGCGCCGAGGTGGCCGTGGTGACGTCAAACTGGCTCCGCAGCGCATCCGCAAACACCTCCAGCAGCGTCAGTTCATCATCAATGAGAAGCACGGCGTCCTTGGGGGACGTTGACGCTGGGGTGTCTTCCGCGGCACTCATTGCCGGGATGGTGGATCGCATGCTGTTCATGGCAAACTGATTTCTGACACCGCAAGTTGCGTCCCCGGCTATTAGTTTGCCACCTGCCAGCCTGAAAGCTTCCTTGAAGCCGACCGCGCCATGGAAACCTACGATTTGCCTGAGGCCGCCCGCTCCCACCGGCTCTCCCAGCTCCCGCCCAGCGCGTTCACCCTCGAAGGGCTGCGCGCACGCAACCCCGCCGGCAACACGCCGATGCACGCCATCGCCAAGTATGGCGGCCTCAAGCTTCTCCCCGCGGGGCTGCTGAACGCCGCCAACCTCTCGCTGCGCAACGACTCCGGTTACACCCCGCTGCACCACGCCGCGCTCGGCGGCCACCTCGACGAGGTGCCCACGGAATGCCTCACCGCCGATCTCCTCGGCACGAGCAGCAACTCCGGCTTCACCGTTTTCCACGTCGCAGCCGCCAATGGTCATCTCAACCAGCTCCCGGCCAGCCTGCTGACCTCCGCCGTCATCCTGTCCAAAACGCACCTCGGCAATACGCTCCTGCACGAAGCCGCGGAAAACGGCACCCTCGACCGGCTGCCCGCCGGATCTTTGACGGCCGAACATCTGCTCAGCCGCAACCTCGGCGGCGAGACCGTCCTCCACGTCGCCGCGTTCAACGGCCACCTCGACCAGCTGCCCGCGGCGCTCCTCACCGCCTCCTCGCTCTGCGAGCGGACCGCCGCCGGCGACACGGTATTTCACGCCGCCGCCATTTCCGGCCACCTGGGTCAGATCCCCGCCGAGTTCCTCACCCACGACCATCTCATCCTCGCCAGCAAGACTGGCTTCACCGTCATCCACGCCGCCGCCGAGACCGGCCAGCTGGCGCAAATCCCGCGTGAGCGCCTCACCGCCGATCTTCTGCTCACGCGCAATGACAACGGTGACACTCCTCTCCATGCCGCCGCGTTCGAGGGTCATCTCGACCAGGTGCCGCCCGCCTTGTTCACCGCCGATTTGATCAATGTCCGCAATTACGACGGCATCACCGTCGGCCGCCTCGCCATCGAGCGTGGATTCGCTGCCCAGCTCCCCGCCGCTCTCCGCCCCAAAAACCCCGGTGCCGTCAGCAAGCTGCTCACCCGCCTTGGCATGAGTCGCTCGCCGTTTTGAGGGCGTAGCGCAGCCCTCGCCGCCCGCCCGGCGTAGCACAGGTCGCCCCTGCGCGCAGTAGGCTAGGTAAAGGCGGCGACCTGTGATCCAGCACCGGCCGGGATGCACCTGCTGCCTGTCCCGAGCTGCAGGCTGGGCTCCCTGCGTTCCTCTGCCCCGCGCTGTGTCCTACGCTTGTTTTCGCCTTCCCCTTCCCCACGTCGTCACCTTCACTCTCGCTGGCTTTCACCCCAGCCACTGACTTCCTAATTCATCCTTCTTACTTCGTACTTTTCCCATGAACACTGCCATCTCCTCCCTGAACGCCCGTGAAATTATCGACTCGCGCGGCAATCCCACGATCGAGGTCGACGTGCGCCTCGCCTGCGGCGCCTTCGGCCGGGCCGCGGTGCCCTCGGGCGCCTCCACGGGCGAGCACGAGGCCCTCGAGCTGCGCGACGGCGACGCCAAGCGCTACGGCGGCAAGGGCGTGCAAAAGGCCGTCGCCAACGTGAGGGCCGCCATCGCCCCGGCCCTCCTCGGCTTCGACGCCTGCGACCAGATCGGCGTGGACCACGCCATGCTCAAGCTCGACGGCACCAAGACGAAGTCGAAGCTGGGCGCCAACGCCATCCTCGGCGTGTCCCTCGCCACTGCCCACGCCGCCGCCTCCGCCCTCGGCCAACCGCTCTACAAATACCTCGGCGGCCCCAACGCCAAGGTCCTCCCCGTCCCCATGATGAACATCATGAACGGCGGCGCGCACTCGGACGCCCCCATCGATTTCCAGGAATTCATGATCATGCCCGTCGGTGCCAAATCCTTCAAGGAGGGCCTGCGCATGGGCTGTGAGGTGTTCCACTCGCTGAAAAAAGCCCTGAAGGAAAAGGGCCTCGCCACCGCCGTCGGCGACGAGGGCGGCTTCGCCCCCAAACTCGCGTCCACCGAGGCCGCGCTCGACCTCATCGCCCTCGCGGTGAAAAACGCCGGCTACAAGCTCGGCAAGGACATCGCCCTCGCCCTCGACGTCGCCGCCTCCGAGTTCTACGTGAAGGAAAAGAAGCGTTACGTCTTCAAGAAGTCCGACGGCCGCTCCCTCACCGGCGAACAGATGGTTGCTTTCTACAAGGCGCTCACCGCCAAGTACCCAATCGTTTCGATCGAGGATGGCTGCGCCGAGAATGACTGGGAGACGTGGAAAAAGCTCACCGACGCCATCGGCGACAACATGCAGCTCGTCGGCGACGATCTCTTCGTCACCAACACCGAGTTTCTCAAGCGCGGCATCGAGACCGGGACAGCCAACTCGATTCTCGTGAAGGTGAACCAGATCGGCACGCTCACCGAGACGCTTGACGCCGTCGAGATGGCCAAGGAGGCCAACTACACCGCCGTGATTTCGCACCGTTCCGGCGAGACCGAGGACGTCACCATCGCCGACATCGCCGTCGCGACCAACGCCGGCCAGATCAAGACTGGCTCACTGTGCCGGACCGACCGTGTTGCGAAATACAACCAGCTTCTCCGCATCGAGGAAGAGCTCGGCGCCAGCGCAATCTACGGCGGCAAATTGTAAGCGCGGACTCCGCGTTCTTCCTCTCCGGCCGGGCCTTGGTGGCCCGGCTTTTTTCTGCCCTGCCACCAAGTCGCCCGGCGCGGGTCAGTGGAATAGGCCACCTATCCCCTCGACTCCGCGCACCTGCGGCCTACGTTGCGCCTGACCCACACCCCGCATGAAAAACTTCCTCCTTCGTGCCGCCCTCTTCACCGCGTGCCTGGCCCCTCCCCTCGACGCCGCCGACGCCCCGGCCAGCCCGCCCGAAACTACCCCGATCGCCGAACCTCCCCCAACCGCGGCCGTGCCTTCGATGCAAACGCCCGAGGACCAGAAAAAACTGGAGGACGCAATCCGCACCCGGCTCACTGAGCACGCCATCAGAAAGGCCAGTCCCGCGCCTGCAACAGCCGGTGCCACTTCGGCCGTACCCACCCCGGTGACACCGGCCAAGGATGACCCGACCATGCTCCTGCCGCGCGTGGAGGTGAATCAGAGCCGCATCACCGAGCTCGCCGTTGCCCTGCACGAAAAGGACGTCGAAATCGCCCGCGAAAAAAAGAACATCAAGCCCAGCGCCTTGGATGATTCTCTCAACGACACCGAAGTCTCCCACAAGCTGGCTATCCTCGGGGGTTCCTCGGCCGAGGACCGCAGCCGCCTCGCGGAGGAACGGGTCAGCCTGCTCGAAGCCGAGCGCGACCTGATTGAGCAAGTCTTCGCCGCCCGCACCGAGACCGAACGCGCGGAACTTCAGAAACAAATGGACGTCCTGAAGACCATGCGCCGCCAGCTGGAGCGCACTCCCAAGGATACGCGTGGCGAATAACCGCCGCCTTTCCGATTCCCCCACGTCCATGCACCTCCCCGCCCAAGTGACCCGGTTCGGCTCGATCGCCCTGCTGGCTTGCGCCCTCACGGCCTGCCAATCCTCTACGTCATCCACCAACCCGGACTCAACCTCGTCCGCCGGCCCCGCCTCCACCGCCGTTGTGCCCAAGATGGGGGTCGTAACCCAGGAGATTGCCGGCCATCCGCGGCTGTTCTCCACGTTTGGCTTTTGGATGATGGATGCCACCCTGAAGTCCCAGTTGCTGGCTTGCTACCGCACCGACGGCACCCTCAATCGCGCGCTCCTGCGTCAAACCCTGCCGGAAGCCAAGATCGTCGAAGGCTCGGATATCGTCGCCGTCGCCCTGCCCTCCGGCACCTTTACCTTTTTCCTCCTGCGCGACGGCCCGTTGATCTCGCTCGACCCCAAGTTCGACTCGATGGTGCAACAGATGTCCGAAAAGGCCTATACGACGCCCTAGTCGCTTCCGGACCCTTACTTTGCTAGTTGGGCGCCCTTCGCCGGAAGATAGTCCGCTTACTCTGCCTGCACAATGTAACCGCGGAGGTATTCGCTTTCCATCATCGTCACGAGTACGGGGTGGTCCGCGGGCTGGTGGCAGAACTCGAGGACGCGCACCTTGCGCTTCGCATCGGCCGCCGCGCCGGCCAGCACGCCACGCAGCTCCGCGTCCTGCATGTGGTGCGAGCAGGTATACGTCGCCAGGATGCCGCCCGGCGCCAGCCGCTGCAGCGCCCGGAGATTGATTTCCTTGTAGCCGCGCAACGCGCCCTCCAGCGCGCTCTTCGATTTCGCGAAGGGCGGCGGGTCGAGGACGATCACGTCCCACAGCGGCTCGCCGGCACGGGTCGCGTCGTTGAGCCAGTCAAATACGTTTGCCACGCCGAACTCCGCCTTCACGCCGTTCTTCTCCGCGTTTCGTCGCGCCGCCGCGATCGCGTCCTCGGCGCTATCGAGCCCCAGCACCTTGGTCGCGCCCGCGCGCGCCGCATGCAGCGCGAACGGCCCTTGGTTGCAGAACGCGTCCAGCACGCGCTTCCCCGCGCAATATTTCGCCACCAGCGGATGCTGCGCGCGCTGGTCGAGGTAAAAGCCGGTCTTCTGCCCGCCCGACAGGTCGAGCCAGTAGTCCAAGCCGTCGATGTTCACCCAGCGCGGTTCCCACGCATTGCCCGAGCGCGTGTGCACCTCGAGCGGCAGGCCTTCGAGCCGGCGGATGGGCGCATCGTTGCGAAAAATAATCTCCGCCGGCTTCAGCACTTCGGCCAGCACATCACCGACCATCCCGGACCGCTTCTCCATCGCCGCCGTCTGGATCTGGACCACCAACGTGTCACCAAACTGGTCCACCACGAGACCCGGCAGGTCATCGGACTCGGACCAAACCAACCTCCGGTTCCGTCCACTTGTCACCCGCGTGCCCTTCGTAGCCTCGGCGATGGAGGGTCCCTTGTCACTCGCAACTTCCCTCCGTGCCACCGCCCGCTCCACCGCCCCGCGCAAATACGCCGCATTGAGCGCCGCCCGCTCCCGGCTGAACCGGCGCCACACGATCTGTGACTTGGAATTATAGACGCCCGTGCCGAGAAACCGGTCCGAGCGGTCGCGGCATTCCACGATCTCACCGTCATGGTCGGCCGGTAGCAGCACCTCCACTTCGTTGGCAAAGACCCATGGGTGCCCCGACAGCACACGGGGCTTGGCATTCGGTTTCAGTTTGAGCGAAGGCGTGGGCATCCCCCCATTCACCCCAAGGCTCCTTGTTTTCGCAACCAGCAATCCATGAGCGCCCGCCAGCGCGGAATTTGGAGCATAGACCACGTTGAGCTGCCCGCGCGGCGCACAACAGCACGAGCTGCGTCATGGCATTGCGCCCACCCACCATGAGTACCTCCTCCGCAAACACCGGCGCGCGCCCAAAGACGTGAGCCCACTCCCGCGCGATGCGGCGTCAGCGCCGCCGCCATCCCTGAGCGACGCTCTGGAACGGCCCTAAGCCAAGGCTTGCATCACCCCGCCTTGCCCGGCCTGCTGCTACTTTTCCGTCATGTCCCCCGCCGCTGAAATCGCCCGCCGTCGCACCTTCGCGATCATCTCGCACCCGGATGCGGGCAAAACCACGCTCACGGAGAAATTCCTGCTCTATGGCAACGCCATCCACCTCGCGGGGTCAGTGACCGCGCGGAAAAACCAGCGCGCCACCGCCTCCGATTGGATGGAGCTCGAGAAACAGCGCGGCATTTCCATCAGCTCGACCGTCCTCCAGTTCGATTACGACGGGTTCGCCGTCAACCTGCTCGACACTCCGGGGCACAAGGACTTTTCCGAGGATACCTACCGCGTGCTCACCGCCGTCGATGCCGTCGTCATGGTGATCGACGCCGCCAAGGGCATTGAGGCCCAGACGCGCAAGCTCTTCGAGATCTGCCGCCGCCGGGGCATCCCGATCTTCACGTTCATGAACAAGTGCGACCGGCCCACGCGCAATGCCCTCGAGCTCCTCGACGAGCTCGAGCAGGTGCTCGGCCTGCAGTCGTCGCCCGTCATCTGGCCCCTCGGCAACGGCCCGTCGTTCCGCGGCGTGTTCGACCGCCGCACGCGCGAGGTCCATCTGTTTGAGCGCGTCGCCGGCGGCAAGTACCAGGCACCGGTGACCGTATCCTCGCTGGCCGACCCTGCCCTCCGCGAGAAGTTCGACGACTACACCTTCAACCAGGTCACTGAGCAGCTCGCGATGCTCGACGGCGCCGGCCACACCTTCGACCTCGCCGCTGTGCGCGCCGGCCAGCAGACGCCCGTCTATTTCGGCAGCGCCGTGAACAACTTCGGCATCCAGTTGCTGCTTGACGGCTTTCTCCACGACTCGGTCCCGCCGCAGCCGCACAAAAACGCGATGATTGCGATCGGGGCCGGACACAGCGCCAACCCCAACACCGCCGGAGCCATCATCCCCGTCGAGTTTCCGCGCTTCTCCGCCTTCGTCTTCAAGATTCAGGCCAACATGGATCCGCGTCACCGCGACCGCATCGCCTTCATCCGCATCTGCTCGGGCAAATTCACCCGCGACATGCTCGTCACCCACCAGCGCACCGGCAAGACCGTCCGACTCTCGTCCTCCCACAAGCTTTTCGGCCAGGAACGTGAGACCGTGGACGAGGCCTGGCCCGGCGATGTCATCGGCCTCGTCGGCCATGGCGAGTTCGGCATCGGTGACACGCTGACCGAGGACCGCGGCATCGCTTATGACGAGATCCCCCGCTTCCCGCCCGAGGTTTTCACTTTCATCAGCAACCCGAATCCCTCCGACGCGAAAAAATTCCGGGCGGGCCTTGATCAGCTGCTGCAGGAAGGCGTCGTCCAATCGCTCACGCTGCGTGCCGGCATGACGACCTCCACCCTCCTCGCCGCCGTCGGCGCCCTGCAATTCGAGGTCGTGCAATTCCGCCTCGAGAGCGAATACGGTGCCGCCTCGCGTCTCGATCCGGTGAACTGGACGCTCATGAAGTGGCTCGCACCGGCCAACCCCGGGGAAAAACTCCCTGACGTCACCCGCCTCATCGTCGCCAGCGGCGTCGCCTTTGGCACCGACAAGCTCGACCAGCCCGTCGCCCTCTTCCCCAACGACTGGACGATGAAGTATTTCACCGAAAAGAACCCCGAGATAAGGCTCCACGATTTGCCGCTCGAACAGTTGTAGGTCGGGTTTTACGCGCCGATAGCCCCCGACCTGCGACGAGCGTTTCCGAGGTGGGCCGTGCGCTCCGCGCGCGGCGGTTTGGCACGAAGGGACGGGGACTCTGCGGCCCGGTTGGATGGATGTCGGAGGGGCTCGGATGCCGCGCGCGGAGCGCACGGCCCACCTAGTTTAGGGAGGGCGCTAGGTTACGGGACTGAGCGGGGCGAGCCCGCCTTACGTAGGTCGGGCTTTACGCCCGATATCTGAGGATCGGATGTCGTGGGTGAACGGCCCTTAGCGCCCGGCAAGTTTTCGTCGCATGCCGAGCTTTCAGCCGTCGCCAAGTTCATGGCCGACAACTCAGCCGACCCACGTTAACCTGCGCCATTCCAACCTCCCCGCTTGCCCCCTTTTCCTGTCTTTCGTGTTTTCAATAGCGACCAATGACAGCCCCCGTCCCCTTCGCCTCTGCCGCTGATTTCCGCCATTGGCTGGAGAAGAACCACGCCACCTCTCCAGAGCTGCTGGTGGGTTTCTACAGGAAGGCCTCCGGCAAGGGCGGCCTGACCTATCCCGATGCCGTGGACGAACTGCTCTGCTTCGGCTGGATCGATGGCGTGAAGCGACGCGTCGATGACGAGCGCTACACCCACCGGATCACCCCGCGCCGACCCGGCAGCACCTGGAGTCTCGTCAACGTCCGCCACGTCGAGCGCCTGACCAAAGCAGGCCGGATGCATTCCGCCGGAGAAAAGGTCTTTGCCGCACGCCGAGCCGATAAAACCGGGATCTACTCCTTCGAGAACCGCCCCCAGAAATTGCCCGCCGCCTACGAGGAACTCTTTCGCGCCCAGCCGAAGGCCTGGACGTTTTTCATGGCTCAGCCTCCCGGCTACCGGCGGCTAGTCATCTTCAAGATGGTGAGCGCCAAACAGGAAGCCACCCGCCAGCGCTGGCTCGCACGGGTCATCGCCGAATCAGCCAAGGGCCGGCGTATGGCGTAGGTCGCGAGCTCGCTCGCGTTCCGAAAGCGCCTGAAAGCAGGCTGCCTACGGCCCGATTGCTCGGTCCGAGGGAATTTCCTCAGCTTGTCTTCCGCGGATTGAACTTCGAGACGCTGGCCAGCTTTTCCCATCCCGCGCGCTCTTCGTCGGAAACCGTCGCCGGCACCTGCACCCGCACCGTGGCATACAAGTCGCCGCGGGTCTTGTCCTCGCGCGGCAATCCGAGTCCGCGCAACCGCAGCCGGCTGCCGGCCGCAGTCCCCGCCGGCACTTTCAGCGACGTGAGTCCGTCGAGCGCGGGGATCTTCACCGAAACACCCAGCACCGCTTCCCACGGGGCGAGGTCCAGGTCGTAGTTGAGATCGGCGCCTTCGACGGTGAAATCCGGATGGCGTGCCAGCCGCACGCGTAAATAGAGATCCCCCGCCGCCGCCCCGCCGTAGCCCGCACCGCCCTGGCCCGCCAGCCGGATGCGCTGACCTTCGCGCACCCCTGCCGGGATCTTCACCTCATAAGTATTCAACCGCTCATCGCCGCCATTCTGGGCGGGCCGGCGCAGCGTCACTTTGCGTTTGGAACCGTGCAACGCGTCCTCCAACGGGACGAGCAGATCGGCCTCCACATCATTGCCGGGGTGGGAAAACGCCTCCTCATCCTCGTCCATCGCCACGGGCCCCCGCCGGCGCGGTCCGCCCGCACCGGGGCCGCCGCGGCCGCTGCCGAAGAACGACTCGAAAAAATCGCTGAAGCCCGTCCCATCAAATTCGAAATCCGGGCCACCCGCCGGGCCGCGTCCCCGCGTGCTCCCCCTCGGACCCGCCCCGTACGGCTGCTGCCCCCCGCCGTCCTGCCAGTTCGCGCCGAGTTCCTCATAGCGCTTCCGTTTCTCCGGATCGCCGAGCACCTCGTAGGCCTCGTTGATCTCCTTGAATTTCACCTCCCCGGTCGCCTTGTTCTTGGCCACGTCGGGGTGATGGATGCGCGCGAGCTTGCGGAAGGCCTGCTTGATCTCCTCCGGCGAGGCGGTACGGGCCACGCCGAGGGTCTGGTAATAGTCCTTGAATTGAACGGCCATGGAAGAGCGAACCCAACGCATAGCCAAAGTTACGCGCAGCACAACTGCCGCGGCATAAAATAGCCGTGTATTTCTGCTCGCGCCGCGCCGCGAAACTCCTGTTCGCTGTCACGCATGACTCGTCCGCGTCCTTCCGCCGCTGTTTTTCTGCTTTGCGCCGCTGCGTTCATGCCCCTGGCAGCGGTCGCCAAGGCCCGCCCAACGCGAGCCGCCACGGTCCCGGATGCCACCGCCTACAAGGGCGCCATCATCATGGACGCCGCCACGGGCAAGGTGCTCTTCGAGGATCACGACGGCGAGTCCAGCCCGCCGGCGAGCATGACCAAGCTCATGACGTTTCTCGTCCTCCACGACAAACTCCAGAGCGGCGCGCTCACGCTCCAGACTCCCGTCAAGGTCACCGCCGCTGACTCCAAGATCGGCGGCACCCAGGTGTGGTTGAAGGAAGGCGAGACTTTTCCCGTCGAGGAATTACTCTACGCGATGATGATCCAGTCGGCCAACGACGCCGCCACCGCCCTCGCCCGCACTGCCGCCGGCTCCGTGTCGGCGTTCGTGGACCTCATGAACGCGAAGGCCCGGGAGATCGGCATGACGCGCACTACCTTTCGCAGTCCGCACGGCCTGCCTCCTGCCAACCGGCGTCTCGCCGACGGTGATCTCACGACCCCGCTCGATTTCGCCATTCTCAGCCGCCATCTCCTCCTGACCACCGACGTGCTGAAATACACTTCCATTAAGACGCGCAAATTCGGCGAGGGCGTCCGTTCCTCCGACCGCGTCATCGTCATGACCAACCACGATCATCTCCTGGGTCGCGTGGAGGGCCTCGACGGCTTGAAAACCGGCTTTACCAACGGTGCCGGCTTCTGCCTCAGCGCCACCGCCCAGCGCAACGGCCGCCGCGTTATCGTCGTCGTCATGGGTAGCTCCGATTCCAAGACCCGGGACGTGAAGGTCGCCGAGCTCATCGAGCGCGGGTTCGCCGCGATGCCGCCCACCGGTTCGACTTTCACGCCCCAGCCCGGCGCCGTCCCCGAGGTCTCACCGATCTCGGCCGCTCCTCTCGCGGAGCCTGCCGGCAGCCCTGCGATTAAATTTTCGCTCCCGCCACCCAAGCGGTGAGTGCCGCTCCGGACGTGACGGCCAAAATTGACGTCAGAAATGGGTTTCGCCCCGGCGTGGGGCCGTATTGAGTCAATCGTCGCATGAAACCGGACATCGCCGCCGTCAAAACCTACCTGCTCGCGCTCCAGGATCGCATTTGCATCGCGCTCGAGCAGGAGAATGGCGCCGGCCGCTTTCGCGAAGACAACTGGACGCGTCCCGAGGGGGGTGGCGGGCGAACCCGCATTCTCACGGAAGGCGCGGTATTCGAAAAAGCCGGCGTGGCGTTTTCGCACGTCACCGGCACCCAGCTCCCGCCATCCGCCACCGCCCATCGTCCCGAGCTTGCCGGCCGGCCATGGGAAGCGCTCGGAGTCTCCCTCGTCATCCACCCGCGCAATCCCTACGTGCCCACCTCTCACGCCAATGTACGGTTCATTAGCGTCGATGCCCATCGCCCCGCGCCCATCGCCCCTGACCAGGCCGGCGCGCCCGCCGCGCCGGCCTGGTGGTTCGGCGGCGGCTTCGATCTCACCCCCTACTATGGCTTCGAGGAGGATGCGGCTCACTGGCACCGCACGGCGCACAACGCCGTGGCACCCTTTGGCCACACGCTCTATCCGCGTTTCAAAAAAAACTGCGACACCTATTTTCACCTGAAACACCGCGGCGAGCCACGCGGTGTCGGCGGGCTGTTTTTCGATGATTTCAACGAACTCGGCTTTGAGCGCAGCTTCGCCCTGATGCGCGGCGTCGGCGACGCCTACCTGGCCGCTTATCAACCCATCGTCGCCCGCCGCAAAGCCCTGGCGTTCGGCGAACGCGAACGCCAGTTCCAGCTTTACCGCCGCGGCCGCTACGTGGAATTCAACCTCGTCTGGGATCGCGGCACCCTCTTCGGCCTGCAAAGCGGGGGTCGCACCGAGTCCATTCTCATGTCGCTGCCTCCGCTGGTGCGCTGGGACTACGACTGGAAGCCGGAACCCGGCAGTGCGGAAGCCAAACTCTACGACGTTTTCCTCCAGCCCCGCGATTGGATGAATTATAAGCACGCATGAGCGCGAATCGGCGCGAATCCAGTCGGCCCTTCACCATTCCCCTAAATTCGTGTTCATTCGCGGCTAACTCATGAACTCCCGCGAACGTTTCCTCGCCGCCTGCGCCTGCACTCCCTTGGAGCGCCCGCCTCTCTGGATCATGCGTCAGGCCGGCCGCTACCTGCCGGAATACCGCGCGCTGAAGGCCAAGTCTTCCTTTCTCGAGATGGTCCGCACCCCCGCGCTCGCCGCCGAGGTCACCCTCCAGCCGCTGCTACGCTTTCCCGGCATCGATGCCGCCATCCTGTTCTCCGACATCCTCGTCATCCCCGAAGCCCTCGGCCAGGGTTACCGCTTCCGCGAAGAGGGCGGCATCGGGATGGACTACCGCCTCGAGACCCGCGCCCAGATCGACGCCCTCGCGCCCGCCGCGGCGGTGCCGGAAAAACTCCGCTACGTCGCTGACGCGCTCACGCTGCTGAAGAAGCAACTCGCCGGTCAAAAGGCTCTCCTCGGCTTTGGCGGCTCACCCTGGACGCTCGCCACCTACATGGTCGAGGGCGGCAGCTCGGACGAATTTGAGCGCGTCAAACTGCTCTTCTACACCGATCGCGCCACGTTCGACGCCTTGCTCGAAAAACTCACCGCCGCCCTCATCGCTTATTTCCAGATGCAAATCCGCGCGGGCGCGGATGCCATCCAGATTTTCGATTCTTGGGGCGGCATCATCGCCGGCCCCGATTACGAGGCCGCCTCGCTCAAGTGGATCCGCCAGATCATCTCTGCGCTGCCCAAGGATTTCCCCATTATCCTCTACGCCAAGGGCACCGCGCCGCACGTCTCCGACCAAGCGTTCACCGGCGCCCGCGTGCTGAGCGTGGACTGGACCAACGACCTCGCGATCGTCCGCCGCACCCTCCCCGCAAACGTCGCTGTGCAGGGCAATTTCGACCCCGTCCTGCTCAACACCACGCCCGCCATTGTTCGCCACGAAGCCACCCGCCTTCTCGAATCCATGCGCGGCACGAGCGGCCACATTTTCAACCTCGGCCACGGCATCCTCCCCCAGGCTAAGGTCGAATGCGTCGAGGCCTTGGTCTCCACCGTGACTGCGTGGAGGTGATTCAAGCATCGGAAGGCCACCACGAAATACCCAAAATGCACGAGAGAATGATGCTTCCGGAGCGAATCGGTTGAGGATCCAGCCAATGACAGCTGGATTCTCGAAATTCATTGGGGCACCGCAGATCCTCTTCTTCCGTGTTTTTAGGGCGTTTCGCGGTGACCGCCTTAGGAAATTTGCCTGCCCCGGTTTCCTGGTATTCTGTACTTCGCGTCAATTCGCGTAAGTCGTGGGCAACTCCGATACCAAAACCATTGCTGTCCTCGGCGCCGGTCTCACCGGCCTGACCGCCGCGCACCGTCTCTCCCAGCGCGGCCACCGGGTAAGGCTCTTCGAGCAATCCGGCCGCGTCGGCGGCGCCATCCGGACGGAAAACACCGGCGACTGGCTCATCGAGGCCGGCCCCAACACTTTGCTGACGGGAGAGCCGGCGTTGACCACCCTGCTCGAGGAACTGGGTCTGTCCGGCGCCTGCATCCCCGCCAACCCCGCGGCTCAAAAGCGCTACATCGTCCGGCGCGGCCGGCCCGTCGCCGCCCCGCTCACCCTCCCGGCCTTCCTCGGCTCTTCGCTTTTTTCTCCCACCGCCAAGGCCCGTGCCCTCGTCGAACTGGTCTCCGGCCGGCGGGTGCGGACCGCGGATGTCAGCCTGGAGGAACTTATCCGTTCCCATTTCGGCCAACAATTCGTGGACTACGCGCTCAACCCGTTCGTGAGCGGGGTTTATGCGGGCAACCCGCAAAAACTCTCCGCGCGCTACGCCTTTCCCAAGCTCTGGGAACTCGAGAAACTCCACGGCTCACTCCTGCGCGGCCAGAGCGCCGTAGCGGCTGACCGCCGCACCCGCCGTGAACCCAAGCCCGGCATCATCTCCTTCGCGTCGGGCCTCCAGACCCTTCCCCTCGCCCTTGCCGGCCGCCTCCCGGCCGGCGTGCTCACGCTTAATGTCCGCCTCGAGGGTCTCGTCCCCGGCAAACAATGGAACGTCATCTGGCACGACGGTACCGTTGCCCACACCGAGACCTTTGACGCCGTCATCGCAGCCCTACCTGCGCCCGCGCTCGCCGCGCTTCGGCTGGGCCCACTGGCCGAGCGTCCGCTTGCGGGCCTCGACGCCATCGAACATCCGCCCGTGGCCTCTGTGTTCCTCGGCTTCCGTCGCGATCAGGTCGCCCACCCGCTTGATGGCTTTGGCCTGCTCATGCCCGCCGTCGAGCATCGCTCGGTCCTCGGCGTGCTGTTTTCCTCGACGCTCTTTCCCGGCCGCGCCCCGGACGGACACGTCGCGCTCACGGTCATGGTCGGAGGCACCCGCCAGCCCGAGATCGCTTCGCTCCCGCCCGACCGCCTGCTCACCCGGATCCGCGCCGACCTCACTGAACTCCTCGGCGTCACCGGCGAACCGGTTTTTTCACGCCACACCTTTTGGCCACGGGCGATCCCGCAGTACAACCTCGGCTACGAGCACTACCTCAACGCCATGGCTACCTGCGAAAGCGCCCATCCGGGCCTGTTGATCGGCGGCCAAGCCCGCGATGGCATTGCCCTCCCGGCCTGCGTCGCGGCCGGCGAATCACTCGCGGCGCGCGCGGTGCCAGCCTGAACGGGGTCTCCCCTTGACTCACTCTGCGCCCGGCCTAGCCTCGCGCGTTTTCTTTGGCATGGCGCACGAACTTAAAGACACGCTGCAGCTCCCTAAAACGGACTTTCCCATGCGGGCCGGCCTGGCCCAGCGCGAGCCCGGTCGCGTCGGGCACTGGGAGAAAATGGACCTCTATGGCGCGATCCAGCGGCATCGCGCCGGCGCCCCGTCCTTCGTGCTGCACGACGGGCCCCCGTTCACCAACGGCGATCTGCACCTCGGCCATACGCTGAACAAGACGCTCAAGGACCTCATCAACCGGTATAAGTCCATGCGCGGCTTCCGGACGCCGTATGTGCCGGGCTGGGATTGCCATGGCCTGCCGATCGAACAAAAGGTCACCGCCGAACTGCGCGAAAAGAACGAAACCGTCACGACCGCCCAGCTCCGGGCCAAGTGCGACGCGTTTGCCGAGTACTGGATTGGACGGCAGCGGGCCCAGTTCCAACGCCTCGGGGTCCTCGCGGACTGGAAGCACGAATACAAAACCAAGGCCCCCGCATTCGAGGCCGACATCCTGCGCACGTTTGCGGCCTTCGTCGAAAACGGCCTCACCTACCGCGCGAAGAAGCCCGTTTATTGGTCCATCCCCTTCGAAACCGCCCTCGCCGAGGCCGAGATCGAATACAAGGACCACACTTCCATTGCCGTCTGGGTGAAGTTCTTGGTACCGACCGAGGAGGCGAAAAAATTTGGCCTGCGAGATTTATTGTCTCCAGCTGATCAAGAGGCAGGGAAACCAATATTCATACTCATCTGGACAACGACCCCTTGGACAATTCCCGCCAATCTCGCAATTGCCCTGAATCCAAGTGATTCGTACACTTTGATTGAAGATGACGACGGATGGTATTTGGTTTCTTACATCGCCTTGGGACGAATTCAGCTAGAGCTGAGACATGCCGCCACAAATAGTGGGAATCCCATTAAGGAGTACCTGCAGAGTGGAACAGCGACCTACATCGAGGGCAGCAAACTGGAAGGCCTACAGGCCCGTCATCCTTTCATCGACCGGGCGTCGCCCGTTGTGCTCGCCGACTATGTCACCACCGACAGCGGCACCGGCGCCGTGCATACCGCGCCGGGCCATGGCGCGGACGACTATCTCACCGGCCTGAAATACAAACTCGAGATCTACTGTCCGGTCGGTGACGACGGCCGCTATCTCGACGACGGCCGCATCCCCGCCGATCTCGTCGGTCTTACCACGCTCGAGACCGTCGAGGACCTCGCGGCCAAGAAGCCCGCGCCGGCCAATCTCGCCGTCCTCAAAAAACTTGCCGCCGCCAACGCCCTGCTGGCCAAGGCCAAGTATGCGCACAGCTACCCGCATTGCTGGCGCTCCAAGACGCCGATCATCTTCCGCGCGGTTGACCAGTGGTTTGTCGCCCTGGACAAGAACAACACCCGCACCACCGCCCTCGCGGAGATCGCCAAGATCGCCTCGCACCAAGGCTGGATCCCCGCGTGGGGCGAAGCCCGCATCCGCGGCGCCGTCGAGTCACGGCCCGACTGGTGCATCAGCCGCCAGCGTTCCTGGGGCGTGCCCATCCCCGCCTTCTTCGACGCGCAGAAAAACGCCTTCCTCGACGCGGGAGTTGCGCGCGCGGTCGCGGACAAAATCGAGAAACTCGGCTCCAATCTCTGGTACGACACCACCGCCGCCCAGCTGCTCGAGGGCGTGAAGCTCCCCGTCGGCTGGCCCCCGGCCTCCGAGCTCAGTTGCGGGCGTGACACGCTCGATGTGTGGATCGACTCAGGTTCCTCGCATGCCGCCGTGCTCAAGCGCGGCCAGGGTGGCACGTCGTGGCCCGCCGACCTCTATCTCGAGGGCAGCGACCAGCACCGCGGCTGGTTTCAATCCTCGCTCTGGACCAGCGTGATCGCTTACGGCGCCGCACCGTACAAGGCCGTCCTGACCCACGGTTTTATCGTCGACGAGGAGCGCAACAAGCTCAGCAAGAGCAATACCTACCAAAAGCCGCAGACGAACGATGCCTATCTGGCCGAATACGGTGCGGATGTCATCCGACTCTGGATATCTTCCCAGAATTTCCGCGACGACATCCCGATTTCGAAGGAGATCCTCGGGCACGTGGGCGAAACCTACCGGCTCATCCGCAATACTTTCCGCTACCAGATCTCGAACTTGTTCGACTTCGACGCGGCCAAGGACTCCGTCCCGGTGGCGCAAATGGACACCCTCGATCGCTGGGCGCTGCACCAAACGGGCGCACTTGTCCGCGAGTGCACGGCGGCCTACGACGCCTACGAATTCCACCGCGTTTATCAGCTCTGCAACCAGTTCTGCTCCGTCACGCTTTCGGCGACGTTCCACGATATCCTGAAAGACCGGCTCTACACGCTTGGCACCAACTCGCCCCTCCGCCGCTCCTCGCAGACCGCGGTCCACCACATCTTCCGCGCACTGGTGAAAGTCCTCGCTCCCATCCTCACCTTCACCGCCGACGAGGCGTGGTCGTTCGCCACGACTGGCAAGGAGTATGCCGACGATTCCATCCACCTCCAGGACTGGCCGGTCGTCCCCGCCGAGTGGACCAACTCCAGCCTCGAGTCCGAAGTCACCGCCCTGCTTAAGGTCCGCGCCTTGGTCAACGAGGCCATCGAGCCCCATCGCGCAGCCGGCAAACTTGGCAAATCCCTCGACGCCGCGGTCACCCTGAGCGGCTCACCCCAGGACGAGAATTTTCGTTTACTGGAAAAACACCGCGACTTTCTACCAGAACTTTTCATTGTTTCCCATGTCACTCTTGCGCCCGCCGTTGGGTCAGTCCCCGGGGTCTCAATTCGCTCCTGCAGCGAGCTGGGCCACGTGCGCTGCCCCCGTTGCTGGCGCTGGGTCCCCGCCCTCGAAACCAATCCAACCTTTGGCGACGTTTGCCCCCGCTGCAGTGATGCGCTAAAGTCCTGAGCTTTCTTACCCTCCCCAATTCTCCCCATGGCTAAAAATAAAAAGAAACCGATCGCGAAAAAGAAGCCTGCTGCGAAAACCGCCAAACCGGCGCCCAAGAAGTCCCCGACTTCGGCCCGGAAACCTGCCTCGGCTCCCAAGCCGGCGCCGGCGGCCGCCAAGCCTCAACCCTCCTCCATGGAAAAACCGTCCAAGAAAAACGCCCTGCGCGACAACATCCTCAAGCTAAAGCAAAAGGCTCCAGTGAAGCCCATCGCCTTCAGCCTCGACGAGGTCCGCGCCATCGCGAAAACCGTCACCACCAAGTCCGCCGCGCCGTTTGCCAAGGGCGCCAAGGCCCCCGTCAAGGCCCCGGTCAAGGTCCTCGAACTCCCCAAGGCCAAGCCGCACCACATCAAAGCCGCTTCTCTGTCCGAGATCCTCGGCTTCAACCCGAAGAAGGCCAAGGCGCCCATTCCCGACGAGGGCAAGGACGTCCCCGAGAAGTTCAAGCGCTTCTACAAGCTGCTGATCGACCTCCGCAACCACCTCACCGCCGGCATTACGCTTCATTCCGAGGAAACGCTCAAGCGTTCCAGCAAGGACGACAGCGGCGATCTTTCCAGCTACGGCCAGCACATGGCCGACGCCGGCACCGACACCTTTGACCGCGACTTCGCGCTCAGCCTCGTTTCCAGCGAGCAGGAAGCCCTCTCCGAGATCGATGCCGCCATCAAGCGCATCCACGCCGGCACCTACGGCATCTGCGAAATCACCCAGAAGCCCATCTCGAAGGACCGTCTTCTGGCAGTGCCCTTCACCCGCCACTCGGCCGAGGCCCAAAAGGGTCTGGAACGCAATCGCTACCGGGCCCGCACGGCCGGCGGACTCTTCGGCGAACTCGGCGAAGAAGGCGGCAAGATCTCGGAGGATAGCGGTGGCGGCGGCGATGAGTAAGCAGCCCTGACCCACCAGTGCTATCGGACGCGACCACTCCTGAAGCCGCGGCGGCCCCGCCGGTGCCCTTCCTGCGCCGCTGGCGCGCCTATCGCGTGTTATGGGCATTTTTGCTCGTCGCGGTTGCCCTAGACCAGGCCAGCAAGGCTTGGATTAACGCGCATCTGCCCCTTGGCACCTATGGGCAGCCCCGGGCCATCAGCGTTATCAAGGGGTTCTTCAACCTCGTGCACGTCGGCAATACCGGCGCCGCGTGGAGCATGCTCACCGGCCGCAGCGTCCTGCTCGCGGCCCTCGCCGCGGCGACTCTCCTCGGCATCTTCTTCTGGCGCCACGCACTGGGCTTGCGCGACCGCACCGCCCAGGTCGCCTTCGGCCTGCTCTGCGGCGGCATCCTCGGCAATCTCGCCGACCGCCTGGTCTATGGCCACGTGATCGATTTCATCGACCTGCACTTCGGCAGCTACACCTATCCGACATTCAACATCGCCGACTCCGCCATCTGCATCGGGGTGCTGCTCTATCTCATCCACTCCCTGCGCCAGCCGAACTGAAACGGCAGCCGTTTCAGTCGGAGATCGGAGTTCGAAGTTCGGCGTCGCAGCGAGCGAGCTGCAGCCCCGCGGCAATTCAAACTCCGCCACGCTTTTCCGAACTCCGAACTCCGAACTGCGAACTCCGAACTGCGAACTCCGAACTGCGATCTCCGAACTGCGATCTCCGAACGTGGATTAACGGCACCGCCGTTATTCCACGTTGGCCATCTGCTCGCGCACCCGCTCGAGCTCGTTCTTCAGCTCGATCACGGCCCGCGAGATCGCAAGGTCGTTCGCCTTGCTGCCGACGGTGTTCACCTCGCGGCCGATTTCTTGGAGGATGAACTCTGACTTCCGGCCGATCTCGCCGTCGGATTTTATCAACGTGGTGAACTGCTCGAAATGGCTCTTCAGTCGCGTCAGCTCCTCCGTGACGTCGCAGCGGTCGGCAAACAGTGCGATTTCCTTCAGCACGCGCTCGTCCGTCACGTCGAGCTCAAGCCCGGCCTGGCGCAGCCGCGTCAACAGCTGTTCGCGATAACCCGCCGTCACCTGAGGTGCGCGGGCCGTGATCACCTCCACTTGCGTGCGCAGCGTGTTGAGCCGGGTAATAAAATCGATCAGCAGCGCTTCGCCTTCCTTCGCCCGCATCGCGCCGAAGCCCCGCAGCGCGTCGGACAGCGCCGCCCTCACCACCGGCGCGGCCTCCTCGGCCACGGGTAATTCCGCCGTCTTGCGCCGGGAATTCGCGATGGACCACAACAGGTCGGCCGTGGGCTGGAAACTTACCCCGCGCGTATCCGCCAGGTCGGAAAGCCGGTCCAAGACCGCGCCAATTTCGTCCTCATCCCAGACCAGCTCGCTGGCGCCACTCTCCCCGGTCAACTCGATCACCACGCTGACCCGCCCGCGCGACGCCACCTTGCGCACTTGCTCGCCCACCGAGGCCTCAAGGCTCTCCCACTCCTCGGGCAGCTTGATCGCCAGATCAAGGGTCTTCCGGTTCACGGAGCTGACCTGGACCGTGAGCGTGTGCGTGCCCACCGATGCGATGCCCCGCCCGTAACCGGTCATGCTTTTCATGGTAGGGAAGTAACAAGTAACCAGGGACAAGTGGCAAGAATCCCGGAAACCAATCTTTGGTACACAGAGATCACGGAGAAACCACAGAGGTCACGGAGCGAACCATCTTCCGTCCTCAGTGACCTCTGTGGCTAGGCTCCGTGTCCTCTGTGACAAAGTCCAACCTCGTCACTTCGCGCTATCGCCCAGAATCTTTGCCACCTGTTGGACATCTTTGTCACCGCGGCCGGAAAGGTTGACGATGATGACCTTGTCTTTGGCCAGTGCCTTGGCCCGCTTCAGGCCTTCAACCAGGGCGTGCGTGGACTCGAGCGCCGGGATGATGCCCTCCAGGCGCGAACAAAGCTGGAATGTCTCCAGCACTTCGTCGTCCGTGGCATAGGCAAATTGAATCCGTCCCCGCTCGCGGTAAAACGCGTGCTCGGGCCCGACCGCGGCATAATCCAGACCCGCACTGACGGAATGCGTGAGCTCAATCTGTCCTTCGGCGTCCTGCAGCAGGAAAGTCTTGCAACCTTGCAGCACGCCGAGCCGCCCGCCCGCGAACCGCGCCGCGTGCTCGCCGGTTTTGATGCCGTTGCCGCCTGCCTCAACCCCCGTCATCTTGACGCCGGGCTCCTCGAGAAATTCAAAAAACAGGCCGATGGCGTTGCTCCCGCCTCCGACGCACGCGACCAGCTCGTCCGGCAGCCGGCCTTCGCGGGCGAGAATCTGTTCCTTCGCCTCCTGGCCGATGATGCGGTGAAAATCGCGCACCATCATGGGATACGGGTGCGAGCCATAGGCGGTGCCGAGGATGTAGTGCGTGCTGCGGACATTGGTCACCCAGTCGCGCATCGCCTCGTTGATGGCCTCCTTGAGCGTCTTCTGGCCGGCCTCCACGCTGACGACTTTTGCACCCATCAGCCGCATCCGGAAAACATTCAAGGCCTGCCGCGCCATGTCGTGCGCACCCATGTAGACCACGCATTCGAGCCCGAACTTCGCGCACGCCGCCGCCGTGGCGACGCCGTGCTGTCCCGCGCCCGTCTCGGCGATGATGCGCTTCTTGCCCATGCGTTTCGCTAGGAGGGCTTGCGCGAGGGCGTTGTTGATCTTGTGCGCCCCGGTGTGGAGCAGGTCTTCGCGCTTCAGGTAAATCTTTGCCCCGCCGGCGTGCTGCGTCAGCCGCTCCGCGAAATACAGCTCGGTCGGGCGCCCGGCGAACTCCTTCAAATGATGCCGCAGCGCGGTCAGGAAAGCCGGATCCTTGCGCGCCACTTCGTAGGCCGCCGCCAGCTCCTGCAACGCCGTCATCAACGTCTCCGGCACAAACACGCCCCCATACCCGCCGAAATGCCCGGAAGCATCAGGCTGGGAGAAGCGGTCGATGGACGGGAGTTCAGTGGCGGACATGCAGGGTCACAATGAGCCGTCGAGGACCCGGGTGGCAAACCGCTTTTCAAGGCAGCATCGCAGGATGGTCGTCGCCGTCCCTGTCGGTGAATGCGGCGGCGGGGCTGCCACCGTCCACTTCCTTCACACCCGCTTGATCGTCACCAGCGTGAGGTCATCCCGCAACGCCACGGGCCCAGCGAAACGGTGCACGGTTTCCAGGATGCCGTCATTGAGCTCGCGCGCGCTGCGGCTGTGCAGGGCATGGACCGCGTCTGCGAGACGCGCATTCGAAAATTCCTTGTCCTCTTCGTTCGGCGCCTCAGTCAGGCCGTCGGTGTAGAGCACCAGCGCATCGCCCGGGTGAAACGGCTCCGTCCGATCCGCGATGACCGCGGAGAATATCTCGTCGGGCACCATGCCCAGCGGCATGCCCTCGGAACCGACATACTGCCCCACCGGGACGCCCGTCGCCCGGTCGCGGCGGGAAAACAACGGCAGCTCGTGCCCGGCCCGCGCAAAGGTCACTTCGCCGCGCGCGGTGTCGATCACCGCATAGAGGATCGTGATGAACATCCCGCGCAGGTCACCGCCCAGCGCGCGATTCACCTCGGCGAGGGTCTGCGCCGGGGACTCAAACCGCGAGGCGATCTGGCGGAGATTCGTGCGACACATCGCCATCAGGAGTGACGCCGGGATTCCCTTGCCGGAAACGTCAGCCACCGCGACCCCAAGACGCGTCTCCGACAGCGTAAACATGTCGTAGAAATCCCCGCTCACTTTTTGGGCCGGGGTGTAACGCGCATCGAGGTCAAGCCCCGCCATCTTGGGCGGCTCTTGCGGCAGCAGCATCTGCTGGATGCCGCTCGCGAGCGAGAGGTCGAGGTCGAGCTGGCGCTTCTCAATCTGGAAATTCAGGAACTCCGCATTGTGCAACGCCAGTGCCGCCTGCTCGGCCAGCGATTGCATGAGGGAGAAATCCGTCTGCGTGAAGGGCTCGCCGTCCGCCGAATTCGCCACGGCCAGCACGCCAAAGAAGCGGTCCCGAAACTGCAGCGGCACGGCAATGAGCGAGCGCACCCGGAGCGCCGGATCCTCGTGAATCACCACGCGGGTGTCGGCGCCCGCATCCGCGATCAACTGGCCGCGTCCGGTTTGGACCACCGCGCCCACGATGCCTTCGTTGGCCGGAAACGCCTCGGCCTTGAGCACCTGCTCGATGAACCGCGCGCGGGTCGCGAGCTTTTCGCGGACCGCCACCGGCAGCGGCCGGTGCGGCGGGAACAGGCCCTCGACCGCCGCGCTGCGCATTTTCCCGTCCTCGGTCTTTTCAAACAGGCAGGCACTGAGCGCGCCCGAGCACAAAATGGCCGCATGAACGATGCGCTGGTGCAGGGCCTCGCGCGTGAGGCCCTCCCCGAGCGCCTCGACCATGTGATGCATGAAGTCCACCACCAGCTGGCGCTCCTGCGTCACCTGCTGCTTTTCCTCCTCGAGCCGGTGCACCGTGCGCCGCGCCCGGTAAACGGGCAGGAACATGGCGAGCGCGCCGAGAATGATGCCGATGATCAGGACCAAAAACATGGAAGGGCATTGGTGTGGCAGGCCCCGCGTCACCGGGCAATGGCGGAGTGTACGGATGCCCGCCCTTCGCCAAGGCCTGTTTCTGCGCCTTTAAGTGACCGGTGGAACGCGTCGCCCCCAACGCGTGGGCGCGGTGATTGACCGTCTCTCCCAGCGCATTGGGGGCAATGCGCTCTTCTCAAACCTACTTTTGCTCCACCCGGTTCTTCAGGAAAGCGAGCACGTCCTGAAACTTGCCCCGGTTGGCCTCATCAGCCGAGACCAGGCTTTCGTGGGCTTCGAGCACCATGCGGGCACTTTCCAGCTCCGTGCGGTCGGGGCAGTGCAGCGCCGTGTCGCACTTGTCGAAACTCATCGAGAAATCCCCGGAATCCACCGTCAACAGCCGGTGCAGGCCGAGGTTGCGGATCAGCTCGAGATTGCGCGGGCCGACCCGCGCCAGCACCAAGCTGCTGTCCGGCGAGGCCTTTTTCAGCTCCAGCGCCGCGCCGGCGAGGACGCCGAGGAAGGTGCTGTCCATGCTGGTGCAATGCAGGAAATCGAGGACGAAGCGCGTTTTGCCCGAACGGATGAGCTCGGTGACAAAGTCCTTCAGGCAGGCGCTGTTTTGGAAGCACGCGCGCCCGTCAATGCGGACGACCACGGGATCGGAATAGGCGTCGACGAGGAAGGTAGGTTTGCCGGTTTCGGACATGGAGAGGGTGACCCAATACTAACCACAGCCACGGCTGCGGCAAGACGCCGGACCTTAATTTTTCGTGACGATTTGCCGGAGCACGTAGGGCAGGATCCCGCCGTGCTGGTAGTAATCGATCTCGATCGGCGTATCGATCCGGCAGCGGACGGCCACGTTCTCCACGGTGCCGTCCTTCCGGGTGACCTTTAGCGTCAGATCCTGCTGCGGCTTAATCGCTCCGCTCAGGCCGACCACGTCATAACTCTCGGTGCCATCAAGCTTCAGGGTCTGCGCCGTCGTGCCTTCCTTGAACTGCAGCGGCAGCACACCCATGCCGACGAGGTTGGAGCGGTGGATGCGCTCAAAGCTCTGCGCCACGACGACCTTCACGCCGAGGAGATTGGTGCCTTTCGCCGCCCAGTCCCGCGACGAGCCGGTGCCGTACTCCTGGCCGGCGAGGATGATGAGGGGCGTCCTGGCCGCGATGTGTTTCACCGCGGCGTCATAGATCGCCATTTTTTCGCCGGTCGGCTGGTAAATCGTATTTCCACCCTCCTCGCCGCTGAGCATGAGGTTCTTGATGCGGACGTTCGCAAACGTGCCGCGGGTCATCACGCGATCGTTGCCGCGGCGCGAGCCGTAGGAGTTGAAGTCCTCGAAAGCCACGCCGTTATCCATGAGGTATTTTCCGGCCGGCGAGGTCTTCTTGATGGCCCCGGCCGGGGAGATGTGGTCCGTCGTCACGGAGTCGCCAAAGATGCCGAGCGCCCGCGCGCCCTTGATCTCGGCAATGGCGCCCGGCTGCAGCGTGAAGTTCGTGAAGAACGGAGGCTCCTGGATGTAGGTCGACATGGCCTCGAAGGCGTAGACGTTTCCGGTCGTGGCCGGGATCTCGTTCCACTTGGGGTTCTGCGCGGCGAAGTTGGTGTAGAGCCGGCGGAAGACCGCGGGCTTGAGGGCGGCTTGCATCTGGTCGCGAACTTCCTGCAGGGTCGGCCAGAGGTCCTTCAGGTAGACATCCTTGCCGTCCTTGCCCTGGCCAATCGGATCGTTGGTCAGGTCGATGTCCACGCGGCCGGCAAGCGCAAAGGCGACCACGAGCGGAGGTGACATCAGGAAGTTGGCCTTGATGTTCTGGTGAACGCGGGCCTCGAAATTCCGGTTGCCCGACAGCACGGACGCGGCCACGAGGTCATTCTTGATGATGGCATCCTCGATGGCGGGATGCAACGGGCCGGAATTGCCGATGCAGGTCGTGCAACCGTAGCCGACTGTCTGGAAGCCGAGCTGGTCGAGGTACGGCGTGAGGCCGGTCTTATCGAGGTAGTCAGTGACGACGCGCGAGCCCGGGGCGAGGGACGACTTCACGGTCGGGTTGACCTTGAGGCCCTTTTCCACGGCCTTCTTTGCGAGCAGCCCGGCCGCGAGCATGACGCTCGGGTTCGACGTGTTGGTGCAGCTCGTGATCGCGGCGATCAGCACGGAACCGTGGCCGACGTCGCCCTGCATCCGCGGCGCCGCGGCGGGAACGGGATCGGGCGTGGGCCGGTTGTTCGCCATCTCACGCTCGGTGCTCGCGTTGGTGTCGCAGGCCGCGGCTTTTTCCGCAGAAACCGGCGTCTGGCTCCCCCCGCCAGGGTGAACCGTGCCGCCGGCGTCAATGTGGACTTTCCTGGCAAGGTCCTCGGGCTTTTTGCCAAAACCATTCTCGCTGACGGGCTTCGATAACGCCGTCGTGAACTCCTGCTTCATCTTCGGCAGCTCGATGCGATCCTGCGGCCGCTTCGGGCCAGCGACGCTCGGGACCACTGTCGCCAAATCGAGATCCAAGTCCGTGGAGTAGTCGATCGCGCCCTTTGACGGGATGCCCCACAGGCCCTGCGCCTTGTAATACGCCTCATACAGCGCGATGTGCGAATCGTCACGACCTGTGGCGCGCAGATAGTTCGAGCACTCGGCATCGATCGGGAAGAAACCCATCGTGGCGCCATACTCAGGCGCCATGTTGGCGATCGTCGCGCGGTCCACCACCGGCAAGGCCATGGCGCCGGGACCGTAGAACTCGACGAATTTGCCGACCACCTTTGCCTTGCGCAGCATCTGGGTGACCGTCAGCGCGAGATCGGTTGCGGTCACGCCCTCACGGAGCGCACCCGTGAGGTGCACGCCGACCACGTCCGGCGTCAGAAAATAAACCGGCTGGCCGAGCATGCCGGCCTCCGCCTCGATGCCGCCGACACCCCAGCCCACGATGCCGAGGCCGTTGATCATCGTCGTGTGAGAGTCGGTGCCGACGAGCGTGTCGGGATAGTACACGCCGTTTTTATCGGAGAGGATGCCCTTGGCCAGAAACTCGAGGTTAACCTGGTGGACGATGCCGATGCCGGGCGGCACGACCTTGAAAGTATTAAAGGCCTGCATGCCCCACTTCAGGAACTGGTAGCGCTCGCGGTTACGGGTGAACTCCAGCTCAAGATTTTGCGCCAGCGCCGAGGCGCTGCCGGCGAAATCCACCTGCACGGAATGGTCCACCACGAGGTCCACCGGCACGAGCGGCTCGATGATCTTCGGGTTCTTGCCGAGTTTGACCACCGCGGAACGCATCGCTGCGAGGTCCACCAGCAGCGGCACGCCGGTGAAATCCTGCAGCACGATGCGCGCGACGACGAAGGGAATCTCCTCCGTGCGCGGCGACTTGGCTTCCCAACCCGCGAGATCGCGGATCGCCTCCTCGCTGACGCGTACGCCGTCCGCATTGCGCAACAACGACTCGAGGACGAGTCTGATCGAGACCGGCAGGCGAGAGACCTTGAAGCCGGCTTTTTCCAGCGCGGGCAGCGCGTAAAACTGATGCGACGCGCCGTTCGCGGAGAAGGTCTGCAGCGTCGAGAAGGGATTGGGGAGGCTCATCGAAATGCTTTTCAGGTTGGCGGAGGGTTATTTGGTCAGGGCGGCTTTCACCGCAGGGAAATTGGGCAGGTCCTTGGGCGTGGCGGTCTGCTCGGAGTATTTGATCACGCCATCCTTGCCGATAACGAAGGCCGCGCGCGCCGACGTGTCGCCGATGCCTGCCAAGCCCGGGAATACCACGTCATAGGCCTTCGTCGTGGTCTTGTTGAGGTCGGAGAGCAGCGTGATGCCGATTTTGTGCTGCCTGGCCCACGCGTCATTCGCGAACGGGCTGTCGACGCTGATCCCATAAACCTCGGCGCCGAGGCTGGAGTATTGGTCCAGGCCGGAGGTCATGTCACACATTTCCTCGGTGCAGGTGCCGGTGAACGCCAAGGGGTAGAAGAGCAGCACAGTCTGCCTCTTGCCGAAGTTGTCGCTGAGCTTGATGTCCTTGAGACCCTCGGCGGTCTTCGTCTTCAAGGTGAAATCGGGGGCTTGGGAGCCAACGGCGAGCGGCATGGTCGGGAGGGAGTTGAGCGTGGTTACGATTGAGATGGCGGCACCGGGGGTGGGCTCGCGGGAGAACCAGAGGAATTGACCGCGCTCCGACGCGGCGGCAAACCGTTTTTCCCAAAAGAAGCGGGTATTCTATTTTGGTCCTAGGCGTCATTAGTTTTGTTTTGCGCCGCTCCTCCCCCGCCCCGTTAACTCGTTCGTCCCCATGACGATTCTTGAAGAGCTCCAATGGCGCGGCCTGTATGCCGACTGCACCGATCCCGACGCGCTGACGAGGCGCCTGGCCGCCGGACCCACCACGCTCTATTGCGGCTTCGATCCCACGGCCGACTCCCTGCACGTGGGCAACCTCGTGCCCCTGCTGGCCTTGCGCCGCTTCCAGCTCGCCGGCCACCATCCCATCGCCCTCGCGGGCGGCGCCACCGGCATGGTCGGCGACCCGTCGGGCAAGTCCGACGAACGCAATCTCCAGACTCCCGAGCAGGTCGCCCACAACATCACCGCCATCCGCGAGCAGCTGTCGCGTTTCCTCGATTTTAAGGCCGCCGCGAACCCGGCGCAGCTCGTGGACAACTCCACGTGGACCGCGCCGCTGAGTTTCCTCGAATTTCTGCGGGACGTCGGAAAGCATTTTTCCGTCAACGTCATGATGGCGAAGGACAGCGTCCGCGCCCGCCTCGAGGGCGAGGGCGGCATTAGCTACACCGAGTTCAGCTACATGCTGCTGCAGGCGCATGATTTCCTCCACCTCCGTACCGCCCTGAACTGCGAACTGCAGGTCGGAGCGACCGACCAGTGGGGGAACATCACCGCCGGCACCGATCTCATCCGCAAGAAGCACTCCGGCAGTCTGACGGCTTGGGGTCTCGTCTTCCCGCTGCTCACCAAGGCTGACGGTACCAAATACGGCAAATCCGCCTCCGGCGCCGTGTGGCTCGACGCCAAGCGCACCTCGCCCTACCGGTTCTACCAGTTCTTCATCAACGCCGACGACGCCGACGTCATCAAGCTCCTCAAGGTCCTGACCTTCCTCTCCCGCGACGAAATCACCGCCCTCGAAGCCGAAATGAAGGCCAATCCCGGCGCCCGCGCCGCGCAAAAAGCCCTCGCCCGCGAACTCACCACGCTCGTGCACGGCGCCGACGCGCTCACCGCCGCCGTCAAGGCCAGCGCGATCCTTTTCGGTGGCTCACTCGACGGCGTCACCGAGGAACTCTTTAACGATGTGGTTGGCGAAGTGCCCACGAAGGACCTGGCGCAGGCATCATTGGCCGAAGCCGGCATGCCGCTGACCGACCTGCTGGTTCACGCCGGCCTCGCGACGTCGAAGGGCCAGGCCCGCAAGGATATCGAGGGAGGCGGTATCAATTTGAACAACGTCCGCGTCGCCGACGTCGCGCGCGCCGTCACGTCCACCGACCTGCACTTCGGCAAATATGTCCTCCTGCGCAAAGGCAAGCGGACTTATGCCGTGCTCAACGTGAAGTAAATCGGCCGCCGTCCGGGAAATTTGGCTGGTAACCCCCGCCTCCCGGCCCGGTCAGTATCCGCGCATGGCCCACCCCTCTAACGGTTCTAATCGCTCGCCGGGCGTCCGCTGGTTGCCCACCGGCGAACAGGCCTTCATGCGGATGCTCCCGGCGATCGCGGCGGCGAAAGACTCGATCCGGTTCGAAATGTATATTTTCCGCGCGGATGCCTCCGGCGAAAGCTTCCGCACCGCACTGACAAAGGCGGCGAAACGCGGTGTAAAGGTTCGGCTCCTCCTAGACGGCCTTGGCGCGGGCGGACTGCCGTCCGACTACTGGAAGGGATTCGTCGCGGTCGGAGGCGAGGTGAGGATCTTCAATCCCCTTTCCGTGAAGGGCTTTCTTTTCCGCAATCACCGCAAGCTGATGCTCATTGACGATCGCGTGGCGTTTGTTGGCGGCTTCAACGTCGCCGACGAATACAACGGCGATGGCGTGAAGCACGGCTGGCGCGACCTCGGCTGGGAAGTGCACCGGCCGGACGCCGTGAAGCAACTGGCCGCCGCTTTCGACCGGATGTTCGCCGCGTACGACCTGGAACACCGGTTGCTCCACCGCCTGCGCCGCCCGCTGCATCCCGCCAATCCCCATCCCCGCGGGCCGGTGCTCCTTGGCGCCCCGCGGCTGTTGCGCAATCCCTTTGGTGTGAGTCTCCGGCAAGGCCTGAAGAAGGCGAAGAACGTGCAGCTCATCTCGGGTTATTTTGTGCCCAATTTCCGCGTGCGGCGCGCGCTCAAGCGGGTGGCGCGGCGCGGAGGCAACGTGGAAATCATCCTCGCCGGCAAATCCGATGTGCCCATCGCCCAGCGGGCCGGGCGCGCGTTATATGGTTCACTCCTCCGGGCGGGAGTAAAAATCTACGAGTACCAGCCCCAAATCCTGCACGCCAAGCTCGCCGTCGTGGACGACGTGGTCTTCGTGGGTTCGGCCAATCTCGATATCCGCTCCTTCGGCATCAACTACGAGGTCATGGTCCGCGTGGACGACGCGGCCCTCGCCGCCGGCGCCCGCGAGATCTTCGCCGCCGACCAGGCACGATCCAAGGAAATCACGCACGCGGACTGGCACGAGGCCCAAACCTGGTGGACGCGCCTGCGCGGACACTGGGCGGTGTTCTTCTTCACGAGAATCGACCCGTGCCTCGTCCGACTGCAGCTGCGCGGGCTTTCGTGAGTCACTGATTCATCGCGGAACGTGGAGCCGCGGATGCACGAGATCGATCGCTGCTATTCTTGGCTTTTTGTGTTTCCCTGCTTCTCCGCTTCCGCGATTGCCCCTCAGGTCCTCCCCAAGCAATTTTGCGGGGCCATGAAACTCATTCATACGCCCGGTGGATTGGAGGCCACGTTGCGGCCGCCGGGAATGCAGCGCTTCACCGGCGCCGGGTTCCTCACGGTCTGGCTCACGTTTTGGGCGTTTGGCGAGGTGTTCGTCATCTGGATCCTGGCGACGGGCGCGTGGGCGCTTTTCACGGGTCAGCCACCCGGGCCCGGCCGCAGCCTGCTGGAAACCGGCCCGGCGCTCACCCTGGGACTGTTTCTCCTCTGCTGGCTGGCTTTCTGGACATTCGGCGGGGTGATGGCCGGATAAGAATGGCTGCGCCTGCTGTTCGGGCGCGAACGGCTGACGGTACGGCCGGAGGGACTCGAAATCAACCGGTGGCTACGGCCTGTTCACTCAGCGGCAATTTTACCCGCGGGAGCGTGTGCTCCGCTTCTATCGCCCATGTTCCGGATCCGCCCTGAAAATCGAGACGCCGGAGGGAGGGAAGGAAATCACGCGGCTGGGCAATGTCGCGGATTTGGAGGCGCTGGAGTTGGCGCTCAACGCTGTCTTCCAGCGACCGGCCACCCCCAGCGAAGCGGGACTGCTCCCGGACGACTGGCGTGAGCTCACCACTCCGGAAGGTTCCACCGTCGTGACCGCCGACCCCGCCACGCGGCGCAAGCAGGCTTGGTTCGTGGGGATCGTATTCCTCCTGTTTGCGATCGTCGCGTTCTTCCTCTTCGACGGGCTGCGCACCCGTCCCAACCTGCTGCACCTGCTCGCCATCATCCTGTTGCCGACGATCGCCCTCGGCTGGCTCACCACCGTGCTCTTTCGCGCCCGCAACGAGTGGAAGATCGAACGCGGTTCGCTCGTCCTGCAGCGGCGCAGCGGGATGATGGTCACCCCGAAATTTACCGCGATCGCGCTGAAGCTGACCGAATCCTCCGACGGTGACGGCGACACGTCGTTTCGCCTGATCGCGGTCGCCGCAGGCGCGCCGACGGACCTCGCCTCCCAGCGGAAGCGCAAATTCGAACGTTTCATCTATGCCAGCCAGGCTGATCCCGTGGACGCCCGCAAATTCGGGATCTGGCTCGCCCAACGCAACTGCCTGAAGTTTACCGACCACACTACCCCGGAAGCCACGGCGCGTGACGTCGCCCAACTCCTGGACGCGCTCGCGGGCACCGGCCGGTTTGGGAATTGGGCCGCCCGCCAGCTCGGGCGTCTCCCGCCCACGCGGTAACGGGCTCAGCAGCGGGCCGGTGGCTCCCAAAGCTCGATGCGATTGCCCTCGCTGTCCTTGATCCAGCCGAATTTTCCAAAATCGGAAGGCTCGCCGCTCTTCGGATCGATCCACACGCCTTCCTTTTTCAGCTGCGCGAGGACTTTCTTCAGGTTCGCGACGCGGTAGTTGACCATGTGGCCTTGCTTGCCGGGACCAAAATATTTCGTGTCGCCTGCGAATGGCGACCAGACGGTGCTGCCCTTTTGCTTGGGCTGCTTCGCGTCGCGCCACTGGAAGCTCATCCCACCCCACTCCTCCACGGGAAGGCCAAGGTGTTTCTTATACCACTTACCGAGCTTAACAGGGTTTTTCGCCTTGAAGAAAATCCCGCCGAGTCCCGTCACGCGTGTTTTCATGACCCGAACTATTGCGAAAAAACCTGAGAGCGAAAGCCCGGAATTGGATTCTGATTCTCCAGAAATTTTCCCCTGCGACTTTGTCCGCCATGGCCCTTGTCGGGCCTGCCATAGCTTTGGCGGCGTGGCGAGGGCCGGGCATCCGCAATCCGCCTTGGAACGCCCGTTTCTCGCGGTAGGCTTCCCACGTTGAAGCACACCCTCTCCCTCGGATGTCTGTGGTTTTTTCTGGGAGTCGTCGGGTTCACGACGGCCAGGACCGAACCTGATTCCACTGTTTCGGTGTTGCGGACCGTCCAACTGCTCGAGGCCGGCCAACCGGTCCGGATCGTTTGTTTCGGTGATAGTGTCACGGGGGTTTATTACCACACCGGCGACCGCCGGGCTTGGTGCGAGCTCGTCGGGATTGCCCTGCGGCGGCTCTACCCCCGCGCCCCGCTGGAAATGGTCAACGCCGGGGTCAGCGGCAACAGCACGGCCGACGGCTTGGCCCGCATGGAAGCCGATGTGATCCGCCCTCACCCGCAGCTGGTGGTTGCGATGTTCGGGCTCAACGACGTGACGCGCATCACCCCCGACGATTTTCGCGCGAATCTCCGCCAGATCGTTCAACGCTCGCGGCAAGCCGGCGCCGAGGTGATCCTGATGACACCCAATGCCGTATCGGCCGGGGACGATAAAAGGCTCCCCGGAAAAGTGGCCGACTATGCCCAGATCACCCGCGAGGTGGGCCGGGAGCTGGCGGTACCGGTGACTGATACCTTTCACGCCTTTGAATCCGTCCAAGCGGGAGATCACCGCGCCTGGCTCGGGATGATGAGCGACACCATCCACCCCAACATGCGCGGCCACCGATTGCTCGCCGGGGAAGTGGTCAGGACGCTGACTGGCCACCGGGTGTCCCTCGCTGAATTGCCCCGCCTGCAGCCCGGCCTGCCCCGGGTCCTGGCCCGGTTACAAGCGAAGGAGACCGTGAGAGTCGTCGCGATGAAGCCCTACGACACCCTGATCGGCCCGGCGCTGCAAAAACTCTATCCAGGCGCCCAGGTCGAGGTCACCGCCTGTGATGCGTCCGGCAAATCCATCGAGGAGATCGAAGCTCAGGCCAAGAGCCTGGGTTGGCCGAAATATCGCGAGCAGCCGGATTTGAACCGCCCTGACCTCTATGTGTTGGCCGTACCCGCCGAGGCGAGTGCGGACAACGAGGACCGCTTCTTTCACTGCTACACCTGGATCATGAACTGGTCGCTCAGTTTCAACCCGCCGAACTGGGACTGCCTCGTGATCCTGCCCTCAGTGGCCCAGCCGGACCAGGATCAGGCCCAGCGCGCGTCGGAGGCCCTCGCGCTGGAGGTTGTCCAAGGGCAGGATTTGCCCTGGATGCAGCGCAAGACCGGGGACACGCACTCGACCGCGAACTTGCTCGGCGAGAAAATTGCCCAACTACTCGAGGGGCCAAAGAACTGAACAAAACCGATCGCGGAAGCGCGGAAGGATGGAAACACGGAATCGAAACCCACCTGCCGGGCATTTCCGCCCTTCCGCAAATCCGCGATCCGGTGTTAGAAAAACATCGCTTCGCTCAACGCCGCCTCGGGCGTGAGCAGGCTGACCGGGGCGCGGAGCGTGGTGTGGCCGGTGCCAAAGTCGGCCTCGAAGGTGGCGGTGCCGGTCGCAAGGTTGCCGTGCCAGTAGAATTTCTTTTCTGCTCCCGCATAGGCGAACTTGAGCGAGAAATTACCCCGCGACTTGGCGGGCAGCCGGGCCACGGAAAAGATCGCGCGGTTGTCGCCGCATTGGCCGATGCGCCGCTGCAGCCAGGCGAGCAGTACCCGTCCCTCGGCCACGTGGGCGGCATCGTGGCCGAGCGTCACGAGATGCAGCCCCTCACACAGGGCCTTCATCGGGTAACGGCTCAGGAACTGGCCCAGGCTCTGGCGAATAGGCAGCAGGCGGGCATGCACCAAATCCCGCAGCGTCTCGGGCCGCGGCCACGGATAGGTGAGCACCCCTTCCGGCGCGATGGAGCTGTCAATCAGCACCCGCTGCGCGCGCGTAAGCAGATAGTGGTAGTCGGCCAGTTTCGACATGTCGCTGAACCGGTGCGCCCAGTAATACAGCGGCAGGTCCGTCGAGAGGCAGATGGAAACCTGGCTTTCCAAAAACTGCCGCGCGCCGCGCGGATAGCTCAGCATCACGAATTCGACGCAGCGCTTGTCGCTCTTCGACTTGCCGAGGTGGCACTCGCCGTAGACCTTGGCCCGCATTTCCGTGATGCCCGCGTCCTTGCCCAATGGACACAGCACCACGACCCGGCTCGGGTAGCGCTTCGAAAACTCCACCGCCGTGCGAAACTGGCGCACTGCATCCGCCGAGGTCGTATTGAGTCCGAGATGGAGGACGAAATTGACCTGGGTCGCCTTGGCATCTTCCGAGGCCGGCGCCGCGCCGCCGGCGGCCGCGGTGTCGGACCACATTTTTCCGAGGCTTTTCGATATCGCTCCCACGGGCACCTCGAGGCCGGGCAGCGCATTGAAGATATCCGGCATGACAACTACGGCTGGCGCCAGACGTGGTGTTTCTTGGCGAGAATCGCGTCGCTGCTCGGCGGTCCCCAGGAACCGGCGGCGTAGCTGTCCAAGCCGGTGCGCCCGGCGGCAGCCCACGCTTCCAGGACCGGCGTATAAAGCTTCCAAGAGGTCTCCGCCTCGTCGCCGCGGATGAACAGGGTGCCGTCACCCACCATCGCATCGAGCACGAGCCGCTCGTAGGCCTCGGGGGTGTTGGAGCCGAAAGTCGTCGAGTAGCGGAAGCTCATTTTCACCGGTTGCGTGCGCGTCTCGAGTCCGGGGATCTTGGTGTTGAGGATGAGGCTGAGCCCCTCGTCGGGCTGGATCTGGAACGACAGCGTGTTGGCCGCGAGGTTGAAGCGGTTGCTTTCGGCGAAGAGCGTGCCGGGCGCGGGCTTGAAGTTGATCGCGATCTCGGAGACGCGGCGCGCCATCCGCTTGCCGGAGCGCAGGTAGAACGGCACGCCCTGCCAGCGCCAGTTGTTGATCGAGAGCCGGATCGCCGCATAGGTCTCAATGGACGACTGCGGGGCGATCCCCTCCTCCTGCAGGTAGCCGGGAACGGCTTTGCCACCCATCATGCCGGCGGCATATTGCGCGCGGGCCACATCGCCGCCGGGACTGAGATCGAGGGGCTGGATCGCCTTCAGGACTTTGACCTTTTCGTCGCGAATGGCCTCGGCCTCGTAGGCGACGGGCGGCTCCATCGCGGTGAGCGCGAGCAGCTGCATCGTGTGATTCTGGATCATGTCCCGCAGGCAGCCGCTTTGCTCGTAATAGCCGCCGCGCGAACCCACGCCGACTTCCTCCGCCACCGTGATCTGGACGCTGTCGATGAAGTTGCGGTTCCAGAGCGGCTCGAAGATCGCGTTGGAGAAACGCTGCACCAGCAGGTCCTGCACGGTCTCCTTCCCCAGGTAGTGGTCGATCCGGTAAACTTGGTGCTCCTCAAAAACGCGCCGGATGGTGGCGTTGAGCTTCTGAGCCGAGGCGAGATCGCGGCCAAACGGCTTTTCGATGATGACCTTCGCGTGATGCGCCTGGCCGGCGTATTTCCCGGCCAGACCGGACTTGCCGAGGTTCAGGAGGATGGGCTCAAACACCGACGGCGGGGTGGAAATGTAGAACAGCGTCTGCACCTCGCGGCCCATTTTTTTCTCAATCGCGGCGATGTGCTGCGCGAGCTGCTTGAAGGCCGCCTTGTCGTCGTAGTCGCCCGCCACATAGCTGGTGTTGGCCGCCACGCGGGCCCAGACGTCCTTCTTTAGCTCGCGCCGGGAAAATTCCTTGATCGCATCCGCCGCCAGCTTGCGGAAGTTGGCATCGGAGATTTTTTTGCGCCCAAAGCCGACGAGGTAGAAATCGGCCGGGAGCAGGCTGTCCACGCCGAGGTTGTAAACCGCGGGGATGAGCTTGCGCGCGGTGAGGTCACCGGAGGCGCCGAAGATGACGACGACCGTCGGCGGCGCGCCGCGATGTTTGCTGAGCCCCTGCAGGAACGGGTGACGCGAGGTTTCGGCCATGACGGACTGGAATTCTCAACACCCCCGCCGCGCGCGCAAGGGAAATGCTGGTCATCCGCGGAAGCGCTTCGGAAAGAGTGGGACATTCGCGAAATGCCGCACGACCGGCACCCCGTCCACTCCGTCCCCCGGCAGTGCCACCTCGACAATATCGAAGCGAAACGTGTCCGGCCGCGCCGCCAGCTGCGCGAGGTACGCTCCGCAGGCCCGCAGCAACGCGCGTTTCTTGCGCCGGTCCACTGCGAAATAGCCCGGGACCAAGGCCCCCGCCGTCCGGGTCTTCACCTCGACAAAAACCAGGACCGCGCCGTCGCGGCACACCAGATCGAGCTCGGCCCGCCGGTCGCGGGGCGAACGCCAGTTGCGCACCACCAGCTTGAAATTCCGCTCGCGCCGCAGAAAATCCGCGGCGAGGCGCTCGCCCGTTTCGCCGCGCGAATCGGCGGTGACTACGGAGCGGTGGAAGAAACGCTTGAACCAGTCAAACATGGGGCGATCGATGGAGCGGGGCTTTCTTTCTCATTGCGGGAACGGAGCTTCGCTGACAATTCCAGACTCACCTCCCGACGCGCCCCAACTCATGGCCACACCCAACATTGCCAGCACCCTGCGCCGTTCCCTGCTGATCAAAATCATCTCGAAGGCTGCGCCGAGCCGCGAGGACTTGGATTCGGTGATCGAGCTGACCGCCGCCAAGGTCGTTGAGGCCCTGGCGGCCCAGTCGATGACGTTTTACATCCTCGAGGGCAACGAGATCACCTTCCGGCACATTTATTACTCCCCCACGCTCTGGGCCAAGAACTCCGAGCTGGAACTGAAGCTCAACGCGACCAAGGCCACTCTGCTCGCCCTGCGCCTGCCCCTCGGCACCGGTGTCGTCGGCAAGGTCATCAGCGCGTCTGAGCCGGTCTTTTACCGCAATTCCGAAAGCCAGTCGCCGTTCATGGCTTCCATGGGCAAGAGCACCGGGTTCGAGGTCCGTTCGATGCTGACGGTTCCCCTCAAGACCAACGGGAAGGTCATCGGCGCGATCCAAGTCCTCAACAAGGAACTCTCCGCGGGCACCGACGGCGAATTCACCGACAAGGACCTCATCCTGTTGCAGGAGGTTGCCGAGTATTCCGCCGCGCTGCTGCAGCGCATGCTGGATCCCAAATTTGAGCTCAACGCCGAAGACGCCGCCAAGTTCGTGGCCAAGCTCACCGACCTGCCCCTCGTCACCAAGATCGAGGAGATCGAGGTGGAGGATAAGCTGCTGGAGGTCATCGGCGACGCGCTCATCCGGCGCGAGGGCATCTTCCCGCACAAGCGCACCAGCCCAAGTTCCGTGGCCGTCCTGATGGCCAATCCCCTCGACTACGCCAAGCGCGAGTCCTTCACCCAGGCCACCGAGCTGAGCATCGACGAGGTCCGCGTGATCTCGGCGACGATGTTCGAGGCGTTGATGAAGAAGTTCTTCAATTCCAAGGCGGCCAGTCCCGATGCCGTGGACGTGGGTTCCGTCGTCGAGGTGATCAGCACGGCGTACAGCGAGAACGCCGCCACCGCCGAGATCGCGGCCGCGGACCTCGAGAAGGAGGACTCGGCCCCGATTATCCAGCTGACCAACCGCATCATCGAGGACGCCTACGTCTCAGGTGCGTCCGACATTCACATCGAGCCGATGGAAAAGGATCTGCTGATCCGCTACCGCATTGACGGCCTCTGCCAGGAGAAACTCCGCCTGCCCAAGCAGGCCGCTAACTCCATGGTCACGCGCATCAAGATCATGTGCAACCTGGACATCTCAGAGCGCCGGTTGCCGCAGGACGGTCGTATCGTCTTCAAGAAATACACGAAGAAGAACATTGATATCGACCTTCGCGTCGCCACCGGCCCGATGAACTACGGGGAGAAGGTGGTCATGCGTATCCTGGACAAGCAGAAGTCCACCCTGCCCCTCCCCGCGCTCGGTTTCTCGGAAGAAAATCTCGCGCGGTACCGCGAGTGTATCCGCCAGCCCTACGGCATGATCCTGCACTGCGGTCCGACCGGCTCGGGCAAGTCGATGACCCTCTATTCCGCGCTCGGCGAGGTGAACACCCCCGACGTCAACATCCAGACGGCCGAGGACCCGATCGAGTATACCCTCCCCGGCATCAACCAGATGCAGATGAGCCGGGCCATTGGCCTGACCTTTGCCCGCGCCCTCCGCTGCTATCTTCGGATGGACCCCGACATCATCCTCGTGGGCGAAATCCGCGACGAGGAAACCGCCGGCATCGCCGTCGAGGCCGCCCTCACCGGTCACTTGCTCGTGTCCACCCTGCACACCAACGACGCGCCTTCCACCATCGCGCGTATCGGTGAGATGGGCGTTGAGCCGTTCAACATCTCCGCCTCCCTCGTGTGCGTCTGCGCCCAGCGTCTCCTCCGCCGCGTCTGCAAGAGCTGCAAGATTCCCTACGAGCCCGAGGGCCGCGAAAAGGAACTCATGACGAAGGCGCTCGGCTGGTCCGGCCAGATCTTCAAGGCCAAACCCGACGGCTGCCCCACCTGTGGCGGCCTCGGCTACAAGGGCCGGGTGGGCATCCACGAGCTCATGATCAACTCCGAGGAACTCACCGAGGCCATCAACAAGGAGGTCGAGGTCGCGGGCCTGAAGCGCATCGCGATGAAGAACGGCATGAAGACGCTGCACCAGGACTCCTTCCTCAAGGTGAAGATGGGCCTGACCACGATCGAGGAAGCCCTCAGCAATGTCCCGCCGGACTTGATTTCCGTCTAAGGAATCGGATAGGAATGGGGATGCGGCGCCCCCGCCGTGTCTTGCCCCAGAGCCAACCTCGCCCAGCCGACTGCCTCCCAACCGCGGCGAGGGCGCCGCGGCTCCACTTGCCAGCACTGCCCAACCCTTACACCAGTGCCACCGGCTTGGCCCCGGACACGGCATCCGCGAGGTTGGGCGCATGCGCCTCGGCCTCGCCGCGGTCCTGGTTGAAGCGCATCGAGACAGTCTTGGACACGCCCCGTTCCTCCATCGTCACGCCGTAGATCGCGCGGGCCGCCGAGACCGTGCGCTTGTTGTGCGTGATGATGATGAACTGCGACTCGTCCACGAACTTCTTCAGCAGGTCCGTAAACCGGCCGATATTCGACTCGTCGAGCGGCGCGTCCAACTCATCCAGCAGGCAGAACGGTGACGGCTTCACCATATAGAGGGCGAACAGGAGCGCGACCGCAGTCAGCGTCTTCTGACCGCCGGACAGCAGCGAAATACTCTTCAGCTTGGTGCCCGGAGGCTGCGCCACGATCTCGATTCCGCTCTCGAGGATGTCGTCGGTCTGGATCAGATCCAGCGCCGCGCGGCCACCGCCGAAGAGCGTCTCAAAGGTGTAGGCGAAGTTCTTTTTGATCTGATCAAACGTCACCTCGAACTGTTGCTGCGAGGTCTGGTTGATCTCATCGATCGCCTTCAACAGGTCAGCCTTGGCCGTCGTGAGGTCCGTGCTCTGGGCCGTGAGGAAATCATGGCGCTGCTTCAGCTCGGCGTATTCCTCGATGGCGACAAGGTTGACCGCGCCCATGCTGTTCAGCCGCGTGCGCAGCGCGTCGGCCTCGGTCTTGATCGCGTCGAAGTTGGTCGCATCCAGCGCTGCCAGATCCGCCTCCGTCCGCTCGCCGCGCGGGACCTTGGCCTTGCGCTTCTTTGGCTTGGCCTCGCCAACTGCGGTATCCGGCTGAGCGCTGACCGCTGACGGCTGACCGCTCTCCGCCTCCTCGTCCTCATCCAAGTCGAGCGGCTGCCCGCCCTCCGGCTCGTCGTCGGCGTGCCACAGCAGCTGTTTCCAATCCAGGGCCGTGATGTCGGCCTGAAATTCCCGCGTGACTTCCTCGGCGAGGAAAAGCGCGCGTTGCCGCGTCTCAGCGAGCTTCACCTCATGCGAGCTCAACTGGTCGTGCGCGGACTCGGATTGGGTGTGCAGCGACGTCTGCGCCGTCTCCAGCGAGCTAATCTCGCGCTCCAACTCGACGAGTTCGATGCGGATCTTCTCCACTTGCTCCTGCGCGACCCCGAGCGTCCCGCCAATCTGGCCGGCCCGCTCGCGCTGCGTGGCGGACTCGCGCTCAAGTTCGCCGGTCTGCTCCGACCACGTCTCAATCTCCGCCTGGCGCTGCACCAGCAGCTCATCCAGCTGGTGGCGGCGTTTCTCCATCTCGCCGAGCCCGCGGTCGAGCACTTCGACCTTTTGCCGGCGCTCCGCGAGTTCGAGCCGCGCCTGCGCGAGCGTGTCACGCTTCACGTCGCGATCCGTCCGGGTCTCCACGATCCGCGTCTCCAGCTTTTGCATGTGTTCGCGTTGCTTGGCCGCGTCGGCATCCGCCACCGCCAGCCCCGCCTGCGCCTTTTCCCAGCGGGCATGGGCCTCATTCCTGGCCTGCTCCAGCGTGGTGAGCTCGGTTTCCATGCGACGCAGGCGGTTGCCCACGTCCTCGAGCGAACGCTGCGCGCTGCGCTGCTCCGCCTGCACTGCCGCCACGCTCTGCGTGATCGCCAGGACTTCGGCCCGACGCTGCTCCACGGCCTGCTCGGCCGCGGCCAGTTTCACGCTGATTTCGTCAATCGCGGCTTTCTGGTCGTCATGCAGTTTCTGGTCGTCCGCGAGCGACTTCGCGGTTTCGCGCAGGTCGATCTCGCGCTGGACGATGCTGCCCGATGACTTCCGGGCGCTGTGGTGGCCGCCGTAAACCAGTCCGCGCCGGTCCACCAAGTCGCCCTTGCGGGTCGCCACGGCGAGAAACGCGAACCCGGGGGTGGCTTTCCAAAATTCCAAAAATGCCCCGAGGTCATCCGCAATATAGCAGCTCGCCAGGATGCTCGCCGCCGGATGCCCGGCCGCGTCCCCCGCCAGCGCCTCAGTCGCCGGGTGTAGAAACGCGGGCAACTCGCCGGCGTCCCCTGCAGCGCTTCGCACCACTTCGCCGATCTGGAGCACCGCCGACCCAATCTGCTCGCCGTCGAGCTGGGCCAGGATGCGTTGCGCCGTCGCGAGATCGCTTACGCTGATCGCCTCGGCGGCGGAGCCCAGGATGGCTTCCACGGCCTTGCCGTATTCGGGCTTTACCTCGAGCCCCGACGTGATGGGCGTGGCCTTCGCGCCCGCCAACGCCGCATCGAGGCGGCCCTGGAGGACGGCCTTGGCGCCTTCGCCGAAACCTTCCCACTTTTCCTGCAATTGCTGGAGCAGGCGGAGCCGCGCGGTGCGCTGGGCGAGCTGGCGGTCAATGTCCTGCAGCTTGCGCTGCGCGTCGCGGAATTCCCGGGTGAGATCCGTGATCGTCTGCTGCGCGGCGGTGGCCTCGTTATGGATGCGGGACTTGTCCGCCAGCATCGTTTCGGCCCGGGCGTTGAGCTCGCTCACGGTCTGGCCGGCGGTGGTGTGCAAGGCGCGCACCTGGCCGATTTCGTCCGCGACGGCGTCATGGCGCAGCGCGCTGGTCTTCTGATCCACCTCGTAGCCGGAGCAATCGGTGCGCAGGCGCGCGACGGTGCTTTCCAGCTGGAGCAAATTAAACCTCGCCTGCTGCAGCTCCTGCTCGACCTTGCTCAGCTCGCCCTCAGCGATCGCCACCTCGCGGTTGCGCTGCTGAAATACCGCGTCGCTGCTGCCGAGCAGGCCCAACTGCATCTGCTTGTCCTGCGCGCCGGTGTCCACCTGCGCGGACACCTCGCGGAGCTGCATTTCGATTTCGCCGAGATTGTCGCGGGATGAAGCCAGCCGGTCCTCGAGTCCCGTGCGCTTGATCTGGGCAAGATTGGCCTGGTTCTCGGCGGACTCTTTCTGCGAGCGCAGGTCGAACACCGCCTGCTGCGCGTCCTGCACGCGCTGGTTGAGACGGCTGCGCCCGGACTTTTTCTCCTCGAGCGAACCCTGCTGGGCCTCGAGTCCGGCGCGGCGCGCACCAGCCTCGGCGCGCAACGCCGCGACCTTGGTCTCAAGCTCGCCGAGGGCGAGCGAGAGCTGCGCATGCTGGCGGCCGCTCCACGCGAGACTGAGGTGACGCAGCCGGAAGCTGAGGCGCTTGAACCGCATGGCCTTTGCGGCCTGGCGGCGGAGGCTGCCGATCTGCCGGCCCACCTCGGCGACGACGTCGGCGACGCGCGCGAGATTCTGGTCGGTCAGTGCGAGCTTGTTCATCGCCTCGCGGCGCGCGCTCTTGTATTTCGTGATGCCGGCGGCTTCCTCAAACACCGCGCGGCGCTCCTCGGGCTTCGACGACAGGATCTGGTCAATCTGGCCCTGCGCCATGATCGAGTAGCTGGTCCGGCCGACGCCGGTGTCCATGAAAAGCTTCTGGATGTCCTTCAATCGGCACGACTGGCCGTTGAAGGCGTATTCGCTCTGGCCATCGCGGTGCACGCGGCGGGTGATCTCGATCTCGTGAAACTCGCTGCCCAGCTGCTTCTCGCACTCGGTGAGGAGCAGGGAAACTTCGCACAGCTGCGACGCCTTGCGGGTGTCGGCCCCTTCGAAGATGACATCCTGCATCTTGCCGCCGCGGAGGGCCTTGGCACTTTGCTCGCCGAGCACCCAGCGGATCGCGTCGGCGATGTTCGATTTGCCGCAGCCATTGGGGCCGACAACCGCGGTCACGCCGGGTTCAAATTGGAGGGTGGTGGCATCGGCAAAGGACTTGAAGCCGTGCAGTTTTAGCGCCTTGAGATACATTAAAGGGCGAGAGTGTGAGCGGTCGGCGCAAGCGCGGGCAAACGGAAAGTGACGAGGGTGTTTTGGCGCTCGCCAAGCCTCCTTCCGCGCTCCATCCGGCGCCCGGTGGCGAAAAGTCGCAGTTGCCAAGCCTTCGGGCCTGGCTAGCCGTGCTCGACCGTGCCCGTCGCGCCCGATACCAGCCTTTCCGCCGAGACCCGCAGCTATCTGCCGTGGCTCGTGGCCGTGGCGTTGTTCATGGAGAACCTGGACGCCACCATCGTGAACACCGCGGTGCCGGTCATGGCGGAGAGCCTCCACGTCGCCCCCTCGCCCTGAAGGCGGTGATGACAAGCTACACCCTGAGCCTGGCCGTCTTCATCCCGATCAGCGGCTGGATGGCCGACCGTTTTGGCACGCGGAAGGTTTTCCTCTACGCGGTTTGGCTGGTCGCGCTCGGTTCGCTCCTTTGCGGTCTCGCGGCGAACGTGCCCATGCTGGTCGCCTCCCGCATCCTGCAGGGCATCGGCGGGGCCATGATGACGCCCGTGGCCCGCATCGCCCTCGTGCGCACGTTTCCCCGATCCGAACTACTGCGCACGATGAACTACGTCATTATCCCGGCACTGATCGGCCCAATGGTCGGGCCGTTTGTTGGCGGTGTTATTGTGCACTGGCTCCATTGGCGCATGATTTTTTACGTCAACCTGCCCTTTGCCCTTGTCGGGATTTGGATGGTTCACCGTTACATGCCCGATATTCGCGACGACGATACCCCGCGGCTCGACCGTTTGGGTTTCCTGCTCTTTGGCGCCGGGGTGGCCCTTCTGTCGTATGTGCTGGAGGTCTTCGGCGAACACACCCTCCCCACGGCCCAGATAGGCGGCCTGGCGGCGGCGGCGGTGCTGTTGCTCGTGCTCTATGGCTGGCACGCGCGGAACACGAAGTTCCCGGTGCTCTCGCTCGGGCTGTTCCATATCCGCACGTTTCGCCTGTCCGTGATCGGCGGATTCGTCACCCGTCTGGGCGTGGGCGGCATGCCGTTTCTCCTGCCGCTACTTTACCAGCTGGGGCTCGGCTACGCCCCCTGGAAAGCCGGCCTGCTGACGATGCCGACGGCCGCGGCCGCCATGCTGATGAAACTTTCGAGCCGGCCGCTCCTCGCGCGCTTCGGTCATCGCACCATCCTGATCACGAATACGCTCCTGATTGGCGTGGTCCTCTTGCTGTTCACATCGATCGGGCCGGGCTCCCCGATCTGGGTTATTCTCCTGCTCAGCTTCTGCCAGGGGTTTTTCATGTCGCTCCAGTTCACGAGCATGAACTCGCTCGCCTATGCCGATATCGCGGACCGCGATGCCAGCAAGGCCAGCAGCATCACCAGCACCGGCCAGCAGATGTCGCTGAGTTTTGGCGTGGCCGCGGCCTCGCTGGTGGCCGGCTGGTTTCTGGCCGGACTGAATCAAAACAACCCGGCCGAGATTGTGCCCGCATTGCACCACGCATTCGTAATCATGGGCCTTCTCACCATGGTGTCGTCGGTTACTTTCTGGGGCCTGCACCGCAATGACGGCAATAACGTCAGTAACCGTCCCATCATCGCAGAAGAGGCGGGGGTTAAGCCGGCGTGAGTTGAAGTTGCAGGGGCCTCCGACCCATGATTGAGGACTGAATCCGGACCCGGAATCACGAGTCGGGAGCCCCCTCCCACAAAAAGTCCGATGCCGGCGGGACGCCTGCGCTACTTCCTTAGCTTTCCTCAAGCCGCTTCCCCATGCTCACGACGTGGTCCTGTTTAAAGCCCAGCCGCTCGTAAAACTCGATGACACCGGCGTTGGAAGTGAGCACCTGCAGGTTGATCTTCGCGCAACCCACCGCGCGCATCAATCGCTCGGCTTCGTCGAGCAGAGCTTTGCCGTGACCGCCCTTCCGGTAAACGGGCGCCACCCCAAGCAGGTTGATCCACGCGCGATGGCCTTCGTAGCCCAGCATGCAGGTCGCCATCACCACGCCTTCAATCTCACCCACGAGGAACCACTCGGGATTCACCTTCAGCTTCCGCGCGATGTCCTTCTTTGGGTCGCTCCACCGCTGGAGCCCGCACTCCTGCCAGAGCGCGATGACCGCAGCCTCGTCCGCCAAGCGGCAAGGACGAATCTTCATGGTGGGCGGCATGACGGGGAACCCCGGACTATTTCCCCGGATACTTCAGAATCGCGCACTTGCCACCGCCCAACAGGTGCTGTTCCGGCGTCTTGGCAGAAAATTTGCCATCCGAGTAATGCGCCGACCAAACCACCAGCATGCCCTCGTCGAGGAAGCAGATCGAAGGATAAATATTATCGCGATCGGGCCGGCCATTGTTCCAGCCATCATCGTCCACCACCGTCGGCCCGCTCCAAGTCGCACCTTCGTCCGCCGATACGGCATAGGCCAGCGGACAACGCGGGAAGAAACCGCCCGGCTCGTACGGCTGGGCGTGATTGTAGAACACAATCAGCCGCCCGTCGGGCAGTCGCTTCAACGTGAGCGAGCTGCACGGCGCCACGAGTGTCGTGTTGCGCGGTGACGACCAGTGCACACCGCCATCGGCCGAATGACTCTCAAGGACGAAGCCCGTGCCTGAGCGCGCGAGCATGAGGATCCGTCCATCTTTCAATTCCATCACATTGGCCTCGGGCATGCCGCGCGGCGCATCCGGCAACGGAGCCGGTTGCGACACTTGCCAGCTGACCCCGCCATCGTCGCTGTAAAAACACACCGCCTCATCCTCGTCGCCTTCGTGGCGGCTGCTGCGCACCGCGTGGGCCATCGGCACCAATAGCCGCCCGCTCCGCAGCTGCACCAGCCGGTCGTTCATGACGTACCAGGCATCGTCGGGCGCGAATCCCTGGCCGATGACCTGGGCCGGGCTCCAGGTCCCGCCCTCGTCTGATGAGAATGAAATCACCGGCAGCCCGCCTCCCTTGTTGTTGGGCAAATGACGGTGGGCCAGTAGCCCGATCCGTCCATCCGCCAATCGCAGGAAGGAAATTCCGCCGTCGCTGATCATGCCGCCGGCTTTCCACTCCAGCTTGAGCGGACCTTCCGCCACCCACGTCCGACCCTGATTCTTGCTCCGGTAGAGTGGCGGCACGGGAAACGTTCGGGCCAATTCCTCAAAGTTAACCGGCGGCCGGCCCCACGGTGAAGCCATGAGCACATCGCCGTTTTTAAGCTGAATGGTCCCTGGTCCGATAAAGGCCCGGTCAACCGTGTGATGCACAAATATCCCGGGCGGCACCATGAACTCGGCGCGCGGAAAGGGTGACCGCTCCACCGGTTCGCCAGCTGCCAGGATGAGGGCGCTGCGCAGCAGAGCCAGCACTGCGAGGGAGATCGTGAGCCGTGAAGGGGTGATCCTATTGAGTGTCATCATAGTGGAGGCCGAGTGGCTCACGCGTTTTCGTTCAACGGACGGGGAATTTCAAGATGGCGCGTTTGCCGCCGCCGATGAGGTTCTGCTCGGGCGTGCGCCGGGAGCGGCCGGAATTGGAAAAATGCGACGACCATACGACCAGCATGCCTTCGTCGACGAAGCAGATGGACGGGTAGATGTTCTCGCGCGTCGGCGCGACCGGATCCCAGCCCTCGTCGTCCACGAGCACGGGCGGACTCCAGTTCATGCCGTCGACGGAAACGGCATACGCCAGGGGGCAGCGCGGAAAGAGGCTGCCGGGGCTGTCCTCCTTCGCATGATTGTAGAACACGATCAGCCGGCCGTCCGGCAGGGTCTTGAGCGTGAGCGACGAGCAGGGCGAAAGCAGCGCGGTGTTCTTGGGCGGTGACCAAGTCGCGCCGCCATCTTCCGACCACGAGTCCACGAGATAACCCGTGCCCGAGCGCGCCAGCATCAAGACCTTGCCGTTCGGGAGTTGGGCGACACACGGTTCCGCCATGCCGCGGAGCGCGCCCTTGGGCAGTACCAGCTGCGAAAGTTTCCACGTCCCGCCGTTGTCATCGCTGTAGAAACAGCCCGATTCCGCCAAATCGCCCTCCGGCCCGCTGCCGGGCACCGCGTGGGCGACGGGGACGAGCAGCCGGCCGCTGTGCAGCTGTTTCAGGCGGTCGTTCATGATGTACCAGCCGTCGTCGGTGGTGACTTCCTTGCCGACAATCCGCGCCGGGGTCCACGAAACGCCGTTATCCGCGGAATACGAGATGATCGGCAACCCGCCGCCCTTGTTGTCGGGCACATAGCGGTGTCCGACCAGCGCCAGTCTGCCATCCATCAACCGCAGGAATGAAAATCCACCGCTGTTGATCGTGCCGGTGATCTTCCAGTCCATCGCGATTCGCTGCTCCTCAAGCCAGCTACGGCCGTTGTCGGTGCTCCGGTAGAAATGCGGCAAGGGGTAAACCCCGCGCAACTCCTGGAACTCCGCCGGCGCGCTGCCCCACGGCGCGATCATGAGGATGTCGCCATTGGGCAGCTGCGTTGTACCTGGGCCAATAAACACCCGGTCGGCGGCATGCGGAATCACGACGCCGCCCGGCATGACAAACTCCGCCCAAGCAGAAGGCAGGATCTTCTCGTCCGTGGCACCCAACGCGGGAAGGGACAAGAGGGAGAAGAACAGAATGAAACAGAGGGGGAATGAGCGGGACATCGGGGATGGGGTTCGGAATTTATCGCGGAGGCTCGAAAGGGCGGAAAAGCAGGGAAATACTCGTCAAAGTGGGATCAGATTGATTCAGCGTTTCCGCTCTTTCGCGTTTCTGCGATTAACTCGGCGATCACTTGTGATCCCACGGCAAGCGGAGGGCCAACTTGGGGTATTTCCAGATCCGCACGGGCTCAAACATTTTGCCGGGATTCAGGATGCCGCGCGGATCCAGCGCGTGCTTCACGGCCTGCATGGCCTTCACCTGCGCCGGGCGGTGCTGCACCCGCAGGAAGGGAGTCTTCGCGAGACCGATGCCGTGCTCGCCGGAGATCGCGCCTCCGAGTTTAACCACGGTGCGCATCAGCTCGTTCACGGCCGCCTCGGCCGCGTCGGACTCTTTCCGATTGGCGCGGTGATACATAATGTTCACGTGCAGGTTGCCGTCAGCCACGTGACCGAAGGTGGGGATGGACAGACCCGACCGCCGCTTCAGGCTGCTGAGGAACTTGATGAATTTCAGATAGCTCCGCATTGGCACAACGATGTCCTCGTTGAGCTTCGCGTCGCCCAGCTCGAACATCGCGCCCGAGCACTTTCGACGCACGGCCCAAAGCGTTTCCGCCTCGGAGCGAGTGCGCGCCGCGCGGTGACCGGTGGCATGCTTTTTCGCCCAAGCCAGCACGATGGCCTTGGATTCACGCACCTCAGCGGCGCTGCCAGCGAGTTCGAGCAGGATCACGGGCCGGCCGGCTTGGCCGGGAAAGACCGTCGTCTGGGTCGCGCGCTCGGCGCAGAGCACGCTCTCTCGGTCGAGAAACTCGCAGATGGCGGGCTGCACGCGCTGACGGAACAGCGCCAGCGCCGCCCGCAGCGCCGCCGCTTCGTCGCGATACGAGGTGAGCAGCGTCCAGCGCGCCGCGGGTTGCGGGATGAGTTTTAGCACCGCGCCGGTGACGACCCCCAGCATGCCCTCGCTGCCAATCCACAGGTCGCGCAGGTTGAAGCCCGCGGAAAATTTCTTCGTCGCCGTCCCCCACTCCACGTAGTCGCCCGACGCCATGAAGCCGCGCAACGCGATGACAAAGTCCCGCGTCACGCCATACTTGCCGCCGTGCATGCCACCGGCGTTGCAGGCGATGTTGCCGCCAATGGTGCAATATTCCTTGGACGACGGGTCGGGCGGGTAAAACCAGCCCTGCGCCTCCGCTGCGCGCTGGATGTCCGCGACCTTCGCCCCGGCCTGCACGTGGGCCATGCCCGCCTCGCCATCGATTTGAACGCGGTTGAGCGCCAGCATGTCGATGACCCATCCCCCGCGCACCGGTGCCGCCGAGCCCATCAGGGTCGTGCCACGCCCGCGCACCGTCACCGGCACACGATAGCGGTGTGCCAGCTCGAGCGCCACGCCGATGTCGGCCTCCTTGCGCGGCTTGATGACCGCCTCGGGCAGGAAGGAAATCTTGCTGCTGTCGAACGACGCCGCGAAGAGGGCCGCCTCGCCCGTGAGGATGACCCGCGGACCGAGCCGGCGCTTGAGCTTGAGGGTGGCGGAACGAAAAGAGGGCATGACTCCGTCAAAGTCAGCCCACGCGGACCATGCTTCAACCCGTAAAAAGACGACACCGCGGAAAATGCGTCGGAATTTTTACCACGGATAACACGGATGAACACGGGTCAATCCCGGGCATCGAATAACTCCAACCAACGGATTGATTCGTGTTTTCCGTGGTCAATCTCCGGACTGTGATTCTGAGCGCAACGAATTCCTCTCCATTCGCGCAAATTCGCGTCGATTCGCGGTTAATAAGTCCGGTGCCTTAAGATTGATCCGTGTCCACTGGTGGAATCCGTGGTCTCCGCTCCGATTAAGAGCTTCCATTTGCGCCCGGGTGGTTTTGGAGTGCTGGCCTTCGCCTTTCCCCCATGAGCCTTACCCTCAAGCCCGCCGCGCAATGCCAGTTTGACCTGCTTTCCCTCGGCGAGGTCATGCTCCGACTCGACCCGGGAGAGACCCGCATCCGCGCCACCCGCGCCTTCACAGCCTGGGAGGGCGGCGGCGAATACAACGTCGCCCGCGGTCTCCGCAAATGCTTTGGCCTGCGCACCGCTGTCTGCACCGCGTTCGTGGACAACGAAGTCGGCCATCTCATCGAGGACTTCATCCTGCAGGGTGGCGTGAACACCGACTTCATCCAGTGGCGCGAGGACGACGGCATCGGCCGTAACATTCGCAACGGCCTGAACTTCACCGAGCGCGGTTTCGGCGTGCGCGGCGCCGTCGGCGTCTCCGACCGCGGCCACACCGCCGCCAGCCAGCTTAAACCGGGCGATTTCGACTGGGAGAAAATCTTCGGCCAGGGCGGCGTACGGTGGTTCCACACCGGCGGCATCTTCGCCGCGCTGTCGGAGAGCACCGCTGCGCTCACCATTGAGGCGGTGAAAGCCGCGAAGAAGCACGGCACGATCGTTTCTTACGACCTCAACTACCGCCCGTCACTCTGGAAAAGCATCGGCGGCCAGGCCAAGGCTCGCTCAGTCAACCAGGAGATCGCCCAGTATGTGGACGTCATGATCGGCAACGAGGAGGACTTCACCGCCTCGCTCGGCTTCGAGGTCGAGGGCGCCGACGCAAGTCTGAGCCACATCGAGACCGACGCGTTCAAGAAGATGATCACGAACGCAGTCGCAAAGTATAAGAACTTCCAGGTCGTCGCGACGACGCTCCGCACTGTTATCTCTGCGACGACGAACGACTGGGCGGCAATCTGCTACGCCGACGGCAAGTTCCACGAGAGCCGCGCCTACCCCGCCCTCGAGATCCTCGACCGCGTCGGCGGCGGCGACAGCTTTGCGAGCGGCCTGATTTACGGTTTCCTCAAGACAGGAGACGCCGCAAAGGCGGTCAACTACGGCGCCGCCCACGGCGCCCTGGCGATGACCACCCCTGGCGACACCTCGATGGCCACGCTGAAGGAAGTCGAGAAGTTGATGTCCGGCGGCAGCGCGCGCGTCGTGCGGTGAGGCCGAGAGTTTTGTGCAGCGATTGAGTTGAAGGTGGGCCGTGCGCTCCGCGCGCGGCATGCTCCCTCAAACTGCCGCGCGCGGAGCGCACGGCCCACCTCGAACTCCTGCCCTAGGCCCGCGGTAGCGAGACTTCCAGCGCGAGCTCGCGGCAGCCTTTCAGGTCGAGCTTGCCGGTGCCGAGGATGGGAATTTGTTCCACGCGCTGGACGATCTTCGGGATCCAGAGATTGGGCAGGCAGCCGGCGAGAAGTTTTTCGCGGATTTGCTCGGGAGTGACGTCGCGCGTGGTCAGCAGCACCAGCGCCTCGCCCTTGGTGGCATCAGGCACGCTCATCACCGCGACGGTGACACCGTCCGATTCATCCCAGCCGAACACCTGGACAATCTGCTGCTCCACCGTGCCGTGCGGGACCATTTCGCCGCCGATCTTGGAGAACCGCGACAGCCGGCCTTCGATAAACAGAAAGCCGTCGTCATCCAGGCGGCCGAGGTCACCGGTCACGAACCAGCCATCGCGAAAGGCCGCGGCGGTCTTCTGGGGGTCATCGAGATAACCGCTGAAAACATTCGCACCCTTGAACCAGACAATGCCTTGGTCACCCGCGGCGACTTCCTCGCCGGTCTCGGGGCTTACGATGCGGACGGTCATGCCGGGCAGCAGCCGGCCGGTGGAACCGGCGCGCTTGCCGATCTGCGGCTCGGCGGTGGGCGTGGTGACGAGCGGGTGCGGCTGGTTGATGTTGCTGGCCGGGGTCGTCTCCGTGAGCCCATAGCCCTGCAGGATCTCGATATGGAAGGTCTCGAGAAAGGCTTTATAGAGGTCGTCGGGAAGCTTCTCGGCCCCGGTAACGACGAGCTCCAGCGACCGAAGCTCGGTCGGCTGGGCCTTGCGCAGGATGGGCCGGATGAAGGTCGGCGCGCCGAGCAACACCGTGGCCTCTTCCTCGCGGATCGCGTCGATGATTTTGCGCGTGTCGAGCGGGCTGGGGATTGTGATCACGCGGCAGCCGCGGATCATCGGATACCAGAGTGTGACGGTGAAACCCATGCTGTGGAAAATCGGCAGGCAGCCGACGAGCGAGGCCGACTCGGGCAGGATGGAGAGTGATGAAATCTGCGAGCAGTTGGCGAGGATGTTGCGATGCGAGAGCGCCACGCCCTTTGGCTCGCCGGAACTGCCGCTGGTGAACAACAGCCCGGCCTCGTCGTTGTCCCCGATTTTCGGCAGCCCGAGCAAGTTCGCGAACCACTGGTTCGGCAGCACCCACGCGCCAACGAGCCAGGGTAGAATCGCCTTCTTGCCGCCCATGACCGCGATCGTCGCGGCGAGGTCCAGCGTGCGCTCCGGCCAGGGAAAATTGGGCACCTTCGCGCGCAGGGCGTCAGCGGAGATCACGGTTTGGATGCCCGCGATCTTCATGCTGGCCTCAAGGGCGGACTTGCCCGCGGTGAAATTAAGATTCACCGGGATCTTGCCGGCGCACATCACTGCGAGATTGGCGATGAACGCCCCCGCACCCGGTGGGAGCACGATGCCGATGCGTTTTTCGGGGACGGTGCGCTTCAGGTAGCGGGAAAAAGCGGCCGCCACGCCCGCCAGCTGACCGGATTTCACCACGCGGCGTCCCACGGTGCGATCCACCACGGCGACGCGTCCGGGATGCTTGACCAGCGAGCGCATGCACTCGCGTCCGAGATGCCGGCGCAGCACGGGCCGTTCTGAAAAAGCCTCGGCTCCGAGATCCAGCAAGGCCTGGCGCGCGCGGACCGTCGTCGCCTGATCCGGCGGGATCGGCGCACCGAATTGCACAAAGATCTGAGTCGGCATAACCCGCGGCGGTTTCCAGAGGTAGCGGTTGCCCGCGAAGGAAAAGACGGAGCCCCACACCCCATCAATAAACGCGGGCACCACCGGGACGTTGGCCCGGCGCGCGATGACTTCAAAGCCCCGTTGGATCGCCATCAGCTGGCCCGTGCGCGAAATATGTCCCTCGGGAAAAATCGCGACGATTTCGCCGGCGGCAAGGGCCTTGGCCGCGAGGCGGATGCCGTCGACGGCATTCGTAGAAGAAATCGAAAGCACGCCGGCCATCCGGAAACCCCAATCAAACAGCGGGTTGGCCCGCAGTCCCTTAAAGCCGATGAACCGGATGGGCCGCGGACAGGCCAGCTGGAGCATGACCGGGTCGACATAGGAGAGGTGGTTGGAGATCAGCAGGACGCCTCCCGTGGCGGGAATGTGCTCCGACCCACGGCTGCGGACGCGATACAGCAGCCGGGCAACGGCGCGAGCGGGGTATTCCAGGATCGCCGGAACGTAGGAACGCCGGCGGGGCAGCAGGGGAAGCATGACGCGGAAGCCGTTATGCCGACGGCGACGCGGATATTTTCAACGCTATTTGTCGGGCGGCTGGAAGGATGGCCCCAAATGGCCCAAAGGGACCACGACTGCGAAGGATTCTCCCCGGCGCTTAGAGCCGCCCCGAAGTCGAAACCGGTTTCATCGAAGGTCTTCGCTCAGGGCGAACAGTTCAATACCAGCCCGGCCGATCGCCCGTCCGCGTTTGCTTCATTCCGGGGAAATTTTTGCGCCTGCTCGTGTCTTTTTTCGGCCATCCCCTTCCCTCGCCCTATTTGCCTTTGCCAAACAAACCGTCGAGCAGGCCACTGCGTTCGAGGGCCGAGTTCAACAGCGCGTCGCGGATCGCACTCGCGTCGGGTTTCGCCAGGCTGCCACCGAGCTTGAGCGGAACAGAAAAGGCCGAGTAGCCGAGACTGTCCTGCTGCGGGTCCAACAATCCCGCGCGTTTCATGAGGTCGCCGAGGCGTCCGCGCGTGCCCAGTGTCAGCAGCACGTCCATGGACTGAGTGAGCACGGGCACGCCGGACTGGTAGGTGATCCGGCCGCTGCCGCCCATCCGCACCTCTGGCGAAATCAGGGTAAAATCCTTGAGCAGCAAATTGAGCGAATCATCCCTTGTCGCCGTGAGACTGAGCTGATCATAGGGAATTTCTGACAGTGATTTCGCAATATCGGAGAGAATCTTGGTCTTGTTGACAAAATCGTCGGTGACGACGCCCAGCAGGCTGCCGATCGACACGACGCGCGACTGGGTTTTCTGGATCCGGTCGGACAGATCCACCGAAAGCATGCGAAAAATACCGCTCTTGCCTGTCACGCGCAGATCGCCGCGCGTGCGCTCGGCCAAGTCAGCGAGCGAGGCGCTCGAACCGGTGAGATGACTCTGCAGGTTGACGCGCCCCTCGATCGTCGGCGGCTTGGTCGGATCCAGCGCGCGAAAGGCCGCCGCGAGATCGAAATTGTCCAGGGCCAGGTCCGCCGCGAATCCATAGGAGCGCGTGGCCTTCGGGTTGAACGTCAGGCCGCTGCTGAGTTTCATGGTACTCTCCTGGCTAAAACCCGCCCGCAGGTCCGCCAGCTTGAGGGACGAGGCATCGAGGCTCAGCGTGCCCGTGACATCGCTCACTTGGACTTGCTCGTCCCAGATCACCTTTTTCAGCGCAAGTGAAACCTGGCCGTTCACGCCGGCCCAAAAAGGCGCGGCCTGGGCGGCGACAGTCCCGCCCGGGGCTTTCGCAGACGGCTCAGTGGCCGTCATCAAAGGGACGAAGAACGCCTGCACGTCTTCAATCGCCAGCAGGTCACTCGTGGCACGGGCGGCGACGGTCCAGCCTGCGGTGGCGGGGGCGAGTGTGCCGGAAAGGGTGAGATCGGACTTCCGGCCCGCGCGCTCGAAGACCAAGGGCACGTTCAGCGTGATTTTTCCTGCAGCATCCAAGTCCGCGCGGAGATCGGCGGTCAGCGCCGGGAGGACACCGAGCTGGGGGGCCGCGAGGCCCGTGAGGGCCAGTTTAACCTGAAGTTCCCGTTTCGCCCCGAGGCTCGCCGCAAACTCCCCCTGCGCCTGGCCACCGGTCATTACCGCAATGCCCGCGGTGGGTGGCTGGGCAAGGAGTGCAGGCAGCTGCGCGGTCCAGTCGCCCGCCAGCTTGATGGGCTGGTCCGCCCCGGCGAGCCGGCCGGCCTTCAACGCGATGGCAAACAAAGGCAGGCCGCCGCTGCGCGCGGAAAGCGGGGCGAATTCCACCTGCCAGCCGCGGGGCGAATAGTCCGCGGAGGCGGAAAGCATGAGATCCACGGCGCGGAGCAGGGGGCGGCCATCATTGAGCGCGAGGGAAACGTTGCCGATCGTCAGGGGGGTTTTGGAACGCACCGTGAAACCGCCGTTGCGCGCACTGGCCACCAATTCGCCCTCGAGTTCGTTGCCAGTGGCGGCGATGCCCGTCGCGCTCAGCAAGGGTGCCACCCAGGCGAGCGGCAGTCCTTGGAAAACGACGCCGAGCAGATCTTTGGCCGGGTCGGCGACATTGAGCTCGCCGGTTTTGGGATTGAATTCAAACGCCTGCAGCGCCCGCACCGTGGCCACGGGTTTTGCGCCGGTGATCGTCACCGCCAGCCGGTCCACGCGCGTCGCATCGCCCCGCTGGGCAACGTCGAAAACCGCCGCGAGCTGGACAGAACCCAGCACGGCGAGGTCCGGGTTGATCGCCGCCAGCCCGGTGGCCGTGGCATTCAGATGCCCGGTGGCGCTCAACTCCACAAACGAGGTATCGAGGTCGAAGCGCCCCTCGCCGACCGCCTCGGACACGGGCAGTTCGCGTCCGAGCACAAAAGGCGCGAGGTCGGCATCGTGCATGTCGATCCGCCAGGCGCCGCGCAGATGGCTTTCGCCCGCCGCATAGCTCGTTTCGACCGCGGCGATCTGCTTGGGGCCAGAGCGCACCGCGACGGCATAGTCTTCGCCGCCCGCCGAGCGCGCGGCGGAAAGGTCCGCCTCCAGTTTAACGCCGCCGGGAAAATTCGCGCCGGTTGCATCGGCGGCGATCGCCGCCACGAGACGCGCGAACGTGCGCGGCGTATCCATCACGACGCCGAGCGTCCCGCTGACCCGGAGTTCACGCACGGCCGCGCCCTCCCCCTCGAAGATGATCACTGCCGTGAAATCGAATTTACCGGGCTTCCCAGCGGCGAGATTGCCGCCAGTCAAGGTGACTTGGGCACGAGCCGGAGGCTGGCCGGGGATTGCGGGAAGCAACACGACCCCGGCGAGATCCACGCCGGCGACGGCGAGGTCGACGGGAAGTTTGAGTTGGCTGAAAATACCGGTGAACACCGCCGGCACGACTGCGGCGGGGGCCGCAGCGTAGGCCGACGGCAGCAGTGAAAAATCGCGGGCCCGCACCGCCGCCGTGACCACGGCGGGAGGGGGTGTCGGCAACGCGGCATGGGTCAGGTCGAGGGTCCAGCCGTGCGCTTGCAGCCGCTGGATCAACACCCGTTCACGCAGCGCGGCGGAGAGGACCGGCAATTCAATATCAGCCGCGGGCAAGGTCAGCACCGCGCCAGCCCGTGTCACCTTCACATTGTCGAGGTGCACATGGTTCAGGCCGGCCGCAACCCGGCCCAGGGCGATCTGGAGACCGGGTGTGCCGGCCAGGGCCTTGCGGACCGCCCAGGTCTGGAAGCCAGACGAAAAAACGAGGGCCCCGGCCGCGAGGAGCAGCAGGAACACCACCCCAGCCCAGATAAGAATCACGCGACCCAGTTTCATGCGCGATGAGAGGACACTTCGGAAGACGCTAAGTTGCGAGCCTGCTTGGAAAAGACCGGCTCGTCGCGCCGGTCCCACCGCAAGAGAAGGGCCGCGGCCGGAGCCGGGTTAGTTGGTGACGAATTCGTCCGGCAGGCCCATGGCCCGGCGGAGCGAAGCCACCGCAATGTTGTAGTTGTAGTAAGCCTGGAGCTGGTTGGTGCGGGCCGTGGTGAGCGCGACTTGGGCCTGAAGGACTTCCAACTGCGTGGCGGTACCGGCGTCGTAGCGGGCCGTCGCGAGCCGGACGGCTTCGTCGGCTTGGGCAACCACCTTCTGCGAGGCGTCGGCGAGTTCCGTGGCTTCCTGCCACGAAGAGAAAGCGCGACGCACCTCAACCTCGACGTTTAGCTGGGCCTCGGTCTGCGACAGGCGCGACTGCGCCAGCAGCGACCTGGCCTGGGCCACGCGGCCCTGGGTGGCGCGCCCGTCGAAAATATTCCACTGGGACTGGAGGCCGACCAGGAAGCCGTCCGGGGAGTCGCGGAAATTATCCGTGCCACCCTTGCGCAGTTCCCAACCGCCAAAGAGTTCAAGGTTCGGGTAATAATTGGAACGGGCGGTCGTGACCGATTTTTCGCGGGCTTCCGTCAGCTTGGCGTAGCTCTGAAGGTCGGGGCGGTGGTCCAGTGCGGCGTGGAAGACCGTCTCGAGCTCGAAGTTCGACGGCGTATAGTCGAGCGTGCCCATGATCTGGGGGACCTTGCGGGAAAATTCGCGCTGCTTGTTGGCGAAGCCCAAGGCCTGGCGGAGCGACTCGATCGCGAGGCGGTAGTCATTCCGCGCGGTGATCAGCGGCACCTGCGCGTTGGCCACGGCGACCTCGGCCTGGAGCTTGTCAAAAGAGGAAACCGTGCCGGCCTCAAAGCGGTTGGAGACGTTCTTCAACTGCTGGCGGAGCAGCTCGACGTTCTGCTCCTGCACCTTGATCTTTTCGCGGTTAAGCAGCACGTCGTAATAGTTGGTGCGCACACTGAGCAGCGCGTCGTTAATGACCCCCTTGAGCTCCAGCAGCGCCGCCTCCCGGATGAGGTCGGCGCTCCGGATCGCCGAGCGCACGCCGCCGCCGGCAAAGAGCACCTGCGTCGCGGTGAGGTTGATGGCCCAGTATTTGTCGCTCGCGGGAGAGGTCTGGGTGATCGTCTTGTCATTGCGCTGGTAGTAACCGTTGGCGGCCACGTTGGGAACCTCTCGGGCTCTGACCTCGATCACGACGCCTTCCTGCTGCCTGATGCGCTCGCGGGCCTGGCGGATGGCGAAGTTGTTCTCGATGGCGTAGCCGATGGCGGTCTTGAGATCGAGGGTGTCCGGCACCGGGGTCTCCGGCGCGGGCTCGGCCGACACCGACGAGGCGAAGACCAAGGCGACCACTGCCAGCGGCAGGGCAAAAGGGAGGGCAAAGCGGACGGGATTCATGAGACTGGGTTATTTGGCGTGGGAAGGACTGGCAAGGCCGGGCGCGCGGTCGACCCGGTGTTTCCCGTGATCCCGCGCAATAAGCATGTAGAAGGCCGGCACCACGTAGAGGGTAAAGACCGTGCCGACCGCCATGCCCACGACCAGCACCCAGCCGATGCTATTACGGGCGGCGGCGCCGGGACCGGTGACGAATATCAGCATCAAATGGCCGAAGACGGTCGCCGCGGACGTCATCAGGACAGGACGCAACCGGGTGGCCGCCGCACGCCGAATGGCATCGCGCTTCGCCACGCCCTGTTCCTGGAGGGAGTTGGCGAACTCGACGATCAGGATGCCGTTTTTGGCGATGAGGCCGACCAGGGTGATCAGGCCGATCTGCGAGTAGATGTTGAGCGAGGTCTTCCACAGGAAGATCGGCACGAGCGCGCCAACGATGGCGAGCGGCACGGAGCCCAGCAGGATGATGAACGGATCGCGGAAGCTGTTAAATTGCGCGGCAAGCACCAGGAAAATCAGCAGGCCGGCCATGATAAAGGCCTTCCAGAGCGCGCTCCCCTCGGTGCGGAGCTGGCGGGACTGGCCGCCGTAGTCGATCGAGTAACCCGTGGGCAGGATCTCGGCGGCCTTGGCCTCGAGTTTCTTGAGCGCCAGGTCAATGCTGGGGCCGACGCCCGTGATCGTCACCGAATTGAGCTGCTGGAAGCGGTTGAGCGAACGCGGCTGCACGGTGTTTTTCAGCGTGGCGATGGTCGACAACGGGATCAACTGTCCGGCAGGACCGCGCACATGGTAGTCGAGCAATTGGGCCGCATTGAGGCGGGCGCTGCGCTCGACCTGCGGGATGACGCGGTAGCTCTGGCCGTCGTTGACGAAGCGGTTGACGTAACCGCCGCCGAGCATCGAGCCGAGGTCGCGCGCCACGTCACTGAGGTTCAGGCCCATGGAGGCGACCTTGTCCTTGTCGATGACGATCTCAACCTGCGGCAGGTCGAACTTGAGGTCGCTGTCGGCAAAATAGAAGGTGGGCGCGCCGTGCGGATCATTGGCCTCGGTGTTGGCGTAGAGGACGAGCTTCTGGGCATACTCCAGGATTTCGCGGTGGTCCGCCGTGGAACGGATGACGAACTCGATCGGAAACTGGCCACCGGACGGCAACGGCTCCGGCGTAGTGACGATCACGTTGAGGCCGGCGATGCTGGCCGCGGGGCCCTGCAGTGCATCCTGGATCTCGATCGAGGAGCGCTTGCGCTCGGACCAGGGCTTGAGGATGACGCCCGAGAAACCGAAGCTGGTGCTGGTCAGCTGGAAGGAGTTCTCATACTCCGGAACGGTCATGAACATCTTCTGCACCTGGTCCGCGAAAATGATATTCTGGTCGATGGTCGCGGTCGGCGCCGGCTGGAGAATGCTGAACACCACGCCTTGGTCTTCCTTGGGCGCGAGCTCATGCTGGGCAAACATGAAAAAGGGGATCAACAGCGTGGTCAGTAGTACCGCACCCGTGATGGTCACGGGCACCCAGCCGAGGCTGGCCCCGATGATGCGCTCGTAGCGGTCGCGGACCCGGTCAAAGAACTTGTTGATGATGCCGCTCAGGCCCTTGTCCTCATGGGCGTGATCCTTCAGCAGGTAGGCGCTCATCATCGGGGAAAGCGTCAGCGCGACAAAGCCGGAAACGGTGACGGCGCCGGCGAGGGTCATGGCAAACTCCCGGAACAGCGCGCCAGTCAGGCCGCCCTGAAACGCAATCGGGGCATAGACGGCCGCGAGCGTGATGGTCATCGAGATGACCGGGCCCACGAGTTCGCGGGCCCCGAGGATGGCGGCATCGACTGGCGTTTCACCCTCGCGGATGTGGCGCTCGATGTTCTCGACGACGACGATGGCGTCGTCCACCACGATGCCGACCGCGAGCACGATGGCCAGGAGGGTCAGCAGGTTGATGGTGAACCCAAAAATATACATGAGCGCCATGGCCCCGATAAGTGACAAGGGCATCGCGATGATGGGAATGAGGACGGAGCGCAGCGAACCCATGAACAGGAAGATGACGATCATCACGATTACCAGCGTCTCGATCAGCGTCGTCAGGATCTCGCGCAAGGCGTCGTCAATGTACTTGGTGCCATCGTAGGCGAGGTTGACGTGGAGCCCGGCGGGCAGCGCCCGCTCGATATCAGGAAGGACGTCGCGGACGCGCTTGATGACCTCGACCGTGCTCTCGGTGGGCAGCACCCAGATGCCCATGAACGTGGCCGTCTGGCCGCCGAAGCGGACCTCGGTGTTGTAATCCTCGGCCCCGAGCACCACGGAGGCGACGTCGGAGAGGCGGATGATGGTGCCGTTGCGTTCGGCGACGACGAGCTGCCTGAACTCGTTCACGTTCTTCAAGTCGGTGTTGGCGACGAGGCTGACGCTGATCATCGAGCCCTTGGTAGAGCCCACGGCGGCAAGCGCATTGTTGGCCTGGAGGGCTGCGCGGACATCGGAGGGGCTGAGTCCGCGGGCCGCGAGCTGGTCGGGCTTCAACCACACTCGCATCGCGAAGGTGCGGCCACCGAGCACGTCGGCGCGCTGGACGCCCTTTACCGACGACAGCCGGGGCTGCACCATGCGGTTCAGATAGTCGGTGATCTGGTTTTGGTCGAGAGTCTCGGAATAGAAGCTGAGATAGGCAGAGGCAAACTGGCTGTCCGCGGTTTCGACGCTGATCGTCGGGGTCTCGGCCTCGGGTGGCAGTTGGTTGCGGACCTGGTCGATCTTCGAGCTCACCTGCGCGAGGGCGGCGTTGGTGTCGTAGTTGAGGCGCAAGTAAACGCTGATGGTGCTCATGCCCGCGCTGCTGGACGACTCAATGTAATCGATGCCGTCAGCGCTGGAGATCGAGCGCTCGAGCTGCGTGGTGATGTAGCCGCGCACCGTGTCGGCGCTGGCGCCGAAGTAGATCGTCGTAACCTTCACGACCGCGCTATCGCTGCGAGGATACTGCCGCGTGTTGAGCTTGGTGTAGGACACGATGCCCACGACCAGGATGACAATGTTCACCACCAGCGCGATGACCGGCTTGCGGATAAACAGATCGGTGAAACTTTTTGAAAGCATGGCGGGGGGAGCGCAGGTGCGGACGATCAGGTGTTAGCCGGCTTGGGCGACGGATTGGCCGTCGGCTGGACGGTGTTGTTGATCTGCACATGCGCGCCGTTGCGCAGCTTGAAGACGCCGGCGGTGACCACTTGCTCGCCTGCCTTCACGCCCTCCTCGATCACGATCAGGTCGCCGCGGGTGGTGCCCAGCTTCACGATCTGCTGGCGGACCCCGAGGTATTCGCTGCCGTCCGGGCTCTTCATCTTCTCGACGATGAAGACCGAGTCACCGTAAGGCGCATACGCGATGGACGTCGCCGGCAGGACAATCTGGTCGGGGCCGGCGGGCAGCTCGACCTGCACCTCGACGAACATGCCGGAGCGCAGTTGCTCATCCGGATTGGAGAGAGTCGCCTGGACGGAAACGTTCCGCGTGGAGGGGTCGACCTGCGAGTTGATGGCGGAAATCACGCCGGGAAATTTCCCAGGGAAGGCGTCAACGCTGAGGGCGATCTGCTGGCCGATCGAGAGGGAGGAAAGCTGGCGCTGCGGGACGGTGAAATTGACGAAGATCGGATCGAGCTTCTGGAGCGGCACGAGGGCGCTGCCGCGGGCCACGAACTGGCCGAGGTTGACGAGGCGGATGCCGATGCGGCCGGCGAACGGCGCCCGGACCTGCTTGCGCGCAATCGTTGCCTTGAGGGCGGTGACATTCGCGTTGGCCTGGTCGAGCTGGGCCGTGGCTGAATCAGACTCGGCGGTGCTGATCGTTTGCTTGGCCACAAGTTCCGCCGCGCGGTCTTGCTGGAGTTTGGCCAGCGACAACTGCGCCTCCGCGGCGGTGAGCTGCGCGCCTTCCACGCTGCTATCGAGTTCGATTACGAGGTCGCCCGCCTTCACGGCGGCGCCACTCTCCACCCCGATCTTCGTGATGATGCCGTCGGCGTCAGCGGCCAGGTTCACGCCCTCGACCGGCGCCAGGGTCCCGATGGCGTTGATGACCGGGCTCCACGCCATGGCCTTGGCCTCCGTTGTGGTGACCGCGGTGGCCGGCATGACATGCGGCATCGAGGAGAGCTCCTTGAGCTGGGCGGCCTTGACCGCGCCGAGGGCCAGCACGACGACAATGAAACCTGCAATGGCGATGAGAAATTTCTTAAGCATAATGGTAGTGGTACAAGGGAAAATGGCGGGTGATGCAGTAAGCAGAAATTGGGCCCTAAATAGCAGCCACCGCGGGAATCGGCGCGGGAAACTTGATCGCCTGCTGCTGGATCTTAACCAGCAACTGCACGAGGGTCTGGCGCTCGAACTCGGAAAGTGGGGACATCAGCAGCGTCATGGTCTTAAAATGATCGGGCAGGATCTCCTGCAGCAGTGCCCTGCCCTTCACAGTGAGGCGCACAAGCATCATACGGCGGTCCACCGTGTCGGGTTCGCGGGTCACAAGTTCGTCGCGCTCGAGCGTGTCGATCAACCCGGTCATGGTGGCGCGGCTGACGCCCGCAGCGTCCGCCAGTTCGGCCGGACCCAGCGTGGTGGAGTTACCGGCGCAGCGGTTCATCAGGATCATCAGGACACCAAACCGGCCTTGGGTGATGGCGTGACGCGCAAGGTTCGCCTCGATTACCCGCGCACTCTCGTCGCCCGTGCGCAGCAGGTGCATAAAAGCCTCGCAAGCCGAGGGATTCAGATCGGGAAATTCCTTCGCAGCCTCCAGCAGGCACTCGTATCGGGGAAGATCTTTAAGGAGGAGGTGAGGCATGGAGCGGGCTAAACTAAATATTCAGATGCGGGATAGTTAGGCAGCTAACCATGAAGACAAGCCGCAAGTAGCCAGACACGTCGAAATTTCGTATCCGACTAATCGCAGGCAACCTGCATAACCATTTCGCAGGGCCCAGCCCGCATTAAGCGCTGCGGGCCGCGGCAATGAGCGCTTCGGTCGTGATCCCGAGTTCCTTAAAAACCTGCGGTGCCGGGGCGCTCAGGCCAAAGCGGTCGATGCCGACCACTTTCCCGTCGAGTCCGACGTACTTGCGCCAGAAACTGGTAACGCCCGCCTCGATCGCGACGCGTTTGCGGCACGACAGGGGGAGAATGCTCTCGCGGTACTCCGCCGGCTGGCGGTCAAAGCGCTCGGTGCAGGGCATCGAGATCACGCGGGTCCCGGCGCCGAGTTCCTTCGCTGCGGCGATGGCCAGCTGGAGTTCGCTGCCGGTCGCGATCAGGATGAGCGTCAGCGGCGCGGTTTCCTGAATGGCAACGTAGCCGCCCTTCAAGACGCCCGCACGGCGGACGTGCGGGGGAATGTCGTTGAGCATCGGTACGGCTTGACGCGTGAGCGCGAGCAGCGTGGGGCCGTCCGTGCGCTCGAGCGCGGCGGCAAACGCCCCCGCGGTCTCCTCGGCATCCGCGGGGCGGATGACGTCGAAGTCCGGAATCAAGCGCAGCGCCGACATGGTCTCGATCGGCTGGTGCGTGGGGCCGTCCTCGCCGACGCCGACCGAATCGTGCGTGTAGATATAGATCACCGGCAGCTTCGAGAGCGCGGCAAGGCGCATCGCCGGGCGCGAGTAATCGGCAAACACGAGGAAGGTCGCGCACGAGGGGCGGAACAGGCCGTCGTAGGCAATGCCGTTGCACATCGCGGCCATCGCGTGTTCGCGGATGCCGAAGCGGATGTTGCGGCCGGAGCGGTTCGTGGAATCGAAATCCTTGTCGGCGTTAATGTAATTATAGGTGGAGCCATGCAGGTCGGCCGAGCCGCTGATCAACAGCGGGAGCTCGGCGGCGAGCGGCTGCAGCACCTCGCGCCCCGAACCGCGCGTGCCGGGATGTTTGGCATCGGCGGGGAAGACGGGGATTTTCTCGAGCAGGTGCGCGGCGGTGGGATGCGTCGAGGAGGAATCGAGCAGCGCGGCCTTGTCGGGGTTCGCCTCGCGCCAGGCCTTGAAGGTCTTGTGCCAGCGGTTGTAGGCGCGCACGAGCCGGTTCTTGTGTGCGGCAAAGTAGGCGCGCACCTCGTCGCTCACGAAGAAATGCTCGTCGGCCGGCAGACCGAGACCCTGACGGGCGGCATCGGCGAACTTCGCCCCCCCCTCGCCGTGCGCCTTCGCGGTGCCCTGCACCTCGGGAATGCCTTTGCCGATGAGCGTGCGCGCAATGATGAGCTGCGGTTTGCCGCTCTTCGCCTTCTTGGCCTTGTTGAAGGCCTTGAGAAACGCCGCCATGTCCTGGCCGTCCACGGTCTGCACGTCCCACTCGATCGCCTTGAAACGCGCGGCGGTGTTCTCGCTCTGTGTCTTGCTCGCCATCGCGTCCAGCGTCACGTCGTTCGAGTCGTAGATCAGGATGAGATTTCCGAGCTTCTGGTGGCCCGCGAACTCGACGGACTCCATGCCCACGCCCTCCTGCATGCAGCCGTCGCCCGCGAGGCAGACGACATGGTAATCAAACAGCGCGTGCTCCGCAGTGTTGAATCGCGCCATGGCCATCTGGCCGGCGACCGCCATGCCAACGGCGTTGCCGATGCCCTGGCCGAGCGGGCCGGTGGTGGCCTCGACCCCTTGCGTGTGGTGAAACTCCGGATGCCCGGGAGTTTTCGAATGCAGCTGGCGGAAGTTTCTGATGTCGTCGAGCGACAGGTCGAAACCGGCGAAATGCAGCCAGGTATAAAGGAACATCGAGCCGTGGCCGGCGGAGAGGACGAAGCGGTCGCGGTTGATCCACCGCGGACGGTCGGGGTTGAGGGCGAGTGCGTGCCCGAAGAGCACGGCGCCGATCTCGGCGCAGCCGAGAGGGAGGCCAAGGTGGCCGATGCCGGCTTTGTGCACGGCGTCGATGGCGAGACCGCGGGCTTGGGTGGCGGCTTGGGCAAGAATGGGCGTCTGGAGTGTCATGGGAGTAGGAAAACCGTTGGCACCGCGGTGCGATGCGCAACCGGAAACCTGAAAAAAGACCAATAAAAAAGCGAGCCTCGGAAGAGGCTCGCCTGGGGAAAAAACGCAGGACGCGAGGATCAGCTCGCGGCGGCGGGTGCGGCGGCCGGGGCGGCCACTTGCGCGACGCGGTTTTCTCGCACCTTGACGGCGACCGCGGCCTTGCCGGTGCGGTGGCGCAAGTAATAAAGGCGGGCCTTCATGATCTCCGACTCGCGCTCGACCTCGATCTTTTCGATGTTCGGGGAGTTAACGGGAAACACGCGCTCGACACCCTCGCCGTAGCTGATGCGGCGGACGGTGAAGGTTTCGTGGATGCCATGACCCTTCCGGGCGATGACGATGCCGGCGTAAACCTGCACGCGCTCTTTGTCGCCCTCACGGACCTTGGTGTGCACGCGCACGCCGTCGCCCACTTTGAAGGGAGTAATGTCTTTTTTCACCTGCTCAGCGGTGATTTCGGAGATAATCGGGTTCATGGCTGTTTATTTGAGTAAATCGGGTCGGACTAAACGGGTCTTTTCCACCTGTCGCGCGTGCCGCCACTTCTCGATTTCGGCATGATTTCCGGAAAGTAAGACCTCCGGAACGGACATGCCCCGATATTCGGCGGGACGCGTGTATTGAGGAAAGTCGAGCAACTTGCTGGTGAAGGATTCGTGCGTCAATGACTTTTCCTCCCCGAGCACGCCGGGGATAAAACGCGCCAAAGCGTCGATCAAAACCGCGGCCGCCAGAGTGCCGTTTGTCAGCACATAATCGCCAATGCTGATCTCCTGATCGATGACGGCGTCCCGGATCCGCTGGTCGATGCCTTCGTAGTGGCCGCTGAGCATGACAAGGTGTTGCTGCCGTGAAAGTTCTTCCGCCAGCGCCGGGGACAAGGGCGTGCCGTCGGGCGTCAGGTAGATGCGCCGGCAGCCCGGCGACTGGAGCGCCTCGATGGCGGCGACGGCCGGCTCCGGCTTCATCACCATGCCCGCTCCACCCCCGAACGGCCGGTCATCAGCCGTGCGGTGCTTGTCGGTCGTCCAGGCACGCAAGTCGTGAACGTTAACCCCGAGATGCCCCGCCGCGATGCCCTTGCCGAGGATGCTCTCGGCCAGGACGCTATCGAGCATGCGCGGGAAAAGCGTAAGGACGTCGATCTTAAGCATGGCGGGACTTGGATTAACCACGAAGCGCACGAAGATCACCAAGGTTTTAAAACGAAAAAACCCCGGAAATTCCGAGGCTTTCTGTCCGAAGGAACTTCGTGCCCTTCGCGCGCTTTGTGGTAGAAAATCAGGCGGCCGGGGCTGCGGCGGGCACAGCGGCGCGGCGGGCCTTCTTGATCATCGCGTGGACGGTGTCGGTCGGCTTCGCGCCCTTGCTGAGCCAGTAATCGACGCGGTCGAGCTTGAGCTTGACCGTGGTGCCCTTGAGGCGGGGGTCATACGTACCAACGACTTCGACGGGATCGCCATCGCGGCGGGAACGGGCCTCGGCAATGACGAAGCGGTAGTGCGGCTGGTGGGTGGTGCCGATGCGGGTGAGACGGATTTTGAGAGCCATGACGGGTGATTTGCGGAGCGATTCTTGCGTTGAAAAGCTGAGGAAAAGACAGTCAGGCGTTTCCCTTGTCAAGCCCTGACTCCCCCCGGTGGCAGCCGGGCGAGTGCGTGGAATTGCCGGTTGCCTCGTTTCCTGCGGCCCCATGCTTCCCACCCAGACAATCGCCCCGGGATTGTTTCGCCGCTGGCGGCGTTGCGTGGACGCATCTCCTGAAATCCCATTAGCATGAACATCGGCCGTCTGTTTTTCATCGCCCTCGTCCTTGCCTTGGCTTGGCACTTCAGGGACTCGTTTTCGCTCAACACGGATTCGCCGAATGCATTGCGGGGAACATATGCCATGGCTGGAGACACCGAGGGGCGTGCCTTAACCCTGAGGTTTGTCGGCGATAAACGTGTCCAAATATCGCCCGACGGCAAAGTTTGGGGGGAAACGCTGACCTACAACGTCTTCGACGACAACGTTTACGTCTACAACGGCCGCGACGTCTGGGAACTGAAGAAAGAGGGGCCCACTCTTCGTCGCAAGGATCTCAACTGGGTGTTCAATCCGGTAGGCGTGAAACAACCGAAGTTATCCGACGCCCCGCCCAGTCCGCACGCGACCCCCTGAGCAAGCGCGGCTTTTCCGTTGACCGGCCCCTCGCGGCGCGAGACGGTTCGCTCCTTATGCTCAAAGCTGGCATCGTCGGCCTGCCCAATGTGGGCAAGTCCACCCTCTTCAACGCCCTCACCCGCTCCCGCAAGGCGGAGGCGGCGAACTACCCGTTCTGCACCATCGACCCGAATGTCGGCGTTGTGATCGTGCCCGATGAGCGCTCTTACGTGCTGCAGAAAATCGCCAAGACCAACGTCGTCGTCCCCGCCGCGATCGAGTTCGTCGACATCGCCGGCCTCGTCGCCGGCGCCAGTAAGGGCGAAGGCCTGGGCAACCAGTTCCTCGCGACCATCCGCGAGGTGGATGCGATCGTGCAGGTCGTCCGCTGCTTCGAGGACCCCGACATCATCCACACCATGGGCGGCGTGGATCCCGTGCGCGACATCGAGGTGATCACGACGGAACTCGTGCTGGCCGACCTCGAGGCGGTCGCCAAGCGCATCGACAAAACGCAGAAGAAAGCCAAGTCCGGCGACAAGGAGGCGATCATCGAGGTCGCGCTCCTGGAAAAACTTACGCCGCACCTCAACTCCGGCAAGACGGCGAACACCCTCCCCGCCACGCCCGAGGAAGTGGCGCTGATGAAACTTTTCCAATTGCTCACCGCGAAGCCCGTGCTGTTCGCGTGTAACGTCGCCGAGAGCGACCTCGCCACCGCCGAGCAAAATCCTTTCGTCCAGAAGGTCGCGGAATATGTCCGCACGCATCACGACGCGGCCTACGTGCCGATCAGCGCGAAGATCGAGTCCGAGCTGATCGACCTGCCGGCCGAAGAGGCGAAGGCGTTTTTGAAGGACCTCGGCGTGGACGACTCCGGCGTGTCCGCGCTGATCAAGGGCACCTATGGGCTGCTCGGCCTGATGACGTATTTCACCGCGGGCGAAAAGGAAGTCCGCGCGTGGACGATCAAGAAAGGCTGGAAGGCCCCGCAGGCGGCCGGCGTGATCCACACCGATTTCGAGAAAGGCTTCATCAAGGCCGAGATCGTGTCATACGCGGATCTCACCAAGCTCGGCAGCGTCGCGGCCGCCCGCGAGGCCGGCAAATACCGGCTTGAGGGCAAGGAGTATGTCTTTGCCGATGGCGATGTGGCGCTGTTCCGATTTAACACGTGATCTAGGATCGGATGGCCGCCAAGCCGCACCGCATCCGCCGCTTGGATAGGTAGTTATACCCGAGGAAAGGCCGTTGTGGCAGCGGCGCGTTCCGGCAGGCTGAGATCCGTTGAAATCATTGAATATTTTCGCCTCCCATCTCAGCCCTCGTTCGTGGCGAATCGCCGCCACCTGCGCGGCGCTGTTTTGCCATGGCATTGCCGCCCAAGCCGCGACGCGGACTTGGGAAGACACCGGCTCGGATTTTGCGACCGGCGGGAATTGGGTGGGCGGCGCCGCCCCGGCCAACAGCACCGCCACGGACATCGCGTCGTTCGACGCGGTTTTGAATTTCCAGCCGGTCCTCGCAGCGAATCGCAGCATTAGGGGCCTGGTCTTCACCACTCTCAGTACCGCCGGGGTGACGTTTTCCGGCGCTGGCACGCTCACGCTCGGTAGCAGCGGCATCACCAACCAATCGACCAGCGGGACCAAGCTCATCAGCACCAATCTCGCGCTCGGCGCGGCCCTGTCGTTCACCAACAGCGGCGATCTGACGATCGCGGGGAATATCAATAATTCAAACCGTACGTTAACCATCAACGGTGCGGGCGATACCACGCTTTCCGGCGTGATCGGCAACGGTTCCGGCGGCATCTCCAAGCTCGGCGCCGGGACGCTCACGCTCACCGGCGCGAACTCCTACAAGGGCGGCACAAACATCACCAGCGGCGTGGTGAATATCCAAAACAACACCGCGCTAGGCACCAGTGGCGGCGGCACTTCCGTCACGGCCGGGGCGGCCCTCCAGCTGCAAAACGGCGTCACCGTCACAGGGGAGACGCTCACCCTCAGGGGCACCGGCATCGCCAACGACGGCGCGTTGCGAAACCTCTTCGGCAACAATACGTGGGCCGGCGCCCTCGCCTTGGGCAGCAACCCCGGCGCCACGATCCAGAGCGATGCCGGCCTCCTCACCATCAGTGGTCCCATCACCGGCAATGCCCGGACCCTCACGGTTAACGGCGACGGAGACACGACCCTCTCCGGCACCATTGCCACGACGAGCGGCGGCATCACCAAGAATGACAACGGTACGCTCACGATGACGGGGACCAATACGTTTACCGGCGCCACCACGATCAACGGTGGCACCGTAAGTATTGCGACAGACCGTGGCCTGGGAAACGGGCCCGGCGGGGCCACGGCCGACAAGATTGTCTTCAACGGCGGCACCCTCGCCACGACCAACACCTTCACGCTGAGTGCGAACCGCGGCACCACGCTCAACGCGACGGGTGGAACCTTTGATACGGCGGCCAGCACCATCCTGACCTACAACGGCATCATCGCCGGCACCGGCGGCCTCACCAAGAGCAACACCGGCACCGTCGTGCTCGGCGGCGCCAACACCTACAGCGGCGCCACGACGCTTAACGTCGGGGTGTTGAGCATCAATGCCGACAACCGTCTCGGTGTCGCGCCCGGCAGCGTCACTGGCGACCAGCTCATCTTCAACGGCGGCACCCTCGCCACCACCGCCAGCATGGCGCTCAGCGCGAATCGCAGTGTCGCGCTGAACGCCGGCGGCGGCACCTTTGACGTCGCCACCGGGACGATCCTGAACTTCAGCTCGACGCTGTCCGGCGCTGGCACGCTGACAAAAATCGGCGCCGGCACGTTCGAGTTGGGCGCCACCACCACGATGGCCGGCGAATTCGCGCTGGGCGCTGGCACCTTCGCGCTCCACGGCTTCGATTTCACCGCTGGCACGCTGCACATCACGGGCAACACCATCCTCGACTTCGGCAATTCCGCCGCGTCCATCCTCAGCCTCACCGACCTGGTCATCGACAGCGGCGCTTTTCTCACGATCAACAACTGGGTCGACGCTGTGGACTTCTTCCGCGTCGTGAACGACCCGGGCAGCACGGCGATCGGCCAAATCACCTTCACCGGCGGTACCTACACCAGCGCCGATACCAAGTGGCTCTCCTACGACCACCAGGTCACCCCGGCCCCAGAGCCCGCCACCTATGGCGCAATCCTCGCCGGCGCGTCCACCCTGCTCCTCGCCTGGAGTCGCCGCCGCCGGGCCTGAATCTGGTGTAGGCCGCGAGCTTGCTCACGCTCAGCGATCGAAAGCGCTGCGGTGGATCGTGCACTCCGCGCGCGGTCTGCGCCGAGCGGAGCGCGCCCCCCACCCGTCCCTCTCAGAACCGGTAAACGCAGAAATACATCAGCGCGACGTTCGCCGCGAGGATCGTGAGCGCGATCGGCACCTGCGCCTTGATCACGGCATTCTTGTCCTTCAGCTCCAACAGCATCGCCGGCACGATGTTGAAATTCGCCGCCATCGGCGTCAGCAGCGTCCCGCAATAACCCGAGAGCATCCCGATCGCCGCCATGATCGCGGGATTGCCGCCGTGGAGTTGCACGATGAACGGCAACCCGATGCCCAGGGTGATCACCGGGAACGCCGCGAAGGCGTTGCCCATGCAGATCGTGAACAGTGCCATGCCCAGACAATACGCCAGCACCGCGACAAAGGGATCCTGCGTCGGCAACGCCTGCGCCACGACGTCGGCCACCACCCCTCCCACGCCCGCCTTCGCAAAGATACCGCCGAGCGCCGCGAGGAACTGCGGCAGGATGATCGCCCAGCCAATCGTCTGCAGCAACCGGCTGCCCTCCGCCACGGGCGTCAACGGCCCCGCGCGCGTGATCCGCAGGCCCACCAGCGCCGCCACCACGGCACCGAGACACACGGAGGTGACCGTGACATTCGCGGAGTCGATCAGCCAGACGCCGCCCACGTGCAGCTTGCTCAGCACCAAGGTTCCCAGGACCGCCGTCACCGGGATGAGCAGCGCGGGCACAAAAATCCGGTTGCCCAGCCGTGCGGCCAGCGCGGTCCGCTCCGCCACGGACAGCCCCGCTTCGGTTTTCTCACCCACTTGCTTTGTCGCGGCCAGCCCCACGAGCACCAGCAGGAAGTAGCCCACGACCACCGGCGGCAGTGACTTGCCCGCGAAAAACGTGATGGCGAGCAGTCCCCAGAAAACCGCCGTACCCCAACGCTTCGGATGCGTGCGGTCGAGGCCCGCACGCCCGGCCACGAGGAGGAGGAAGACCCCCGCAATGAAATAAAACACGTCGAGGCTCAGCAGTCTCATGGTGCGGCCTTCGCCTTGGCTTCCGCCGTCTCGCGCCGGATCCGCCGGTCGAGCACCCGGATGCGCCACCCCATGACCCCAAACGCCACGAGCGCCGTCGGGATGCCCCAGAGTGAGATCGCCCAGACGTTCACCCTTTGCCCCGCCGTCTCGAGCACGCCCTTGATGAGGTAAACGGCCCCCACGGCGAACACCGTGTCCTCCCCGAAAAAATTGCCGACGTTTTCGGCCGCCGCGGCATTGGCCCGGATCGCCTGCACCGTCTTGTCCGGCAACTCCCCGTGTCGCGCGCGCGCCGCGCCCTCGGCCATTGGGGTGACCAGTGGCCGCACCATCGCCGCGTGTCCGCCGATGTTCACCCCGAATGCGATCGAAACCTGCCGCATCGCCGTGTACACCAGCAGCACCCGCCCCGCCGTCGCGGCCTTGGCCCGCTGGATCAGCATCTCCGCGCGCTCGCGCAGACCGTAACGCTCGAGCAACCCGACCACCGGGAGCATAAGCAGGACCGTCAGCGTGATATATCGGTTCTCCACAAAATACTTTCCAAACAGCGCCATGATCTCGTTGAACGACATCCCCGCCACGAGTCCCGTGCCGATGCCCGCCGCCATCACCACCAGCAGCGTGTTGAACCGCAGCGCAAACCCCACGCCAACAATCAGAACACCGATGAGCTTGATCATGATCGTGATTGCAAAGACGGCCGCGCGGGAGATTGAGCCGCGAAGGACGCCAAGCCCGCGAAGTGCCGGACGCAGCAATTCGCAATCAACGCAGGTTTTGGAGTCATGGTTCGGACTTCGCGCGCTTGGCGTCCTTCGCGGTCAAAATAGTGACCGCAACTCAATCCCCGCCCGCCGCAGTTCGTCATTCAACCGCCGCGCAAACGCCACCGCGTGCGGCCCATCGCCGTGCAGACACACCGTATCCGCGTGGATCGTGAAATCGGTGCCATCCATCGCCCGCACGCGGCCCTCCCGCATTATCCGTAGCACCTGCGCCACCGCGACAGCGTCATCGGTAATGAGCGCGTCCGGTCGCGACCGCGGCGTGAGTGAGCCATCGCGCTGATACGTCCGGTCGGCAAAGACCTCCTCCGCCACCTGCAGACCCGCCACCCGTCCCGCTTTCACGAGTTCGCTGCCCGCGAGTCCGAACAAAACCAGTGCGCCATCCACCGCGCGCACCGCCTCCGCCACCCCCTTGGCCACCGCCGCATCCCGTGCCGCGAGATTATAGAGCGCGCCATGCGGCTTCACGTGGCGCAGCGGTGCGAACCGCGCGAGCGCGGCAATTTGCGAAACGACCAGCTCGTGCAACGCCGCGGGTGACAAGGCCGTCTCCCGGCGCCCAAAGTTTTGCCGATCCGCGAACCCCGGATGCGCCCCGATCGCCACGCCGTGCCTTTGCGCGAGAGCGACCGTCGCCCGCATCGTCGCTTCATCGCCTGCATGGGCCCCACACGCGATGTTCGCCGACGTGATCAACGGCATCAGTTCCCCATCATGCCCGGCGCCTTCGCCGAGATCACAGTTGAGATCAATGCGCGCCATCTACTCGCGGGCAGTCGCGTCCATTCGCGGTTTCATAAAATCCAGCTTCATCGGAATTTCTGGGCCAGTCCCTCGTGCAACATCGCGATCACGTGTTCGCGGATGAACGCCAGCTTGTGCGCCTCTTCCAGCGTCACTTCGGCAAATTTGACCCGGTCGCCCGGCCGCAGTTGCGCCATGAGCGGCAGGTCCACGCTGATCACCTGCGCCGCCAGCGGATAACCGCCGAGCGTCTGGGCATCGGCCATCAACACAATGGGCTGCCCGTCGGGCGGCACCTGGACCGTGCCCGGCCCCACCGCCGAGGAAACCAGCTCCTCCGCGCCGCCAATGCGCGTCAGCTTCGCGCCGCCCAGCCGGATACCCATGCGGTCGGACTGCGGCAGGAGCTTGAACTCGGCCGCAAACAACGCGCCGCCAAACTCGTCCAGCTGCGCCCCGCGCACGACGCGCACTGTCGGCGCGGCCGAGTAACCCGGCAAAATCCGACCGTCGATCCGCCAGTGATTTACCAGCTGTCGCGCCACGTCCGGCACCGGCAGCACATCGCCATCTCGCAGCGCCCGCCCCTGAAATCCGCCGAACCCGCCGCGCAGATACGTGCTGCGGCTCCCGAGTACGGGCGGAACTTCGATTCCGCCTGCCACCGCCAGATAACCCCGGCAGCCACGCACCGCCGCGCCCAGTCTCACCCGCTCGCCGGCGCGCATGATGCGCGGCTGCCAGGCCGCCATGTCTTCAAAATCCGCGCCGCCCATCGCGATCACGGTATCAGCGCTGCACTCCAGTTCGGGCCCCCGCAGCGTGCACTCCAGTACCGCCACCCCCTCGGGATTTCCCACCAGCAGATTCGCCAGGCGCAGCGCAATTGCGTCCATTCCGCCGCCCAGCGGCACGCCCGACGACCGATGCCCGGACCGTCCCAGGTCCTGCACGGTCGTCAGCATCCCGCCGCGAATGAGGGTCATTTCCATTGGGCAAACTCCTCCGGGGTAATCGCGCGGAACTTCACCTTGTCGCCGACTCGCAGCAGCGCCGGCTCCGCATGGTCCGGCCGGAACAGCGTCAGGGGCGTGCGCCCGATGACCTGCCAGCCGCCCGGGGTGGTCAGCGAATAAATTCCCGTCTGCGCCCCGCCGATGCCCACCGAGCCCGCCGGGACGTTCAGCCGCGGGGTGGACCGGCGCGGCGTGGCCAGCTTCGCCGGCAGGCCGCCGAGATACGGAAAACCCGGCGCAAACCCAATGGCATACACCAGGTAATCCGCCTTGGCGTGCAGCGCCATCACCGCCGACGCGTCCAGCCCGCAATGTCGCGCCACCTCCGCCAGATCCGGCCCGTGCTCGCCGCCATAGCTCACGGGAATCTCGACGACGCGGACCGCGGTCGCGGGCTTCTTCTTCGCCTCGCTCTCCAGATGGCGGGCGCGGTCGGAAATAAACCGGCAGACCTGCTCGTAGGGCCGCGGCCCATTCAACGCCAGCCGGCCGGGTTCGTAGAAAACCGTGACGGTCGCATAGGCTGGAACCACATCCACGATGCCCGCCGGCCGGTTCGGGCCCAGCAGCGCCGTGAGCGCCCGCACCCGGGGCAGCACCGTTTCATCGATACCCGTGCCGAGTGCCACCACGACCGCGGTATCGCCCAGCGCGGTAAACGTCATGCCGCGTTTATCCGCGCCAGAGTGCAGCTTGGCAAGAATCCGATCACCCAACGTCCGATCCTGATTTTTACCACGGATGTCACGGAATGACACGGATCAGAAATTGAGATCCGGATCCGTTGAACAGGAGCAAACCGAGGTAACGGAGGCGCCGACCTCCATTCTCTCCGTTTCCGCCCTTGCGACGGCCCAGACTTTTTTGATCCGACCTCCCCATCCGTGTCATTCCGTGACATCCGTGGTAAAATTTCCGGAGGCTGCGCCCTAATCCCCGTCACGACCGCGGCTGATAGTTGGGAGGTTTGGGTTGAAGTTTTCCGCCAACACCTTGAGGTCTGGGGTTCCATGCGCCGCGCCCTCGCCCTTCTGCTGCTCGCCTCGCTCACATTGCTGTCCGCGTGCCGCGACGCCAAGGTGACGAGCTACCGCATCCCCAAGGAAAAGCCCGCGGAACTGCCCCCGGGCATGGCCGCCGGCAGCACCAACGCCGGTACCGTGGCCCATCCGGACGCCTCCGCTTCCGGAGTTCCCGGTGCTCCCGTGGAGCCCATGGCCCCGGGCTCGGACATGGCCAATACCGCCGTGCCCACGGCCAACGGCGCCGATCTTTCCTGGACCGCTCCCGCCGACTGGAAACCCAAGGCCTCCGGCGCCATGCGCAAAGGCAGCTTCGCGGTGTCCGGGGCCGACGGCGACGCCGACCTCTCCATCACGGCCTTCCCCGGTGATGTGGGCGGCGAACTCGCCAATCTCAACCGCTGGCGGGGCCAAATCCAGCTCGCCCCCCTCGCCGCGAGTGATCTTTCCACGGCCACAACCCACCTCGATCAAAACGGTCTGCACATCACCGTGGTGGACTTCGTGAGCCCCTCGACCACCAAGCCCTCGCGCATTGTCGGCGCCATCGTGCCCGTGAACGGCGCCACCTGGTTCTTTAAGCTGATGGGTCCCGATGCGACGGTGTCCGCCGCCAAGCCGGCGTTCCTCGCGTTTCTCCAAACCGTCCGCGCCCCCGCCGCCCCGTGAACGACACCGTCCGCCAGTTCCGCGATTTCTTCGTCTCGCTCCGCCTCACGGTGGTGCTGCTCGCGCTGTCGATGGGCCTCGTTTTCGCCGCGACGCTCGACCAGGTGAACCTCGGCATCTGGGCCGTGCAGGCAAAATATTTCCACAGCCTCTTCGTCCTCTGGAAAATCCCCGGGACCGACGTCCCGCTTCCGGTCTATCCCGGCGGCTACCTCCTCGGCGGCTTCCTGCTCGTCAACCTGATCTCGGCCCACGTCTACCGCTTTAGGCTGGAGTGGAAGAAATCCGGCATCCTCCTCCTTCACACCGGCCTCATCCTGCTGCTGTTGGGTGAATTTTTCACCGGCCTGTGGCAGGAGGAATTCCTGATGCAGATGAAGGTGGGCGAAACCAAGAATTACTCGGAGAGCTACCGTTTCAACGAACTGGCGGTCGTCGATACGACGAATCCAAAATTCGACGAGGTCGTCGCCGTGCCCGAGACGCTCCTGAAGCCCGGGAGCGCCATTCAGAATCCCACGCTCCCGTTCCGGATCGTCATCAAGGATTATTATCCCAACGCCGCGCTCAGCATGCGCAGCAACACCCCCGGCAAGGCGCCCTCCCCCGCCACCGCCGGCCTCGGCCCGCAGATCGCCGTCGTGCCCCTGCCGCTCACTTACAAGCAGGACGAGCGCAACTGGCCGGCGGCCTACCTCGAGCTCGTCGGGCCCGAGGGCTCACTCGGCACTTGGCTCGTCTCGTCGCAACTGCCCGCGCCCCAGACCTTCGACTACGGCGGCCACAGCTGGCGGCTCAACCTGCGGCTCCAGCGCGAATACAAGCCCTTCACCCTCACCCTGCTGAAGGTGACGCACGACATTTACCACGGCACCGATATCCCGAAGAATTTCTCCAGTCGGCTGCGTCTCACGACGCTGGACGGCCGCGAGGACCGCGAGGTGCTCATCTACATGAACAGTCCGCTGCGCTACGCCGGCCTGACGTTTTACCAGCAGCAAATGGACGTGGTGAATGACACCACCGGCCTGCAAGTCGTGCGCAACCCCAGCTGGCTGCTGCCCTACATCTCCTGCGTAATGATGGGGCTCGGCCTCGTCCTCCAATTCGGCCTCCACCTGCTCGCCTTCATCCGCAAGCGGGCGGCAGCCCCGGCAACTACCTGAATTTTTACCGCGAAGGACGCGAGGCACGCAAAGAACCCAATGATTTTCAAAGACCCACCCGCCAAAAAATCCTTCCGGACCTTCGCGGCCTTCGCGCATTTCGCGGTTAACTCATGAAGCGCTACCTCCCCCTTTTGACTCTGTTAGTCGGCCTCGCCTCGGTGCTCTTAGGACTGCGCGTGCCGGCGTCCAAAGGCGCCTTTGACCTGGTGGGCTTCGGCCGGCTGCCAGTGCTCGTCAACGGCCGCGTCAAGCCGCTCGATACCGTCGCCCGCACTTCCTTGCTCATCCTCCAGGGCCGGCAGCGGGTCAGCGATCCCACGATCTCCGAGCCGCTGGTGGATTCACCCACCGCGTGGCTGGCCGATGTGCTGTTTGCGCCGGCCAAGGCGGACACCTACCCGACGTTCCGCATCAGCGGCAGCGACTCCCCCGAGCTCGTGACGCTCATGGGCCTCACCGAGGACATGACGAAAATCAACTACGACAGCGGGCTTAAACGCACCCTGGCCATTTTCGATTTCCTGCCCGGCACCCGCACGCGGTTTTCGTTCAACCAGATCGCGCCCAAGCTCGCGGAGCTGGACCGGCAGTCCCAGCTGGCCGAGCCGATCGACCCGCAGTTGCGCACGCCGTTTCAGCGGTCCGTGATCCAGTTGCGTGATCGCGTGCTGCTCTACCAGCGCCTGAAATACAGCTTGGCCGACCCCGAGAACCCCAACTTCCTGAGCGAATTGCTGGAGCTGCAAAATTCCGTCGTCGCCGGCGTCGAAGCCGTGCGCGCGAAACAGGCCGGCAAGCCGCACGATGCCGGCGCCGCCCGCCGCCTGATTGATGCCGGGCAGCGCTACGACCGCATGGCCCAGATGGGTTACCTGCTGGCGATTGCCCCCGCCGCCGGTGAGTCGGATGCCAACGGCTGGAAAAACGCCGGGGCGGCCCTGCTCGAGACCTTCCAGACCGGCCAGGTGAATGCCCATGTGATGGCTTACGCCGGTCTCGCGCACACTTGGTCGGCGAGCCACCCGGAGAGTTTCAACGAGATCGTCCGGCTGTATCGGGCCGAGCTGCAGAAAAAATTCCCCACGGTGCTCGCCAAGTGCGCCACCGAATACCGCTTCAACGCCGCCGAGCCGTTCTACCGGAGCATGACGCTCTACGCGTGCGCCTTTTTCCTCGCGGTGTTCTCCTGGCTCAAATGGCCCGACACCCTCGGCAAGGCTGCCTTCTACCTCGTCGGCCTCGCCTGGGTTGTCTCCACCGCCGGCATCATCACCCGCATGGTCCTGGAAGGCCGGCCCCCTGTCACCAATCTCTATTCCTCCGCCTTGTTCGTCGGCTGGGGTTCGGTCGCACTCTGTCTGATCCTGGAAAAATTCTACCGCAACGCCATCGGCTCGGTCGCCGCCGGCCTGATCGGTTTCATCACGCTCCTGATCGCGCATCACCTTTCGCTCAGCGGTGACACGCTCGAGATGATGCGCGCCGTCCTCGACACCAACCTCTGGCTCGCCACCCACGTGGTCGTCGTCACGACCGGTTACGCCGCCACCTTCCTCGCGGGCTTCCTCGCGCTGATCTACATCGTGCGCGGCGTGTTCACGCGTTCCCTCGACAAACCGACCGCCGATTCGCTGGCGCGCATGGTTTACGGCATCGTCTGTTTTGCCACGCTGGCCAGCCTCGTCGGCACCGTCCTCGGCGGCATCTGGGCCGACCAGTCCTGGGGCCGCTTCTGGGGCTGGGACCCGAAGGAAAATGGCGCGCTGATCATCGTGATCTGGAACGCCATCATCCTGCACGCTCGCTGGGGCGGACTGGTGAAGCAGCGCGGCCTGATGTGCCTGGCGGTCTTCGGCAACATTGTGACGAGCTGGAGCTGGTTCGGCGTCAACATGCTCGGCGTCGGCCTGCACTCCTACGGTTTCATGGAATCCGCGTTCTGGTGGCTGATCGTCTTCGTCGCCAGCCAGGCGGCGTTTATCCTTCTCGCCAACCTTCCGCTGGCGAAGTGGCGGAGTTTCAAGGTTTCGGCTGGAACGTCGTAGGGCTGGTACCTTCGACCCGCCTTGAACGATATCGCCCACCCGGAGGTTCCCCCGAACCCGCGGATGCCAAGCGATTTCACCACAAAGGTCGCAAAGACCACGAAGGTCAAAAACCCAAAACCGGATGTCTTGTCCAGGTCCGAACTTTGTGTGCTTCGTGTACTTCGTGGTTAAAATTCCGATCCGATCGCCTACTTGGTTTCGATCGTCTCACTCGCCGGCCGTCGCTCCAGACGCTCGCGGTGGACGGGCTCGACGCGTTTTTCGGGGTCGGGGGCGAAGGCTTGCGTGGGCTTGAGTTCGGTACCGTCCAACGTCTGCAGCTTGCCATCGTGAACTTTGGCTTCGCTCACCCTGAAGAGTTCGCCACGGCCGGAGTCGTGGCGGAGGAAGGTGCTGAACTCGTCCTCGTGGAAGGGCCGCGAGCCGCGGCGGCCGAAGACCACGGTCTGGTTGCCGGTTTCGTCCACCACCCGATCGCGGTCGAGTCCGCGGGAAACCGCCACCGCCGGGCCGGACGTGGGATAGGTCGCGATCAACTTGGGATTCGGTGCCGGGCTGAAGCCCATGTAGCCGGGCACGTTCTCGGGGGAGATGAGCTGAAGCACGCGCAGCCCGTTGCGGCCATCGGCCACCAGCGCGAACATCGAGGCGTTGACGGCGCCGATCTGGATCGCGCGGGTGTCGTTGAGCGCCCCACCCGCGTTGAAATGCGACACCAGCTTCGGCGCGCGCGGGTGCTTGATGTCCACGATGGCGAGCCCCTCGGCGCCATCCGCCACGTAGGCATAGGTCCGTGCGGCGTAGAGGCCCTGCGCGTCCCTCAATGCCACCGTGGCCTCCGGGATCGGCTGGGGCGCATTCGGGGCGCTTAGATCGAAGACCTTCAGTCCCTCCTCGTCGGTCACAAAGGCATACTGGAATTGCACGGCCAGCTTGCGGGGGTGCTTCAATGATCCCGCCGGCGCCTGCCCGGTGACGCGTGGCTTGGTCGGGTCGGTGATGTCTACGACCACGAGTCCGGCCGTGCAGACCACGTAGAGCCGGGTACCGGCCATGTAAGCGTGGGTGGCGCCCGTGAGCTGACCGTCGGGGTTGAAGCGGACGCTGTCCTCCGCCGAGAGAAAATTATTCGCCGGATCGCCATCCACCAGCGTGCCGACCGGCACGATGACGAGCCCCTCGTCGCGGTCGGTCACATAGACAAACGCGTAGATGGGGTTGATCGGCTGCTCCTGGTTCTGCGGCAGACGGGTGCGGAGCGGATCAATGCCGAGGGTGCTCGGAAGCACCACGCTCGTCGCATAACTCGTCTTTACCCGCGTGCGCTGGCCGAGCGGCGAAACCGGCGAGCTGACGATCGGCTCGGAGAAACCCTTGTTGTCCACGTTGGCGATGTCGAAGACCTCGAAGCCGCCGGCGCCGTTGGCCGTGTAGAGGTATTCGCCGCGCACGGTGAGATCGAGAATCTCGGCGCCGCCGTGATGATGCGCCGTCTGGAGGACGCCGGCGTACTCCTCCCTGTGCTTCCGGAAGTTGTCAGGATACGCGAGATGCTGCAGGTGGCTGCCGATGGCGGCCTGCGGTTCCTCGGCCTCCGTCCAAACCACGGCGTCTAAGCCTTCCTTTCCCTCACCCACATACGCGTAGCGGCCAAAGAAATTGACCGTGCCCGTGCCGAAGCCGAGCAGTTGCGTCATCCACGCGTTGTTGTCTCCCGCCGCGGATAGGTGGCAGTCGGTGCAACCCTTCGTCGTGCCGCCACTGCCGGTGGTGTGCGGGAAATGCGGGTTGAAGGCCTGGCCACTGTAGCCCTCGGAAGAGACGGTCTGCTGCTGCGAATAAACCCATTCACGGTTCGAATTCTGCGAGCCAACCATCACCGCGCTCGAAGAGCGGATGACGGCGAGCCGGTGGTCTTTATAGGTCGCGTCCCGGCCGAGCATGAACACGTCGTCGCGCACGACCTGCGGATTGTAGCTGGTGTAGTTCCGCGTCGTGGTGCCCTCGAACTTGTTGGCCGCCACCTTCTTGTTGGCGCGCATCGGCAGATGGCAGCCAAAGCAGCTCGTGGCCCAGGAGGTGTGGCAGATCTGGCAGCTGATGTTTGAATTGCCATGCGCCAGGCCGGCGTGCGGGTCGAGATTCACGGCCGCCCCGGCGGAATGGTCAGCGACGGTCTCATCCGTTTTTTTCGTCGTCTCCGGCAGGCTGCCCCACGTGGTGCCGTCGCGGCGGAGCGTCTTGGCGTAGGCGGAGAGCGGATTGTAATGCGCCGAGGTCGGATCGACGGTGTCGCGGGTCTGGGGCACTTCCCACACGCGGTCGGCCTGCATCATCGAGCGCTGGAACAGCTGCTTGCCCTGCCAGTAGAAACGCGGGCCCCACGGCGTCGTGCCGAGCGCGAGGTCATTCGGGAGCACCTGGCCGTTGTCGAGGCGGCCGCCGCTGCCGCTGGTCTTGAGCGTGGGACGCTGCTCGATCGTGCCATGGCAATCAATGCACTCGATCGCCGTGGCGGCGCGGGGTTCGCCATAGAGCAAGCCGTTGCCATGCACGTCGGTGGTGAAATGGCAGTCCACGCACTGCATGCCGCGCGCAAGGTGGACATCCTTCAGGTGCACGGCCTTCGCGAATTTCGCCGGATCGGTGTGGTCAATGATCTTGTCATCGAGCGTGAGCAGGTTGCCCTCCCGGTCCTTCTTGAACACCGCGCGAAAAATCCAGCCGTGACCGTGGTAGTCGGCGAACTGCGTCTGCTTCAACTTCGGGTTCAATTCGGCGACTTTCTCGAGGAACTCCGGGTCACTCCACAACCCGCGGACGGGGGCCGCCTCGGGATTGTGGACCAGCGCGGCCGCAATTTCGTGCTCGGTCGGGTTTTTCTGCACCTTCGGATACATGAACTCCGCGTCACTTTCCTGGTCCCACCACGTGTAACCCAGATACGGGTTCACGAAGAGGTTTCCCTGGTGCATATGGCAGTCCATGCACTGGCTCGAGGGAATGCTGCGCGTGAACTGGTGCTTGATCGGGTGCCCGCGCTCCTTCTTCGAGATCATCGGGTCCGCGCTAAAACTCAGCCCTTGGTGACCATATTTCGAATACCAGCCGGAGTTCGTCGGCGAGCGGTCATTGGCATAAATCACGTGGCAGGCCGTGCAGCCCGAAGACCGATAGTCGCCAGGGTGGTCGTTGGAACCCATGAAGCCCAACAGCGGGTCGTGCAGGCGGGTCTTTTGGAGATTCAGGTAAACGGGATCGATCCGGTTGAGCGTGCCCAGTCCCCGCTCGCTGAGCCGGCGCGCGGGTTTGCCGGGCGGCTCGAAGGCGTTGGGGTTGCCCAATTCGGTCTGCTTCTCCCCACCCTTTTCAAAGATCCGGAGGATGTTGCTGGGCTGGCCCATCGCGAAGCGTGGCAGCGGCTCAAGGTAAGGCAGGATGCCTTTGTTCAACGTCATCTCCGCTGTCACCGGAATGGGGCTCTCGAGGCGGAGCGCAACGCCGTCGAGGCCGTAAGCCTGCCCGTAACGCGCATCCTTGAAGGGAATCGCGCCGTTGTTGTAGAGCGCGGCTTCCCAGAGCATTGCGCCGTGGTTCATCATGCTGTGGCCCACGGTGCGGTTGATCTCGCCGTGACAGAGGCCGCACGCCTGCTGCGCCACGCGCAGGTCGCCGGGGTTCACAAACCGGATGAATTCCGCCGACTCGTGGTTGAGCAGCACCGTCGAATCACTGGGATTCGCCGAGCTCTCCCAGAAGACGGGATTACGGGGGGCAACGTGCGCCTTGCGCATTGTGAGCCCGGGCGTGGGGTTGCCGCCGTGGCAGTCGGTGCACCCGAGCACGACGTTGGGAGATGCGTGCATATCCTCGATCCCCACATGGCACTCGACGCAGCCGGCGCTTTTGCGCTGCGCCTCCGCGTGCGTCTGGTCCACCCAGTTGCGTGGTTTGACGGGGCCGGATGAGCCCGGAAGCGTCGCCTCTCTCGGAATCGCTAGCGGGGGTCCGGAAATCGAATCCGTCGCGGACGCGGCTTCGGGAATCGGTGTAGACGGTGACGGCGGAGCCGGCTGCGCAAACACCACCAGGGCCGCTAGCCCCGCCCCCCAGAGACCGGCGAGGACCATGAGCCAGCGGAAGATATGACCGGAGTTTTTGTCCGCGCGCATATCAGTAGGTCAGGTTGATGGCCACCACGGCGCTATAAAGCCAGTTGTCCACCTTCGGACTCAAGCCTGTGGTAAACCCCGGCACCGGGGGCTGCACGGTGCGGTAGATATCGCGGAAGCCGCGGGCGGGGAGCAACACGCCGCACCCGGCAGAGATCACGACGTTTTCGGTGAGCCACGGCCGCCACTGGCACCCGAGGCTGAGGTCGGTGCCGAACCCGCGGGCCAGCTGGTTGGTGAGCAGCACCGTCTTCAGCGAGTCGGTGTCGTCGAACATCACGTAATTCGCATTCAGAAACGCCCGCAGTTTCGGGGTGACGTCCATGTCCGTGCCAAGCCCGCCCATGCGTAAACCCGGGTTCACAAAATTCGCCTGGCCCTCGGTTTTGCTCGTGCGCAGGTCGGGCAGCAGGCTGAAGCGCTGCTTCACGTTCACCGCCGTGCCCGCGAGGTTGAAGCCCTGCCGCACGAAATAGCTGAACGGCCCGCCGAAGAAGTTCGTGTTGTCCACGATCGAGTCGAAGCCCGTGGCCGTCCCGTCGCGCGCGTCGCCATCGCCGGTCGCGTGGAACAGCGACGCCTTGTAGCGGATCCAGTCGCGATCGTAGCTCAGCTCCAGCGCCGCCATGCCGGCGCGGATTCTTTCTGACCGACCGGCGATGCCGTTGAAGTCATCACGGCCCAGCGCGACATAGACCGCATGGGAAACGTTCCACCGGCCGAGATGGCCGTCTCCGGCCCAGCCAAGGTAGGCGACGTTCACTTGGTGGTCCCTGACCGCGCCGATCGGGGCCGGGCGGACGAGGTTGCCGTTGGTGTCGTAGTGCGTGCCGCCTTGGTCGAAGTTGAGCTGCAGGCTGAACTGCGCGGTGTAGCCTTTCTGCCCGAGGAAGTCCTGGCGGTACACGTTGGCGATGAAGACGCGCTGGTCGCGGTGGTCGAAGGTGTTCAGTTCGGAGTTTGTGTCCTTCTCGCGCATGTCGAACAGCGCGACGTTGTATTGCCAGTGGTTGTTGTCCGCACCCCCGAAGAAACGCAGGCCGAGGTTCATGTCGTTGAAGATGAAGCCGCGGAAGTCGCTGTTGAACGTCTGGTTCCCCAGCTTCATCGCGAGGAAGTCGTAGTTGTCCGATAGATCCTTGAGATGCACTTCGCCAAACGCCTCCTGCAGCGCGAAAAAGGTCTTGTTGCGGTTGGTGGAACGCGTGCCGTCGAGGTTGCCCGGGGCCGGCATGAGCCCGCCATGAAGCAGGCCGTCGATGTCGCCGGGGTTGGTCACGCCGCTGTTGTCCGGCGGTGGAATGCCGGTCCCCAGGCGGCCGCGCGGATCCGGCGACACCCCGGTCTCACGGAGGTCCACGCGGTTGAAATTGAACACCGGCTTGAGGCGGACGAGCCACTCCACCGGCTTGAACACCGTCTCGCCCCGGAACAGGTCGGCCTGAAGCGCGAGGTTGCTCACGAAAATCCGCGAGCGGCTCTGCCCGAAGAAATCGAAGCTGCCGGCCGACGACGAACTCACGTTGCTCGGCAGGGTGAGTTTCCGATCCTCGAACACCATCTCGGCGGAGGCCGTCAGGTTGAGAAACAAGTCCTGACCGGCGACCGGCACGTCGCCCTTCAGCACGCTCTGGCGGTAATAATGCCAGAGATCCGGCTTCACGTGATAATACGGCAGCTCGTTCGTGTCGCCGCTCGTGTAGCGCCGCCACGGATAAAAAGTCGCCTCGCGCCAGCGGTCCGGCACCGCCTGCGAATTAGGCAGCAAGCCATTGCCCTGCGCGGCGAGCGGATAGGTCTCCGGAGCGTGCCAGGAGTTGGAAATAAATTCATTCCGCCGCGCTCCGGCGCGCGGCAGCCGCTGGCCCGCCGACAGCGGGTCCAGGCCATCGCGGGGCGTGACGGGTTCGTGCTGCGTCTCCTCCAGGCGCGTACTTTCGAGCGGAGCCCGCGGCAGGGCGCGATCCGTGGGCACCGGTGCGGCTGAGGGTTCGGCCGGCAGCGCCACTTGGTCGGTTTTAAAATAGGGTTCGCGGACGGGAACGGCCGGTTTGTCCGCGGCGCCCGGATCGGGATTGAACGGGCCGGGCGCCTGCGCGGGCTGGTCCGAACCTTGCACGCGGCGCAGCTCCAGTTTGGCCGGCTCCGGCGTGGTCACGGGCGGCGGCAGCGCAACGCCGGTGTCGGGGTTGGCATCCGCGGGAGATTGGGGCGGCGGCGTTTGATCCACTTTCTGATGCGGGCGCGCCTCGTCCCGCGGTGTCTCGCGGTCGCCCGGCGCCGGGGTGGGCTGCGCCAGGGCAGACGCCGCCAAGCCCACGGCCAGCAACCAGGTCAGGGCAACGCGGCTCATTGGGCGGCGCTGGTCGTCCACGCCGCGGGCGGCGGGTTGTGGTAACTGTGGCATGTGGTGCAGCTGTCACTCACGCCACCCTTCGGGCTGTGACACGCCGTGCAGCTCTGCTGCGTGGGCATGATGATATCTGACGTGAGCTCGCTCTTCGCGGCCGCATGGCATTCGGCACAGGCCATCGCCGTGTGCTTGGCATGGCTAAATTTGGCGTGGTTCATCCAACGATCCGGCATGACCGGCGGGGTGACCAGCGGCGCCGCGTGGGCGCGGGCCGCGATCTCGTGGCAGGTCGCGCAGCCCGCAAATTTCGCCCGGCCCGCGCCGTCCCGCCCGGCAATGCCGGCCACCGGGCCTTTCAGCAGGTCACTGAAAAACACCTGCTCCTCCAGCAGTTCGCCGGTGCGGGTCCGCTCGCGCAGCCGGAGCATCTGTTCCTCCACGTAACGCGACAGCTCGGTCTTGCCCGTGAGTCCGAGGTGGCGCGTGCCATAGTCGGCGTATTGCGCGGGCAGGCTGCGCAAGAACGCGCGGACGAAGGTGGCGTCGCCATGCGGCAGCTGGATTCCCGGATTGCGCTCGTCAAACTGAAGGGAGTGGCACGCCCGGCAATTCTGCTCGAAGGACACGCGTTGCATGAACGCTCCCGACGCGTCCGGCCGGTGACAGGACGCGCACTCGAGCGGCCGGCCCCCCAACTGCGGGACTGTGGTTCCCGTGAGGTGCAGCGCGTGGTTGAAGGCCAGCGTGTCCCGGTCGCTCCGGCTGGCGCGGTTCACCCGGAACTCCGGATGTTGATCCAGAAACGAACTGATGACCTTGGTGAACCCCTCCGCGGGCCGGCGCGTGAGGAAGGTAACCACCCCCGGCGTCGTCGGCTTGAGGAAAAGCTCCGCCGGCAGCGTGCGACCCTTCGCCGAGGCGTCGGCCATCTGGGCCATGTCCCCGTGACAGTCCGTGCAGCGCGCCGAGCCCACCATGGGCAGCGGTCCGCCGCCCTGGTGCTCAAGATGGCAGACCGAACAGGAGGTGTCGTGGGCCACGTTGGCCTGGTGGAAGGACTGCGTCGGGTGGCACTTGATGCACGACACATCCATGCGGGAAAAATCCTTCGGATGCGGCTCGAGAAATTTCGCGAAGCCGAGCGACGCGTGGCCCGCCTTCAGCGCCTCGCTGCTCCACCGGGCAAAACCTCCGGCCGCCTCGCCGTGGCAGGCGACGCACCCCTGGCCCGGGTCGACCTTCACGTGGGCCGCCGCCATGCGCTGAAATTCGGGACCGTGGTGATGCTGCGAAAGCGGGGCGGGATTGATGAACGTCTCGCGCCACGGGCCGGCGAGCGCGATCAACAGGCCGGCGACGCAGGCGGCGACAAACGCCCGCGTGAGCAACCCGCGGCGGTTCCTGAGACTCCGCTGCGGCTGGCATTTCGGGATGGATTTGCAGCAGGTGCCATCGGGCAGCGGACCGGCTTCACAGGCGCCACCCCAGTCCTTCGAGCGCGTGCACTTCCACGCGCCCTTGGTCTCGCCTTCCTTTAGGATCAGCTGGGGTTTGCACTCCGTCGTAGCGCGGCATTCCCCCTTCGGGCTCGGTCCCATCCGGCAGGGACAGCCATCGCCGGTGCGTCCGCAGATCCAATCCTTGTTCGGCCGCTCATAACGCGACTCGTCAAAATCCGGCGAAGGCAGCCCTGCGTCGTTCATCGCGCACCTCCGGAAAACGCATACACCAGCACCACGTGAACCGCGCTGAATACGATCAGGCCGTAGGTGAGCGGGATGTGGAGGAACAGCCAGCCCTTCAGGATGAGTTGGTTGGTGCGCTGGTAATCGAGCGCGTCCTTCTCCCGGATCAGGTCGGCAAGCTGGTCGGCGTTCACCTGCTCGACGGCCGTGAAGTAGCGCTTCGTCTGGGCGAGGTCACCGAGCAGAATCGTCAGCCCGCGGCGCGAGCCGCGGATACTTTTCCCGAAACTGGGCGGCGCGGAAAAATATCCGCTGACCTTGCGCGCATAAAAATCCGCCAGCGTCGTCGCTTTCGCCTCCGGGATCGCCTGCAGGGCGAGCGCCTCGGCCTTGAGCTGCAATTCGTGGCGGATGACCGGGATCCGCTCGTAGGGCACTTCCCCACCCGCCGTGGTCAGCCGCTTCGGCAGCGCGTTGGAGAGCCACCAGCCAACGATGCCGCTGAGCGTCACCCCGATGAACAGCCCCGCGAGGACGCCTTCCAGCCATCCGGTTGGCATCCGCCAGCGCAGGTGCAGCACGAACGCCAGGCCGGTGAACAGCCCCGTGTACACATGGACTTGAAACCACGTGCGCGAACTGAAGAGCGGCAGGAAGGCCAGTTTCTTGCGCACGTTGTAGAGCGTCAGCGCCAGGATCAGGGCAAAGAGCGCCCACCCCGTGAAGTAAACGAGCCGCGGGTAGGCGTCGCGCAGCCTTTCATGCTCCCAGATGGCGGCAGCCGACGCCACCAGCAGCACGCCCATGAAAAAACTGCGGCGGAGGGCGAGGTGTCGGCTCATCGCTTCAACCAGTCGACCAGCTCGTCCAAGGTGTTCAAGTTGACGCGTTTCAACGCATCGTGCGGGCAGGCGCGTTCGCACGCGGGACCGCCGTATTGGTCAATGCACAGGTCGCACTTGGTGGCCTTCGCGATCGGCTTGGCGTCACTGGCCAGGAGAAACTCCCCCGCCGGGTCGCGCTGCTCGACCATGCGGATGGCACTGTAGGGGCAGTTGTTGGCGCAGGTGGTGCAGCCGATGCAGGTCGCCGGGTTGATCACGACCTCGCCCTCAAAGGCGTCACGGTGGATCGCACCCGTCGGGCAGCCCACCATGCAAACCGGGTCGGCGCAGTGCATGCAGGCCTGCGCCACCATGATGTTGTCATGGATCGGGCCGTGACGCAGGAAGCGCGGGTTGTTGTCGTGCGTCGCCGCACACGCGCGGACGCAGTCGTCGCAGCGCGTGCAATGGTCCAGGTCGATGACCATGGTCTCGGTGCCGTTGAAGAAGCGGTTCTCCGTAAGAAATTCCATCAAGTCGGCGCCGATGTGCGGCGCGACGTCCGCCGCCGGCGCCGGTCCGGCTGCCGGCAGCACGAAGGGCGAGCGCGTGCCCTCCTCCCCGGTCTCGATCAGCGCCGGCAGTTCACCGGGGGGGATCGCGGGCAAAACCACCTGTTCAATCACGGCCGCGGGGATGACGAGCACGTGGGTGTAGCCGAGTACGCGCAGGCTGTATTGCAGCGGCACGGTGGTCCCGGGCTGGCGCCAGTTGTGCGCGATCTCCTCGAAGCCATACACGCGGCCGGAGCCGAGGTAGTTGAGGGTCCGGTGGCCGTCGCCGACGCGCTGCGTCATCCGCGCAAAACCCGCGCGGATCATCACCACGCTGTTGGGATAGTCGCCCTCGCTCGCAATCACCTGCTCCTTCGCCACCGCGGCGGCGCCCGCCTGCGCGAGTTTCTTGTATTCGCCCGACCAGTCGTAGTCCCCGTAAGTCTCAAACTGCGTCGCCTCGATGATCACCTTCTTGGCGTCCTCGGACAGGAACTTCATGAACGGGATCTCGTCGAGATACGTCGAAAGCGCCCGGGCGCGGTAGATGCCGTCAATGTATTCGCGCAGCGTGGGATCATAGCGCATCAGGTCGCGCAACCCCTGCCAGCGGATCTCAAACAGCTCGGTCGCCGGGCCGCGCGCAAAGATCGTGGAGGTGCGCGGCATGCGGGAGAGCGCCGCGATTTCGCCGAAGAAATTGCCATCGTTGATCGTGGCCGTCTTGTGCTCGTTGAGGATGACCGGGATGTCCTGGAGGAAGATGTGCTTCTCCGCGGTCTTGCCGCGCCGCCCTTTCCGGCGCGGATCCACCTCGTCCTCCCGCGGATTGCCCCAGAGCTGGGCCGCGGCCTTGAAGAAGCCGCGTTTCGCCGGTTCGCGTCGGCCGACCTGAGACGGCGGGAGCCCCGGGTTGAGCACGACCTCGGCCGTGCCGGACAACACCATGAACGCGGAGGTGCCGTAATCGCCCTCGCGCACGATGATCTCGCCGTCCTGGTAGGTCCGCACCCGCGCGTCGTTGCGCAGGACGTCGTGGAGCGTCGCACTGCGCGGAAAGCTCGCCTGGTTCATGTCCCGGAACGGCGCGAGCGTGAGCAGGCGGTTCACATCCGCCTCGGTAATCTCGTCGCTGAACGGTGAGTCCCAGCGCTTGGGCCGGCTCAAGCTGGGCGCAGTCACGGTGCTCATTTAGGCGTCGATCACGAGATTGCCCTTGGGCTTGCAGATACACGCCAGACAAGAGCCGGATTCCGCTTCGGCGCCGTGCCCGCCCAGGTAGTCCACCTGGCCGGACTTGATGGCGACCAGGCAGGAGCCGCAGTTACCCGCGCGGCAACCGGCGTCGATCTTGATGTCGTTCGCCTCCGCCATCTCGAGCAGCGAGGCGTGGGCCGGGTCCCAGCGGGCCTTCCGGCCGGACTTCGCAAACGTCACCTCCGCGCCGCCAAACGGCGCCTGCGTGAGGGACAGCTTGACCGCGGGACTCGCGGCGCGCTTCACGCTCGCCGGGCCAAACGCTTCGAAGTGCACCCACTCGTCGGGCACCCCCCACGCGCGCAGGTCGTCGGTGATGGATTCCATGAAGGCTCCCGGGCCACACAGGAAATAATCGTAGTTGCTCGAGGGCAGCAGCTCCTTGAACAACGCCACGGTCACGCGACCCTCGTGCTGGTAATCGCGGCCGAGCACATCGTCCGTGCTAGGCCGACTGTAGCAGTTGTGCAGGTGGATGCCCGCGTGCTTCGCGACCAGCTCTTCGACCTCCTTTTTCAGCATGTGCTCGGTGCGATTGCGCGCGCCGAAGAAAAACCAGATCTCGCGGGTGGACTTGGCCTCGAGGAGCGCGTTGGCCATGGCGACCATGGGCGTGATGCCGACGCCGCCGGAGATCAGGACCACCGGGCGTTCCATTTCCAGGTCGAGAAAGAAGTGCCCGTTCGGCGCCTTCACATCGAGGATGTCGCTCTCCTTCACACCGTCGCAGAAAAACGACGAGCCGACCCCGGGCGGATGCGGGGTGTTGGGCGGCGGGAGGCAGCGCTTGATGGTGACGCGATAATGGTCCGGCCGCGCGCAGTCCGAGAGCGAATAGCAGCGCACGATCGGCTTGGTCGCGCCGGGCACGGCGAGCTGGAACGTCAGATACTGGCCGGGCTTAAACGGCGGCAGTGGCTTGCCGTCGTGCGGGTACAGGTAGAATGAAAACGTGTCCGCGCATTCCGCGACCTTGCGCGCCACCTTGAACTTGCGGATGCCGTTCCACGCGGATTTAGCCTGCTCACCGGTCTGGATGCGCACCTTGGCGGCGCGGATTTCCAGCGTGAGCCGCTCCGACTCCAGGACCCCACGGCGGCGCTCATACCGCACCCGCTGGAACCCTCCGACGGCCATGAAGCCCACTTGTACGAGCAACCCGGCGACGATCAGCCAGCCGAGAAACTGGCCCGGGTTTTCCGTGATTACACTCGTGAGGTGGGCGAGCATAGCGGTGAAGAAATTACAGTCGGTGAAAAAGCCTGGCGGTCGCGGCAGAACGCGGGGGTTCGTGGTTTCTGCTTGTAGATAAAACCGTGCCCGCTTGCTATGGGCAAACTAGATTCTGCGTGAACCGTGTTTTTTTACGTCTTGTTATTGCGGTCTGTTGCGGAAGCGCCGTCCGGGTTTGGGGCGGGACTATCGCGCCTCCGGAAGGCCTGTCGGCCGGGGTTGTAACCGGTCCCGCCACCTGCGCCACGAGTGGCTGCCACGGCGGGGCCGACGCGATCAGCCGGCAGTATGTGATCTGGTCCCAGCGCGACGTGCATTCGCGCGCCTACGCCACGCTCACCAGCGCCCGCGCCGCGCGCATGGGCGAGGCGTTGCACCTTGCGCAGCCGGCTCAAAGCGCCACCTGCACTGCTTGCCATGCCCCACTCCAGACGGTCGCACCCGCGCTGCTCGCGGCCAACGCCCATGTTGAGGATGGCGTCACCTGTGTGAGCTGCCACGGCACTGGCGAAACGTGGCTGCGCAGCCACACTCGCGCCGACTTTACCCACGCCGACCGTGTGGCCGCGGGAATGCACGAGCTCCGCAATCTCTACGGCCGGGCCAACACGTGCGTCGCCTGCCACCAGAACATTGACCCCGCCCTCGTGAAGGTCGGCAAGCATCCCCAGCTCATTTTTGAGCTCGATGGCCAGGCCGCGAGCGAACCCAAGCACTGGCGCGAGACCGCGACGTGGAACGGGGCGCAGGCTTGGTACGTCGGGCAGGTCGTCGCATTGCGTGAAATGAGCGGAGCGCTGCAGCAAAATCCGGCCGATGCGGCCCTCGACTCCTCCCGTTGGGCCGGCCTGCTTTGGGTCCTGCAACGGTGTGACCTTGATCCCACCCTTCCCTCGCTCGCCTCCGAGCCGGGCGCCGGGGCCTACACGGCGGCGCTCGAAACGACGGATCAAGCCGCCCAGCACGCCGCGGGACTCACTTGGTCCCACGAAATGACCAGGTCTGTCCTGAAAAAACTCGCGGCCTCGCATCCCGACTTTCTCGAGGCCGCCGTGGCGCGGCCCGTCCAAGCCTACCGCGCCGAGCGCCTCGTGCTCGCGCTCGACCGCCTGCTCGCGTCGTTACCCGCGAAACAACGCTCGGTGGACGCCAGCGCGTCGCTTGACAATCTCTTCCGCCTCGCCCTATCGATTCCCGATTTCTCCCCCGCCGAGTTCGCGCAGGAGCTGGCGGTGTTTGAAAAAAAGACGCTGGATTGAAGGTGGACGGGCACGTCCCGTGCCCGCATGGCTGACCGGAAAAGACGGCGTTCCGGGCCGGTCGGAGCATCCAGCTAACCGCAAACGCCGCGAAGTTTGGCGAAGATCGATCTTAAGACCGCGGAAGGTTGGCCACAAAAAGGCACCAGAATTTCCAAGGCTGCAGCAAAGTCTCACTTGCGCCGATAGGCGCGAGGGGAACGGAACGCCGGTATCCCAACCTCCTTTTGTGCGTCTTCGTGGCCATAGTCCGATGCCTTGGGCTTTGTATCCTTGGCGGTTAAAGCCGAACCCGGCTCATGCGCCGTCCACGGTCAGTTCACCCCACCAGCCCGGCGCGAAGTCGCCGAGCGGTCGGCCTGCATACGGCGACGCTGGGGATGCCCGCGTGCCCGACCGAGAGAACCATAGCTATTTTCGAAGGGACGACGGTGAGCGGTCCGCCCCATCGCCGCCCACCTCAACCCGCCACCCGCTTCCTCCGGGTCCACCAGCGGAGCAGCCACAGCCCGCCCAGCGCACTCAAGAAAGGAACTCCGATTGCTCCCCCACCACCGGTGCTGGCGGTGGTGGTGACGGTTCCTCCACCCGATCCGGCCGTGACTATGATGACGCCACCGCCGCCTGAGCTGGCAGAGGACAAGGTCAGCGTGCTGACCGTCCCGGCCGTCGTGATCTTGCGGATCGAAGCATTACCCGTGTCCACCACGTAGAGATTGCCACTCGCATCGAGCGCGACCGCGCGCGGTTGGTTGAACCACGCTTCAGCCAACGGGCCGTCGCGATAACCTGCGACGCCCGGCAGTCCCGCGAGCTTCGACACGTCCCCGGCGGGTGTCACCCGGCGGATGAGTGAATTGCCCGTGTCCGCCACGTAGACGTTGCCGCCCGCGTCCACGGCCAAGCCGCCTGGATTGTTGAAGAGCGCATAACTACCCACGCCATCCTGGCTGCCACTCACGCCCGCCAGTCCCGCCAGGGTCGTCACCAGGCCCGCCGGCGTGATTTTCCGGAGCACGTTGTTGGTGCTGTCGGTGACGTAGAGATTGCCGCTGCGGTCGAGCGCGAGCCCGGTGGGATAATTGAAACGCGCCGAGGCGCCCGCGCCGTCGGTCGAACCGCTCTCACCCGCCAACCCCGCGAATGTGCTCACCATCCCGCCGGGGCTGATCTGCCGAATGGTATGGTTCATCGCATCGGCGACAAAAACCATGCCATCGGCGGCCCGCGCGAGACCCATGGGTGACGAGAAAGTCGCCGCCGTCCCGCTGGCGTCGAAATTGCCGCGCACGCCGTGAGAGCCCGCCAGGGTCGTCACCACCCCACCCGCTGTGATGCGCCGGATCGTGGCGTTGGCCGTGTCGGAAACGATTAAAGTGCCGTCGCTCGCCGCGCTCAGCCCACTGGGCGCGTTGAAGCGCGCCATCGCGCCGCTGCCGTCCGCCGTGCCAGCCGATCCGTCAGCGCCGGCGAGCACCGTGACCACCCCAGCGGGCGTGATCTTGCGGATCGTATCAGTCGAGGCGTCGCCCACGTAAAGATTTCCCGCGCCATCGAGCCCGATTGCGACCGGGAACGGCAGCGAGCCCTGCGCGTCGCCGCCACCCGAGGCCGGGCTGGACGAGCGGTCGGCCGGGTCGGAGCCGCTGCTGCCATTCTCCGTGGAGAGCTGCGAGCCGAGTTCCGGCAATCCTGCGCCGGAATCCAATTCCGATCTCAGGTATTCAAAACCGGCCGGCAGCGACGTCAGCGGATCAATGTTCGGCCGCAACTCGGCGTCGCGGGGGAATTTCGCGTAGGGCAGGCGCGCCCCGCGGTAGAGAAAATTGTCCGCGCGGATCGCCGGTGAGGGCTGAAAGCCATCCGTGCCCGAGGCGGCGATCAAATCGTCCTGGTCCACGCCGTCACCCGAGACGCCGATTGCGCCGATCAGCACGCCGTTGCGATAGAGCGGAAACCCGCCCGGGAAAATCGTGATGCCGTTCGGCAGGTTGGGATTCGAGCCCGCGGTGCCACTGAGCAGCGGGATGGAAAAACGCTCCTGCAGGCCGTTGAAGGGACCCGGGGGCTGGTTCGCGATGCCGGGCGGAAACATGGACTGGGCGAGATAGCCGACCGTGCGCGTGGAAAAAGCCCGCGAGCTGCTCGAGAAAAACACCGCGGTCCGCGCCTTCTGGATCGCAACATCCCACGAGAAGATCGTCGCGTCCGGCGTGCGAAACGTGCCGAGCACCACCGGCGCCACGCCCGCCTGCGCCGGGTTGTTGACCACGGTGATGAAAACCGCCGCCGGCTGGCCCGCCGGCAGCCGGATGCCGCCGCGCGTGTAAAGCGTTCGCGCCGCGGCGTTCGCCAGGATCGTCTGGACCTCCCCGGCCGTCAGCCGGGGCTGGCCGTTGATCGTCCCGGACTGCGGATCGCCCCGGATCGGAGCCCGCACTTGCCCGGCCACTCCGCCCACCAACGCCGTCGGCCAGGCCACCGGCGACGGCACGGTCAGGCCCGCGGGATCAAAGGCCACTCCCGCGGAATGCGCCGCCGCGGTCGCCGCGCCGCCCACATACGGCAGGCTGATGCCGGCGATGAAAACATTCGTCGCCTTGATCGCGTCGCTGGGCGCGTAGCCCATTTGCCCGGCCAGCGCCACGTTTTCATCCGGGTCGGAGCCCGTGAAGCTTGCGTCCTCCTGCTCGCTGCTATCTCCCGTCACGCCGATGCCGGCGACCAGGACGTCGTCCTTATATAGCGGCACACCACCCGGCGAGCCATTCAGCCGCGTCCCGGGAATTCTGCTACCGTCCACCGCGCGGAGATAATTGATGTCGGAGTAAGCCAGGCTGGAAAAGCCGACGCCCACGAGCGGCCCCGGCGCGGTGTTGAGGATCCCCGGCGGAAAATTCGGCTGGATGATGTACCCGGCGGTCCGCGACGTGAAGGCCTCGGCATCGCTGCTCAGAAACACCGCCGTACCGGCCTTGGCCACGGCGATGGCGCGCTCGGTGGCGGTGACGTTGGAGCTGCCGTTCGCGCGGCGCACCAGGAGCGACCGGCCGTCGCGGTCCACGACGGCGATGACGGCATTGGGCTCGATTTCCGCCGCGCGGTCCGCCGCCTGGGTGAAGACTTGCTGGAGGTCCGTGAGGGCGAAAGGCGTACCTGCCGCTTGGACACCCGGGGCGGCCAGAAGCGCCAGGCCAGCCAGCCAGCGCAGTCCCGCGGCGGGCTGATTCAGCTTGGAAAAAAAGTGCGCCATGCCGGCATTCACCCGAGGCAAACCCCGGGCCGGTAGCGAGCCTATTTGAAGGAACGCGAAGGCCAGAGATTCGGAATTTTGCCGCAAAAGGCACAAAAACATCCGAACGAAGAATGCAGATCCTGTTTTAGTGTTTTTTGTGCCTCTTCGTGGCCATCCCTCTGAAGCTAAAGGTCACTTCCCGAGCAATTCCTCAGCATGGGCCAGCGAAGTCTTCGCCTTGCTGTCACCGAGCATGCGCGCGAGTTCCGTCACCCGCGCCTTCCGGCTGGCCTGGATCGGCTCAATCGTGACGACCGCGCGGTCTTTCGACTGGTCCTTCGTCACGACGAGGTGACACGTCGCCTGCGCCGCGACCTGCGGCAGATGGGTCACGCAGAGCACCTGGTGATTCCGCGCGATCTCGGCCATTTTTTCGCCCACCACGCGGCCAATCTCGCCGCCGACGTTCGCGTCCACCTCGTCAAACACCAGCAGCGGCACCTCATCGAGGTCGGCCAGCACGGTCTTGAGCGCGAGCATCACGCGCGCGAGTTCGCCGCTCGACGCCACGCGGTTCAGCGGGAGCGGCGCCTCGCCGACATTAGGGGAAAACAAAAACTCCGCGCCGCAATCACCCGTCGGGGCCAGCTCGGGCAGCGGCACCACCCGCACCTGGAAATCCGCCTTCTTGAAACCCAGCTGGGCGATGCCCTTGGCTGCGACCTTGGCCAGGTCCCGCGCGGCCTTCTCGCGAATCGCCCGCAAGGCCATCGCGGACTTTTTCCCGCCGCGATGGGCGTCGGCGATCTGTTTTTCCAGTTTGGCCATCGTGCCCTCAAGATCGCCCTGCACCTCGAGCCGCCGGCGCAGCTCATCCCGCGCCTCGAGCACCGCGCTGAGCTGGCCGCCGTGCTTGCGGCGCAATTCCAGCCACGTGTCCATCTGCGCCGTCAGTTGCTCTGCCTGCTCGGGATCAAATTGCAGCTGCTGGCCCAGCGCCGAGAATTCGGCGCCGAGGTCGTTCAATTCCACCGCAGCCGAGGCCAGCCGGTCAGCGAGCGGTTTGCTCGCTGCATCAATCCCCTCGAGCTGGCGCGCCTCGCGCAGCAGCGCCGCCACGCGGCTTTGCACGCCTTCCTCCCCGGTCAGCCCGCCCGCGAGGGTCTGCGACAATTCGATCAGCTCCTGCGCGCGGCTCATCCGCGCAAAGTCCCGTTCCAACGCCTCGATCGCCTCCATCGTCAGCTCGAGCGCGTCGATCCGCGCCAGCTGGTTCTGCAAAAATGCGACCTGGTCCGGCGCGAGCTTCGTCTCGTGCGCGATCCGCTCCCGCTCCGCCGCGAGTTCCCGCCATGCCTGATAGCCCGCCTGGTAGGAGGCGAGCGCCCCGCCTGCGCGGCCGAACAGGTCCAGCAGCTCGAGCTGGCAGCTTTCCTTGAGCAGCCGGCGCGGTTCGCTCGGCCCGTGAAAATCCACCCAGTGCTCGCCGAGCGACTGCAGCGCGGCGAGCGTGGCGAGGCTGCCGTTGACCGTGATTTTCGGCGCCTTGTCGCGCGGGAGGCTGCGCTTGAGGATCAGGACCCCATCCTCGCAGGGCGGCAGGTCCAGGTCCGCCAGCACCCCGTCAATCTTCCGGGAATCGGTAAAAAACAGCGCGGCCTCTGCCTCCGCCGCCGGCGCGCCCTGCCGGATGATGGTTTTGTCGGCCCGCTCGCCCGCCAGCAGGCTCAGCGCACCGAGCAGGATACTTTTGCCCGCGCCGGTCTCGCCGGTGACGGCGGTGAAACCCGCCTCGAAATCGAGCGCCACCTCCTCAAGGAGGGCGAGATTCCGGATGCGGAGCGATTGCAGCATGGCGGTTAGCGATGAACACCCGGCCGGCATTCGTCAAAGCCGCATCTGCCTGAATTTTGCCACGAAGAGTCACCAAAAGCGCAAAAAACACCCGTTTCTCAGGCGAATTTCTCCTAGGGCACTTTCGTGCCTCTTGGTGGCAATTCTCCGAACCCGATTCGAGATCACCGTCGACGCCCTCCCCGGCCAGCGGCGCGCAATTCGCCTTGCTCCCACCCGACAACGCCACGGGCAATTTCAACAAGGTCGTCCAGCGCATCCCCGTCAAAATCACCCTCGCCCTCCCGACGCCGAGGAACTCAGCCGCACGCTCCGCCTCGGCTATTCGGTCGTCTCGCGCGTCCGGATTCGCTGAAGCCGTTCAACTGGCCGTGAACCTTCGCCTGATTGGGTGGTCTGCCCCGGATGCGTTTTTTTCGCCCGGGTTTGAAACTCTCCCTCCTTTGCCTGCTCTGCGCCGGCCCGTGGCTGCGCGCGCAGGAACTCACCTTCCTCGGCGGGCAGCTGCAATCCGGCGCATTGGGCTCGACCCCGGCGTGGCAGGTCGATTACCGGCAGTATTTCACGGATAATTTCGCCGCCTCCTTCGCATATATCAACGAAGGCCACGTGCCCGGCCATCATCGCGACGGCAACGCCCTGCAGGTGTGGGGCCGGCTGCCCTTCGCCCCGGGGAAGCTCGCGCTTTCGGCCGGCGCCGGCGCCTATTATTTCTACGACACGCAATTTTCGCCGCTCGGTGGCTCCGCCAACGTCCACGGCGCCGCGCTCATCTACAGCTTCGGCGCGACCGCGTATCTGTCCAACCGCTGGTTTGTCCGCCTGACGGTCAACCGCATCGCCCCGGCGCAGGAGTTCCAGACCACTTCGGCGCTGTTGGGCGTGGGCTACTGGTTCGGACGCGACCTGCATCCGGTGGACGGTAAACTCGGCGATGCGCCGGCGTTGAAGGAGTATGTGACCGAAAACGAGCTCACCGCGTTCTATGGCCAAAGCGTCGTGAACACGTTCCTCAGCGAACAGGCCCGTGCCCTCGCCTTGGAATACCGGCGCGGACTCGCCCCGCATCTCGATTGGACCGTCAGCGCGATTTACGAAGGCGATCCCCGGATCATCCGCCGCAACGGACTCGCTACGCAGCTGTGGGCCGTGAACACGTTTCTCAAGGGGAACGTCTTTGTCGGCGCGGGCATCGGCCCCTACCTTTTCATCGATCACAAGCATCCCGTCAGCGGGCAGAAAATTCCCGCAACCTTCGCGCCGCTGGTTTCGCTGACCTTGGGCAGGCGTCTCACGGACCACTGGCTCGTCCGCCTGACCTGGGACCGCGTGGTCACCACCAACAGCCGCGATTCCGATATCTTTCTGCTTGGGCTGGGCTATCGGTGGCAGTGACTTTTCGCCGGGCACGACGAAGCCCGAAAATTCACAAATATTGAAGCAAGGCCTCAAAGCCTTCGTTTCGTGCATCTTTGTGCCTTGTCGTGGCCATGCCGTCTTCCGGCTTTCGGCTCGCCACCCCTTCCGCCCGTCCCGATTTTCAGGCCATGTTGAACCTGACAGGCCAGCGCATTTTCATCACCGGCGGCAGCCGCGGCATCGGCCGCGCCGCCGCCCTGCTCGCGGCGGAGGCGGGCGCAGATGTCGCCATCGGCTACGCGCGGGACCGCGCCGCCGCGCTCGAGACGGTGAAGAAGATCGAGGCGCTCGGCCGCAAGGCCCTCGCCGTCCAAGCCGATGTCACCAGCGAGTCCGAGATCAAGGGCGCCATTGACCGTGCCGCGGTCGCGCTGGGCGGCCTGAGCGGACTCGTCGTCTCCGCGGGAATTTTCGAGGGCAAGCCGGTCGAGGAAATGACCCTGGAACTCTGGAACCGCGTCCTCGCCACCAACCTCACCGGCACGTTCCTCACCGTGAAAGCGGCCGTGCCTCACTTGAAAAAAGCGGGAGCGGGCGTCATCGTGATCTACACCTCCACGGCCGGACAGCGCGGCAGCGACACCTACTCCGCTTACGCGACGAGCAAGGCCGGCCAGATCATGTTCATGAAGAGCATGGCCAAGGAGCTGGCACCGGCCCGGATCCGGGTGAACTGCGTGGCGCCGGCGTGGACCGACACGGACATGGCCCAGGAATCATTTGCGCGCATCGGCCGCGACCAGATCATCGCGGGTTTCCCGCTCGGTCGCATTGGCCGGCCCGATGACATCGCCGGAGCGACGGTTTACCTGTTGTCCCCACTCGCGCAGTTTGTCACCGGGATGACTCTGACGGTGGACGGCGGGCAAGACATGCGCGGGTGAGCCCGTCTCGGTAAAAACGTGTAAAAACCGTTAAGAACGGGCGCTACGTAGTGGGCCGCGTTGATTCAAATCATTTGCGGAATGATAGTCTCGACATGGGCCGCATCATCCTGATCGACGACGACGATATGCTGAGAACCACCGTGGCGCGCGGGCTCATGGCTGCAGGTCATCGCGTGGACGTGGCCGCCAATGGTTTTGATGGCGTTGCGCTGCACCGGCAGGAACCCGCCGACGTGATCCTGACCGACATCAACATGCCGCACGGCGGCCTGCCCACGATACGCGTGCTCCGCACGGAGTTTCCGAACCTGGCGATCATTGCGATGTCGGGCAACCCGACCCACCTCGACCTGGCAGGCGCGATCGGCGCCACGATGGTGCTCCCCAAGCCCTTTCTCCCCGCAGAACTGGCGGTGGCCATCAGAGTCGCCATCGAGAGAACGTCGGCACCCTTCGTGGTTAAAGCCTGATCTGTTCTCAACCAAACGGCGCCCTTGCGGCCGACCTCGACGCCAACCGCGTTTGTTGAATCGCAGGCCCGCAACTGCTCCGTAAGCATTCCCACGGCCCACGGCCTGACCCCGGGGTGACTCCCCCAGGTGATCGCCAAGCCGTTTCTCCCCGCCGAGCTGGCAGCGGCGATCGCCGGGGTGCTGGCCGTGCCCGCCGAAAAAAGTTGATCCGGCCTCAACCCGCCAGCCGCGCCTTGCGCGACTGAATCAGGGGTTCCAAGTCCGGCGCGCCTTGCTCAAAGCGGGGAACGTCCTGCGGCAAAACGATCCATGGCTGGGCATCCTGCGTCCAGATAGGTCCATCCGGTATCAGCTGCGGCGAATCATCCAACGTCCCGGCATACACCGTCATATAATCGGCGGCCGGCACGCTCTCGCTCCACAGCGCCGTGAGGCATTCAGAGCAGCGCATGATGTTCCGTTGGCGCCCGTCTTCCCGCACCCGCACGGAGCGTTTCGCGGGACCAGAGGTGATGGCCGCACTCCCGGCCGGCAACCGCATCGCCAGGACGAAGGCGCTGCCGGTCGAGGTCTGGCAATCGCTGCAATGGCAGGCGTAAAGCACGATCGGCTCCGCGATCACCTCGTAGCGAACCGCTTCACAGAGACATCTTCCTTTCCTCCTCGTGGCGGGCACGGGGTTCAATTCGCCCCAATCACCTTTACGAGGGCCTTGACGTTCTCGCCCTTGGGACGCGGGTTGTACGTCCAAGCTCCCTTTGGACCCTTTCCGCGGCAGAGAACAGCGCCCTTGGTCCAACGCTCGTCCAGGGCTTTGACACTCGGCGGGCAGTAACGGACGGTCAGGCCGCAGCGGCGGCGGTCGGAAGTGTTCGGATCAGAGCCGTGCGCCAGCATGTCGGCGTGCAGGGAGAACTGACCGGCCTCGAGGACATCATAGACCGGCTCGCCCAGCTTTTTGGCGTTGGCAATTTCCTGGTTGAGCACGGCTTTGTCGTAACCCACCTCCCGCCACTTCAGGTGGCCCTGCCGGTGCGTGCCGGGGAGAAATTTCATCGCGGCGTTGGCCACGTCGGCATCGTCAATCGCCAGCCACACCGTAACGGTGCGGGCGGGCGTAAGCGGCCAGTAGGACGCGTCCTGATGCCAAGCAACCTTGCGCGGGTCGTGCGCCTGCTTGCAGAAAAAATGGCTGCCCCACGCGATGACGTTGGGGCCGATCAAGTCCTCGACGTAATCGAGGATGAGCGGGTTCGTCACAATGTCGTAGAGTCCGGCACAATGGGGGTGGAAACCGTTGATGGAATATGCATCGAGGTCGGGACGCAGCTTTTGGACCCGCGCCAGAAGATCGTCGAAATACGCGCGGTTCTTCACCGCTTGCGCCGGCGTGTAGGCGTCGAGGGGCATGATATAGCCCGATTTGTTGTAGGACCGGATCTGCGCGGGCGTGAGCCGGAGCGGGGTCTTATTTACCACCGGCTTAAAACTGAGGTCCCTCTCTTCCTTCATTAGCGATATGGCCATGGGAAAAGCCGTAGGGGGCGCGTTGGCGTATACCAAGGAAAATTACTCCTCCCGGCCGTCGGGCAGGACCGCGAAGCAAGCTCCCGGGGATGGAAATCCGTGTGCTCCGTCAATTCCGTGGGCAGAATTGATCGATCAGCCACCGCTTGAAAAACTCCTGCCGGGTAATCAACGCCTGCGGGCTATTGCTTCGAGGCCGCAGGAGCACGGTTGGCGGCAGCCTGTAGCGCTGCCAGTCGGGCTTGCTCCCGCCCGGACAACCATTTCAACAATCCGGCAATCACCGCGAAGAAAACGGCGCAAAACGCGAGGCACAGACGGCCCCGCAGTGAGTTGGGCATAAGACAGAGCGCTCCGACAAAGCATGCGTATATCCCGCAGAGCATGGAGATTCGCCGCGGAGTGTGGTCAATGCCCTGGTCGAGGCTTTCGCTGGTGGACAAGGGCCGGCGGATGTTGGCAAAGAAGGCATCCACCCGGGCCAGCCGGACAGGATCGCGCAGCGGAAAAATCCAAACGGCACCCCAAAACCAAAGGCTGCAGATGACAAAGTTTGCCAGCACAACGACGGAGAATTCGTTGGTGGAAATCCATTGACGGACAGGTCCAAGGCCATGTGCCGCCGTCCAGGCGACGCACCATTCCTGCCGTGGCATCCATCCCAGCACCGCACTGACCGCCAGCCCCAACAGCGAGGAGCTCCAAGCCGCCCAGTCAGGGCTGCGGCGCGTGAAGAAACACCAGACCATGGAGACCGCAATTGGCGCGGACAACATGGCCATGAAACTCAGCATCAGGCTGAAGACACTCATGTTTCGCCACGTACTGTAGAGCAATGCGAGCAGCAGGATAACAACGCCCAGCGCCACCGTGCAAATGCGGCCCACAATCACCTGCTCCTGCTCGCTCGCCCGCGGACGAATGAAGGGCAGATAGACGCTGCGGACGCAGGTGCCGGCATTCCGGTTCAGGCCATGATCCATGGCCGAAAGCGTCGCGCCGACTATGCCGACCACCAGCAATCCCAACAACCCCGCGGGCAGTAGATCCAGCGCCATCGCCGCATATGCGGCCTCGGATGGATTGGCCAACTCGGGGAACCGCCCGGCGATGTCGATGCCCAGACTCCGGGTGGCAAGGGGCGGGATGAACCAAACGGCCGAGCCGAGCAGAAAGAGTACGGCCGCCAGGATCGCCGCGCGTCTGGCCGCAGCCCCGTCGCGCACGACCAGAAACTTCCACGCGCTGCCCACCCCGTTCTGCAGCCAGCCGCGCTCAAGTGTGATAGCGATCACCCAGATCAAGCCAAAGCCCGGCGAAGCACTGGCGGTGAAATCCATATGAGTGCGTGGCAACCCGGACAACAGCGGCCCCAAGCCACCTGTCCGCTCCAGGGCAAAGCCCGCGGCAAGCAGGGTGACGGGCACGAGCAGCAGGGCCTGCATGAAGTCGCCGGCTACGACCGCCCATGAGCCACCAAGCGTGGAGGTGAGAATCACAAGGGTGCCGCTGAGAATGATGGTCAGAGGGAGATTCCAGTGAAACACCGGAGCCAGAAAGATGGCCATGCCATAAAGGCCGATGGCCGAAACAATGATGGAGAGCGGGATTCCAATTCCAACGGAAAATTGTTCATTGAACCGGCCGAGGCGCTCGCGGACGACCTCCATCACGACGATGGCCCTGGTCTGCCGCATCCAAGGCGCAAACAGCACCGCTGCCAGCAGGAGACACAGCGCGTTCCCCCAGTAGATGACCAGCACAGCGAGGCCATGGTCGTGCGCCATGCCGGCCGCACCCGTGAATGTCCAGGCACTGAATCCACTCATGAACACCGAAGCCCCGACCATCCACCATGGCATGCGCCCGCCACCCCGGAAAAACTCGCTGCTGTTGGCGGTGTCGCGCCGGAAATACCAACCCAGCCCGATCATGAAGAGCACGTAGAATGCGATGACAGTGTAATCGAGCGATTTTAGCATAAGGGAGGGGTTCGCGCATCCAGGGGAGCAGTGGATGCCTGCTCAAAGACGAAACGCCCCTGCCAGATTGCTCTGTTCCTCGGCCTCACCCGGCACAGGGAAATGTCCGGCGTTGGCGTCATGAAGCTCATAAATCTGGCGCCGTTCGTCGTCATGGACGCATTGCACGCCAGGTCAACTGATCAGCATTGTCCCGGCAGCAGGTCACTTCATCGATGAACACGCTCTGCTCGGTCCGGCATTCCAACCGGTGGCCGTAAGCATAGTCCCTGCTCCAAGGCGGTGCCTTCCAATGATACTTGTAGATGCCCCATTTCAGGTAGGGGCCGCGCGCGATATCCGCCGGGTACGTCTGGAAATCGGTTTCCTCGAACCACGTGCCCCCGGGATGAGCCGTGTCGACAATCCAGCAGCGGATAAAACCCGCCTTCGCCCCGGTCCCATCAACCGACCAGCGGACCTGCAAAACGAAATCAGTCCACTCCCCCAGCCTCACGGTCAAAGCCGGCTCGTTTCGGCGCGGCCGGGATCGGGAGTAGTAACTTCTCCCGCCCTGCTGCCGGGGAGGGCCGAACCGATCACTGAGCGAAAGCACGTGCCCCAGCTCGGCAAACTCACGCATGACGATCTGCCAGTGCGGAGCCCCGACGGCGCCCTCTTCCTCCTGGTGAACTTCGACGGCGATGATGGGCGACAACCCTCGGGCATTCCCGGTGTCGGCGGAATGCCACTGGGCTAAAATCACCCCGGACTCATCCCGCACATTGCAGCCCGGCACCGGGACAAACAGTCGTGCGTCCGCTGGAACAAAAATCCTGAACGCATACCACATCGTGTCGCCCACGGTCTCGCCCTCGTTCAGGCGCAATTCAGCCCGGTGCCCCTGATGCAACTGCGGATCACCCGGGTAAAGGGTAAAATGAGCCGCATGGCTGCCGGACCGGCCGGGTGGCTTCGCGGGCGCAGGTTCGACTCTGCCCCGGGGGGGCGACTGAAAATCAACTCCCTCCAGAAAGTGGATAGCGACCGACCTGCCACCGCCCCTAGCTCCGGTCGAACGTATCAAACCGTCCTCATAGTCGGCATGAAACACGGTTTCAGCGGCAACCGGGTTCGCAGCGGCATGCAACTGGCCAGCACCGGCACCGAAGCAGGCGGCCATCAGGAATAGCCTTGGGGGATCTAGCCTCATCGTTGCCGGAGTTTCATCTAGGTGGAGCGGTCATAGATCGCCAACGTCACGGGTGCGATGATTGGCATGCCGCGGACAAAGCGCGCCAGATTCGCAAGGGCTAGTTCCCCGCAGAGATGCGCCCGATCCTCGGTCGGGCCCGCCACGTGGGGAAAGAGCACGGCGTCGGCCAACCCCCGCAACGGTGAGTCGGCGGCGAGCGGCTCCGCCTCGTAGACATCGAGCGCCACCCGAAGACCGCGCTCGGCGGCCACTTTAGCCAGCGCAGCTTCATCCACCAGCGCACCCCGTGCAATGTTCACAAACACGCCGTCGCGGCGCAGGCGGCGAAGCAGCGGTTCACTGATGCAACCACGATTGGCGGGAATGAGCGCCTCCGCCTCCACCACGACATCGGCCCAATCAAACAATTGCTCAAGCGAGTCGGCGCGTTGCACGGCGTGCTCGGCAAAGCAGGAATCGGGCATCCCGGCGGCATACACGAGGACCGGACACCTGAAGGGCTTTAACATCGGGATCAGATGACGCACCACGGCCCCAAATCCGTGAATCGCCACCCGCCGCTCAATCAAGCTGAGTGCGCCAGCCGGCGCCCATTGCCAGCCGCGGTCGCGGTGCATCATGTCGCCGAAGTATTGCGTCCGGCGCAAAGCCGCCAACACCATACCAAGCGCGGCCTCGGCCACCGTGTCCGCCACCGTTTCACCCCAATTTCCGACCGCGACCCCGCGTTCAAGCAGCGACCGGGGAACGTGCCGGCGCACCGAGCCCGCGATATGGCAGACGTAGCGCAGGCCGGGGCACTCATCCGGCAGCAAGGGGGTATGCCAGCCCGTCACGAGGATCTCCGGGCGGATCCGGTGCAAGGCTTCGCTCCATTCCGCGTGCTTGCCCGGTTCGGCATTGATCAGGTGCGCTTCGGGCAGCAGCTCTTGCAACCGGGCGCGAAGCGAGCCCGGAAAGAAAAGCGCTAGTTCACGTTCGGAGAGGGAAATAAGCGTGGTTGGTTTCATCAAAAGCGTTCCTAGGCTGGCCGCGCAGTATGGTATGGCGCCAGCGCCCCCGGTTGGTCCGGCGTCACGGTCTCGGTTTCCCAAGCCGCGTCCCACCGGCGCGGCACCTGCACCATCGGCCACGCCGTGTGCGCCTCGTGCCGCCCCGCGAGTCGATCAACGACGACCCCGCGTCACGTCCGTTCCGCCTCAGTCCGTTCCGCCTCAGTCCGGCCCGCCATTCGAACCGGGACGCCTGTTCAAATGTATCAAACCGAACCACGCGGCAATCGCGCCCAATCGGATCAAAAATCAATCCGTGGCGCGAGCCGAGCACAGCAAGCGCATCGCTCAATAGCTGCATATTCCCCAGTAGCGTCCATTTATGATTTGGCAGCGAAGCATCTGCAATTCAGTCTATTGAATATGTCCCCTCGCATTACGCACAAGGCCGTCGCCCTCGCGGCCAAGGTGGACGCCTCGACCGTGTGCCTGGCGCTTAACAACAGCCCAAAACTGTCCACCGCGACCAAGGAGCGCATCGTCGCCATCGCCAAGAAAATGGGCTATCAGCGCGATCCGATGCTGAGCGCACTCGCGGCCTACCGTCGCGCTGGTTCCAGCCCGGTGTTCCACGGCATGATCGGCTGGATTGTTAATTCCGAGGGCGGCTACGACTGGCGCGCAGCGCCGGAGTATCGTGAATACCATACCGGGGCCAAAGAGCGGGCCACGAAACTCGGCTACCAGATCGCTCTACTGGATCTTAATGATTATCGGGAAAACCCAAACCGGATAGCCGGGGTGCTACGTGCGCGCAATATCCGCGGTGTGCTGTTATGCCCTCAACCCCAAGCGCACACCCTGCTCTCCCTGAATTTCGACGACATCTCCGCCGTGTCCTTCGGATACACGGTCAAGAGTCCGCGGCTGCACCTGGTGACCTCCCACCACTACGCGGCCCTCCGGATGGTGCTGAGTGAGCTGAGGGCCCGTGGCTATCAACGCGTTGGCTACGCCATCCCGGATGCCCACAACGAACGCCTCGATAAAAACTATATGGCGGCCTACCTGGTGGAACAGCGTGACTGGCCGCCTGAGCAGCGGCTAACTCCGTTCGTCGGCGCACCACGGCTCGGGCCCTTCCGCCAATGGCTCCGCGGGGAGCGTCCTGATGCCGTTGTCACCACCCACTATATTTTCTCAGAGATGATTGACGCGTTGCGGATCAAAGTGCCGCAAAAGCTTGGCGTGGCGATCATCTCGCTCGCGGACAACGTGCGCAACTACGCGGGGGTTGATGAGGACTCAAGGGAAGTCGGTCGTGTAGCGGCCGGCTTGCTCGCCTCCCTCGTGGAGCGGGGCGAAAAGGGCATACCCGAACGGCCCCAACGCGTGCTTGTCCGGGGCGCCTGGTGCGAAGGGTCAACATTGCGGCCGCGGCCTGCGGGCGCCTGAAAGAAACCGGGCCCGCCTTGCGACGGTCTTGGTTAAACCCACGACAGGCTGGGTCAGAAAGATAGTGACATCGACAGGCTCTACTGCGGCCCGCACTGAATTCGGTTTGGTCCCGGTGACCCGGGTGCAATTGTGAACACTTCGGTGTCAGCCGAATTTCACCAATCTTTCCAAGGCGGGTTTCCGCTTCGATGAGAACGGATCGGCCCGAGTTTGGGGGACGGCGGGGCCAATCATCCGACTGGCGTGACCCACATTCCGGCCAACTCCACCTCGCCGCGAGGTCGATGTCTGCCTGCTTGCCGAGCGCTATTGGGAGGGGCAATGCTGACCTCTAACTAACAGTCGGAGCCTTCCCATAAAATTTTGCCGGCAATCACCTCTGCTTTGATCCATGCGGAGCGTGGCGGTTTTGGGGACTGTCTGAGGCGCTCGCCGGCCTCACGCCCGATCGGGCGACCGGTCGTGATCAGGCGAAATCCCGGTGTCCGGCCCTGAAGCTGCCGCGCCGGTGGGACGCCGATTGGTCGGGAAAGAATCCCGGACGTTGCTGGAGCGGACAACAAAAGGCGCAACCCCCGAGAGGATTGCGCCTTGGCAGTCGAGCGACGGAGAGGGCTTACAAGGCGATCTTGTAGGTGATCAGCAGCCGTCGCGGTTGATAGCGATTGAAGAACGACGGGTTGTAGTAGCTATCAAGGAAATTCTTGATCTGGAAATTGATCGAGCTCGGCAGCTGGCCGCGATGTTTCCAGGAATAGCCGCCAAACACGTCAACCAAGGCGTAGCTCCCGGTACTGAAGGGCACCAACGAGCTGCCGATCTCTTCACTATAGAATTGATTAGAAATGGCTTGGACGCCGGTTCCGATATGAAAGCCCTTCAAGGTCCCCTCGCTGAAACTATACTTGGCCATTAGATGCGCGGAATGCTTCGGAGCGAATGAGATCGGGGTGCCGACCGGATAGTTGGCCACGATGCTCTTCTTCACGTACGCATCCATGTAGCTGTAACTCGCGTAGATTTGGAGGTTCTTGGTCGGCACATAGGTCGTCTCAAACTCTACGCCTTCCGAGCGCATGGTGCGGCCGGTGACCGTCGTCTGGTAGGTTGCCGATGTCAGAGGATCGAGTTCAAAGATGTTCGTCGCGAAGTTGTCGTTCGTCGCCTGATAAGTCCCGAGATTGAACGACAGCCGTCCGTCCAAGAGGTCGACCTTGAAGCCCGCATCGTAGCCTTTGCCCTCGACCGGCTCGATTGGGCCCGAGGGAACATTGCGGATCAGCTTCGTGCCGGGCTGGCCGGCAAACGACGTGCTGTAGCTGGCGTAGAAGCCAATGTTGTCCGTCAGCTTGACCAAGGCACCGACCTGCGGGGAGCTTTTGCGCACTGCCGGATTAACGGTCCTGACGCTGGAGATGCGATTGAGCGACTCGTTGTTCAGCTTGTTGATGCGGAAACCGCCCAGCAGCGTCAGGCGCTTTTGGAACAAGGTGGCAACGCCGGTGGCATAGGCCGCTTGGGTCTTGGAATAACTCCAGCTGGAGCTCGCGAGCACCCGGTCTTGCGGACGCACGTAGGCGTTTCTGTCCCAAGTCGAAGGATCCCGCAGGTCCCACTTCGGGGGATTCAGGCCGGCGGGCCGGTTGGCTTGATAGGCACCACCGGAACCATGGCTGTCGAGGCCGCCGAAGAGCACCTTGAGGTCGTTCGAGCCAAACACGAAATTGTGGAAGGCTTCGAGCTGAAACGCGACGCCATGGGCATCGTTCCCCTCGAGCCGTCCGCGCCGGCCGAGGAAGTTGAAGGAGGCATCGGCGGGCGAGTTGCTCTGGACGTCGGATGTGCCGGAGGACGCGAAATAGACATTCCGTTCGTTGAAATTGTAGTAGGCGCGAATGTCCCAGTCGGCGACTTTGCCGAGAATTTCAGCCGAGACCACGGTGTTGTCCTGATCCCGGAGATCCGACGCGGCGGAGTAGCTGAAATTGCGGGGCAGGCCGGGATAAAATGACCAGCCCTCGTTGACCGCCGGGGTGAAGTTGCGCGGGCGGATCTGCGGGCGCAGGAGCGGAGTGGCGTGCTCGACGGTGTTGGATTTCTCGTAATCCAAGGTGACACTCCAATTCTTGTTGGGCACCCACTGGATGGCGGGGAATACCAGCGTCCGTTCCTGGCGATAGTTGGGATAGATATCCTTGTTCGTTTCACCGAGCGTGATCACGCGGTACCGCAGGGTCTGCCCCTGGTCGATCGAGCCCCAGACGTCGAGCGAGGCACCAAGGCGCTCATAAGAACCAGCGGAAACGCTCAGTTCTCCGCCGCGCTCAGCCTTGGGTCGCTTGGTAATATAGTTGACGACACCGCCAGGGGCCAGCGACCCGTAGAGGACGGAAGAAGGGCCGCGGGAAACCTCGACGCGGGCAATGACGGCGGGATCAATGAGGCCGGCACCCGCGAACCCATTGCGCAGGGGGGAGTTTTGCTCGAAGCCGCGAATATTGACCATGTCGCGGGTGCCGCCGAAATTGGCATTGGTCTTCGTGACACCGGGGGCGTAACTGACGACTTCGTTGAACAGGTCGGGGTTGACGTCGTTGATAAATTCTTCGGTGAACGCCGTGATCGAGATGGGCACATCCTTGATCTCGGCATTCAGGCGGGTGGCGGACACGGCATTCGAGGCGCGGTATCCGTTGTCCTTGGTCGTGGAAACGGAGAAGGGCGAAAGCTGCAAGACTTCCTCTTTGAGAGGGGCCGGGGAGGAGGTCTGTCCGGACGAGACAACCGCCCAACCGCAGGCTAAAAGCGGTAGAGCAAGACGATAGACTGAACGAGGAACTGGGGGGTTCATGCAGTATTTTGGTGTTGTTGGTTTGGACTAAGCCAAAGGCGCACTTGGGTGCAGCTTGGGAATGGGGTATCCGACATCCTTGGACGCATTGGCTACAAATGGCGACAGGACCATCGGGTCGTCGGTCGCAGATTGCGCAGGGAAAGCGCCAGCGTCTGCCAGGCATGACGCTGGGCGTTTGCTAAATTACAGTAGGACTCGGTCATACGAGTGGGGGTTGAGGTCTGAGCAAATTACCGGAGGCGATCAGTAGCGGGGTGGATGCCTGACAATGCGCAGAAATAATCCAAATCGGCCGTCATGCCTCAATTGTCCCGTTATTCAGTCTATTGAATAAATACCCGGGCCCCATCTGCGCCACGGTTACGCGTAATAGCGTATCTGCGACCATTCCTTGACCGCCAGATCCGACCGAAACTCTCCGCCCAGCCCACCTGAGCCCACCGATTGCGAATACTTTCAGGGCGACACGTTCAACGGCCCGACGGCCCTGATGTCACTCACGCCAAAGATGCAGAACCACATCACCGGTAAAAGCAGGTGGCGCCGTAAACACTTTCTGGTTTTCGACCAATGTGACAACGAATGCAGCCCTTTGATCTTCCGGCGAGAGCCATTCACCCCGCCAGCCAGACGGAAATGCCGCACCAAACTCCGTCGCGCCGCCTTTTACCAAGTAAACCCAATACTCGCGGTCGCCGTCCGCCAGGCAAACCCCGCGCTTTGCCACATCCCAAGTGGGTTTCAGCCGGCCGAACGGAAGCTGGGAGAAAAAGTCCCAAGCGGATTTAATGGCCCAGTGCATCGGCGGGTGGCAATGGGCAGGATTCAACGTGCCGCTGAAGCCGGAGGAAGAATCACCGTTCATGTCAGCGAAATTTATCGTGGCGGCGGCAAAAAGCATGACCAAGGCCTTGCGACGGACCTGATCGGGCGTCAACGCGCCGTGCAGATAGTTGCCCGACCACAGGACTTCCTGCGCGTAGAGGGGACGGTCGCCGGTCTGGTTGCGATGAAGGAAATTGAGCAGCGCAAGGTAGTTATCGCTCTTCTCTGCCGGACCGCCCTGCAAGGTCGAGTAGCTGCCCCACGCGGAAAAGCGAAAGGGGTCGTCCCCTGCAGCATTGTGCACGGACAGCAGGCGCCCAAAGGGATCCAGCCGGTGAATGAGTTCACCCAGACGGTTCACCTCGGCAAAGGGCAGGTGATTATAGTATCCCTCCGGCTTCCACAGGGGCTCGGGACCCGCCACGTTGAGCAGGACATTCCAGTAGGGGGCAAACCGGGCCAACGTGTAACGGATGTAGAGCTCCTGATCGGCCGGGTCGAACGGAAATTGTGAATGCCGGCCGATGAATCCCGCGAAGGGATACACATAGAACCGCCGGGCCCTCAGATCGTCGAGGATCCCCTCAGCTTTGCGATACTCATCCGGCCGCACAGTCTTGGCCACGGCATCCCACAGCTGCGGCGTCGCCAAGCCTTGGCCACGACCGGGCGAATTGCGGTTCAGATAGTGGCTCGCGATGGAGAGCATATTATACCCGGCTGCCTGGGCCCAGTCGAGAAAGGCGGTGCGGGTGGCCGCCGGGGTGTTCTCGGCAAAGAAACAGTCCCCCACATGGAAACTCCGCATAACCGTCGGACCACCGGCCGCCGTGGCGAACCAGATCGGGTTTTGCGGCCACCGACTTAACGGACCCGGCAGGTCGGAGGCGATACACTCAAATTCGCCGGACGCCTGGACTGCCCGGTCTGAAAAACGGGCAGTGTAGCGCCAATGGCCGACTTGATCCGGTGAAAACCGGAAACGCCAGGTGGCGCCTCCGTCATGGAACCCCCAAAACGAAGTTACCTTGCCATCGGGCGCAGTAAATTCCGTCCGCAAATCAACCCCGCGCAGTGCGTCCGCCGGAGGCGACGGATGCACCAACCGCCCCTCGAACAAGGCCCAGCGCGGAACCACGGCCAGCGGCGTCGCCGGCGCACCAACGACCACGCTGCCACCGCTGAGCAGCGCCAATCCCAGAACCAATCTACGAATAATGAAAAACGGCAGGGCGAGGACCGAGGTCTGGCGCGCATTCATGGGGGTTGCTTTTAGATTTCTCCGGTTCACTCGAGGCTGAAGGAACGACCGGCCAGTAGGTCTGGTTGAATGCCGAACAGGAAAGCACTGCTAGAGTGCGTTGGCTCACGGTCAAACACGTTGTTCACCGTGGCACGAAGCTTGGAGTTCTTAAACCACTTGCGCTCCTTGCCGAAGCGATAGCCAGCATAGGAGTTATAGCTGACGGAGTTGCCGACTTTGAAGAGATCGAACAGCCAGCCGAGGTCGAAGGTCTCCACAATCTAGCCCGGGCAGCCAAGCGACTCAATGATCATAGCCATGGTGGACGCCGCCGCATCGAACTGAGGACCGCTGCAATTGGCGGTCAAGCCAAGCGACTTTTTTTCTGCGCAGGTGACGCTGGCCTCCCCACGCAGACGGGCGGCGCCATTACGCTCATGTAGCGGGATCTTCGGACGCGATAATCAGTCCCGTCGGCCAAGGCGGCGACAAGGTGAATTTAGCCACCAACCGGCTGGCCATTCAGAATCTGGGCGCGGCCTCCACCGTGCTCGCCTCCAATGCGGACAAAGTGGAGCACCTGGCCTGGACGCAATGCTGGGAACCCTACCTGGCCTACCTGCGTGAACGCGGCGTCAGCGAACCAGAGCTGGCCCGCATGTCCGCCATCACCCCCGCCGCCTTGCTGAACTTACCCGCCCTGTCCTCCACGAGTTCAATTGCATGAACCGCACCGGGCTGGGCTCGGCCGCCCGGCGCCCCTTACCCTGCTCCTCTTCCCTCTCACCCATGCCTCAATGAAAGACGCCACGAAAATCCTGAAGCGGCATCCCAAGAATCCCTTGCTTCACATCAAGGACTACCCGGGTATCGCCCAGATCTACAATCCGTTCCCGATCCAGCACAACGACGAGACCATCCTCCTCGTGTCCGTGGTCGAGCATGCCGCAACCCGCGGCTACGGCCGCGACGTCGGCCAAACCCGCATCGCCCGCAGCAAGGACGGCCTGAACTTCGACCTGGGCACCACCAACTTCGTGGACACCCAGAGCAACGATTATCCCTACCCGCTCTACCATCACTTCATCGACAATCGCGTCACCAAGATCGGCGACACCTACTATATCATCACCCCCGTGATGGTGCACGGCTATGACTGCCCGGTCGGCATGCTTGGCAAGACCATGGACTTCGTCACCTATGAGCGCATCGACGTCATCACCCAGCCCAAGAACCGCGGCGCCTCTCTGTTCCCCGAGAAGATCAACGGCAAGTATTGGAAACTTGATCGCCCGGGTGGCGGTGATGGCAGCAACGGCGACATCTGGATATCCTCCTCACCCGACCTCATTCACTGGGGTTCGTTCAAGCCTGTCCTCGCGGCCAACTACCGCTTCTGGAACGGCCGCAAGATAGGGCCGACGCCGCCGATCCGGACCAAGGAAGGCTGGCTCGACATCATCCATGGCGTCTACACGCCGGCCGGCGGCACCTACTACTACGTCGGCGCCATGCTGCTCGACCTCGACGAACCCTGGAAGGTCATCGGCAAGACCAACAGCTACCTCCTCGGACCCGAGGAGGACTACGAGCGCCACGGCAACTGCGACAACACCGTCTTTCCGTGCGGCGCCATCGCCGACCATGCCAAGGATGAGCTGAAACTCTACTACGGCGCCTGCGACAATTACATCTGCCTCGCGACGGGTTCGCTGAGCGCAATCGTCAATGCCTGCGTTAAGGGGCTCTGACCTTGTCCGCCGGTCAGGAGCGGGGCTTTCCCCGCAACAGGAATACGGCCATCTTCAGAATCGATGGTTCGTCGCAGGGCAGCAGTAATTCTCCTTAGCGTTCTCGCCGAAACCCTCATGCCCATGCCTTACCAACGCGCTCTTTCCACCCTTGGCTGTCACGAACATAGTTTGCCCGAAGCATTCGACCTCGCGCAAAGGCACGGTCTCGATGCAATCGAGGTGCGCGCCCTGGGCGGAACCTTGGATATTCCTGATTACCTGCGGCAGATGTATGGTACCCCCGCTGAGTTTGCCAAACGTGCAAGCAATTCGGCGGTTCGCGTCGTCTCATTTGACACTTCGCTTTGCCTCGCCGGCAATACGGGCTCTGATCGGACAAAATTTCTGGAGTTCGTTCCCTGGGCCGAGGCACTCGGAGTGCGTTGGTTGCGGGTGTTCGACGGAAAGTCCGGACTGGACGCCCAATGGCTCGATCAGGCGATCGCAACCGTACAGTGGTGGAAACAATTGCGCGAGCAACGCGGCTGGCGGGTGGATTGCATGGTTGAGACGCATGATACGTTACTCGACGCAATGTCGGTGACCCAATTCCTCGCGGCTGCCCCAGGCACGGCGATCCTGTGGGATACCCATCACACTTGGAAATTACGCGGTGAAGATCCTCTTGCCACCTGGCGGGCGATACATCCCCACGTCGTCCATTTGCACGTCAAAGACAGCATTAATCAGCCGCAGGGAAAGTTACCCTATACTTGCGTCTTGCCTGGGGAGGGCAGTTTCCCAATGACCCAGCTCCGCCATGCTCTCGGCGATGAATTTCATGGCCCGCTCAGCTTGGAATGGGAGCGTTTATGGCATCCCTATCTTCCAACGCTGGATGCCGCGCTCGTTGCGGCCACGGCCAAAGATTGGTGGTGACGGCCGGCGAACAAGGTTTTGGTTCGGACTCGGGATCGCGTAGACGCTCTACTTTGGCGCAAATATCGCTTGCGGACCGCCTGCATCACGCCGCCCTAACGGAGTGTATCCCGCCGTTCTGTTTCAAGATTATCCTGGGGGAGGCCGCACGGGTCTCAATTTTTTCCAAAGTGGACGAAAGCAAAGGTGGAAACCGCGTCGGGTTCACCACGGGTTGGAAACTCAGGTCACGCTCTTCTTTCGCCATGGGAACAGGCATGGGGAAATCCGGAGGAGGCGGACGGACGATTACCAAGAAAATGACGGCGTTAAATTGCCGTTGTTTCCTGTAGGTCGGGCTTTACGTCGAAATCGGGGATAAACCCCGCCCTGCGTTCTTCCCAACCTCAAATCGTGATATTCCCCGCGGCGTGCCACCTTGAGCCGGGATTCCACACCACTTCCCAATGATAGCCGTCGGGGTCGGTGAAATACCCGGCGTGGCCGCCCCAGAATACATCCTGGGCCGGCTTCAACACGGTGGCGCCCGCCTTGGCGACGAAGGCCAGCAACTCGGCGACCTCCTTCCGCTGGCGCACGTTGTGCGCGAGGGTGATGCCGGAGAACCCCTGGCGGGGCTTCACGTCCGGGCCGATGTCGGCCGCCAGCTAGTCGACCGGATAGAGTCCCAGCAGCACGCCGGAAGAGGTCTCAAACCAGGCAATGCCGTCCGTCTCTTTTGCCTTGGTCTTGAAACCCAGGCCGTCCCGGTAAAACCGGAACGATCTCGCAAAGTCCGCGACGCCGAGCGTGATGATGCTGATGCGTGGTTCCATGGTGCAGCGAAGTTAAGTCCGGAAATCCGTGAGACCAAGCCGGAGTTCGGCCGCCCTCCCCGACCGCCGGCACCGGCCTTGACCCGCGGATGGCTGGCTGTTTCTTTCGCGGCGATTTTCACGATCCCGCCTACTTAATGCCTCCGGCCGATAACTCCCCCGAATTCGACATCCTGCGCCAGACCGAGCAACGGGCCCGGCAGTCGTCCCCGCCGTGGCCCCGCGCTCCAGACCAGCCTGAACAACGCTGGCGGCTGGCGCTCGAGGGGGCCAACGATGCGGTCTGGGACTGGGACCTCCAGACCGGGGAAATCTACCACGACGACCAGTGGGCCCGGATGCTGGGTTATGACCCGGCCGAGATCACCGCGTCGCTCGACGGCTGGCGCACGCTCGTGCATCCCGACGACGTCGCTGCTTCCGAGCTGAGTGCGACGGAACACTTCGCGCAACGCGCCCCCCGCTACCAAGCGGAATACCGCATGCGGACCAAGTCCGGCCACTGGCACTGGATCCTCGACCGCGGCAAGGTCGTGAAACGCGCGCCCGACGGGCAGCCGCTGCGGATGGTCGGAACCCACACCGACATTACCGACCGCATGGATCTCGAGCAGCGCCTGCGCCGGTCAGACGAGCTGGCCGACCAGGTCAGCCGCATCGCCCGAATCGGCGGCTGGGAGATCGATCTGGCCACGATGAAAGTCACCTGGTCCCCCGAGATCCACCGCATTCACGAGGTGGGCGAGGATTACCAACCCACGCTGGACGATGTGCGGTGGCTGTTCCCGGCGGGTTTCATGGAGCTGCTGGAGAAGAACGATCCCGCATCTCGGCTGGACATGTTCGACCGCGAGCTGCCCCTCGTCACCGTGAAGGGCCAACACATCTGGGTGCGCGTGATCGGCCGCACCGAATTGCACGACGGCCTGCCCGTGCGCGTCCATGGCGCGCTGCAGGACATCACGGCCCAACACCAGTCCGCGAACGTCCGGCGCCAGCTGGAAATGCAGCTCTTCCAGGCGCAGAAAATGGAAACGTTGGGCACGCTCTCGGGAGGCATCGCCCATGATTTCAACAACCTGCTCACCGGCATCCTTGGCTACCAGGAGCTGGCCTCTGATACCATCCCCGCGGACAACCCGGCCCGCGCCTGCCTAGCCGAGGCGCAGAACGCGAGCATGCGAGCCCGGGCGCTCGTCGAGCAGATCCTGACGTTCAGCCGGCAGTCCCCCGGCACCGACTTCGGCGCGATGGATCTTGGCGTCGTCGTCGAGGAGGCGCGGCGCTTCCTACGCGCGACGCTGCCCGCGAACATCGCCATCGAGACGGAGATCAACCCGGAGTGCCGCCCGGTGCTGGCCGATTCCACGCAGATCCACCAAGTGATCCTCAACCTCGGCTCCAACGCCGCGCACGCCATGCGGAAATACGGTGGCACCCTGCGCATCAGCCTCCAGCCGTGGGAAATGGAAGTGGACCAGTCCATCCGCCTGGCGGATGTCCGCCCCGGCCCCTACGTGCGCCTGTCCCTCTCCGATTCGGGCCATGGCATGGATGAGGCGACACAGCGCCGGATTTTCGAACCTTTTTTCACAACGAAGAACACCCAGGAAGGCACCGGGCTGGGCCTCGCCGTCGTGCACGGCATCGTGAAGGCGCACCGTGGGGCCATCACCGCGGAGAGCAAGGTGGGCGTCGGCACGGCGTTCCATGTCTATCTGCCGGCCGGGGCCGCCGAGGCATCGCTCGAAGACGTAGATGACATCCCGCCCCCGCGCGGAAACGGCGAACTCGTCTGCATTGTGGACGACGAGGAAACGGTAAGCAGCTACACCCATTCGGCCATTGAGAAGCTCGGTTACCGGACGATCACCTTTGCCTCGGCGGAACAGTGTCTCGGAGCTTGGAACGGCAGCGGATTACTGCGGGACTGCCGCGTGTTGATCACGGATCAGGCGATGCCCGGATTGCAAGGCACCAAGCTGGTCATGGTGATGCGCAATCTTATCCCCCAGCTGCCAGTGATCGTCATGTCCGGCTACTTCTCCAAGATCACCGCGGCGGAGCTGGACGAACTAAAGCCCGTGGTGTTGCTCCCCAAGCCCTTCACCACGGAACAGATCGGCCACGCGCTGTTCCGCGCGTTGCATGCGGACCTGGTGGCCTAGGTTCGCCCGCGTGGGCGTATCCCGGGTGGGCGGGCACGTCCCAGTGCCCGCATGGGTGTAACGCCGCTCACTTAGGGCAAAAAGCAACGCGGACGAATGCGGGCACCGGGACGTGCCCGCACACCTCAGGCTTGGAGCAGCTTTAGCACCGCTTGGGGCGCCTGGTTTGCCTGGGCCAGCATGGCGGTGCCGGACTGCACGAGGATGTTGTAACGCGCGTATTGCGTGGATTCGTTCGCAACATCCACGTCGCGGATGCCCGACAGCGTGGCGGAAAGGTTTTGGCCCTCCACCGCGAGCGTCGTGGCCGCGAGGTTCAGGCGCGACTCGGAGGCACCGAGCGTCGCGCGCGAGCCCGCCAGCTGTTGCAGTGCGCCCGTGATTTTCGCCAGGGCGGTGGCTTCCGTCACGCTGGTCGTGTAAACCCCCGACCCGTTCTGGCCGATCAGGTCGAGCATGCTGCCCGTGCGGAGATTGGTGTCGGGGACCGTAAGCTCCTGCCCGTCCGCGCCGACCGTCAGCGTCTGGCCGCCGCCGGCGGTGGCGCCGAACAGCGCGACGCCGTTGAACGTGCCGAGCGGTGAAGTGATATCCGCGGTGCCGCCGATCTCAGTGGTCGTGCCGCCGATCGTGTTGCGCAACTGCTCCTGCAGGGACGAAAATTCCTGCTGGTAGAGCGCGACGTCCGAGGCGTTCTTCGTCGGATCCTGGGCGAGGCTGGCGAGTTCGCTCAGCCGCGTGACGAGGCCGCCCATGCTGCTCATGAAGCCGTCACCGGTCTGCACATAGGAAACCGCGTTCTGCACGTTGGTGCTGGCGGCCGTCACGCGAAGGCTCTGCGCGTCCAGCTTGCTGGCGACGGCGAGGCCGGCGGCATCGTCGCCGGGCGAGACGATCTTGCTGCCGGAGGACAGCTTGCCGAGGGAGCGGCTCAGCATGTCCTGCGCGCGGTTGAGGGTGCGCGCCGCATTGAGGGCCGAGAGATTGGTGTTGATGGTGCTCATGGGGGATAAATCAGGGTTTGGCCGGAGTGATGGCGGATTTTACCGGGAGGACCGGCAGGGCGCCGGTGGCCGGCGGCCGCACCGCCGCGGCGTGATTGCTGGCAGCGATGGTGGCGAGGACTTCCTTGCGGAAGATCGGGACATCCCGGGGCGCATCGATGCCGATCTTCACGCTGTCGCCGTCGATGCGGGTGATGCGGATCTCGATATTGCCGCCGATGATGATCGACTCGTTGATTTTGCGGGAGAGGACGAGCATGGTGGACTGCGGTTAGGCAGTACGGGCGATGCTGGAGGATACCTGCGGATTTTCAACGAGGGAGTGATGCGCGCTGAAGCGCGAGTAATTGGAGATCACCAGCTGCCGGCCGGTGCGCGTGCGGCGGTTGACGACCAGCGGTCCGATTAGGTTGGCCGTCGCCTCGACCGGATTCTGGCGCTTGAGGGTGACGATGTTGAGGATCATCGCCTCGGCCGGCGTGCGGAGGTCGAGGTGCAGGGCGTCTTCATCAAATATCTCCGGCTCGTAGCCGGGGACGATGCCACCCGGTTCGATCACGATGAAGTGCAGGATCTCCGGGCCATGGAGCTTCATCCAGAGGAACGGGAGGTGGTCCGGCATATAGAGCAGCTCGGCGCGCTTATAGTCGCCGAAGCCGATGATGCCTTGCGGGAGGATCAGTTCGTTCGCCGAGGGCGAATCGAAGTCAGTGGGATAGAGGTCGGGGAGGACTTTCATGGCCGGGAGATTACTTGAGGTAGTCGAGCAACGAGGTGTGCATGATGTTGACCGCGGACTGCAGGGCCGCCTGGTAGGCGGTCTGCGTCTGGTTGAGTTTCACAATGGTGGACGGCAGGTCCGCATCGGCGGCCGCGGAAACGAGGCCGTCGATGCTCGTCAAGCGGTCGGCCTGCTGCGTCTGGCTGGCCTCGATGCGGGTCTGCACGCCGCCGACGTTGGCAATCGAGGTGACCAGCACGTTTTCGCTGGAGGTAAGGTTGGGCTGCGTCGCGGCGACCGCGGTGGTGTTGCCGCTGGCGAGCGCGTCGCGGAGCGAGACGAGCCGGTTGATGAAGTCCCCCAGCCCGGTGTTGGTCGCGCCGTCGGTGGAGGGCGTGATGCTGCTGGTCTCGGAAACGTTGATCGCGGTCTGCGCGGTGTTGCCGGCGTAGGTCACGCCCGTGACCTGCCCCGTGGTCGGATCGCGGGCGATGGTGAACGGCTGGGTGCCGACCGCAGTGCCCGCGTAGAGAAAGTCGCCATTATACTTCGAGTTCGCCGTCTGCACGGCCTGCTCGATGAGTTGATTGGTCTCGGTGGCGTAGGCCGACATCGCGTCGGGTCCCAGGGTGCCGGTCCCGAGCGTGGCGAGCTGGCCGGCGCGGTCGGAAACGGCTTTCAGGGACTGCAGGCCGGCATAGCTGGCCTGGCTGACCGCGAGCGCGCGGCTGGTGTTCTGGCCAAATTGCACCACCTGGCGGCGCTCACTCGTGAGGTTGAGCACGCGGGCGACGGCGGCGGGGTCGTCCTCGGGCGCGGAGATGCGCTGGCCGGTCGAGACCTGCGTCTGCAGGCGCGCCTGCTGGGCGCTGAGATGCTGGATCTGGCGGACAATGTTGTCGGAGATGGTGCTGCTGGCGATGCGCATGAGGAGAAGGGTTTAGCGGCCGAGCTGGTTGACGACGTTGTCGAGGAGAGCGTCGATGACGTTGAACACGCGCGACGACGCCTGGAATGCGCGCTGGTATTTCTGCAGGTCGGCGAGTTCCTCATCGAGCGAGACGCCGCTGACGGCATCGCGCTGCGAGCGGACGAGCTGCTCGACGCTTTCCTGGTTGGCGACGGAGGAATTCGCGCCGGACAGCGCCTGCCCGATCCGGCCCACACTGCTGGCGTAAAAGCTGGAGAAGGAGCCGTCAATCTGGTCGCCTCCGGCAGTGGAGAACGGCTTATGCGCGAGCCGCGCAATGGCCTGCGCCACCGTGTTGTCCCCCGCGGCGCCGCCATCGCTGGCCTTGAGATTCGTGGCGGTGACGCTCGCATCGAGCCGGAACGTGGCGGCGGTCGTACCACTGGCGTCGAAGAAGTCACCGGTCACGCCGGTCGGGTTGTATGCGGCGTTGACGGACGTCACGAGCTGGCTGGCGAGCTGGTTGAGATTGTCGCGGAGGGTCTGGACTGCGCCATCTCGGGCGGCGAGTGCGCCCTGCATCGAGCCGGAGGTCGGTCCGAGCACGGTAGCCGGGGAGCCGGCAGAAAACGAGGTGCCGTTGAATGTGACCGGGCCGGTGACGGTCGTGAGATTCACGAGGACCACAGGGTTACCGCTGCCGTCCTTGGTGCTGACCTGCACCTGGCCGCTGGCATCTTCCATCGACGTGATGGGGAGCTTCGTCGCAAGCTGCTCCAGGATGGCCTGGCGCTGGTCACGCAAATCCACGGCGGCGCCGGGATGGCCGAGCTCGAGTCGGCCGATCTGGGCGTTGAGATTGGCCACCTGCTGCAAAAGGGTGTTGGCGGTGCTGACGTCACTGCCGATCTGCGTGTCAAGGTCAGTCTGGACCTGCTCGAGACGTCCGTCAGTCAGCTGCATCCGGTCGGACAGGATCGCGGTTTTCTGCAGGAGCGCCTGGCGCAGCCCGGTATCGGTCGGGCTCGCGGCGAAACTTTGGAAGGCGTTGAAGACGTCATCGAGCGCGGCGCCAATGCCGCTGTCAGTCGTGCTGGCCGAGCCGGCCGCGGCCGAGCTGCTGACCGTCTGGCCGAGGCTCGCCTGCGCGCGCTGGTAGGCGCCCTGAAGGGTTTGGTAGTAGGAGGACAGCGAACCCTCGTTCAGCACCTGCTTGTCGAGCAGCGCGTCGCGCAGCTGCTGCACCGCGAGCGCCTGCAGGCCCATGCTCTCGGGACCCTGCGCGGTCTGGACCGTCCCGAGGTCGCCGAAGCGGACGCGCTGGCGCGCGTAGCCCGGGTTGTTCACGTTCGCGAGATTCTTGCCGGCTATCTCGAGCGCACGGCTCTGGGCGGTGAGCGCTTGGACGGAGGAAGTGAGACTGGCGAAGAGGCCGGACATGGTGGGGACGGGTTAACCCGCGACGGACAGCGTGGGCGCCGACGAGGCACTGACGGACAAGGCGCCCGCCGGGGAGTAGGTTGTAACGAAGGCAGTGGGACGGAGCTGCTGCAGCACCTCCTGATGAATCTCGACGGCGCGGCTGAGGAGCGTGTGGTTGTGGCGGCTCACCTTGCGCACGCGGTGCAGGAGCGCGTTGACCTCGTCAATCAGCGCCTCGATCAACGGTCGCGCCTCGGCGGCGATGTGCGGCAGCAGCGAACGCAGCGTGCGGTTGCGGGGCTCGCCCTGCTGGGCGGCGAAGTCGGCGACCGCCTGTTCGCGGCGCTCGCGGCAATCCGCGACGTTGCGGGCCTGCTTCTCGATCGTCGCACTGAGCCCGAGGACGGCCTGGGGATCGCGGTCGAAAAGACTCCGCTGCTGGAGTTCGAAGAGATGAAGCAACCCGCCGTAGTCGGCGAGTTCGCGACGGAGGCAGTCGGCGATGTATTCCCAAGTGATGGTCATGGTGAGGCGGAAGTCCGGGCCGCGGGGGCGTGAGAGGCCGGAGGCGTGAGTTGCTGTTCGATCATGCGGCCGAGGCCGAGGCCCTGGCCGGCGGTGAGATTTTGCGCGAGCGAGTCGGTCATCATGTCGCCGTAAACGCTGCCCGCGACGTCGTCGCCCCCGAGCATCGAGCCCACGCTCTTGCTGAGGAGCTGGCGGACGAGGATGGCCTCGAACTGGCCGGCGACTTTCTTGCGCGCAGACACCGCCTCGGCGGACTTGGCGGCGGCATCGGCGGCCGCGGCGGCTTTGTCCGCGGCGGGAACCGGGCTGGCGAGCGTGGAAGCAATGGCGGAGACGTTCATGGTTTAATTGATGATGAGCTCGGCCTGGAGGGCGCCCGAGCGTTTCAGCGTCTGGAAGGTGGCCATCATGTCGCGGGTGGACACGCCGAGCGCGTTGAGCGCGGCCGCGAGGCGCTCGATGGTGGGCGGCTCGTTCAGGACGGTGAAGCCGCCCTTGACCTCGTTCACGCTGGTGTTGGTGCTCGGGGTGACCGTGGTCTGTCCCTTGCTCAACGGCCCCGGTTGGCTGACGTTCAGGTTCGAGGTGACGGTGATGGTCAGTGAACCGTGCGCGATGGCGACATGCGAGAGGCGGACGGTCGCGGTGGCCACGATGGTGCCGGTGCGCTCGTTGATGACGATGCGCGCGATGGTGTCGGGCACGGACTCGACGTCCCCGAGCTTGGAAATGAACTCAACGTCACGGCCCTTGAAGTCGGCCGGCAGCTTCACGCGGATGGTGGACGCATCGATTGCAGAAGCCGCGGTGGGCCAGGTCGCGTTGATCGCGTCGGTCATGCGGGCGACCGAGGTGAAATCCGGATTGTGCAGCAGGAGGCGCAACGTGTTGTCGTGGACGAACACCGCGGGGATCTCGCGCTCGACGATGGCGCCGTTGCTGATGGCGCCGACCGTGGGGTGATTCTTTTGCACGGTCGCACCACCGGGGCCGCCGGCGCCGCCGAGGAAACCGCCGATCGCGATTGGGCCCTGGGCCACGGCGTAGATGCGGCCATCGGCACCGAGCAGCGGAGACTGGAGCAGGACGCCGCCCTGGAGGGACTTGGCGTCACCCATCGAGGCGACGTTGACGTCGATGCGCGTGCCGGTCTTTAGAAACGCGCCGATGTCGGCGGTGATCATGACCGCGGCGACGTTCTTCGCCTTGATGTCGGTGGGATTGATCGTGAGGCCGTAGCGCTGCAGCACATTGGCGACGGTGCGGAGCGTGGTCGCGGCATTGCTGTCGCCGTCGCCCGCGAGACCGACCACCAGGCCGTAGCCCACCAGTTGATTGTCCCGCCCGCCCTCGATGAGCGTCAGGTCCTTGATCCGCGACGCGGACAGCGCGGGCGCGATGACCAGGGCCAGGAGGGTAAAAAATATGAAACGGCGGTTCATGGGGCGGAGTCCTCAGATCGGGCGGAGCTTCTCGTAAAGTTTGGCGAACCAGCCGCGCTTCTGGGCGTCGGTGAGCGCGCCCTCGCTGTAGAACTCGACTCGGGCGTCGGCGATGTTGGTGGAAAGCAGCGTGTTGTCGGAGACGATATCGTCGGGCCGCACGATCCCGTGGAGCACGACATACTGCGTTTCACCCGAGAAGGTCACGATGCGGGCGCCCTCGATCACAAGGTTACCGTTGGGGAGCACGTCGGTGACGAGGACCGCGGCGCGGGCGGTCAGGCTCTGGGAATTGCTGATGGCGCCGCCGCCGGAGTAGCTCGACTTGCCGGTGACACTCAGGCTGGGCAGGTTGCCGCCGTGCGTGCCGAGGCCCGGGTAGAAGAAATTCGTGACCGCGTCGTTGATGTTGGAGTCGCGCTCGGACTTCTTGCTCTGGGTGTTCTGCGCCACGGCCGACTCGGCCACGACCACGGTGAGGATGTCACCGGTGAGGGCGGCCTTGTGGTCGCCATACATGCCGGCGGAGCCCTTGCCCGTGGCAGGCCAGAGGGATTCGGCGGACGCGGTGGCGGTCAGGGCGACCGCGAGCAGCAGGCTAGAAATGGACTTGGACATGGTTTTCATCGATGACGACGGCGGAAAAATCCTTGCGCGACTCGGGGTTGCGGACGGTGACGAGGTCGCCCTGCGCGCCATTCTCGAGGGCGAGGGCCTTCATGGTGATGCTGAGCAGGCCATCCACGGCGGACACCTCGACGAGCTGGCCCTTGCGGACCAGCGGGCGGCGCGTCACATCGTGCCACGTCAGGAGCCGACCCCCGGAAATAGCCCGGGAAAATACGAGGGAACGGTCGCCGGCCTCGGTCGGAACGACATCGCGTTCGCGGAAGACATCGACGCGCCGGGTGTCCAGCGTCGTGGGATCGAACACCGCGCCCACCTCCAGCGGCTGGCGGGTCACCCAGACCTCACGATAATGAGATGCGCGGCAGACCAGCGTCATTTCGCCGGCGGCGACACCGTCCGCCGAAAGGCGGCAGCGCACCAGCATCGAGGAAACGGCCTGTTGTGGATATTCCAGCACGTCGAGCGTCCAGTTCGCGGCGACCCCGGCGGGAGGAGTCCACGGGCGCAGGAGTTCAAGCTGGAGTTCACCCTCAAGACGAAAGTGCGCGGACAGATCGCGCGCGAGCAGCGCGATGAAGTGGTCACGGGCGAGCGGGATCGCCGCGGGGTCAATGGTGACGGCCTGGCCCGCCGCAGGTTCGCTGGTGGCGGCCCGGGACGCCACAGGCGCCGCGAAGGTGGCGAGAAGCAGGAAAGTGGCGAGGAAGCGGCGCATGGTCAGCGTTTCATCTGGGCCACGTTCTGAAGCATTTCGTCCGAGGTCTGGATGGCCTTCGAATTGATCTCGTAGGCGCGCTGGGCGACGATGAGGTTCACCATTTCCTCCACGATGTTCACGTTGGAGGACTCCTTGTACCCCTGCATGGTGCTGCCGAAGCCCTGTTCGCCGGGCGAACCGATCTCGGGAGAGCCACTGGCCGCGGTCTCGTTGTAAATGTTGCCGCCCATGCTTTGGAGGCCGGAGGGATTGGCGAAACGCGTGAGCGTGACACGGAAGTTCTGGTTGCCGCTCGGCGTCTGCACGGTGACCTCGCCGTTTTCCGACACCGTGACCGAACCCGCATTGGACGGGATCGGCTGGAAGCCGCTGAGGACCGGGAGACCGTCGATCGTCACGACCTGGCCTTGGGCGTTGAGCTTGAAGGAGCCGTCGCGGGTGTAGCCGACGGTGCCGTCGGGTTTCTGCACCTCGAAGAAACCCTCGCCCTGGATCGCGAGGTCGAGCTTCTCGCCGGTCTGCGTGAGCTGGCCCTGGGTGAAGACTTTTGCCGTGGACGCGACGCGCGTGCCGTTGCCGACCTCGACGCCGGTGGGGACAAGGTTGCCGCCGCCCGAGTCGGAGCCCGAGGCGCGCGTCGGCTTCTGGTAGAGCAGATCCTGGAACTCGATCTTGCTGCGTTTGAAGCCGGCGGTGTTCACGTTCGCGAGATTGTTCGCGATCGTGTTCAGGTTGAGCTGCTGCGCCTCCATGCCGGTGGCCGCGGAATACATCGATAGGTTCATGGGGTGGCGGGGTTAAGGGCGGCAACCGTCACGACGATGGCCGGCGCGCTCCCATGGCGCGCGCGGCCGAGTCGTGATAGCGGTTGTCTGTCTGGGAAATTCATGGGGTGCGGAAAGTTTAACCGAGGGCGTCGAGGGTCTTCTCCATCTGCTGGTCCACGCTGGTGATCATCTTCTGGTTGGCCTCGTAGGCGCGGGAGATCAGGACCAAGTCCACCATCTCGCGCAGCGCCGCGACGTTACTGCCCTCGAGGTAGCCCTGCAGAACCTGGGGCTTCTCCATCGTCTCGGGTGCCATGTCGGGCGGCGGCACAAAGGCGCCACCGGCCGCCGGGGAGAGGCGGTTGTTGTCGGCGAATTTCCTGATGGCGAGTTTGCCCAGCGCCGTTGAGCCCTGGAAGACCGTGCCGTCCTGGTTGACGACGAGGTCGCCGGCCCCGGACGCCAGCGTGATGGGGGTGCCACTTTCGGTCATGACCTGCTGGCCCGACGCGTTGACGAGGGTGCGGTCCGAACTCAGCCGAAAGCCACCGTCGCGCGTGTAGGACTTGGCGCCATCGGGGCCCTGCAGCTCGAAAAATCCGTCGCCTTGAATGGCGAGGTCATTCTCGCGCTGGGTGGGCTGGGTCTCGCCCGGGACGAAATTGATACCCGTGTTGACCTTCGGGAAAAGCAGACCCTCGCCATCGCCATGGCCGATGCGGCTGTGCGTGCCGCTCTGGATCTCACCCGCGGCCTGCGTCGAGAAATTGACGGTGCGTTTTCGGTAGCCCGCCATCTGGCTGGAGGCGATATTCTGCGAGACGGAGTCCTGCCAGCGTTCCAACGCCGAGAGCGAGGAGGCACTTTGGTAGATTCCGATATTCATGGAACCTCACCTATAGCCAATGCCATGCCGAACCCGTAACTCACTTCTTAACTAACTGCTGACCTGATACTTAAAGTTTTTAATCTCACGCCCTACCCACGGATGCGGCCATCACGCGAACCACGCTAAAGAGAACCGGCAGGATTTGCCCACCCCTGTTGATCGCGACCAAGTCCTTAGGAAACGACGGATGAGGGGGTCACCACGAACGACACGAAACCCACGAAAAAAAGCGTCCCGTTCTGTCGGACACGGGATGGACTTCGTGGTGTTTCCAACCGCCTCAGCCGGCGGGATAGATGCAATCCACCTCAATCTTCTGACCGCAGGAGCAGGTCACGATGAGGCGCGCGACTTTGTCGCCTTCCTTCACGACTTCGACGGTAGGAACCGCGTCCACTTCCGTTAACGCCGGGCCCGTTGCCGGCGCGGGGCGTGGGCGCCCCTGGGCGATACTCACAACAGAGGGAATATGCAGGGCCGGCAGGGCCAGGGTCTTTTTACCGTGGAGAAAGGGTTTCATGGTCAAAGGGGGTTAGGCGAAGTCGACGCCGGGGCTTCAACGGGCGCGTTCCCGGGTTGACCGGAAGCGGGCTCGGGAGTTATCGCGGGTTCGGGGCCGTCCTTGGCGTGGCCCTTCTGGTCGAGGCTCAGGCTCAGCGTCACGCGCTGGTTCGATTCATCGGCGGGGGCCACCGCCGGGAGCGGGCGGGTGCCGGCATAGCCCGTGACGCGTTCGATCAGCGCAGGATCAACAGCGTAATACACCAGCGAGCGCCGGGAGGCATTTGCGCGATCCGCGGAAAGATTCCAGCCGCGGTCGTCGGAGACCACCGGTTGGGCGGGGGTCTTCGTGTGGCCGTCGATCGTCACGCGAAAGTGATGCCGGTCGATCATCCATGCCAGGTTCTGAATCAGGAATTTTCCCCACTCGGTGAACTCGGTCGAATCGTTCGCGAAGAGCGGGCGCTTGGCGCGGTCGAAGAGCGTGATACGCAGGCCGTCGGAGGTGACTTGGATGTCAATCGGCTTGTCCTCGAGCGTCTGGTCGAGGTGGAGCATTTTGTAGAAATCCGCGGCCACGGTGTTGAGGAACGTCGTCTCGACCGCCTTGTTCTTGCTGGACGACTCCTTCTGGTCGCCCTGGTCGCGGCCCTCGCTGTGCGAGGTCTTGTTGCTGTTGAACGGCATGACGCCCGAGTTGGCATTCATCGGGGAATGGAACGGATTCTGGAAATACTGCGACGTGGCGATGAGGATGCGCTGGTCCTGCGCGGAAATCCACAGCACCATGAACAGCGCCATCATCGCGGTGACGAAGTCGGCGTAGGCGACTTTCCACGCGCCGCCGTGGTGGGCCTCGGCTTTTTTTCGCGCCACGGGAAATCCTTACTTGGTGCCGAGGGCCTTGACGGCGGCCTCGAGCGCGGGGCCGTTGGGCTGGACGGAGCTATCGAGGGAGCGGCGGGCGATCTCGATGGCGGTGAGCGGGGCGAGGCCCTTGGCGAAGCCGGCCACGGCCTGCATGATGCAGCGAAGGAACTGCTCCTCGGACTGATTGTTGAACTTCACGCGAATGGCGAGCGGACTGACGAAGCCATAGGCGAGGAAGATGCCGAGGAGCGTGCCGGTGAGCGCGGCGGCGACGTGTTCGCCGACTTTCGCCGGTCCTTCGGAGATTGCGGACATGGTGTTGATGATGCCGAGCACGGCCGCGACGATGCCGATGCCGGGGAGCGAGTCACCGACGAGCTGGAGAATGTGGACGGGGTGCTCGGCCTCGGTGGCCTTGGCATCGAGCTCGGCGGTCATGAGGAGCTCGAGCTGGTCCGGCTTGATCTTGCCGTCGATGACGGGCTTGAGGCCGTTGCAGAGAAACTCGACCCGCTCGTGGTGCTTGAGGACCGAAGGGTAGCGCTGAAAAATGGAGCTCTTCTCCGGCTCCATCACGTGTTCCTCGAGTGCGATGAGGCCGTTGCGGCGGCCCATCATGAAGACCTCGTACAGCAGCTTGAGGAGGTCGTTGAACTCCTCGCGACTGGCGGTCTTGCCGAACATCGCGGCCTTAACTTTGTGAACGATCTCCTTGAGCACATGGGCCGGGCTTGCAATCACGAGCACCCCGATGGCCACACCGCCGATCACGACGAACTCGGAGACCTGCAGCAAGACCAGCGGGTTTCCGCCGACCATCATGAAGCCGCCGAGGGTCGACGCGATGACGATAAAAGCTCCGACAAGGATGAGCATGCGAAAAAACCCGAGGGCTAGGGGCGCAGTTTAGCGCTCGCGCACGCGTTGCAGATAGGCCCGCAGGCCGAGGATGGTTTGGGCGTGGATCTGGCAGATGCGCGACTCCGTCAGGCCAAAGACGGCGGCGATTTCGGCCAGACGCAGGTTTTCAAAGTAATACATGGCGAGGATCTTCCTCGGTATATCGGGCAACTCCGCGATCCTTGTAGTGAGAATTTGCAACAATTCGTCCTTTTCGAGGGTTTCGCGGCCCGTGACGTCGTTTTCGTCGGCCAGGAGGTCGTGCAACGACGCTCCCCTGCCCTCCTCGCCGTCACTCTCCTGGTCAATGTTGATGAAGGTGACCGGCTTGGCCTCCTCCACCCACTTCGCATAGTCCTTGGCGCTGAGATTGAGCGTGGCGCGGACCTCGTCGTCGGTGGCGGCGCGGCCGAGCTTCTGCTCGACGTCGTTAATGGCGGACTTGAGTTTGCGGGAGCGCGCGCGGGCGCGGCGGGGGCACCAGTCCATCCGGCGGAGCTCGTCGAGGATCGCACCCCGGATGCGCATGGCGGCGTAGCACGCGAACGTGGCGCCCTGCTCGGGATCGAACTTGCGCACGGCGGCGATGAGGCCGGTGATCCCGACGCTGTAGAGATCATCGGCGTCGACGTGCGCGGGCACGTTGAGCTTGATCCGGTCCACGACATTGCGGACCAGCGGCAGGTAGCGTTCGATCAAATCCTTTTCATCGACGGCGCTCGGTGAGACTCCCTGATACGCGCGCCAGGCGGCGGCGGGCGTAGCTTCCATGCCAGGGACGGGGGGGGTGACGGTATTCATAGCAGCATGGACTGACGGTTACTTGGTTTTGGCCGCCGGGATGACGGCGGCATGGCGTTGCAAAATGGTTTCGCGGATCCCGCGCACGAGCACGGTCCAGAACCAGCGGAAGAGGAGCGCGCCGATCAGGCAGCCGAGCGACGCATCGAAAAACACCCGGTCGGGGGCCCGGCCCGCCCACCAGCCGGCGGCGCCGGCACTGAGAAACCCGGCAAGACCGCCGGCGAGAAAGACGAATTTCATGGGAGGTGGGTTCAGGTTTCGGATTCCGGCAGCGTGCGCCGGGCGATGGCCGCGGGGGCGTCTTCCTCGCAGTCACCCGTCAGCGACGGCCCGGTGGAGAGAAACAGCGGCTCAAGGTTTTCATCGAAGAGGTAGTCCCAGAGCTTTCCCCACTGCGGCACCTCATCGAGGTGCGTGAAGACCACATGCGTCGCGCCGAGGTCGCGGCCCGCCGTGTAGGCATCGCGCATCGCCGCGCGGTCGTAGGCGGCGTTGAGCACCAGCACGCGTTCCTGGATCTGCTCGCGGTCGAGAAATTCCGCGAGGGCCGCGTTGTCGGAGGGATTCCGCGTCGAAAGCGCCGGCAGGTCGAAATAAACGAAGCCGCCGGGCACCGCCTGGCGGGTCTCGCACGGAAAATGCGCGAGCGGCACCCCGAGCGCCTCGCTGAAGACCGGGAGCGGGCCCAGCGGATTGGGCCGGTCAAACTCGACGCTGACAACGTGGCCGAAACGGGCGCGGCGAAACACCTCGATGGAAAGCCACTTGCAGAGGGCGGTCGTGCGCCCCACCCCGGCGGCGCCCAGGAAGGCGGCTCGCGAAAGCGGCGGACGCGGCTGGCGCGGGCTCGCATTCTCGCGCAGGAGTCGTGACGTCTCGGCGAGTGCGCGGTGCAGCGGCAGCAAATTCAGTTCCGCCCAGTTGGATCCGCTCTGGAGGCGGGCGAGTGCGGTCTCGGTGAGACCGGAGCGCCGCAACAGGCCGGCGAGCCCCATCGCGGGCGGCATCATGCGGCGCGCCAGGTCGGAGAGTGCGGGGCTCCCGGGAGGCAGCGCCGGTTCCTGCGACACCGCGTCGAGCAGCGACCGGCCCGCCGTCGCCTCGGCGGAGGAGGACCCCGGGGCCGGCGGCGCGTCAATCTGGGCGATGACCTCGAGACGCGGGCCCACAAACAGTTTCTTCAGCCCGCCGGCATCAACGGAGCGGACGGACAAAACGCGGGCGTTCGGTCCCAGTTTCTCCCGGATCAACGTGACGGCCTCGGCCGCGGATTTCACCGTGAACTTGTAGGCGCCGGGCGCGAAGTTGGGGCGGGATTGGGCCATGGCGTTCAGGCGGCGGCTTTGGCCGGGGTTTCGGGGACGAGCACGGGCTGCGCGGAGAGGTGCGCGGGCATCGTGACGATGCCGGCGTTCTCGATCTCGGTGGCGGTCGGCAGTTCCTGGAACGCGAGGACCACGAGGCGCGGGAAGGAGGACTCGAAGAAGCGCTTGAGGGGCAGGCGGACCTCGGTGGAGACGACCATGACCGCGGGCTGGCCGGCGGCCGTGAGTTCACCGGTGCGGCGCGTGATCTCCTCGAGAAGGTGCCGGGCACTGGCGGGATCGAGCGCGAGGCCGACCTCGGTGGGCGAACGGTGGATCTTGGTGGAGAGCCAGTGTTCGAGGCGCGGGTCGAGCGTGACCGCGCGGATCACGCCGGGGCGGCACTCATACTCCGGCACAAAATAGAGGCCGAGCCGGCGGCGGACGAGTTCGCTGAGGTCGTCGGGATTTTTCGACAGCGAGGCGAAGTCGGCGATGCCCTCGAGGATCAGCGGCTGGTTGAGAATCGCGACGTTTTCGCGGAGAAGGTTCTGCAAGACGCGCTGGATGATGCCGAGGCTGACGAGGTCGGGCAGGAGCTCGGCGATGAGGGCGGGCTGGTTCTGCTTGAGATGGTCCACGAGATGCTGGACCTCCTGGCGGCCGAGCAGGTGATGCGCGCTGAGCTTGAGGGTCTCGGACAAGTGCGTGATGAGCACCGACGCAGGATCGACGATCGTGTAGCCGTTGATCTCGGCGGTTTTCTTCTCGGTCTCATCAATCCAGGTGGCCTCCAGATTGAAGACCGGCTCGCGCGTCGGCAGGCCCTTGAGGCGGATTTTGCTGCCGGAAACATTCATGGCCAGCAGGCGGCCGGGCACGAGCTGGCCGCGCGCGACGGCCTTGCCGCGAAGCAGGAAGCGGTAGTCGTTGGGCTCGAGTTCGAGATTGTCGCGGACGGAAACAGGCGGGACGACGATGCCCTTTTCACGGGCGAGGGACTTGCGCACGCCGGTGACGCGGGCGAGCAGTTCCCCACCCTTCTTGGCGTCGGCGAGCGGGAGCAGGCCGTAACCGATCTCGATGGCGAACACATCAATCTCGATGAGCTTGCGCACATCCTCGGCCCCGCCGGGCGACGTCGCAGTGGCCGCAATGGAAGCCTCGCCAGCCTTGCCCTTGGCGCCGGCAGCGGACTTGCCGCTGGCCACCGGCGCATCGCCGAGGGGATGGCCGTCCTTCTCTTCCTGTTCACTGAGAATCTTGGCGAGATAGGCGGCGATGCCGGCCAGCACGAGAAACGGCATCAGCGGCATGCCGGGCATCATCCCGAACAACAGCATCATGCCCGCGCCAATCTTCATCGCTCGGGGATAACGGAAAAGCTGGCCGGCGAGCTGCGTGCCGAGATTGGTGTTGGCGGACGCGCGGGTGACGAGGATGCCGGCGCCGACGGAGAGGATGAGTGCGGGGATCTGGGACACCAGGCCGTCACCGATCGAGAGCAGCGTGAACTTCTGCAGCGACTCGGCGAGGGAGAGATCCATCTGGAACACGCCGATCGCGAAACCGCCGATGACGTTGACCAGGGTGATGATGATGCCGGCGATGGCGTCACCGCGGACGAACTTCGAGGCGCCGTCCATCGCGCCGTAAAAATCCGCCTCCTTTTGCACCTTCACGCGGCGCGTCGTGGCCGTGATCTCGTCAATGATGCCGGCGTTGAGCTCGGCATCGATGGCCATCTGCTTGCCGGGCAGCGCGTCGAGGGTGAAGCGCGCGCTCACCTCGGCGATGCGGCCCGCGCCCTTCGTGATAACGACGAAATTGATGACGACGAGGATCACAAACACCACGGCGCCGACGATGTAGTTGCCCTGGATGACGAAGTGGCCGAACGCATCGATCACGTGTCCGGCGTAGCCGTGCACGAGCACCTGGCGGGTGGAACTGATGTTGAGCGCGAGGCGGAACAGCGTCAGCGCGAGCAGCAGCGTCGGAAAACTGGAGAACTCCGGCGGATCCTTGACGTAGATGATGGCGAGCAGGACCAGCAGCGAGAGCCCGATGTTGAGTGCGAGGAGGCAGTCCAGCATCACCGCCGGGATCGGCATGATCAGCAGCAGGACCGTGAGGAACAGGCCGCCGGTGAAAATGAGGTCGGCCCGCTTGAGCAGCGTGGCGACGGGACCGGGCGTGAGGGTGGAATCGGACATGGCTTAGGCGGAGGCCTCCATGCGCCGGGTTTTCAGCCGGTGGAAGTAGTAGCGATGGGTGCGGTAAACGACCGCGAGGATCTCCGCGACGGCCTGGTAGAGGTTGGCGGGGATGGTTTCGTCCACCTTGCCCATCGCGAAGAGCAGGCGGGCGACGGGCTTGTTCTCGACCGTCGGCACGCCGTGCTGGGCGGCGAGGGCCTTGATGCGCTGCGCAAAGCGGTTCTCGCCCTTCGCCAGCACGACGGGGGCCTGGTCCTTGCCGCGCTCGTATTTGAGCGCGACGGCAAAGTGGGTCGGATTGGTGACGACGACGTCGGCGGTGGCGACGGCGGAGAGCATCTGCTTCTGCATCAGGCGGCGGGCCATGCGGCGCATGGCGGCCTTGGTGTGCGCATCGCCCTCGGCGTTGCGGCGCTCGTCCTTGACCTCCTCGCGGCTCATGCGGAGTTCGCGGCCGGTCTTGAATTTCTCGTAGCTGTAACTCACCGCGGCAATCAGGCCGACCGCAAAGAGCAGCCGGCTCAGGAAAAGGATGGTTGCCTGGCTGAGAAAGGTACCGAGATAAGCGGCCTCGACCGGCGCGCTGAACAGCGGGTCGGCCATCAGGCCGCGCGCCCCGAGATACAGCACGGTGCCGACCGCGACGAGCTTGAGCAGGTCAATGCCGCACTTAGCGAAAGCCGACTTGGAAAACACGCGGCCAAAGCCCGCGACCGGGTCCAAGCGCTCGAACTTTACCAAAGCCGCCTCGGGCGAAAGCCGGAAGCCGCTCTGCAGGCCTCCCGCCAGCAACGCCGCCCCGGCGCAGCCCAGCAGCATCGGCAGCACCGCGTGACCCGCCGTGAACAACATGCCGTTCAATTCGGCCGGGATGGTCTCGCGCGAGACCGCGGTGACCCCAAAACGTGAAAAAATGCCCACCGCATACTCCGCGAGGTCGCGTGACGCGGCTTGGGTCGTGAGCGCAAACACGCCGAGCACCGCGCCGAGCATCAGGGCGACCGACAACTCCGGCGACTTCGCGAACTGGCCGCGCTCCATCGCCTCATTCAGCCGCTTCTCCGTGGGCTGCTCGGTTTTTTGCTCTTGATCAGTTTCGGCCATGTACCGCCACTCATAGCAACGCAGATGCCAACGGGATTTTGGGTATCGTTAGCCGCTTATAACCAAAGGTTTAAACTTTTATCTCTGGCCGCACTGCCCCGGGAAACACCTCAGCCCGGTTCCAGCGGAAACCAGCGGCAAAAATTGCCCTCCTCAGTTCCGGCCGATCACGCGCAGCATCTCCACGGGCGCGTTCGCGAATTCGATGTAGAGGTAACGCGCGATCAGACTCCCCGACACCCCCAAGAGCGCCAAGCCGGCGATCGCGCGCACCGAAAAGCTCATGATGAAGACGTTCATCTTCGGCACCATCCGGCCCAACGCGGAAAAGGCGAGGGTCACGAGGAAATTCATCGCGATAAACGGCGCCGCCATCCGCACGCCCAGCTCGATCACATGGCCGCAGCCTTCGATCAGCACCTCCGCCGCCACCGGGCTCAGTGTCGCCCGCCCGGCATGCGCCAGCTGAAAACTCTTCGCAAACGCCTCCAGCAGCGCGTGGTGGCCGCCGAGCAGGAAAAACAGCACCAGGGCCAGGGACGTCAACAGCGCCGCCAGAGGCTCGGTTGACGGCTCGGGCACGCCCATGCCGGGCGTCGCCGACAGGCCGATTTCCGAGGACATCAGGCGACCGGCCATTTCCACCGCGGCAAACGCCAGCCGCGCGATGAAGCCCAGCACCAGCCCGAGCACCACCTCCCCCGCCGCCATGAAACCGAGTTCCGGCAACGTGGACGGCACCGTCGACTGCGGAATCACGCCCGCCAGCAGCGTCGCGAGGCACACCCCGAGGCCCAGTCGGACGGTCACCGGTAGCGGGCGCCCCGCCAGCACCGGGAGCTGCAGCAACACCCCCAGCCCGCGGAGGAAGACAAACATCCAGGTCAGCAGGTAGTCGACGCTCATGGCCGGCGCGAATTTCGACTCCGGGCGCCGCTCAGTGGCCCATCGAGCCCATGCGCGAGATCATCGTGATCGCGAACTCCGACAACACCCGCAGCAACCAAGGGGTCAGGATCAGCGCCAGCCCGGCCAGCGCCAGCAGCTTGGGAATGAAGGTCAGCGTCGGCTCCTGCATGCTCGTGACCGATTGCACAATGCTCGCGAGCAGCCCGACCACGAGCGTCACGCCGAGAAACGGCGCCACCACGTAAAGTGAAAGCATCACCGTGGTCTTGAAGATGTCGATCGCGAGATCCGGGTTCATTTGCGCGCAGGGAAAAGTTAAAAATCGATCAAAGGTCGGGTCTGGCGGCGCAGGTCAGGGGCGAAGGGCGGTCAATTCGTTTTGCAATTTCGACGTCACGGGCCGGGCGCGTTCAGGCAAAACTCTGGACCAGCGACTTCACGACGAGGTGCCAGCCGTCCACGAGGACGAAGAGCAGGAGCTTGAGTGGGAGCGCGACGACCGTGGGTGGCATCATCATCATGCCGAGGGCCATCAGCACGGACGACACGAGGAAATCAATGACGAGGAACGGCAGGAACAGCAGGAAGCCCATCTGAAACGACGTCTGCAGCTCGCTGATGACGAAGGCCGGGATCACGACGCGCATCGGCAGGTCCTTCACCGCCGTCGGCCCGAAGCCGCCGAGCTCGAGGAAATACTCCAGGTCGCGGGTGCGCGTCTGCTTCAGCATGAATTCCTTCAGCGGCACCGACGCGCGGTCGATCGCCTCGATTGAGGTGATGCGGTTGGCGAGATACGGTGAGACCGCCTCCTTCTGGACCCGGTCAAACACCGGTCCCATGAGGAAAAACGTCAGGAAGAGCGAAAGGCCGACGATGATCTGGTTGGACGGCGCGCTGGGCGTGCCGAGCGCGGTGCGCACAAAGCCGAGTACGATCACGATGCGGGTGAAGCTCGTCATCAGCAGCACGATCGAGGGCGCGACCGACAGCAGCGTCATCACGATGACGATCTGCACCGCCACGCTCACCTGCCCGCCGGCCTGGCCGGAGCCCTCGAGGCCGATGTTCAGCCGGAACGGATCACCGGATTTGGCCGCGGGCGCGGACGTCGCGGGCGCCGGATCCGTCAGGGACTGGACCGGTGCCTCGGGAGTAAGAACTTTTGCACCCGTGGCACTGGCTTGCGCCCGCAACGAGGGCGCGGCGACACACAACACCACCGCCGCGACCGATCCGGACAAAATCAGGCGAAAAAGGGCGTTCACCGGGAAAGCTCCCGGTTCGGCGCTGAATCCAGCGTCGTCAACAGGTCAATGCGTCCCGGGCACACCCCGAGCAGGATTTTTTTGCCCTCGTAGGAGGCGACCACGAGATACTGGCGGCTGCCGAGCGAGCGCGTCTCATCAATGGCGAGCTTGCGGGCCTCGCGACTGGCGAAAGGCAGCTTGCGGCCACGGAAAAACATCCAGCCGCCCGCTGCCGCCAGGACGATCGCACCGAGGATGGTGACGGAACCGTAACCGGACGACGGGGCCGCGGCGGAGGACTTTTCCGCGACGGCACTCGCACCGGGGTAGATCACCCGGGAGTCATCGGCGGCACTGAGCGTCAGCGCGGCGAACGCCAGCCCGAGGCCGGCGAGAAGAGGGCGAACGCGGAGGCTCATGCCTTCGCACTGCCGACGAGCTCGGTGATCTTGATGCCGAAGTTGTCCTCGACGACGACGACCTCTCCATAGGCGACGAGCTTGTCGTTGACGAACAACCCGACCGGGTCGCTGGCGTGCTGCGTGAGCTGCACGACGGAGCCGGCGGTGAGTTCGAGCACGTCGCGCATGGGCAGCTGGACGGAGCCGAGCTGCACGGTGACCTTCACCTTGACGTCGAGCACGATATCAAGGGTTTTTTCTTCCATCAGAGTGGTAGGCATGGGTGGTTTCCTCAGGGGGGAGTTTGCGGGTGAGCTGGACGGCGACGCGGTCGGCATCATGGCCGACGCTGCCGATAAACTTGGGGGTGCCGTTGAGCAGCACGCGGGTTTCGTGAAACAAAGCGGCGGGCATTTCGATCACATCACCAACGCGCAGGCAGGTGAGCTCGCGCAACGTCATCTCGAGATTCGACCATTCGGCGCGCACCGGCAGCGTGATGCGGTCGTAGGCGGGCTGCCAGGTCGCGTGCTTTTCCGGCGCGGCGGCCACGGGCTCGGGCTGGCGGCGGGCCTGGATCTTTTTCACCAGCGGCTCGATCAGGTAGTAAGGCACGCCGATCTGAAGGGGCGCGGCGCAGTCGCCGAACGTGGCCTCCATCGTCAGAGCGAGAACAATGGCGTCCTTGGGCGAAGTCTGCAGAAAGCGTCCGTTGTTTTCGTGGCCGATGACGAGGGGGGTGATCGCGGGCTCCGGCTTCCAGAGGCCGCACCATTCCTCCAGCATGATCACAATCACGTCCTCGAGCAGGGCGACTTCGATCTCGGTGAGCGGGCGCTCGGTCTTCCCGGCCAGGCCGCGACCGCCGAGCAGGCGGTCGGCCAGGGCGAGGCCGAGGCGCGGCGCGAGATCGAGGATTCCCACGCCGGTCAGCGGATCGGCCTTGAACAAGGTGAGATGGGTGGGAGTCGCCATGGCCCCGGTGAACTGCGCGAACGTCGCCGTGGTCAGTGCCGTCAGCTTCAGTCCGAACTCCATGCGCAGGTGCAGCGAGAGGCGCGCGCTGAGGTAGCCGGCGAAATCCTCGTGAAGCAGACGCAGCCGGCGCAATTCGCCCTCGGACAAGAACGCCGGGTTGCGGAAATTGTGCGGGAGCACCTTGCCGGTGGCCTCACCGCCGCGTCCGGTGGCCCGCAGATACTTCTGCGGCGGGGAAGCGGGTTCGCCGGCGGCATCGATGAGCGTCGCCACCTCGGCGGGGGCGAGCAACGGGTCGGCAGGCTGGGGAGTTTCGTCGGCCATCGGGAGTTTTCCTTACTGGATGACGAAGTCGGAGAAATAGACCTGCTCCGCGACCTTGTGGCCGAGGGCGGTATTGTAAGCGGTGACGAGCTTCTCGCGGATGACGTTTTTCGAGCCGGGTTCCTCGAGGTCGGCGAGCGTGAGCGACGACAGGACGTTGAGCGTCACGTCCGTCAGGCGCGGCTTGTTGCCCTCGAAGGTCTCCTTGATCGTGGCGTCGCCGCCCGTCACGAGGAAACTGGTCTTGAGATAACGCGTGCCCATGGTGCCGGCGAGATTCACGACGACGTTTTGGAATTCATAACCGTCTTCGCTCCCCTTCCCTTCCTTGCCCTCTTTGCCCTCCTTGC